>Ga0247727_10001205_pt1 | contig 62860 bp, 62 predicted proteins | sample WisWelCaveWW1625_FD_202498 | JGI IMG/M metagenome (GOLD analysis project Ga0247727, IMG submission 202498) | Biofilm microbial communities from Wishing Well Cave, Virginia, United States - WW16-25 | ecosystem: Environmental > Aquatic > Deep subsurface > Groundwater > Cave microbial mat | place...
CGGGGGCAAGCCCTCGGCCAGCATCACCATCAGCGTTGTCCGCTCAGGCGCCGACAGATGATTGTAGCTCGTTCCCATCCCAACACCCTGACCTCAAGGTGTTGCACTTCAGTTTGGAGCCCGCCGGAGGACATCTTGTTGGTCGGGATCGGTTTGCTTCGCATCTCGCATTTCGCGAGTTTGCTCCTCCGTGGACCGGGTTGCATGCGGGCCTCAATGTTCTTTGGGACCTTGGGATATACAGCGGAGATTGCGTCATCCATCTGAATCCAGATAGCAGCTGGTTTCTTCATGATGGCGGAGGACATCGGCAAGCACGCGACATGACTGACTACCTGCGTCCGTGTCTTCGCATCACGCGCCCTCCTGGGTACTGCGATATTTTTTCCACCATGCTTCAGATCGCAAATGCCAAGCGTGAACTCGCGCAGATCGGAAGCCGACACGGTCCCGTCATGGACTACGTTCCGGACGCTTTGGCAAGATGGGTCAGATTTCGAAGCACCTCGGACCCGCCACAGGCCGAGAGTTAGCTCGTAGGTTGGGTCGAGCGAAGCGCAGACCCAACACAAGTTGCGGGCCAAACGAATTGTGTTGGGTCATCGCTGCCGCTCGACCCAACCTACGCGTCATCCGTTCTCCGGAAACCCCGCCAGCAGGCGCGCGCGGAGCGCATTGAAGGCGGCGTTGAGGACCAGGCCGAGGATCGAGATGGTGATCAGGGGCACGAACATGTCGACCGTGTGGAACGAGCGCGCGGCGTAGACCAGCAGGTGGCCGAGGCCGTCGGTGGAGGTGATCATCTCGGCCAGGAACACGACGATGCAGGAGATCACGAGGCCGATGCGGCAGCCCGTCAGCACGGACGGCAGGGCGGCCGGCAGCACCACCGTGAACAGCACCTTGCGCCGCGAGGCGCCGGCCGCCAGCGCCGACCACACCAGCTTGGGCTCCACCGCTCTGGTGCCCTGGTAGGTCGCGAGCAGGATCGGGAACACGGCATCGGCTACCACGAGAGCGATTTTCGACGCATGCTCGAAGCCGAGGATCAGGATGAAGGCCGGGTAGAGCGCGATCTTGGGTACGGGCGCCAGCACCCGCACCACGGGCTTCATCAGTGCCTCGACCGTGCGGCTGCCGGTGGCCGCCACGCCCGCCGCCACGCCGATCGCCACGGCGATGGCGAAGCCCGTGAACAGACGCAAGAGCGTGGTCGCGGCGTGTTGCAGGAACACCGGGTTGGCGAGCTGCTCGGCGAGCCTCGCGAACACCACCAGCGGCGCCGGCAGCAGCGACGGCGGCGCCATGCCGGACGCGGCTATGGCATGCCACAGGCCCAGGATCAGCGCGATCGGCAGCACGCCGAGCAGGATCTCGCTGGTGCGCGCGGCCGTCATGTGGTGCCGACCGCAATCTCGTGCACCGGCTCCGCCCAGGCGACGAAGAAACCGCGCAGCCTCTCCAACAGCACGTCGAGCACGAAGCCGAGCGCGGAGATGATCAGGATGGTGGCGTAGACGGCGTCGTACTGGGCCATGTCGAGCGCATTGAACAGCAGGTTGCCGACGCCCGCCTGGCGCGCGATCATCTCGCTCGTCACCATGGTGATCAGCGCCAGCACCAGCCCGGTGCGGATGCCGACGAAGATTTCCGGCAGCGCCGCCGGCAGCACCATGCGCAGCAGCCGCTGCGACGCCGTCATCCCCATGGCCGCGGCCGACCACAGCATCTTCTCCTCCACCGCGCGGGCGCCCTGATAGCCGTGATAGATCAGCGGTAGGCTGACGCCGAGGAAGATCACCAGCGTCTTGGAGGCATCGCCGATGCCGAGCCACAGCATGATGATGGGCATCAGGGCGGCCTTCGGCACGGGGTAGATGACCATCAGCAGCGGGTTGAAGAAGGCCGCGACCAGTCGGCTGCGGCCCATCAGCAGTCCCGTGGGCACCGCGAACAGCAGCGCCAGCGAGAACCCGACCGCCATCCGGCGCACCGAATCGGCGATGTGCAGCAAGGCCTCGCGATCGCCGAGGATGGCGGGCAGCGCGCGCAAGGCATCCCCCGCCGGCGGCAGGCCGCTGATCGCAAAGACGCGCGCCGTGAACTCCCACAGCGCCAGCAGCGCCACGCAGGCGATCAGCGGCGGCAGGCCCGGCAGCGAGGTGAGGCGCGTGCTCATGATGGCGTCATTCCCGCGCAGGCGGGAATCCACGCAACTCTCGGCAGGCTGGTGGCACGATGTCGTGGATCCCCGCCTACGCGGGGATGACGATGCCTCATGGTTGTTCCTCCGGCGTGTCCATCAGCTGCTCGATGTCGACCACGTATCCCTGGTAGCGCCGGTCGACCAGCAGCTCGGCGCGCCGGCGCGGCCGCGGCAGGTCGATGTCGAGGATGGTCTTGACGCGGCCGGGCGCGCGCGTGAGCACCACCACGCGGTCGGACAGGAACACGGCCTCCTCGACGCTGTGGGTGACGAACAGCACGATCTTGCGGTCGCGTTCCCAGATCTCGAGCAGCTCGCGCTGCAGGCCGGTGCGGGTGTGCGCATCGAGCGCGCCGAACGGCTCGTCCATCAGCAGGATGCTGGGGCCGTAGGCCAGCGTGCGGGCGATGGCGACGCGCTGCTTCATGCCGCCCGACAGCTCCTTGGGATAGAAAGTCTCGTAGCCCGTGAGATGCACCAGGGCGAGCAGCGCGCGCGCCTTGGCCTCGGCGTCGGCCCTGCGAACGCCTTGCTCGAGCAGCCCGTACATGACGTTGCCGAGCACCGTCTTCCACGGGAACAGCGCGAACTCCTGGAACACCGGGCCGCGGTCCGGCCCGGGGCCCGTCACCGGCTTCCCCCCTACCAGCACGCGCCCCTGCGTCGGCTGCACGAAGCCGCCCACAATGTAGAGAAGGGTCGATTTCCCGCACCCTGAGGGCCCCAGGACCGACACGAACGCGCCGTCGGCCACGGTGAGCGAGATGTCGGAGAGGGCCAGATGCCGGGACGTGCCGCGCGCCGTCTCGAACGACTTGCTCAACCCCTCGACGGCGATCATGGGTATCCCCTCTCCCCATACTTCTTCAGTATGGGGAGAGGGCCAGGGTGAGGGGCAGCAACATGCACCTGAGCGAGCGTCTGCCCCTCACCCCGACCCTCTCCCCGTAAAGAACGGGGAGAGGGAGAACGAGCCATCATTCGAGCGGCGCGACGATGCTTGCGTGGCGGAATTGGGCGGCGTCCAGCTTCTGCTTGATCATGCCGGTCTCGGCGTAGATGTCGAACATGGTCTGGATGCCGGCGAAGTTGGGCGCGGCGCCGGGCTCGCGGGCAAAGTCGTTGGGCTTCAGCAGATAGGTGTCCAGCACCTCCACCGGCGCCTTGATCACCTCGTTGACCACCTTCAGCGTCTCGGCGCGGTTGGCGATCGCCTGCTTCATGCCGGCGGTGAGGCCGCGCACGTAGCTCTTCACCAGCTCGGGGTTCTTGTCGACGAACTCCTTTCGGCACACCTCCAGAATGTGCACGATGTTGGCCTGCTGGTCGGCGAGCGAGAACAGCTTGCGCAGGCCTCCCTTGGCCGCCGTGCCCTGGAACTGCGTCCATTCGATCTTGTAGGTCTTGCCCAGCCCCTCGAACTGGTCGGGGCGACGCATCATCCAGTACTTGGATTCCTCGGCCGGGATCGTCCACCCCACGCGGATCGTGTCCTGCGCCTGCGCGGCGGACGACAGGAGCGCTGCGCCTGCGACGGCAAGCGCCAGCACACTACGCTTGGACATGTGACGATCCCCTTGAATTGGCGGGCCCGGCGCGGGCCCAAACGTTCCGAGCCGCAACCCTAGCAAACTTCCCCGCGCCCGCACCAGGACCGCACGCCGCGGCTGCGCCGCGCTGGTTCCCGGCTGTCGGCGGCGTCTCCCCACCAATTCGACCGTCGTCATTTGCCGCGTGGCTTGGGCGCCGGCAAGGTTCTGACGGAGAACGGGCCGAGCGAGCCGGCGGCCGTCTGAAACTGGCAAACGGCCCGAAAGTTCGATTGCGCGACCAGCGTGCCGGGATCGATCTTGCCGCCGAAGCGCGGCGCCAGGTAGCGGGCGTCCTCGACATCGACGGCAAATACGATGGTGTTGGCACAGTTGCCGAGCACCTCGCGAATGACGCCGCCGTCGATATCATTGTTGACCAGCTGGCTCAGGGTCTGGTTCGCAAGCGTCACCCGCAGACCGAACTTGCGCGATTCGGCCATCAGCGGGCGCAGAAACTCCGACGCGAAGGTATGGAATTCGTCGAAGTAGACCGAAGCCTTGTTGCGCTTTTCCAGCTCCACGCATTCCTGCCGCTTGGCCGACTGCTCGAGTCGGTGGGTCAGGATGCCACCGAGGAGACCCGCCGCTTCCGTCCCGATCCGGCCATTGGCGAGGTTGATCAGGCAGACCTTCTTCTCGGACAGGACCCGGTCGAAATCCAAGCTCGTCGTCATCGCCCCGAGGATCGGGCGTAGGATGGCGCTTTGGGTGATCTGGGTCAGCTTCGAGGTGACCCAGGGCGTCACGTTCTCGATCCTGTGGTCGCTGCCGTCGACCGCCAGGATCTGCTCCCACTGCTGCCGGGTCTCCGGCGAGATGCCCGGCTGGGCGATCAGCTGGTCGCGGTACTCGCTGTCGGTGAAAACGCGCTCCAGCGCTTGGATCTGCGCTTTGGCTCCCTCGCCTTCGAGCAGCAGCATCAGCCCGGCGCGAAAATACTTGTTGAACATCGGGCCGGTGGCGTCGATCGTCAACCCGGAGAACATCAGGCGGCGAACGAGCTGATAGAGGGTATCGACGACCCGCGCACGGGCTTCGGCGGGGTCGCCCGGCCCGAGCTCGAGCAGGTTGAGCTTCGGCTGCAGGAGGGGATCGCCCATGTGCACGAGCTCGACATCCTGCATGCGCTCCGGCGGCAGGCGGTTGCGTATGTCGGTCCACAGATCGCCGTGCGGATCGATCAGGACGACGGCGTCGCCGGCTGCGATATCCTGCAGGATGAGGTTGAGGAGCAGGGTCGATTTCCCGCAGCCGGGACGCCCGATGATGTAGGTGTGGCTGCGCGGATGAACGACGGCCATGCGGAGGAGCTGCCCGGAGCCGATCTTGCCGACCACGTTGCCGGCGAGCGTATCGAGCCGCCTGATCTGCTGGCGTTCCATGGCCGGCAGGATGGCCGCCGCCACGATGCCGAGAAAGCTCTGCACGGCATCGGGGCGCGGGTAAAGCGCGCGCAGCGAAGCGAGATGGCCGCGCTGATCCTCGGCCTGCGGCATCCCGAACATGGCCGCTGACAAGGCGGAGAGCTCGCTATCGTCCAGCGCGCGCTTCGAGCCGACGCGCACGTCCAGCCTGATGCCAGAGCCGGCGACGATCAGGTTCTCGAGCCGGTGGTCGGCGTCCGTATAGCGGTTGTCCCGCACGAATTTTCCGGCATCCGAGACCAGGCGCTCGTTGATGCGAACCCGCATATGGTCGATCCGCTTGAGCAGCTCGGCGTCGAACACCTGGCCGGTCATGCGCACTTCAATGCTGAGCGGGGTCTTGATGGCCGCGACCGCGGCGGCGAGGCCGGCCAGATGCGGACCATTCGCGTTCGCCGAGAAAACGATGACGTCGCGCTGGGTTTCGCTCCAGTCGTGCGGCGGCGGGGCTGCGGCACCCTGATCGCGCGTGCGTGTGCGGACCGGGGCCGCGCCGAGGGGCAGGGTGGGGCCGGCGGGGGCGAGCGTCCGCCAAAGCGGCAAGCGTGCCGTCGCCCTGCGCGGTCGTCGCGGGCGGATGTCGATGAACGGCAGGCTCGACGCCAGCGCCGCATCGAGGAGGCCACCGAGCATGAGGCTGCGGGAGGCGGCGTCGCGCTTGGTTGCGCCGCACGCCACCACCTCGATCGACAGGCCGGACGATCGGGAGGCGGCAAAATCGAGATGCGCGATCAGGGCTTCGCCGGGCTTCAGGCCAGCCACCAGCGCATCGAGCTGCACCGGGGACGTCAGGTTCGCTTCCGCCGCCTGGGCGCCCATCCCGTTGAGGCCAGCAAACTCGCGGATGACGGACTGCTCGAAGGATGGAAGCTCGTTCTCCTGGCTGCTTTGCGTCTTCACGACCTGAAACGGGAAGCGGTGTTCGTGCGGCATGTGCTCTGCACCCTCTAGTTGCAGGCCCCGAGCAAGCATCTGCTGGCGCCACGACCCAGGAACGCATGGGGTCCGAGCGTCGCGAATGCGACGCTGCCCTCGATGCGGGGTTGCGGAAAAGGGAAGACGGACGGATTGGGGAACCCGCAATCTCGCCCTCTCCTTGTACAGATTTGATGAGGGCGAATTTGCGACGCGAAGATTAGCGTTTCGTAAGCTTCGAGGGTCACCCGCCGAGCCGCAGGTGGCACCGCGTGCGCGTGCGGGGCCGCACGACGAGCAATGGGCCCCTCTACGAAGCGGTCGCCACCGGCACCACCGCCGTGGCCTCGATCTCCACCTTGGCGCGTTCCTCCACCAGCGCCACCACCTGCACCAGCGTCATGGCCGGGAAATGCCGGCCGAGCACGCGGCGGTAGGCCTGGCCGACCTCGCGCAGGCGCGCCACGTACTCCTGCTTGGCGGTCACATACCAGGTCAGCCGCACGATGTGCTCCGGGCGCCCGTCGGCCTCGGCCAGCACCTCGACGATGTTGCGCAGCGCCTGCTCCACCTGGGCGACGAAGTCGTCGCTCTCGAACTGCTGGCGCGCGTTCCAGCCGATCTGACCGGCAATGAACACCTGCCGGCCTTCGGCGGCGATGCCGTTGGCGAAGCCCTTGGCGGGCGCCCAATGCTTGGGATGCAGCTGCTGCATGTATTAGCCTCCCGCCGTTAACCTCATTTGGGACTTATCTCCGCTTCGTCCGGCTGCGGTATAATGCGCCATTGGCCGCTTTCGCGGGCGGCCGCGCTCTTTGACATTGTGAATTCCGGCCGGCGGCCCGCCGGCCCCGGGTCACCCCTGCGGTTTCAGCTTGAAGCGCTGGATCTTGCCGGTCTGGGTCTTGGGCAGCGCGCTCACGAACCTGACCGAGCGGGGATACTTGTAGGGCGCGATGGTCGCCTTGACGTGGTCCTGCAGGCGCCGGGTGCAAGCCTCGTCGCCGGCGACGCCTTCGCGGAGAACCACGTGCGCCTCCACGATCTGGCCGCGCTCGATGTCGGGGGCGCCGACCACGGCGCATTCCGCCACCTCCGGGTGCGCGAGCAGGGCTGCCTCCACCTCGGGTCCGGCGATGTTGTAGCCCGACGAGATGATCATGTCGTCGGCGCGGGCAGCGAAGTGGAACACGCCGTCGGCATCGCGCACGAAGTCGTCGCCGGTGAGGTTCCACCCCGCGCGCACGTACTTGGCCTGGCGGCCGTCGGCCAGGTAGCGGCAGCCGGTGGGCCCGCGCACGGCCAGATGCCCGATGGTGCCGTCGGGCACGTCGTGCATGTCGTCGTCGACGATCTTGGCCTCGTAGCCGGCGACCGGCTTGCCGGTAGCGCCGGCGGTCGCATCGCCCAGCCGGTTGGTGATGAAAATGTGCAGCATCTCGGTGGCGCCGATGCCGTCGAGGATCGGCTTGCCGGTCTTCCTGGTCCAGTCCTCGAACACGGGCGCCGGCAGCGTCTCGCCGGCGGACACGGCCATGCGCAGCGAGGACAGGTCCGCGCCCTTGTCCATGGCCGCCATCATGGCGCGATAGGCGGTGGGCGAGGTGAAGCTGATGGTGGCTTTGTAGGTCTCGATGATCTCGATCATGTTGGCCGGCGAGGCATTCTCCAGCAGCGTCGCCGTCGCCCCGAAGCGCAGGGGGAACACGGCGAGACCGCCGAGGCCGAACGTAAACGCCAGCGGCGGCGAGCCGACGAACACGTCTGAAGGCGTCACGCCCAGCACCTCGCGGGCGTAGCCGTCGGCCATGATCAGCAGGTCGCGGTGGAAGTGCATGGTGCCCTTGGGCTCGCCGGTGGTGCCCGACGTGAATCCCAAGAGCGCCACGTCGTCGCGGCCGGTCTGCACGGCCTGGAACTTCACCGGCTTGTTGAGCGCGATGCGATCCAGCTCGGCGTCGTGGTTGGAGGTGCCGTCGAAGCCGATCACCTTCTTCAGGAAGCGGCTGTCCTTGGCGCAGGCGACCAGCTCGTCGGCGATGCGGCTGTCGGTCAGGCCGAGCCCGATCTCGGCCTTGTCGACGATCTTGGCCAGCTCGCCCGCGCGCAGCATCGGCATGGTGTTGACCGCCACCGCGCCGGCCTTGGTGACCGCCAGCCACGCCGCCACCATGGCCGGATTGTTGCCCGAGCGGATCAGCACGCGGTTGCCGGGCACCACGCCGTAGTCCTCGACCAGGGCGTGCGCCAGCCGGTTGGTCCAGTCGGCCAGCTCCTTGTAGGTGCGCCGGCGGCCGTTGCCGATCAGCGCCACGTTGTCGCCGAAACCCTGCTCCACCAGCCGGTCGGTCAGCTCGACGGCGGCATTCAGATGCTCGGGATACTGGAACTGAGGCCGGTCGAGCAGCAGGTCCGGCCACTGCTCGGCCGGCGGCAGGTTGTCGCGCGCAAACGTGTCGACGTGCGCGCTGGGCCCAAGCGCCGCCGCGCCCTTGGGCGCAACGATCCGTCGCACTGGGGAGTCGATGTGCGTCTCGCGCGAGAACAATCGACCAAACATCACACGCCTCCTTGTCTGTCCCGCTTCCAACGAGCACCACGCGGTTCCCCTCCCCCTTGCGGGGAGGGGTTAGGGGTGGGGGTGTCGTTGCCGACGGGCGAGTTGCTATGCGCGGCGGCTGTCGCCCCTTCCCAGCGCGTCCAGCGACTTGGGATCGGCGGTCGCATTTGCTGCGCGCTCGGCGAAACGCCGATCCAAGTCGCGGACGCGCAGCCCTCCCCCGTCGTTCGCATCGAAGGCCAGCCTTCGACGCAGGGGGAGGGGACGACACAACGGAAGCAAGTTCACGACCCCGATCCCTTCGTGCTCAAGACAAGGCGCGGGCCGCCCAGCAGGGCGCACAGCCTCTCGACCTCGGCACTGCTGTAGCCGGCGAGGATCTCGCCGACCCAGCCCTCGTGCGCCCTGGCCATGGCGGCGAACTGCTGGGTGCCCTTGCGCGTCAGGCGCACGAAGGTGGCGCGGCGGTCGCCTGCGTGCGCGAGCCGCACCACCATGCCTTCCGCCACTAGGCGGTCGATGATGCCGGTGACGTTGCCGTTGGACACCATCAGGTGGCGCGACAGCTCGGTCATGGTCATGCCGGCGGCGTGGCGCGCCAGCGCCGCCATGACGTCGAACTTCGGCAGCGTGGTCGCGAACTGGGCGGCGAGGCGCCGGCGCAGCTCCACTTCGATGGCACGCGAGACGCGCAGCAGCCGCAGCCACAGCCGCAGCTTCTGCTTGCTGGCCGGCTCGGGCCTGGATCTGGGGCGCCGTTGGACCGTCACACTTCCCCTCCCGATACCGAAATCGCCTGGCCGGTGATCGGCTGCGCCGCCGGTGTGCACAGAAACAGCACGGTCTGCGCCACCTCCTCGGGCTGCACGAAGCGGCCCTGTGGATTGAGCCGGGTCAGGTCGGCCGCCGCCTCGGCCTGCGAGCGCCCGGTCTTGGCGGCGATGGTGGCGAGCGAGGCCTCCAAGAGCGGCGTCTCGGTGAAGCCCGGACACACGGCGTTGACGGTGACGCCGCGCGGGGCGAGCTCCACCGCCAGCGCGCGGGCCAGGCCGACGACGCCGTGCTTGGCGGCGCAGTAGGCCGCGACATAGGGATAGCCCTTCAGCCCCGCCGTCGAGGCGACGAAGACGATGCGCGGGGAGGGCGCGTTCGGCCGCGTGAGGTCCGGCAGCGCGGCCCTGGCCGAGAGGAAGGCGCCCGTCAGATTGACGGCGAGCATGCGCTGCCAGTGCGCCAGATCGATCTTGCCCGCGGGCGCACTCTCGGCGGCGCCGGCATTGGCAACGAGGATATCGATCGGCCCATGCGCAGCCCGTGCCGCCGCCACCATGGCCGCGGTGTCGGCCTCGCTCGTCACATCCGCGACGATGGCTTTCGCGCCAGGCAACTCCGCTGTGAGTTTTTCGAGCGGCTCTGTACGGCGCCCGGCGATCGAGACGGCCGCACCCGCGCCGGCCAGTGTCCGCGCGACGGCCGCGCCGATGCCGCTGCCGCCGCCCGTGATCAGCGCATGCCGGCCGGCGAGAGGTGCCATCATACTTTCCCCGTCGCCGGCTCTGCGCGGCCCGCCAGCCGGTGCAACTGATCGCGTCCCGCAAGGTAGGGTTTGGGCCACGTCTCGCCGCGATAGCCGAGCTGGGCCGCCGCATGCAGCGTCCAGTAGGGATCGGCCAGATGCGGCCGCGCGAGGCAGCACAGGTCGGCGCGCCCCGCCATCAGGATCGAATTCACGTGGTCGGGCTCGGTGATGTTGCCCACCGCCATGGTGGCGATGCCGACCTCGTTGCGGATGCGGTCGGAGAACGGCGTCTGGAACATGCGGCCGTAGACCGGGCGCGCCTCGTCCGAGGTTTGGCCGGCCGACACGTCGATGATGTCGACACCGGCCGTCTTGAGCAGGCGCGCGATGGCGACCGCGTCCTGCGGCGAGATGCCCGCGCTGCCCATCCAGTCGTGCGCCGAGATGCGCACCGAGATCGGCTTCTCCGGCCACACCGCCCGCACGGCCCGATACACTTCGAGCGGGAAGCGCATGCGGTTGTCGAGGCTGCCGCCGTAGGTGTCGGTGCGCTGGTTGGTGAGCGGCGTGATGAACGCCGACATGAGATAGCCGTGGGCGTAGTGCAGCTCCAGCATGTCGAAGCCGGCGCGCTCGGCCATCTCGGCGGCACGCACGAAATCCTCGCGCACCTTGTTCATGTCGGCGCGCGTCATGGGGCGGGGCACCTGGTTGTCGTCCGACCACGCCACCGCCGACGGCGCCACGATCTCCCAGTTGCCGCGCCGCAGGGGCGCGTCCATCGTCTCCCAGCCGAGCTGGGTGGAACCCTTCGGGCCCGAGTGGCCGAGCTGGATGGCGACCTTCGCGTCCGTCTCGGCATGGATGAAATCGACGATGCGCTTCCAGGCCGCCTCGTGCTCGGGCGCATATAGGCCGGTGCAGCCGGGCGTGATGCGCCCCTCCCGCGACACGCAGGTCATTTCCGTGCAGACGAGCCCGGCGCCGCCCTTGGCGCGCTCGGCCAGGTGCACCAGGTGCCAGTCCGTCGGCCGGCCGTCGACGGCGCGGTATTGCGCCATCGGCGAGACCACGATGCGGTTCTTCAGGCGAAGATCGCGCAGGCGGAAGGGCGTGAACATCGGCGGGCGCGACGCCTTCGGCGGCTCGCCGGTCGCCTCGTGCTCGAACCAGGCCTCCGCGCCTTCCAGCCACGCCTGGTCGCGCTGGCGCAGGTTTTCGTGGCTGATGCGCTGGGAGCGGGTGAGCAGGGAGTAGCTGAACTGCACGGGGTCGAGATGCAGGTAGCGCTCGACCTGCTCGAACCACTCGGTGGAGTTGCGCGCCGCGCTCTGCAGCCGCAGCACCTCGGTGCGGCGCTCATCCTCGTAGCGGCGGAAGGCCGCCTGCAATGTCGGCTCGCTGTGCAGGTAGCGCGCCAGCGCGATGGCGCTTTCCAGGGCCAGCTTGGTGCCGGAGCCGACCGAGAAGTGCGCGGTGGCGGCGGCATCCCCCATCAGCACGACGTTGTCGTGCGACCACGTCTCGCACAGCACGCGGTTGAAGTTGAGCCAGGCGGAGCCGCGCAGGTGGCGGGCATTTGTCTTGAGGGGGTGCCCGCTGAGGTTCTTGGCAAAGATGCGCGCGCAGGCGGCCGTGGTCTCCTCCTGGCTCATGCGGTCGAAGCCGAAGTTGCGCCAGGTCGCCTCCGAGCACTCGACGATGAAGGTCGCGGTGTCCGGGTCGAACTGGTAGGCGTGCGCCCAGATCCACCCGTGCGCCGTCTCCTCGAAGACGAAGGTGAAGGCGTCGTCGAATTTCTGCTCGGTGCCGAGCCAGATGTATTTGCAGGCGCGCACGTCGATGTCGGGCTTGAACACGTTTGCTAGCGCGCCGCGCACTTGGGAGTTGACGCCGTCGGCGGCGACGATCAGGTCATAGCCGCGATAGGGCTCGAGGCCGTCGATCTCGGTCTCGAAGCGTAGCTCGACGCCGAGCGACTGGGCACGGTCCTGCAGGATGTTGAGCAGGCGCCGGCGGCCGATGCCGCAAAAGCCGTGCCCCGACGAGCGCGTGACGGCGCCGCGGTAGTGCACGGCGATGTCGTCCCAATAGACGAACGCCTGGCGGATCGCCTCGGCGCTGACGGGATCGGCGGCCTGCAGGTTGGCCAGCGTCTCGTCGGACAGCACCACTCCCCAGCCGAAGGTATCGTGGGAACGGTTGCGCTCCACCACCACGATCTCGTGGTCGGGATCGCGCAGCTTCATGGCGATGGCGAAGGTGAGCCCGGCCGGCCCGCCGCCCAGACACGCAATCCGCATGCCTCGCCTCCACTGTCGCGCAGATGCGCGAAGCCTGCCCCAGGCGCGATTTTGCTTCAAGCATGAAATTTCAGGGTTAAAGCTCTCGCCGGCGAGCGCGCATCGTCATCCCCGCGTCGTGTCGAAGACACGCCTTCGGCATGCAGGCGGGGATCCACGCAAGGTGCCGTAAGATGGTGGGCGTGGATGCCCGCCTGCGCGGGCATGACGCGTGGTTTGACACGTCGCCGAACGCCAATAGAGTGCCCTCGACGGCCCGCTGGCGTGGCCGCAACGAGGTCACAAAACATGCAATCGCTTGCCGCGAGCTTCGGCTGCAACACCTATTCCTACACCCAGTCGCACACGGCCACCGACTGCCTCACCCACCTCGCCCGCCAGGGGTTCCGCGAGTTCGAGCTGATGATGTACCCGGGCCATTTGTGGCCCGCCGACACGGATGCCACCGCGCGCAAGAAGCTGCGCCAGCAAATCGGCAGCCTGGGCGCGCGCCTCCTCACGCTGAACATGCCCAATATCGACATGAACATCGCCGCCGCGGCGGCCGAGATGCGCCAGCACACCTTGCATCTACTGAAGGGGATCGTGGAGCTGGCGGGCGACCTCGGCGCACCCGGCGTGGTGATCGGCACGGGCAAGGCCAACCCGCTGTTCGCGGCGCCGAAGGCGCAGCTGACCGGCTATTTCTTCTCAGCCGTCGACGAGCTGGCGCCGCTCGCCAAGAAGAGCGGCACCGCGCTGTCGGTCGAGAACATGCCGTTCGCCTTCCTGCCCAGGATCGACGAGCTGATGGCCGCGCTCGACCGCTACGGCAACGCGGACATCGGCATCGTCTGGGACGCCGCCAACAGCCATTTCGTGCACGAGGACCTGGGGGATTCGCTGCGACGCTGCCGCGACCGCCTGAAGCTCGTGCACCTCTCCGACACCGGCCAGCAGGTCTACCGGCACGACGCCGTGGGCCTCGGCAACGTGCCGTTCGCGGAGATCCCACCCGTCATGGCCGAGATCGGCCACCGCGGGCTCGCCATGCTCGAGATCATCTCGCTCGACGCCGACCGCGACATCTCAGCCAGCGCCGACAAGCTCGCCGGCCTGGGCTTCGGGGCCCGGTAGCCACTTCTCCCTCTCCCCGCCTGCGGGGAGAGGGTCGGGGTGAGGGGCAGCAACATACGCCGGAGCAAGCGTCTGCCCCTCACCCTAACCCTCTCCCCGTGAAGAACGGGGAGAGGGAATAGCCCCTACACCCGCGCCGCCACCAGCGCATCGATCACCCGGTCGCCCGCGGCGTCGTCCTCGGGCGCCACACCGGCTAGCGGATCGCGCGGGGAGAGCTTGTGCGCCAGCAGCAGCCGCGCCAGGTCCACGCGGCCCTCGTCGCCCAGCGCCTGCGCCTCGTGCAGGAACAGCGCCGCCGCCGTGACGTGATAGAGCCCGGTCGCCGCCTGCCGCGCGGCGCGTGGCTCGTTGCCGGCGCGCTCGATCAGGGCGAGCGCGGCGCCCAGCCGCTCCCGCAGCGGCGCCGCCACGTCCGCCGGCCCGGCCGCGATCATCGACTCCAGCCGTGCCGCCAGCGCGCGATGCGCGCCGGCCTTGGCGGCCGCCCGCACCACGTCCAGCGCTATGATGTTGCTGGTGCCCTCCCAGATCGAGCCCAGGTGGGCCTCGCGCAGCAGCCGCGGCTCGATCCACTCCTCGACGTAGCCGCTGCCGCCGCGCATCTCCATGGCATCGCCCGTTACCTTGCGCGCGTCGCGGCAGGCGCGCAGCTTGATCAGCGGGGTCAGGATGCGGCGCATCGTCTGCGCCTCGGCGTCGCCCGCATCGGCGCGCTCCAGGCACTGGGCGGTGAAGAACGCCACGCTCAGTGCCGCCTCCGCCGGCAGGATCATCTTGATCAGCTGCCGGCGCACGAGCGGCAGCTCGAGCAGGCGCTGCCCGAACGCCCGCCTGCCCAGCGCCACCGTCAGCGCCTCGTGCACCGCGCGGCGCATCATGCCGGTCGAGCGCACCCCGTTCGACAGGCGCGACTGGTTGACCATCTCGGTCATCTGCTTGAAGCCCTGGTTGGGATCACCCACCAGCCAGGCCGCCGCGCCCTCCAGCACGATCTCGCCGGACGCCATGGCGCGCGTGCCGAGCTTCTCCTTGAGCCGCACGATGCGATAGCGGTTGGGCTCGCCGGAGGGCAGCACGCGCGGCATCAGGAACAGCCCGAGCCCGGCGGTGCCGGCCGGCGCGCCCTCGGGCCGCGCCATCACCAGCGCCAGGTCGGCGCTCGCGTTGGAGCAGAACCACTTGTCGCCGTGCAGCAGCCAATGGTCGCCCGACCGCACCGCGCGCGTCTCGGTGGCGCCGACATCGGAGCCGGCGAACCGCTCGGTCATGAACATGGCGCCCTGCAGCAGCTCGTCGGGGTCCTCCGCCAGCAGTCCTGGCAGGTAGCGCTCGAGCAGCTTCTCGTCGGCGAAGCGGCGGATGGTGCGGGTGAGGCTGTCGGTCATGTTGACCGGGCACAGCAGGCCGAACTCGGACTGGGTGAACAGGTAGGTCAGCGCATACTTGGTCGCCGGCGACAGCGGCTGGTCCCAGCCGAGCGCGGGGCGGTGCGACAAGGCCGCCAGCGCGAACTCGCCGAACGCGAGGCCCTCCATGGCGACGTAGGCCGGCGCCTTGATGATGGTCTGGCGGTCCTCACCCAGCCGGTTGCGCGGCTCGAGCCGGGGCGGCGTCTTGTCGGCCTCGCGCGCGAGATCGTCGAGCCGGTCGCCCACCAACCGGCCGAGCCGCTTCAGATAAGCCTCGACGTGCGTTAGCTCGGCTGCCGGCACATAAAGCGACAGCAGCCCCCGCAGCGACGGATCGGAGCGATAGAAATCGAGCCCGCGCGACTCCATCCCAAATGATTGCGGGGCCACGGTTGCGGGCACGCTGAGCTTGCGCGGCTGCACGTTCATGCCTTAGTCCTTCCCTTCCACAAGCGCCGTCCGTATTCCCCTCCCCATGGTGCCTAAGGCGCGTCTTCGACACGACGTGGGGAGGGGTTAGGGGTAGGGGAACCCCGACGGCAGTTGTTCTGCGATCCCCCCCTCCCTGTCCCTCCCCCACAAGGGGGGAGGGGACGGCAAGAGCAAGGAGGTGCGTTCGCCAGAGGTACAGCCATGCAATATACCACGCTCGGACGCACCGGCCTCGAGGTCAGCGTGGCGGGGCTCGGCTGCGGCGGCAACAGCCGCATCGGCCTCGGCACCGGCCTCACGGAAGGGCAATCGGTGGCACTGGTGCAGGCGGCCCTCGACCTGGGCGTCAACTTTCTCGACACCGCCGCAGCCTATGGGACGGAAGGCATCGTCGGCAAGGCGATCAAGGGCCGGCCGCGCGACGGCGTCGTCATCTCGACCAAGAGCCACGCCACGTCCAGCCCCGCCGTGCTCGCCAATCTCGACAGCTCGCTGCGGCAGCTCGACACCGACTACGTCGACATCTTCCACCTGCACGGGCTGGGGCCGGCAGCCTACGACAAGGCCATGGCCGAGATCGTGCCGGCGCTGCTGCGCGAGAAGGAGAAGGGCAAGTTCCGCCACCTGGCGGTCAGCGAAACCGGCCCGCGCGATCCCGAGCACACCATGCTCGCCCGCGCGGTGGAGAACCCTTGCTGGGAGGTGTTCATGCTGGGCTTCAGCATGCTCCACCAGAACGCGCGCAATCATATTCTGCCGCGCACGCGCGAGAAGGGCGTCGGCACCTTGTGCATGTTCGCGGTGCGCAACATCTTCTCCAAGCCCGGCCTGCTGGAGACGACGATTGCCGACCTTGCCGCCAAGGGCGAGCTGCCGCAAGCGCTGGCGCAATCCAAGCACCCGCTGGGCTTCCTGCTGCACGAGGGCGGGGCGCGCAGCCTCACGGATGCCGCCTACCGCTTCGCCCGCCACGAGCCCGGCATCGACGTGGTCCTGTTCGGCACCGGCAACATCGATCACCTGCGCACCAATATCGAGTCGATCCTGCGCCCGCCGCTGCCGGCCGCCGACGTGCACAAGCTCTACACTCTGTTCGGCCACCTGGTCGGCGTCGGCCTCGACCTGCCCGATCACGTGCAGCAGGCGCAGAAGAAGTGACGCTTCGAGACACCACACTAGCATTGCAGTGACTACAAATAGGTTCCAACCGGGGTTCGATCTCCGTGCACACATTCGTGCCCGCCACTATGGATATGTGCACTACCGGAGCGCCTCGATCCCGCTCCGCTTCACGACATGCAGCAACTTCAATGCCGCGCCGGTCGGCTTGCGCTCGCCGCGTTCCCACTGGCTGACGGTGTTCACGGCGACGTTGAGGAATCCTGCCAGGACCGCCTGGCTTACCCCCACACGTTCGCGCACCTCGACAATCTCGGACGGCGTAAGGTTGGCAACCTTTGGAAGCGCGGCGCGGCCCAGCATCCGCACGGTTACCTTCCCCAACTCTGCATCACCGACCGCGCCGATCTTGTGCAGGCCGCGCATGGCCTCGACGATTTCCGAACGCAGCCGTGCCTTGCCCTTTAGTTCGCGCCTTGCCTTACTCTTCCTCGCCATGGCTCACCTCTATCAATTCGTCGGCGGCGATCGCCGTCTCGATGCCATCGTCATCGAGCCCGAGATATGTCCGACCGACCCGTTGCCAATAGGCGAGCTCGTCGTCATCGAGGTTCTCCCGCTCGCTCTTGGCGAAGCCGAACAAGAAAACGGCCCGGTCGCCGCGCCGATAGGCCACGATGGTGCGAAAGCCGCCGCTCTTGCCCTGGCCGGGTCGTGCGACGCGTTGCTTGATGAGCCCGCCGCCAAGATCGGCATCAACGCGTCCATCCTCCGCGCTCTGCGCCGCCTTCCCAAGCGCCTTGTCGGCGATCCGTTCGCGGCGCTGGAAGCGCGCAAAGGCTTTCAGCTTGTAAAGTCGCACCCCGCCCTCTTGTTGTCTGCACTATAACTCAGTGAGTGGTAGAATGCAAGGAACCGTGATCAACCGTTGCTGCTGGATTCAAGCAACGTTGGGCGAGGCCGACGGCCAACCATCCAAGGGTGTCCTGTGAGCCTGCATAGTGCCATCCTCCAAGATCGCTACGCAGAAGTCTCACGCGCAGCCTGACATACGTAGCCGACGTGATCCAACAGCACGCGCTATTCCGCCGTTGGAGCGAGGCAGAAAAGTTGCGATACGTGTCGAGAAACCCCAGCGGAGCAGATCGCCATGCGCCTCACGATCCTGAACGGCCCGAACCTGAATCTGCTCGGCGTGCGAGAGCCGCACATCTACGGCACCACCACGCTGGCCGCGGTCGAGGCCGGCTGCCGCGCGTTCGCGACCACGCTCGGCGCCACGCTGGTCTGCCATCAATCCAACCACGAAGGCGCGCTGGTCGACTGGATCCACCAGGCGCGGCAGGAGGCCGACGCCATCATCATCAATCCCGCCGGCTTCTCATTCACCTCGATCGCCATCCTCGATGCCATGAAGACCTTCGAGGGGCCGATCATCGAGGTGCACATCTCCAACATCCATGCGCGCGACGAGCTGCACCGCCACTCCAAGCTCTCGTCCGCCGTGAAAGGCGTGATCTGTGGCCTCGGCCCCTACGGCTACATCGTCGCCATGCAGGCAGCCGCACAGATGCTGGGCAAGCTGCCGGCGAGTTTGCCCCCCGCGCCTCGGTGAGGTGTCATCCCGGGCTCTATGCCCGGGATCCAGCCATCCGCATGCTCCGGAGCGAGCTTATGGATGGATCCCGGGGACAAGCCCCGGGATGACAATCCTACTCCGCCGCCGCCTTCTGCGCCGCCAGCACGTTGTCCGCCAGCCGGCCGGTGATCTCGGCCAGGTGGTGGAACTTGGCGCTGAAGGTGCCGACGCCGGCCGTCGCCGAGCGCAGCTCGACGATCAGGTCCTGCATCTCGGCTTCCGGGATCTGCGCCCGCACCACGTCCCAACCGGGCCAGCCCTCGCGCGCATCGAAGCCCAGGATCTGCCCGCGCCGCTGCGGGATCATGCCGTTGATGCGAGCCGTGGCGTCGGTGGGGACGGCGATCTCCACCTCCATAATCGGCTCCAGCAGCACCGGGCTGCACTTGGGCATGCCCTCGACCATGGCGATGCGGCCGGCCTGGCGGAAGGCCATGTCGGAGGAATCCACCGAGTGGTAGGAGCCGTCGAGCAACGTCACCGCCACGTCGACCACCGGGAAGCCGCCGAGCGGCCCGTGCTGCAGATAGTCGCTCACGCCGATCTCGACCGAGGGGATGTACTGCTTGGGCACCACGCCGCCGCTGATCTTGTCGGCGAACTGGAACCCGCTGCCGCGCGGCAGCGGCTTGATCTCCACCACCGCGTCGCCGAATTGGCCGTGGCCGCCCGACTGCTTCTTGTGCCGGCCGCGGATCTCGATGCTCTTCCTGATCGTCTCCTTGTAGGGGAGCTGGCGGCGCTTGCTCTCGGCTTCGACGCCATACTTGCGCTTGAGCCGCTCGAGCGCCACGCGCAGGTGCATCTCGCCCTGGCCCCACAGCACCATCTGGTGGGTCTCCTTGGCGTGATCGAGCCGCAGCGAGGGATCTTCCTCCATCAGGCGCGCCAGCGCACCGGTCAGCTTCACCTCGTCCTTGCGGTCCTTGACGCCGATCGCCACGCCGTACACCGGCTGCGGCGGCGCGGGCGCGTGGTTCTGCGTGCTGCCGCCCTTTTCCGCCGACAAGGTCTCGCCCGAGAAGATCTTCTCCAATCGTCCGAGCGCCACCGTGTCGCCGGCCTTTGCCGCGGCGCGCTTTTTCGCGTCCTGCCCGTGCAGGGTGAACGCCGCCGCGGCGCGCTCCTCCGAGCGTGCGCCCTGCACGATCGTGCCCTCGCCGAACTCGCCCGCCAGTACGCGCACGATCGACAGCTTGCCGCCGTGCGGGCTGTACACCGTCTTCATCACATAAGCTGCGGACTTCGCGTTCTCGAGTTTCAGGCGCCTGGCCGTGCGATCGACGAAGGGCGCCTCGTGCCGCAACGCCTTCAGCAGGCGCAGGATGCCGTTGCCGTTCTCGGCGGAGCCCAGCAGCACCGGCACGATCAACCCGTCCTGCACCTCCTTGACGAGATCGGAGAACACCTTGTCGCGCGCCGGCTGAATGTCGGAGAGCAGCTGCTCCATCAGCTCGTCGTCGTAGTCGGCGAGCTGCTCCAGCATCTTGAAGCGCGCTTCCGTCTCGCGCTCCTTCACGGCCGCCGGCATCTCGACCACTTCGGCGTTGGCCTGCTTGCGGTAGACGAAGGCGCGTTCGAGCGCCAGATCGACGAAGCCGGAGGCGACGCCGTTCTCCCAGATCGGGATCTGCCGCAGCACCAGCGGCTTGGAGCTCGCCGGCTGCAGGATCGGCAGGATGTCGCGCACCTGCGTGTCGAAGGAATCGATCTTATTGAGGAACAGGAAGCGGGGAATGCCGCGGTCCTCGAGCTGTTTGAGGATCAGCTGCAGGGCCGGCACGCGCTTGGGATCGGGCTCGCACACCACCACGGCCGCGTCGCAGCCGGTCAGCACCAGCGCGCCTTCGTGCTGGAATTCGATGGAGCCGGGGCAGTCGATGAAGGTGAAGGTGTCGCCCAGGAAGTTCACGTCGGCGACGTTGAGCTCGGTGCTCATGCCGTGGTCGCGCGCCTCGGGGGAGGAGTCGCCAACCGTGTTCTTATCGGGAATTCGGCCCTGGCGCGTAACCGCGCCGGTGCGGGCGAGCATGGCTTCGAGAAGTGTGGTCTTGCCGGAGAGGTATGGTCCAACCAGTGCGATGCAGCGAGAGCTGCGGGCGGCCGAGCCACCATTTTGCCCCATGGGGTCCTCCTCAATGGCTCAGGCAAGGGAACGCGAAGCTCGCGCGCGCCCGCGCCTGAGCTCAAGGGGCGCGTGACAGTATCGTGAACCGGCGCCAACGGGAGCGCAAGCGGGAACGGGCGCTGTCGCGACCTCTGCAAACTCATCGGTTGGTCGAGCGCGGGTTCGTCAGCGCCTGCTGCGAAGCGTGCAATGCGGGACTGGCGCGATCGTCCCGGATGACAATCGACGTGTGCAGTGCACCCAAAATCGACGGCCGCCTGCGCCGTTCACTAGAGCGCACATGATCACGAAATGTTTCACGATTTTACTTGACGTTAAGCCTTTCGGGCCCGCAAATTGTGCGTAAGCGTTGGTGTGAAAGACGGCAAAACGCCGCAATGCCCGGCGCGAATAGCAGGCCCGGTCGATCCTGGAACGTTAACTTGGGCTGTGGGTTATTGCGTCATGGGAATGGAAACACTGAAAAACGCCGAGCGGGCCGCTGGCTTCGCCATGGCGTCCTCGGACGATCTCTCCAGCGAGAGCAAAGCCGAGGCGAAAGTCGACGCCGGCGCGTGGCGTCCGAGCGAGGCGATCGTCCTGCAGCGTGAGCAGGTGGTTGCGCCGAAGGCTGCATCGTCGGTCGGTGACTGGGTGAAGAGCCTGTTCGGCACGTCGGGTCGCGGCGCGCCCGCCTGACGGGGCAGTACGAGCCCGAAGCGTGAAGGCGCCGGCGCGCGGCCGTGCGCCTTTCGTCGTCTTCACGCTTGTGCATTGGCCGCGACGTCGGCACGGACCACGGCGTGGATCCATTCGAGCACGCGCGGATAGTTGGCCGCTATCCACAAGTGGCCCTCGCCCTCCAGTTCCTCGCAGCCGCATCCCGCGATCCGCGCCGCCAGCGTGCGCGCCGCGATCAGCGGCACGGCGTTGTCGGCCGTGCCGAGCCACAGCCGCGCCGGCGCCGTGATGGCTGCGAGGTCGACGCCCCACGGGCGCGAGAACAGGTCCAGATCGGTGATCGGGCCGCGCAGGCCCGGCCGCAGCCCTTCGCTGAAGCTGCCGAACAGCCGCTCGCACGTGCCCGGCCGCGTGATCAGCTCCTTGTCCGCCCGGCCGCCGCGCCAGGTCGCGAGCTGGCCCGCGAGGCGCGGCGACCATTTGAGGCTCGAGCGGAACACGCCGAAGGCCGCGGCCGTGACCAGCGGCAGGCGGGGCAGCACGGTGAAGCAGAAGCGCTGGAAGCGAGGCAGCGCCGCGGCGCAGCCGCTGTCCGCAATCGGCCCCACCGGGCTGATCAGCGCCAGCCCGGTGACGCGCTCACCGAGGCAGGCCGCAACCGCTGCCGCATAGGGGCCGCCGCCGGAGATGCCGCCGACCGCGAAGCGGCGGTGGCCCAGATGGTCCATCAGCGCCGCCATGTCGGCGGCGAAGCCCGGCAGCGACGGCGCCTTCGGCACGTCGCTCAGGCCATAGCCCCAGCGGTCCGGCGCCACCAGCGCCAGGCCCAGCGCGCGGCCGCACTCGTGCCCGATGGAGAACTTGAGACGCGAGCCGGGCGTGCCGTGCAGGAACAGCAGCGGTGCGCCGTCCCGATCGCCCCAGACGCGGAACCCGAGTGCACGGCCGTCGCCGAGCCGCAGCACCTGATCGGCGACGCCCGGCGTCATCTCCCGCCCCCGAGCTCGCACGCAAACAGCAGGGTCGGAGGATCGGTGGCGGCCATGCCCGTATGCCGGAAGCCCAGGTCGAGATAGAGCGCCCGCGCTGCCTGCAAGGTCGGGAGCGTATCGAGGCACATGCGCGTGTAGCCGAGCCGACGTCCTTCATCCATCACCGCCAGGGCCAAGCGGCGTCCCAGGCCGGTGCCTCGCCCGGCCGGCCGGACGTAGAGGCGTTTCATCTCGCAGCAGCCCGCCTCGGGAAAGGGCCGGAGCGAGACGCAGGCGACGAGGCCTCCGTCGTCCGCATTGCGGGCCACGATCATCTGGCCATGCGGCGGGGCGTATTCACCGGGCAGGCCCGCAACCTCGCTCTCGAAATTCTGGAAGCTGGGTGCCAGCCCGATCGCCATCCAATACTCGCGAAACAGGGCGACGATCGCGCCCCGATCCGCCTCCTTGAAGCCGTACTCGAGCAAAGGCTCCGTCATGGCGTCAAAACAGCATCCAGGTGCACAAGGCCAATGCGGCACAGGCCAGCGCCGCGCGCCGATAAAACCGGCACTCGGCGCAGCTCCACGCCACCTGCAGGCGATCGGGGACAGACATAGGTCGAGCTTGAGGGCGAAACGGCGCTCTGGCAAGATGAGCAACGCGATTTGGCATCGGACCGACCCCGCATGAACGTCGTCCCCTTCCGCGCTCCCAGGCGGCGGCCGTCCTGGCCGGTGCAGCCGCCGCCCGCGCTCGGCGCCGCGATCGCGGCGTCGGACCGCCCGGACGCGGCCGACCAGGCCGACGACCGCCTGCGCATGCAGCAGAACCTCGCCGTGCTCGCCGCCGTCGCCGTGCTCGTGCTCCTCGGCATCTGGATCATCGACGGCATGCAGCGCTACACGCGCACGCTCGCCTGCATCGAGACCGGGCACCGCGCTTGTGCCGTGCTGGACGTGGATCAGCTCCCTAGGCGCTAGGTCTCCCGATGCGCTTCCTGGGTTGCGCAATACTCCTGGTTTTGCCTCTGCTCGCGCCTCCGCCGGCGGCAGCGCAGTTCCTTGCCGCGAGCAGCTTTCATGGATGCTGGAGGCAGGACGCCCCTCGGAAGAAGGGCGACGACCGTGTCGCGTTCTCGATCATGTGCTTTCGAGGCGATCAGACAGCCTACCACCAGACGCTCGCGCCCGAAGGTGGTGGAGAGGAGCTGTTCGATTGGCAATACACATCTATGGATCGTCTGCTCATTGATGATCAGAGGTGCCAGATCATGCCCGGATCGAGCGACGCGCACTTGTTCTTGGCTCGCTGCGTTTTCATGGGAGCGTGGGTTCGGCAATGCACGCGCATGACCGAAGATGGCATGGGCTGTCCAAGGTGAAACTGAGCAGCCACCTTCAACACAGCGCGCACTCCCATGATCGCCAGCCAAGGCGCAGAAGCTCCGCGCCTTCTGGTCATGCTGCGCCGCAATGCAGATCGCTGCTTTTCTAGGCACGACATCCTGGCCATCCTGGCAAGGGTGGACTTGGATCGCGAGTCCATTCCGTACTCGGTAAAGAACTCTTGGGATCGAGCGCTCGCAATCGGGCGAGCCGGGGGGACAAAATGGATGCAACTCTCAACGCGTGGCAGCCGCGCGTCCTCAGCATTCTCAGGATCATGGCCGGGCTCCTGCTCCTGCAGCACGGGCTGGTGAAGATGTTCGCCTTCCCGATGGCCTTCCCCAATCCTGTGCCGCAATTCTCGCTGCTGTGGTTTGCCGCCGTCATCGAGATCATCGGCGGCGTTCTGCTGATCATCGGGCTGTTCACACGCTGGGTAGCGTTCGTCTGCGCCGGGTTCGCCGCCTTCGCCTACTTCATCGGCCACGCGCCCCGCTCCTACTATCCGATCCAGAACGGCGGCACGCTGGCGGTCCTCTACTGCTTCGTCTTCTTCTACCTGTTCTTCGCCGGCCCCGGACCGTGGAGCATCGACGCCAAGCGTTCGGGCGAGGCCTGAAAGAGGCAAAGTGCGCGCCGGCTGCTACCGGCGCGGCGTGTCCGGTTGTTTGGCAGCGCCGGCAGCCTCGAGCTGGGCGTAGATCGCGTTGGCAAGGCTCATCAGCTCTGCCCGCGCGAGCCGGCCCGATACGGCGTAGGCGAGCGGCCGGTCGATCCAGTAGAAGGCGCCGAGCCCGTCGCGCTCCGCAAACCGGAACGAGGTGTTGTCGAGGCCGGTCTCCTTGCGGATATAAAGCGTCAGCCGCCGGCCCGTGCCGTCCTCGTACATGAACTGCGCCGCCGGCAGGCCCTGGTCGGGCAGCAGCCGCCCGCCCATCAGCTTCCAGCCCAGCTCGGCGAGCGAGGGGGCGAGCAGCGGCGCGCCGACCCGCCGGGTCAGCCAGCGCACCAGGTGCTCCTCGGCCGCCCGCACCTCGACGGGGTGGCGCACCTCCGGCAGGTAGACGCTGTGTGCGCCGATGGCATTGGCGACGAACGCGGGCTCCGGCCGGCGCGCATCGGCCACCAGGCCGCGTGCGAGATAGCCCGCCGCCCCCGCCGTCACCGCAATCAGCAGTGCGGCCGCGAGCGCGGACTGGCGGGTTGCCAGCGCTGAGGGCCAGCGCGGCACGCGGCCCACCAGCGCGCGCATCGCCTGAGGCACCGGCGCCTCGAGGCGGGCCGCGTAGCGGGCGCGCAGCGCCTCGTTCAGCTCGCGCACATCGCGCACCAGCGCCTGCTCGGCCGGGTTGACCGCCAGCAGCGCTTCCAGCTCCGTGCGCTCCTCAGGCGCCAGCTCGCCGTCGACGAGGGCGTGCAGCTCGGCCTCGCTGATGCGAAGCGGGGCGTTCATTTGACCCTCCGCAGCGCGGCGCGGCCGCCTCTGTCGCCGCCCTCGTAGTCCATCAGCGCGCGCAGCCGGTCGCGCCCGCGCGCCAGCCGCGACATGACGGTGCCGATCGGGATCGCCAGCACGTCGGCGGTCTCCGCGTAGCTGAGCCCCTCGAGGCCCACCAGCAGCACGACCTGCCGATGCTCGTCGCTGAGCTGCCGCAGCGCGCGGTCGATATCGCGCCCGCTGGCACCGTCGGCCGGCGGATGCGACTGGTCCACCCCCAGGCTCTCGAGTCCGAGGTGAGGCGGTGTCCGCGACTTGCGCCTCAAGCCGTCGATGTGCAGGTTGTGCAGGATCGAGAACAACCATTTGCGCGGGCTGTCGCCCTCGCGCCACTGGCCAAGACGCGCCAGCGCGCGCTCCAGCGTGTCCTGGATCAGGTCGTCGGCCTCGCCGTCGTCGCCGAGCAGCGCCCGGGCGTAGCGGCGCAGCCTCGGTATCTCGGCAGCGACGGCCTCCCGGCGTGTGGCCACTCGGGTTCCTTTCTCGCAGGCACCGGTAGACACCCCGCACGGACGCTGGCGCAACCCGGTTTATTCCGCACGGTGCAACTGAATTCGTGCCGCCGGTCAATCAAAATAAAGTGCGCCTTGCGGCATTTACACACCGCGGCTGCCAACTATCCTCAATCCGCGCGGACGTGGTGTTTGGCGCAAACGAGCGGGTGCGGCCTGGTCTCCTTGGGGGAAGCGTCAGGTCGTGCCCTGCATCGAACTTTCCGGGAGGAACACATGCTTCGTATTGTGGCGGCCGTGGCGGCCCTCGCCATTGGCGCGACCGTCGTTATGGCCCAGAACGCTGCCGTCATCGATCAGCGCAAGGCGGCCATGAAGGCATTCGGCGGCGCGGCCAAGGGGCCGGGCGGCATGGCCAAGGGCGATGCGCCCTTCAGCGCCGATACGGTCAAGGCGTCGCTCAAGACCATCCAGGACACCGCCGACAAGGCCAAGGGGCTGTTCCCGGACGATACCAAGATCGGCGAGACCGACACGCTGCCGGCGGCGTTCGAGAAGAAGGCCGATCTGTTCGCCCGCTTCGACAAGATTGCCGCCGACGCCAAGGCCGCCGACGCCGCCATCAAGGACGAAGCCTCCTTCAAGGCCGAGTGGCCCAAGGTCGTCTCCAACTGCGGCGGCTGCCACAAGGAATATCGCAAGCCCAAGCAGTGAGCGCGTAGCCGGCACATCCCGTCTCTGGCAAGATGCAGCACATGGCCGAGGGACAGGGACCCGGACAATCGCCAGAGAAAGTGCGCGCGTGGGACCTTCCCACGCGCCTTTTCCATTGGCTGCTGGTGCTGCTGATCTTCTTCGCATGGGCGAGTTGGCGTTATAGCGAGGCGCTGGGCGATCCCCTGCTCAGGCTGCACCGGTGGAACGGCCACGCCATCCTCGTGCTGATCGTCTTCAGGCTGCTGTGGGGCTTCGTCGGCTCGTCGACCGCGCGCTTCGCCGCCTGGCTGTGGTGGCCGTGGACGGCTGTGCGGTATGCGTTTGAGATCCTGCGCGGGCGCACGCCGCTCTACCTCAGCCACAACCCGCTCGGGTCCTACATGATCCTGGCGCTGCTCGGCGTCGTGACGGCGCAGGCCGTGCTCGGGCTGTTCACGGTCGAGCACAACGACCTCACCGCCGGCCCGCTGTACCGGCTGATCGGCGAAGAGACCCAGAAGTGGGTCACCGGCTGGCACGTGTGGTTCTTCTACTGGGTGATCCTGGCGCTTGTGCCGATCCACATCGCAGCCAACGTCTGGTATGGCCTCGCCAAGAAGGAGCCGCTGATCACAGCCATGATCACCGGCAACAAGCCCGCCGCCGACTACCTGGACGCCCCGGAGGCGAAGATCGTCGCGCGGCCGATGCTGCGGGCGCTCGTGTGCCTTGTAGTCGCGGCGGCCCTGGTGTTCGGCACCATCTACGGCGTGCTGGGTGGGCGCGTTCTGTGAGCGCATAGGCCCCACGCCCCCGCTTTCGACAACATCGTGTGCACGATGCCGCCCGGCGCCTTGCCGCGGCCATTGGGCCTGGGCATGGGAAGCGAGTCGCGGCCCAAGGTCCCTAGTCGCCACACGGCGCGCGACTCCAGGAAGCCGGACATGAACCGGAATGGCGGCATCGGCTGGTACGTCACCTTTGCGGTGCTCGTCGTCGGCATATTCCTGGCCGCCGCGCACTACGCGGGCGTGGAGGCCGTCGGCGCCGCTGCCCGCTTCGTGTGGAATGCGCTGGCCTTCGTCGTCAACGGGCTCTTGCGCGTGCTCGGCGGCGTGCTGGCGCTCCTGACCAAAGGCGTCGGCCTGCGCCGCCTGTCGCGGTTGTCGACGGCGATTGCGGGCATCGGTCTCGGCTACGCCGGCAGCGTCATCCTGAGCGACGCCAAGCTCAGGAAGGCGCACAGCGGGCGCGACAAGCTGAAGGCCGCCCTCACCCTGATCCGGAACCACTGGCAGCACCTGCACCTCGCCTGGAAGCTCGCCATCGTCGCCGTGCTGATCACGAGCCAGCTCTATCTGCACCTCCTGCTGATCGTCTTTCCCATCGCCTTCCTGGTGCCGGTCATGCGCCGCCTGTGGGTGCAGATCGCCGATCTGCTGTTCGGCAGCTGGTACTGGACCAGGTTCGGACGCTTGCATCGCGCCGCGGTCGCCTGGCTCAGGGGCCTGCCGCCCTTCCGCCAGCTGATCGGTGCCACGCGCGTGGCGCGCATCCGCTACCTGTGCGCCTGGCGGCTGTGGAAATACGATCCCCGCTATCGCAGCGCCGACACGAATGAGCGCTGGGTGAGCCTGGTCGAGCCGATGCGCCTGTGGTGGCTGGGCAATCTCGACCGCTACATCGGCCGCCCCCTGCTGACAGGCAAGGCCCGCGCACCTGCCGCGGCGAAGGGGGCTGTGCTTGAAGGGATGCCTTCGCCGGCGCGTCAGCGAAACGACCTGTAGCTCTCCCATACGCGTTTGAAGTCGGGGTCCCTGGCGGAGAAATCCCTGGCAACCTCGTCCCGGGCGGCGCGGACGGCGTCCAGTATTTCTTTGGGTACCGCACGCACCTCCACGCCTTTGGCCTTGATGCGAGACAAGCCGTCGCGTGCCGATGACTCATAGGAATTCGCTGTGCTGTCGAGGTTCTGGCGGCAGGCTTCGGTGATCAGCCCCTTCTGCGCTTCGCTCGAGGCGTTCCAGGTGTCGAGATTGACATCGAGCTCCAGCAAGGTCGCCGGGGCGTGCCAGCCAGGGTAGTAGTAGTGTTTCGCAACCCGAGGCAGGCCGAGTTCATCGTCCCCCAGAGGCTGGGCGAATTCTGCGCCATCGATCGCGCCCCGTTCCAATGCCGTTACGATCTCCCCGATACCCACGAGCTGCGTGCTGATGCCGAGTTTCTGCATGACGAGAGATGGAAGGCCCACCGTTCGAACCCGCAGACCCTTGAGATCGCTCGGGGAGCTCAACGGTTTCTTGAACCAGATGCCCTCGGGCCCGCTGATCCCGCAGGCAAGGGTATTGACCTTGAGCCTCAAGCGATCCTGATAGAGCCGGTTGAGCTCGGCTTCGCCGCGATCGCGCATCCATCGCACGAACGGTCCTACCTCGAGTCCCACGGACACCTGACCATTGAAGATATGAAGGGCCAGCGACTTGTCAGCCCAGTACGAGGGGCTGCTGAACCCAAAGGTGAGCACGCCCCCGCTGACCCCGTCGAGCTGACCAGCGAGCGGGACAACCGCTCCAGGCGCAAGTACTTCGACCTTGAGCTTGCCTCCACTCAACGATGCAAGCTTTTCCAGAAGAGATGCCGACCAGCCAACCGGAAATGTCGACTGCATTTTGAATGTCGCCGGCTGCACCGTGCTGCGCCAGTCGGCAATCCGTTTGCTGTCCGGCGCACGGCTGCTCGTCGGCGATGCAGGCGGCGCCTTTAACGCGGCCGGCTGTTGAGCTTTGCTCTCGGGAACCAGCGGCAGCGCGGCGGCCGCCTCCTTGAACCGGAACCGGGTCAACAGCCCGTCCTCGGTCCAAGGGATCTGGTTGCCCTTGCTCAGGTCGGCGACCTTGCGCTGCGTCTCCTTGAACACCTGCTCGGCCTCGAGCCCGGGTATCGGCAGGATGCTGGCCAGTGCGCTGGCATAGACGTTGTTGTCCTCGGCCACTTCGCCAGGCCGCGTCGCAAAGGCAACGATGATGCCGTCGAGCCGACGCTCCGGCACGAAGCCCTTGTGCGCGTCCTTGAGACCCCTGGTGAATGCCACGTTGCGGCAGGCATCCAGTACTACGAAGCGGGCCTTGGCCGGCACGCGCTCGAGGCTCTTGGTGATCTCGGTGAGGCTGACGCCCAGGATCGGCAGCTGGCGCGCCAGCGTGATCTTGGCTCCTATCGGAATGAGGTAGTTTTCGCCGCGGTCCGTCCGGTCGGCGGCGCCATGGCCCGAGTAATAGAAGAAAGAGACAGCCTGGGGGCCGGCCTTCTCGATGCGCTCTATGAACTCGGCCACGGCGAGGCGCAAGGCAGCCTGATCGGCGTCCCGGACGATGGCAATGTCAGCCTGCGCAAACCCTACGTTCCTGAGCGCGGCGGCGATGAGCTCTCCGTCCTTGTGCGGGTTGGCGAGCGCACCAACCTCCACGGGATACTTCGCGTTGGTGACGATCAGGGCAAGCCGCGTCTCGGCCCCGGCCCGGATCGAGAACAACCCCACCGCCGTGAGCCAGACCAAGAAGGCCATCGCGATGCGCCACGGCATCGAACCCCCCCTTACGCGTTACGCTGGATGTTTCTTAGCACTTTGCCGCCTGTTAAGGCCCGCCAATTTGGTGCCTTGACCGGTGCGGGGCCGCAAACGGCTGGATGCCTTCTCCGAGGTAGGCTATCCCGCTATGACTTGTGCCGGGCGCTCAGCCATCTGGGCGGGGCCACGGGGAGGGGCACATGGGGACATTGCAAGCACAAAGCCTCATCGGGCTGATCGCCCTGCCGCTGATTGCCTGGGCGCTGTCGGAGAACCGCACCGCCATCAAGCCGGCGCGGCTCGTGCGCATCCTCGTCGCCGGCCTCGGGCTGCAGGTCCTCGTCGCCGGCGTGATGCTGAACGTGCCGGCCTCGCGCGCCGCTTTCGACTGGGCCGCCGGCCTGGTGGCCTCCCTGCAAGCCGCGACCGGCGCCGGCGTGCGCCTGGTGTTCGGTTACCTGGCCGGCGGGCCGACGCCGTTCGAGACCGTGCGCCCCGAGACCAGCTTCATCCTGGCCTTCCAGGCGCTGCCGGTGATCCTGCTCATCAGCGCCTTGTCCAAGCTCTTCTATCACTGGGGCATCCTGCAGCGGGTCGTGCGCGCGGCCGGCTGGGTGCTGCAGCGCTCGCTCGGCGTCAGCGGCCCGGTCGGCACGTCGGCTGCGGCCAACATCTTCGTGGGCATGGTGGAGGCGCCGCTGCTGGTCCGCCCCTACCTGGCCGACATGAGCCGCGGCGGCCTGTTCGCCACCATGACGGTCGGCATGGCGGGCGTCGCCGGCACCGCGCTCGCCCTCTACGCGGCTATCCTCGAGCCGATCCTGCCCGGTGCGGCGGGGCACCTGATCGTCGCGTCCGTCATCTCGGTGCCGGCGGCGCTGATGCTGGCCGAGCTGATGGTGCCCGATCCCACGCTGCCCGAACGTCGTCCCGACGATACCGCCATCGTCATCGCCGATCCGCCGCACTCCAGCATGGACGCGATCGCGCAGGGGACGCGTGAGGGCATCGAGCTGCTGGTCAACGTCACGGCGATGCTGATCGTGGCGGTTGCGCTGATCGCGCTCGCCAACCAGCTGGCCGGCTTCCTGGCCGCACCGCTCGGCTTCAGGCTCAGCATCGAGCAGATGCTGGGCTGGCTGTTTGCGCCGCTGGCCTGGTTGATCGGCATCCCGTGGGCCGAGTGCGGCAAGGCCGGCACCCTGCTCGGCGTCAAGACCGTGCTCAACGAGCTGATCGCCTACCTGCAGCTCTCCCAGCTCGGCGCCGACGCGATGTCCGACCGCTCGCGCCTCATTCTCACCTACGCGCTTTGCGGCTTTGCCAACCTCGGCAGCCTCGGCATCCTGATCGGCGGCATGGTGGCGATGGTGCCGGCCCGCCGCGCCGAGATCGTCGGCCTCGGCGCCAAGACGCTGATCTCCGGCACGCTCGCCACCTTGATGACCGCCGCCGTGGTCGGCGCCATGACGCCGGGGTGAGCGGCGTCTTTCCTACACTCCGCGCGCGTTGCCGGGCTCAGGTTGCCCTAGCTGATCGAGATGGGCGGACACGCAGGCGCACGCCGGAGGCGCGCTGAAGACGCTGAATCACCGAAAAGAGATTGCGAGCATTCGGGTTACCGCGGGGACCAAACATCCGCATCAGGCTCTTGGTCGGCGTGCCGGTCTCCTCGGCCAGCTTCTCGAAGCCTACGGTGGCATTGATGTAGTCGCGCAGGATGGCTTTGCCGGTGTCCATATCGCCGGCGAGCAACGCATCCACGCCCTCGCCGAGCAACGCTTCGCGGAAATCCGCGTCGCGCTCGGCGCGCGCCTTTACGGTGTCCTTGAATGAACGAGTGAGCGGCATATCACGCCTCGCCTTTCTTGCGGTCCTTGTAGTCTTGCCAACAGTCATGCGCCGCAGCGATGTCACGCTGCTGGCGCTTCTTGGTGCCGCCGTTGAGAAGAATAGCGACCTCTGTTCCATCCTTACCGAAGTACACGCGGTAGCCGGGCCCGAAATCGATCCTAAGCTCGAACACGCCGGAGCCGACACCCTTGACGTTCGAGGTGTTGCCTTGGCCGAGTCGCGTCAGCGCGGTCGTGACCTTCGCTGCCGCCATGGCATCGAGCGTCTCGAACCATTCGGCGAACGGGCTTGTCCCGTGCTCGGTCTCGTACTCCCGCACGTCCATGACGCCATGGTGTCCTATATGTTACCATGTAAGCAAGTACATTGCATAGCACTACGGGCCGCAGCGCTGCCGATGGCGTTGTCACGCCTTCACGTTATATTTGCCTGGATATAGCGTTCGGCTATGATCCTGGCCGGCATGAACCAGCGAGGTTGGACCCATGATGAAGGCCGTCCGCAATTTTCTGCTGTGCTGCGCCGTCCTTCTGGCGGGCGCGATCCCATCGGCGCCCGCCCCGGCCCAGGACGGCAGCCTTATCGTGTTCGCCGCCGCCAGCCTCAAGAACGCGCTCGATGCCGTGAACAGCCAGTGGCAGGGGGAGACCGGCAAGCAGGCCAGAATTTCCTACGCTGCCAGCCCCGCGCTCGCCAAACAGATCGAGCACGGCGCACCGGCGCAGATGTTCGTTTCCGCCGACCTCGACTGGATGGACTACCTGGCGCAGAAGAACCTGATCAAACCCGACACCCGGCTCAACCTGCTCGGCAACCGCCTGGTGCTGATCGCTCCGAAGGACCGCGCGCAACAGATCCAACTCAGGCGCGGTCTCGATCTCGCCAAGCTGCTGGGCGACGGCCGGCTGGCTATGGCCAACGTCGATGCCGTGCCGGCGGGCAAGTACGGCAAGGCCGCGCTGCAGGCGTTCGGGTTGTGGGACAGCGTCGCCGGTAAGACCGCCCAGGCCGAGAACGTGCGCGCGGCTCTCCTGCTCGTCTCCCGCGGCGAGGCGCCGCTCGGCATCGTGTACCAGACCGACGCCGCCGCCGACCCGAACGTGGCGATCGTTGCGACCTTCCCGGAGGACACCCACCCGCCCATCATCTACCCCGTAGCGCTCACCACCACGGCCACCCCCGACGCCGCAGCCTTCCTCGCCTTCATCAGGTCGGCCAAGGCGAGGGCCGTGTTCGAGGTGCACGGCTTTATCGTGCTGAGCTCGGGCCGGTCATGATGACCGGCCGATAGATCGCAGCGATGGACTGGATCAGCCTCAGTCCCGAGGAATGGACGGCGGTGCACCTCAGCCTCAGGGTCGCCACCGTGGCGACCTTGGTGAGCCTGCCGTTCGGCATCGCGGTTGCCTACGCGCTGGCGCGCGGCCGGTTCTGGGGCCACGCGCTGCTCAACGGCCTGGTGCACATGCCGCTGATCCTGCCGCCGGTGGTCACGGGCTACATCCTCTTGATCCTGCTCGGCCGCCGCGGGGCGATCGGCAGCGTCCTCGCCGACAGCTTCGGCATCGTCTTCGCCTTCCGCTGGACCGGCGCGGCACTCGCCTGCGGCATCATGGGGTTTCCGCTGCTGGTGCGGGCGATCCGCCTCTCGATCGAGGCCGTCGACGCCCGGCTCGAGGAGGCCGCCGGCACGCTCGGCGCCAACCGCGCCTGGGTGTTCCTCACCGTCACGCTGCCCCTGATCGTGCCCGGCATTATCGCCGGCGCGATCCTGGGCTTCGCCAAGGCTATGGGCGAGTTCGGCGCCACCATTACCTTCGTGTCCAACATCCCCGGCGAGACGCAGACGCTGCCGTCCGCCATCTACACCTTCACGCAGGTGCCCGGCGGTGACGCCGGCGCGCTGCGCCTCACGCTGGTCTCGGTGGCCATCGCCATGCTGGCGTTGCTCGCGTCCGAAATTCTGGCCCGCCGCGCCCATCGCCGCCTGGACATCGCATGACGCTGGAGATCGACGTCACGCACCGGCTGGGCGGTTTCAAGCTCGATGCGCGCTTCAGCGCCGGCAGCGGCCTCGTCGCCCTGTTCGGCCGCTCCGGCGCCGGCAAGACCTCGATCATCAACGTCATCGCCGGCCTGATCCGACCGGAGCGCGGCCGCGTCACGCTGGACGGCCTCACCCTGCTCGACACGGAGCGGGGCGTCTCCATCCCCCGCCACCGGCGCCGCCTCGGCACCATCTTCCAGGAAGGGCGCCTCTTCCCGCACCTGACCGTGCGCCAGAACCTGCTGTACGGCCGCTGGTTCGTGCCCGCCGCCAAGCGCGGCGATGATCTTGGCCCCGCTCTCGATCGCGTCGTCGACCTGCTCGGCCTCGACGCCCTGCTCGATCGCTGGCCGGCCCGCCTCTCGGGTGGCGAGAAGCAGCGCGTCGCCATCGGCCGCGCGCTCCTCGCCAAGCCGCGGGCCCTGCTGATGGACGAGCCGCTGGCCTCCCTCGACGAGGCCCGCAAGGCTGAGATTCTCCCCTACATCGAGCGCCTGCGCGACCAGAGCCGGGTGCCGATCGTCTACGTCAGCCATTCGATTGCCGAGGTGGCGCGGCTGGCCTCCACCATCGTGCTGCTGTCGGAGGGCAGGGTGGCGGCGTCGGGCCCCACCGCCGAGATCATGCAGCGGCTCGACCTGTTCCCGCTCACCGGCCGGGCGGAGGCCGGCGCCCTGATCGAGGCCAGGGTCGAGCGCCACGACGAGCGGTTCGGTTTGACCGAGCTCTCCTCGCGCGCAGGGCTGTGGAAGCTGCCGCGGCTCGATGCAGCCGTGGGTACGCGCGTACGGCTGCGCGTGCGCGCCCGTGACGTCATGCTCGCCACCAGCGAGCCGCGCGATCTGAGCGCGCTCAATGTCCTGCCCGGTGTGGTCGCCGACATCGGCCGCAGCGAGGGTCCGATCGCCGACATCCGCCTCGACTGCAGCGGCGACGCCCTGATCGCCCGCCTGACCCGCTATTCGGTGGAGCGCCTCGCCCTGGCACCCGGCACGCCCGTGTTCGCGCTGGTGAAGAGCGTGGCCCTCGACCGCCGCAGCCTCAGCGGCCCCATCGGTCAGGGCGCCGACGCCGACGCACAGGAGAGTTGATCATTGGCGTCTGCCCGCGCCGTGTCGAAGACGCGCCTCCGGCACGATGGCGGGCATCCACGAGGGGTGATGGGAGCACGCGATACTGACACTGAGAGTTGCGTAGGTCCCCGCCTTCGTGCTGGAAGCGCGTCTTCGACGCGACGCGGGGATGACGTTGGAGAGCGCTGATGGGTGAGCACCTCCCAAGCAACGACTACGCGTCATCCTCCGGCCCGGGCTCCGGCGGCTTGCTGGCGAGGGCGGCGCGCAAGGCCCGCAGGTCCGCCGCCGTCGCCGTCGCCGCCGCGCCCTCGATCGCCCGATAGCGTCCGACCACCTCGCGGCCGAGCCGGGTGAGGCGCGCGCCGCCGCCGCCCGATCCGCCGGTCTGCTTGGCAATCAGCGGCTCGCGAAAAGCCTGGTTGATGGCGTCCACCAGCAGCCAGGCGCGGCGGTAGGACATGCCCATGGCCTTGCCGGCGGATGCGATCGACCCGTGCTGCGAGATCAGCTCCATCAGCCGCACCTTGCCCGGACCCAGCGCGCCGTGCTCGCCGAAATCGACGCGGATGGTGAGGGCCGCGCGCCGCTCCTCCTCGCCGCTGGTCCGCGGGCGGGCCGTCCCTGCGCGCGGGCGCTGCTTCGACAACGGTCTCGCCATGTCCGCACCCCGCTATGCCGCGCCGACCAGTGCCGGCAGCTCGGCCAGCGTTCTGACCTCGCGGTCCGGCTTGCCGGGCAGGCGCTCGGGTCGCTGGCCATAGCGGTTGCACCACACCACCTGCATGCCGAACGCGGACGCCGCGTAGGCGTCCCAGGCATTCGACGACTGGAAGGCGATGGCCCCGGCCGGCACGCCCAGCCGGTCGACGGCCAGCTGGTAGACGCGGGCGTGCGGCTTGTAGACGCCCGCGTCCTCCACCGACAGGACGGCATCGAGCGCGCCATCGAGCCCGGCGGCCTTCACCACGGCGTCGAGCATCATAGGCGAGCCGTTGGACAGGATGGCCGTCTGCAGGCCTGCGCGCTTCAGGCGGGCGAGCACGTACGGCACCTCGGGGAAGGTGTCGAGCGTCAGATAGAGGCGCATCAGCCGGTCGCGCAGGCCGGGCGTCTCGATCCCCAGCGTCTCGAGCGAGAAATCCAGCGCGTCGCCGGTCACCTGCCAGAAATCGGCGTGCCGGCCCTGCACCGCGCGCAGCCACGTGTACTGCAGCTGCTTGTCGCGCCACAGGGTGGTCAGCCGGTCGGCCCGATCGCCCAGGACGTCGCGACACGCCTTGGCCGCGGAGGCGAAATCGAACACCGTGCCGTAGGCGTCGAACACGCAGGCCTGGATGCCGCTCAATGCCTTCGCCGCCGCAGCCATCGCCTCGCCTCCTGCTGCCTGCGATTGTGGAAGGTCGCAGCCCGGCAAATCAACACTTGCCGAGGGGCCGCCCGTCGTATTTCATATTGCTGCATGTCAATTTATAATGCGAGATGCGCCCCGCGCGGCGGCGCCCTGGTGCCGCATGGCATGTCCATGCTGCCAGGACCGACCTAAAGGACGCAATGGGGCCCGCGGCGAACGCAGCTTCGAGGGAGAACACGCATGGCGCGCATGAAGGGTGCCGAGCTCATCACCGAATACCTGATCAAGAACAAGATCCCCTACGTGTTCGGCATCTGCGGGCACGGCAACGTCGGCATGCTCGATCCCCTCTACCACGCGCGCGACCGCATCAAGCTGATCTCGCCGCGTCACGAGCAGGTGGCGGCCCACATGGCGGACGCCTACTTCCGCGTGCGCCACGAGCCGGTGGCGACGCTGACCTCGTGCGGCCCCGGCTCGTGCAACATCGTCATGCCACTGCAGGTGGCGATGTCGGACAGCTCGGCCATTCTCGCCATCACCGCCAACGTCCCGACCCAGCAGTTCAACCGCAGCCCCTTCCAGGAGATCAACCGCCACTACCAGGCGGACTTCCCCAACATCATCAGACCCGTCGTCAAGCGCAGCTTCCAGCCGACCCGCGTCGACATGCTGCCGCTGATCCTGCGCCAGGCCATGACCACCATGCTCTCGGGCCGCCCCGGTCCGGTGAATGTCGACGTGCCCTTCAATGTGTTCCAGGAGGAGGACGACGTCGAGGTGCCGCCGGCGGCCCCCGTGCACGGCGCCCAGCGCAGCGGTGCCTCACCGGAGCAGATCACCGCCGCGCTCGACATGATCCTGAAGGCCAAGCGACCGGCGATCTTCATCGGCCACGGCGTCACCTTGTCGGAGGCCGGCAAGGAGCTGACCGAGCTCGTGCACAAGCTGCGCATCCCCGTCATCTCCTCGCCCAACGGCATGGGCTGCCTCGACATGACGGACCCGCTCTCGCTGGGTTTCATCGGCCGCAACGGCGCCTACCCCGCCAACGAGGCCGGCCGCCGCGCCGACGTCGTGCTCGCCATCGGCGCGCGTTTCGATGACCGCTCGGCATCGTCCTGGCTGCCGGGCTACTCGTGGAATTTCCCGCACTGCAAGCTGATCCACGTCGACGTCGACACCGACGAGCTTGGCCGCAACTATCCCCCCGATCTTGCGATCCACGCCGACGCGCGCACGTTCCTGCGCCAGATGCTCTCCGAGCTGGGGCGCCGCCCGGGCAAGCGCGGCGATGGCCTCGAGGCCTGGCACGCCGACATCGAGACATGGACCGCGGCGTGGGAGAAGTTCACGGCTCCCAATTTCGATATCCACGCTCAGCCGATCCGGCCCGAGCGCGTGGTCGCCGACTGCCAGGCGGTGCTGCCCGATGACGCGATCCTGGCCTGCGACGTCGGCGTCAACCACAACTGGTACATGCAGTTCTGGAAGGCGCGCCGGCCGCAGACGATGCTCAACTCATGGGGCTTCTCCGGCATGGGCTTCGGCGCCGCCGGCGTGCTCGGCGCCAAGCTCGCGGCGCCCGACCGGCCGTGCGTGGCGATTGCCGGCGACGGCTGCTTCTCCATGGTGCCGCACGTGCTGTGCACGGCGGTGGAATACAACATCCCCGTCGTGTGGGTGATCTGGAACAATTTTGGCTGGGTCTCGATCCGCGACATCCAGCTCGGCATGTTCGGCGGCCGCGAGCACGGCACCATGTTTCACGCCGGCGCCAACAACACGCCCTACAACCCCGACTTCGCCGGCTGGGCCAAGGCCAGCGGCGTCGACGCGCTCACCGTCACCAAGTCGGAAGACTTCAAGGGGGCGCTGGAGCACGCGGTCAAGGCCAACAAGCCCTTCCTGCTCGATGTGCACGTCGATGCCGACGTGCGCCCGCCGGCGACCGGCTCTTGGCACCTGCCGCCGACACCGTGGAAGGAGCCGGCCTTCGGCAAGCGCTGGGTGCCAGGCGATCCGGCACCGGCGAAGTAGGTCCGCCATGGCGCACATTCTGGTAACCGGCGGCAGCGGCTTCATCGGCGCCGGGGTGGTGGCGGCGCTGGCCGCGCGCGGCGACGACGTCACCGTGTTCGACATTGCCCGCTCGCCCCGGCTGGAGGCGCTGCTCGCGGCGCACCGCAACGTGAGCTTCGTCGGCGGCGAGATCACCGAATGGCCGCAGGTGGCCGCGCTGGTCAAGGACAGGCAGCCGGCGGCGATCGTGCATTGCGCCGCCGTCGTGGGCGTCACCAACTCGCTGGCGAGCCCGATCGCCACCTTCCGCGTCAACGTCGAGGGCTCGCTCAACGTGCTGGAGTCAATGCGCCTGTTCGGCGTCAAGCGCGTCGTGCACCTATCGTCGGAGGAGACCTACGGCCCCTTCGACGCCGACGTGATCGACGAGACGCACCCGAACCGGCCGCTCGCGCCCTACGGCATCTCCAAGTTCGCGGTCGAGCGCCTGGCGCTGGATTACGTCGCCCGCTACGGCCTCGAAGTTATCAACGTGCGCACCTGCTGGGTTTACGGGCCGCACTTCCCGCGCCCGCGCGTGCCCAAGATCCTGATCGACGCGGCGGTGGCCGGCACCAGGCTGCACCTGCCCGGCGGCGGCGACTTCGCCGTCGATCACGTCTACATCGACGACTGCGTCGACGGCATCCTGCGCGTGCTGGACAAGCCCAAGCACGCCCACGACGTCTATCACATCGCCACCGGCGAGGCGCATTCGCTGAGCGCCATCGTCGCCATGATCAAGGAGCTGGTGCCCGGTGCCGACCTCGCGACCGGCCCCGGCCCGTACAGGTTCGTCGACGGCACGGAAGCCGTGCGCAAGGGCGCCCTCGACATCACGCGGGCGCGTCGCGAGCTCGGCTACACGCCGCGCTATCCCATGAAGCTCGGTCTCGCCGCCTGCATCGAGGCGGCACGGGCCGGGCGCGGCTGATGCGAGGTGTCAGACCCTCCGGGTCTGACACCATAGCGCGACGACGTTCGTGACGGGTCGGAGCAATGGTATCTGACCCGGAGGGTCAGACACCTCCAACCGGGAGGAAGCCAGATGAAGAAAGACACGCGCGCGGCGATCATCCGCAACATCGCCGAGGTGCCCTGGCGGCAGTTTCCCAACCACTACGGCGGCGCGCTCTCGAAGCCGCTGGTGATGCCGGAGACGGCCGGCACCAGGCATCTCGACTACCGCATCTCGATGTACCAGCCGATGGCCTACGTGGAGCTGCACAGCCACGAGATCCAGGAGCAGGTCTACCACGTGCTCGAGGGCGAGGGCCTGATGCAGATCGACGGCAAACCCCACGTGGTGCGCAAGCACGACGTCATCTTCCTGCCGCCCGGCGTCAAGCACGACATCGCCAACACCGGCCTGGTCGACCTCGTGTTCATCGTCGTCACCTCGCCGGTGCAAGACGCCATCGAGGCCTAAGCCGAGGTGTCAGACCCTCCGGGTCTGACACCATTGCGCGACGCCGACGTGGGCCGCGACGGTCGCCGGGCCTTTCGCGGCCCCTTCTCGAACAGCTTGGCCCATGCGTCGGCCCAGACGTGCAGCGGCAGGAAGGTCGCCAGCAGCTCCTGGCCGTGCGGGGTGAGCGCGTAGCCGTCGTCGCCGTGCGCGATCAGGTGGGCCTCGCGCAGCTCCTTGAGGCGCGCGTTGAGCACGCCCGGGTTGGTGGCGGCCGCCGCCTGCAGCGCGCGGAACGTGAGGCGGCGCTCGCGCAACTCCCACAGGATGCGCAGGCTCATGCGCCGCCCCAGCAGGTCGAGCAGCGCCATGATCGGCCGGCCCGTGGCCGAGCCGCGCACGCGCTGTCTGGGCTTGGGTGTGGGCCGGGGTGTGGATTTGCGTGCCGGCATGCTATGAAACCTGTAGCAAGGGGTCGGGCGCTATGCTATGGAAAGGATAGCAAAGGAGGTGTCGCTATGTCAGCCCCCACGTCATCTCATGCATCCGACAGCCCACGCATCGCCCCGGCCGAGGCGCCCTATCCTGCGGCAATCCAGGCGCGCTTCGACGCGCTGATGCCGAAGGGCGTGGCGCCGCTGGTGCTGTTTCGGGTGCTGGCGCGCGATGAGCGGCTGTTTGCGCGCTTCATGGGCGGCGGCCTGCTCGACAAGGGCCATCTGACGCTGCGCCAACGTGAGATCGTGATCGACCGCGTCACGGCGCAGTGCCGGTCCGAGTACGAGTGGGGCGTGCATATCGCCTTCTTCGCCGAGCGCGCGGAGCTCGACGCCGCCCAGTTGCGCTCGATCGTGCACGGCGGACCCGACGATGCGTGCTGGAGCCCGCAAGACGCGGTGCTGATCCGCCTGTGCGATGCGCTGCACGCCGAGTGCGACATCGGCGATGCGCTGTGGGCCGACCTGCGCGCGGCGTTCAGCGAGGCGGCGCTGCTGGAGCTGCTGCTGCTCGCCGGCTTCTACCGCACGGTGTCGCATCTCGCCAATGCCCTGCGATTGCCGCTCGAGCCCTACGCGGCCCGCTTTCCGGCTTAGTTGTTGTCATCCCGGCCAAGGGCGTCAGCCCGCGAGCCGGGACCCAGAGCATCGCGGACACTGGCTCCCGGATATTCGCTGGCGCGAATTCCGGGATGACAGGCTCCTCTACTGCGTCGCGGGTGGCTTCGGCGGGCCCCAGATCTGCTCCAGGCGCTGCGGGCGGCCGCAGCCGTTCTTGTAGTACTGGTACTTGAACGAATTGGTCTTGTAGTAGTCCTGGTGATAGCCCTCCGCCGGGTAGAAGGGGCCGGCAGCGGTGATCTCGGTGGCGATCGGCTGCTTGAACCGGCCCGATGCCTGCAGTGCCTGCTTGGACGCTTCGGCGACCTTCTTTTGCTGGTCGTCGAGATAGAAGATGGCGCTGCGATAGGGGCTGCCCTTGTCGCAGAACTGGCCTTTGGCATCGACCGGATCGATGTTGCGCCAGAACCAGTCGACCAGCTGCGGGTAGGTGACCTTGCTCGGATCGTAGGTGACCTGCACGGCCTCGGCATGGCCGGTGGTCTTCGTCATCACCTCTTCGTAGGTGGGGCTGGCCTTGGTGCCGCCGGAGTAACCGGAGACGGCGCGGACCACGCCCGGCACCTTCTCGAACGCCTCCTCCACGCACCAAAAGCAGCCGCCGGCGAAGATCGCGAACGCCAGCTTCTCGGGCGGCGGGGTCTGCGCCGACGAGGTGGTGATGGCCGCGATGAGCGCGAGCGGCGCCAGCCAGCCGGATCGGATGAGCTTCAGCATGGGCGTGTTCCTTCCCGGTGGCGCCGCGTCAGGAGGATTTCTTCTCGGGGATGAACTTGAGCGCGACGCCGTTCATGCAATAGCGCAAGCCGGTCGGCTTGGGGCCGTCGTCGAACACGTGGCCCAGATGCCCGCCGCAGCGGCGGCAGTGCACCTCGGTGCGGGTCGCAAAGAAGCTCTTGTCGATGCTGGTGCCGATGGCCTTCTCGAGCGGGGCATAGAAGCTCGGCCAGCCGGTGCGGCTGTCGAACTTGGTGGTGGAGGAGAACAGCGGCAGGTCGCAGCCCGCGCACGCATACGTGCCGGGCGTATACACCTTGTCGAGCGGGCTGGTGCCGGCGCGCTCGGTGCCGTGCTTGCGCAACACGTAGTATTGCTCCGGCGTGAGCAGCTTCTTCCACTCCTCGTCGGGTTTGGTGACCTCGAACTTGCCGGGCGTGGATTCGGCGCCGCCGCTGCCGGATCGCATGAACAGGCCGAGAGCGGCGGCGGAGATGCCGGCCAGAGTAAGCATGCGGCGATCCATCATGGTGTCTCCCCTGATGTTGTCGCGCTCCCGGATGATCGGAGGGAACGCCTTCGTTGCACAGAGATATACGATACGGCCGGCACGGGAGCGAGGCGCAATCCGATCACGGCCGATCAAGACTGCGTCAAAGTGCGCGCCGCCTGCCCGTAGCTGGCGTAGCTTGGGTCGAGCAGAGCGCAGACCCGACACAATCCATGCTCGCGAGAAATAGTGTTGGGTCATCGCTCGCGCTCGACCCAACCTGCGCTTATTGCCCCGCGGCAGCGGCCCGGCGGCGGCTGCGGCGCTCCTCGAACAGGCCGAAGACCGCCGTCATGCTCATGAAGACGACGGCGGCGCCGAAGATCCAGCGCGGCTCGCCGTGGTCCATCAGCCAGCCGAACAGCATCGGCCCGAAGATCCCGCCGATGTTGAAGCCGGTCGAGACGATGCCGAACACGCGGCCCGCGGCGCCGGGCGGTGCGGCCCTGCGCACCAGCATGTCGCGCGAGGGCTGAATGATGCCGAACAGGACGCCGCTGAGGCCCATGGCGACGATCAGCGCCGGAGCGGACAGCGTCAGCGTGGCGATGAGGAGGGCGATGGTCGCGGCGAGGCCGAAGCCGATGGCCGCGACGTCGCCATGGCGCCGGGTGCTGTCGGCCACGGAGCCGCCGACCAGCACGCCCACCGCGGCGCCCGTCAGGTAGGCGGTGAGGGCCGCGTTCGCCGCCACCAGCGTGATGCCGTGCGCGGCGATCAGCGCCACCACCGAGAAGCTGTACATGGCGCTGTGCGAGAGCGCGAGCAAACTGAAGAACGCGGTGAGGCCCAGCACGGCCGGGGTGACGACGCTGCCGATCTCGCTTTTGCCAATCTTGCCCTGGCCGGCCGCGGGCTTGGCGCGGCCCGAGCGTGCGCCCGGGGCGACGGCCGGTGCCTGCGGCATGAGGAAGAGCGCGAGCGCGGTCGCCAGCGCGGCGAGGCCGGCAAAGACCAGGGCGCTGGCGAGGCTGCCGTAGGCGGCGAGCACCAGCAGGATCGGCGGCGCGATGGCCCCGCCGACGAAGCCCGCGAAGGTGTGGACCGAGAACGCGCGCCCGATCCGATCCTCCGAGATGCCGTCCGTGAGCAGGCTGTAGTCCGCCGGGTGGTAGACGCAGTTGGCGAGGCCGGCCAGCACGGCTGTCACCAGCAGCCACGCGTAGCTCGGCACGAGCCCGAGCGACAGGAACGCCAGGCCACCCAGGGTCATGCCGGCAATCAGGATCGGCCGGGCGCCCAGCCGGTCGACCAGGAAGCCCATCGGCGCCTGCGTCAGCCCCGTGACCACATTGAAGGTGGTGAGCGCCAGGCCGAGCTCGAAATAGCCGACGCCGAGGCTGTCCTTGAGCAGCGGCAGCAGGACCGGCAGCACCATGATGTGGAAATGGCTGATCAGGTGCGCGGCCGAGATCACCACGAGGGTTTGCGTCTGGCTGGCGGCGCTCGCCGCGCGGCCAAGTCCCTGCGTGGTGTCGGAAGCCATGATGCCGATGGATCTGCCTATTCCCTGCGCATCCCTATCACGAGGCCGTGCGGGCGCCCTATGCGATTCCCGGCGGGCTGGTGCGCGACGTGCCTGCAACTCAACCGATCATCGGCACCGGCTTGTCGACCACGATCTCCTCCGGGCTCATCTTGCAGCGCAAAGCGAGGGCCTCGACGCCGGCGGCGGTGGCGCGGTCGTAGGCCTCGGCAAAGCGGGGCGCGATGTCGCGGGCGAGCGCGAAACGCTTGGCGTCGCTGCGCTGGATCAGGAAGATCAGCACCGCGCGATGACCCTCGCGCACCATCTCGGCCATCTCGGCCAGGTGCTTGACGCCGCGCTCGGTCTCGCAATCGGGAAACTCGGCGAGGCCATGAAGGCGCGACAGGTGCACGTTCTTGATCTCGACGTAGCACAGGCCCTGCTTGGCGCCTTCCATCAGGATGTCGATGCGGCTGTTGCGGCCGTACTTCACCTCGCGCCGGAAGCTCGGATAGCCCGCGAGCGGCTTGATGCGCTTCCCCTCCAGCGCCTCGTACACGAGCTTGTTGGGATGGCCGGTATTGATGCCGACCAGGGCCGGGCCGTGTCCTAAATCGGCCTCGACCAGCTCCCAGGTGAAGCGGTACTTGCGGGTGGGGCTGTCGCTCTCGGACAGCCAGACCGTCGCGCCCGGCGTGATCAGCCCCAGCATCGAGCCGGTGTTGGGGCAGGAGGCCGTGACGAGCCGGCCGTCGTCCAGGCGCACGTCGGTCAGGAAGCGCTTGTAGCGCTGGATCAGCGTGCCGCGCACGAGGGGAGACGGGAGCCGCATGGGCGCGCAAGGTATGCCGGCTGGCGTTCAGGGTGCAAGGCGCTATGCTGCACGCTACACCTCTGTCACCCCGGAATACGCAGGGCTGGGCGTCATTCCCGCCAAGCGAAGCGCTGAAGCGGGAGTCCAGACACGAGGATGCGCGTGCGGCTGGATTCCCGCTGACGCTTCACTCGCGGGCATGACGAGGTGCGAGAAGCGGGCGATACGAGAGAGGACGATGCGGGTCCTGCACGTGATGGCGAGCCGTGCCAACGGGGGGGCGGAGACGTACTCGACCGACATGATCGAGAGCCTGCATGCGATCGGCGTCACCGAGATGGCCGTCGTGCCGCGTGCGTCGCTGCACCATCGCCGCCTGGCTGCCGCCGGCGTGCCGCTCGCCGCCGATGTGCTCGACGTGCCGATCGGGATGTGGCGGCGGCGCCAGCTGCGCCAAGTAATCGAGGCCCTCCGGCCCGACCTGGTGCATTGCTGGATGCGCCGCGCGGCAAGCCTGACTCCCGCGCTGGACGTGCCTGTAATCGGCTGGTTCGGCGGCTACTACGAGCCCGTGCATTTCGCCAACTGCACCCACTTCGTCGGCGTCACCCCCGACATCGTCGCGCACATGGTGGCGCGCGGCGTGCCCAAGGCACGGGCGCACTACGTGCCGACCTTCCCCACCATCGAGGCCGGCCAGCGGCTCGATCGCGCCGCGCTCGGCACCCCCGCCCATGCAACCGTGCTGCTGGCCCTGTCGCGGCTGCACGAGAAGAAGGGCCTCGACATTCTCCTGCAGGCGCTGGCCGAGCTGCCCGGTTGCGTGGCCTGGCTCGCCGGCGACGGCCCGCTGGAGGCCGAATTGAAGGCGCTGGCGGCCAAGCTCGGGGTGGCGGAGCGCGTGCGCTTCCTTGGCTGGCGCACCGATCGCGGCGCGCTGCTGCGGGCCGCCGACATCTGTGTGCTGCCGTCCCGCTACGAGCCGTTCGGCACGGTGATGCTGGAAGCCTGGGCCACGGGCACGCCGCTGGTGGCGGCGGCCAGCCAGGGACCCGCGGCGCTGATCGAGGACGGCGGCAACGGGCTGCTGGTTGCGGTGGACGACGTGGCGGCGCTGGCCGGCGCGATCGGGCGCCTGATCGCCGAGCCGGGGCTCAGAGCGCGCTTGATCGCACGCGGGCTGGCGGACTACCACAAGGGGTTCACGCGCGCGGCCGTGACGCAGCGTATGCTGGCGCTGTACGAACAGATCATCGCCGAACATGGCGTGGCCAGCGTCGGCAGAGTTGGGAGCGCACGCGCATGAGTGGGGAGGCTGCAGTGTCCGGTGAGGGCATCGTCACGGCCGCGCTGCTGGTGATCGGCGACGAGATCCTGTCGGGCCGCACCAAGGATAAGAACATCGGCCATATCGCCGACCACCTGACCGCCATCGGCATCCAGATGAAGGAGGTGCGCGTCGTCCCCGACGAGGAGCCCGAGATCGTCGATGCCGTCAATGCGCTGCGCAAGCGCTACGACTATCTGTTCACCACCGGCGGCATCGGCCCGACCCACGACGACATCACCGCGGACGCCATCGCCAAGGCGTTCGGCGTCGGCATCGACGTGGACGAGCGGGCGCTGGCGCCGATGCGGGCCTACTTCGAGCGGCGCGGGGTGGAGCTGACGGCCGCCCGCATGCGCATGGCGCGCATTCCCTTCGGCGCGGAGCTGGTCGAGAACTCGGTGTCGATCGCGCCGGGCTTCATGCTGGGCAACGTCATCGTCATGGCGGGCGTGCCCAACATCATGCACGTGATGCTGGAGGCGGCGACCAGGTTCCTCACGACCGGCAAGAAGATGCTGGCGACCGCGCTCGACCTGCAGCGGCCCGAGGGCGAGATCGCCGAGTTGTTCGGGGCGCTGCAGAAGCGCTACCCCGATGTGCCGATGGGCAGCTATCCGTTCATGCGCGAGGGCCGGCCCGGCACCCAGCTGGTGCTGCGCTCGACCGACGCGGCGCGACTCGCCGAAGCGGAGACCGAGCTCAAGGTGCAGCTCGGCGCGCGCGGGTGGCTGTGAATTCGGGTATCTGACCCTCCGGGTCAGATACCATTGCACGACGTGGCGTGGAGACATGGTGTCAGACCCGGAGGGTCTGACACCTACGCACCCAGATACGCGCTGCGGACGTGCGGGTTGTCGAGCAGCGCGGCGCCGGTGCCCTCCAGCGTGACGCGGCCTTGCTCCAGCACGTAGGAGCGGTCGGACAGCTCGAGCGCGGCGAACGCGTTCTGCTCCACCATGACGACGGTGACGCCACGGGCGCGGATACCCTTGATGATCTCGAAGGTGCGCTCGACCAGGTTGGGCGCGAGGCCGAGCGAGGGCTCGTCGAACAGCACGAGCTTGGGCCGCGACATGAGGGCCCGCGAGATGGCGAGCATCTGCTGCTCGCCACCCGACAGCGTGCCGGCGGCCTGATGGCGGCGCTCGGCGAGAATTGGAAAGCGCTGGAGCAGCTCGTCCATATCGGCGGCGACGGCGGCCGCGTCGCGGCGCAGATAGCAGCCCATCTCCAGGTTCTCGGCCACCGTCATGTACGGGAACACGCGCCGGCCCTCGGGACAGTGGGCGATGCCGAGCCCCAGGATGCGTTTGGGTGTTGCTCGCGTGATGTCCTCGCCGAGAAAGGTGATGCGGCCGGCGGCGGGCGGCAGCACGCCCGAGATGGCCTTGAGCGTGGTGGTCTTGCCGGCACCGTTGGCGCCGATGAGAGAGACCAGCTCGCCCTGCGCGACGCGGATCGACAGCTCGCGTACCGCGGCGACCTTGCCATACCGGCACACCAGGCCTTCAACCGTGAGCACGGGCGTACCTCTCGCCGAGATAGGCGCGGATGACCTCGGGGTGCTTCTGGATCGCGGCTGGCGGTCCTTTGGCGATGATGCGGCCGTGGTTGAGGCAGACGATGCGGTCGGAGACGCCCATCACCATCTTCATGTCGTGCTCGACCAGCAGCACCGTGATGCCCTGGGCGCGGATGCGGGCGAGCAGCGCCATGAAACTCTGGGTCTCGACCGGGTTCATGCCCGACACCGGCTCGTCCAGCAAAAGCAGTTTGGGCCTGGCGGCGAGCGCGACGGCGACCTCCAGCAGCCGCAACTCCCCGTAGGGCAGCGAGGACGCGACCATTCGGCCGCGCGCCTCCAACCCGACGAAGCGCAGCACCTCCCAGGCTTCCTCGGCGAGTTGCTTTTCCTCGCGCGCCACCGAGGGCAGGCCGAGCAGGATCGCGAGCGGGGTCTGCCGTGAGCGCAGATGCAGGCCGATCAGCGCGTTGTCGTGCACGGTCTGGCCGGCGAACACGCTGGTCTTCTGGAAGGTGCGCACCAGGCCGAGCGCGGCAATGGCGCTGGGCTCGAGCCCGTTGAGCCGCGTGCCGCGGTAGCGGATGTCGCCGGCGGCCGCCTCGATATAGCCGGTGATCGCGTTGAAGGCGCTGGTCTTGCCGGCGCCGTTCGGGCCGATCAGCGAGAGGACCTCGCCGCTGCGGACCTCGAACGACAGATGGTCGACCGCGGTCAGGCCGCCGAAGCGGATGCTCAGGCCGTCCACGGTGAGTTCGACGCCGGGTTTCATCGCGCCGCCTCGGGCGACGGTTCTATCGGCGGGTCGGCGGCGGTGCCCTCGCCGCGCCCGCGCCACCAGCCGCGCACGGCCGGAACGATACCCTCGGGCAGGAAGTAGACCACCAGGATCATCAGCACGCCGTAGATCACCCATTGCACCTCGGGCGCGATCTGCATCGCCCGCAGGGTCTCGGGGAGCAACCCGAAGATCAGGCCGCCGACGATGGGGCCGGCCAGCGTGCCCTTGCCGCCGCTGATCACCATGATGACCATGGTCACCGTGTAGATGAACAGGAAGATGTCCGGGTCGACGATGCGCACGTAGTGCGCATAAAGCGCGCCCGCGGCCCCCGCAATTGCCGCGGACAGCATGGTTGCGAGCACCAGGAAGCGCGTCACATCTACCCCGACGGAGGCCGCCAGCGGCTCGTTCTCGCGCAGCGCCACCATGGCGCGGCCGGCGCGGGAGCGCACCAGACGGCGTATGAGGAGGTAGGATAGGGTGGCCGTGGCGAGCATGAGGAGGTAGTTGGCGGGCTTGCGCAGGAAGGTGAATTCGAACAGCGGGGGTATCCCGAGCGTCAGCGGGGGGATGTTGTTGAGCGCCATCGGGCCCTGGGTGAGCTCCACCCAGTTGAGCGCGACCAGGCGGATGACCTCGGCAAAGCTGACCGTGACGATGACGAAGTAGGCCCCGCGCACCTTGAAGGAGATCTTGCCGATCACCCAGCCGCAGGCGCCGGCCACCACGATGCCGATCAGCATGCCCATCCACACTGGCTTCGGGGCGAGCCGCACCTGCCAGTTCGACAGCAGATGCACCTCGAAGCCGAGCGAGACCAGGCTCGACACGTACGCGCCGATGCCGAAGAAGGCGACGTGCCCGAGGCTCAGCTGCCCGGTGTAGCCGAGCAGCAGGTTGAGGCTCATGGCGGCGATGATGAAGATGCCGGTGACGATCAGCACGTGCAGCACGTAGAGGTCGCTCATCCAGAACGGGATGGAGATGAGGAACAGCAGCCAGGCGGGCGTGATCAGGCGCGTCACCCGATGCGCTCCTTCTGCGCGAACAGGCCGGTCGGCTTGATGAGCAGGATCAGGATGATGAGCAGGAAGCCCATGGCGTCGCGATAGCCCGACGAGACGTAGCCGGCGCCCAGCTCCTCCATGAAGGCCAGAATGAACCCGCCGATGGTGGCGCCGGGGATGCTGCCCAGGCCGCCCAGAATGACGATGGCGAAGGCCTTGAGGGAAGCGAGATCGCCCATGGTCGGATAGACGACGAAGACGGGGCCGAGCAGCGCGCCGGCGGCTGCGGCCAGCCCCGATCCGAGCGCGAACGTCGCCATGTAGATGGTGTTGATATCGACGCCCATCAGCGCCGCCGTCTCGCGGTCCTGGAAGGTTGCGCGCATGGCCTTGCCGAGCCTGGTGCGGTTGATCAGGGCGTAGGAGGCGGCGATCAGCGCCAGCGCGACGGCGAACACGAACAGGCGGTTCCACGAGACGGACACGGGGCCCAGCACCAGCGGCGAGGACGGGAACGGCGTGTCGATCGACTTCGCCACCCCCGACCAGGTGAGCTGTTCGAGGTTCTGCAGCGCGATCCAGGCGCCGATCATCACCAGCATGGTGGTGTCGATATCGGCTCCGCGCAGCCGGCGCAGCAGCACGAGCTCGATGGTCGCGCCCAGCGCGATGCCGAGCAGGACGGCGAGCGGCAGCGCGACGAAGAAATTCACCCCCGCCTGCATCACCCACATGAACATCATGTAGGCGCCGAAGCTGTAGAGCTCGCCGTGGGTGAAGTTGACCACCCGCATGATGCCGAAGATCAGCGTGAGCCCGATGCCCAGCAACGCATAGGTGCCGCCCAGGATGAGGGCGTTGAGGGTGTGCTGGAGCAGCTGATCCATGGTGTCATCCCGGGCCTTGTGCCCGGGATCCAGCTATCCGCGAGCACCGGAGCAAGCGGCGAGATGGATCCCGGCGACAAGCGCCGGGATGACAACCGCGCCTGGGTCCAGCCTTACTGCTTCATCACCTTGCCGCCGTCGATCTTGACGAGATACACGCTCGGCACGTTCTGCGCGCTCTCCTTGCCGGGAGGGCCCTGCTTGATGAAGGCGATGTCGCCGTTGATGCCCTTCACCTTGACGCCCCACAGCGCCTTGGTGATGGCCTCGGGCTCGGCCTTGCCGGCCGCCTTGATGGCCTCGACAATCACGTGGATGCCGTCCCAGCCGCGGAAGCCCTCCGTGAGGCCGCCGACGTTGTATTTCTTGTCGTTCCAGATCGCCACGAACTTCTTGGCGATGTCGGGGTTCTTGACGGCGTCGGGGAACCACGGCGTGAAGAACACCAGGTGGAAGGAGCCGTTGGCGGCGTCGCCGGCCTGCGCGATCAGCTGATCGGGAGAGACGGAGCCCCCCGTGGTGATGATGCGCGCGGTCACCTGCTGGTCCTTCGCCTGCTTGAGGATCAGCGTGGCCTGCTCGACGGCGGTGGTGACGAACAGCGTGTCGGAGCCCGACGCCTTGATCTTGGCGAGCTGCGCCGAGAAGTCGGTCGCCTTCGGATCCATGACCTCCCTCGTGCCGATCTGGACGCCTTCCTTTTGCGCGATCTCGGCGAACTCCTTGGCGGCGCCGAGACCGAAATCGTTGTTGGTGGAGAGGAAGTCGGCTTTCTTGATGCTCATCTTCTTGAACAGCGGCGCGAATGCCTTGGCCTCCATCTCCGAGGTCGGGCTGATGCGGAAGATGTAGGGATTGCCCGAGGTGGTGATCTTGCCCGATGAGGACGTCTCCACCAGCATCGGCACCTTGTATTCCTCGAGCTTCGGCATCACGGCCAGCGTCAGCGTCGAGCTCCAGGCACCCAGCATCACCGGCACCTTGTCCTTGACGATCAGCTTCTCCGCCGTCGCCACCGCCTCGGTGGGATTCGACTTGTTGTCCTCGACGATCAGCTGGATCTTCTTGCCGAGCACGCCGCCGGCCTTGTTGATTTCCTCTTCCGCGATCTTGGCGCCCTGGGCGACGTAGTTGCCCGACGCGGCAAACGCGCCGGTCAGCGGCTGCGTGACGCCGATCTTGATGGTGTCCTGGGCGGCGGCGCCGCCGGCAAAGAGGATCGCACCGAGTGCAGTGAAGGCGAGCCTGAGAGTACGAGACGACATGAGAGTCTCCCTTAGCTGAGACGTGCAACGATAACGGACGAATCCCCCGGACATCGGCGACGGCGATCTTGTTCCAATGTTAGTAACACCATCACAGTCGAGGATAGGAGAGCCACCCGGCCCTGACAAGCGCGCGCGGGGCAAATGGCTGTTGCCGGACCCTGTGTTCGCAGCGGCACGGGCCTACTTTCTCTTCAGTCGCGGGATGATCTCCTTGGCGACGGCCTCGACCTGCTCGTTTTCGTAGCGGTAGGGCACAAAAATGATGCGGTCGATGCCGGTCTCGATGTGCGGCTGCAGCTGCTCGACGCACTCCTCGACGGTGCCCATGATGGCGCTGTCCATGGTCGACTCCGACCAGGAGGCGTAGTCCCAATCCGTCTGCAGCCAGTGCTTCATCGGCGCCTCGATCTTGGCGCGCGGGCCGACGCAGATCGGCAGCTGGTTGGTGGAGATCAGCTCGTCGGGGTTGCGCCCGGCCGCCTCGGCGAACCCGCGCACCTTCTTCCAGGCGCGCGCGAAGCTTTCGGCGGTGTAGTAGTAGGTGAGCCAGCCGTCGCCCTTGGTGGCGGCGCGCTTCAAGACGGCATCGACGTAGCCGCCGATCAAAATCGGCGGGCGGGGCTTCTGCACCGGCTTGGGATAGAGCACGGCGCCGCGCAGCTTGTAGGGCGGGTAGTCGCCGTCGACCTTGTCCTCGGTCCACAGCCGGTTGATGATTTCCAGGCCCTGCTCCATGATCTTGCCGCGCTGATGGAAGTCCGCGCCGAGCGAGTCGAACTCGCGCTTGTACCAGCCGACCGCCGCGCCGACGATCAGCCGGCCGTTGGAGATGTGGTCGAGCGTGGCGAGTTCCTTGGCCAGCAGCACCGGGTTGCGCATCGGCAGCACCAGGATGCCGGTGCCGACCTTGATCTTGGAGGTGCGCGCGGCCACGGCCGTGAGGATCATCAGCGCCTCGTGGATCGGGAAGTTGGGGTCGACGCCCAAGAGGATGTGGTCCCAGGCCCACAAGGATTCGTAGCCCAGCTCCTCCATGCGCACGCCGTAGTCGATCAGCTCCCGCGCGCTCGGCATCTCCGGGTAGCGCGTGAAATTGCGCATGGCGATGCCGAATACGGTTTGCTTCTTGGCCATGGTGACTCCTGTCGTCATGCCCGCGAAGGCGGGCATCCATGCAACCATCCGCTGGCGTGGATCCCCGCCTACGCGGGGATGACGTCACGCCGTGTAGAGCCGCTCGGGGTCGAGCTCGCGCAAGACCTTCAGCTCCTCTTGCCGCGGCGGCTCGGCCGTCTCGACGTTGCTGTCGAACCGCAGCTTGAATCCTGTGTTGTCCTGCACCTGCTCGCGCGTCACGCCCTGATGCAGCGCCAGCACCTTCATCTCGCGCGTCTCCGCGTCGAAACCCATGATGGCGAGGTCGGTGACGACGCGCCACATGCCGCCCTGTGGCAGCCCGGCCTCCGCGCGCGTGCGCCGGCCGTTGATCCAGCCGGGCGAGGTGATGAAGTCGACGTCGGCCACGAAGCGGCGCTTCTCGTGCTTCATGGCGACGATCATGTCGGTGAGCGAGGAGATGTCGTTGCCGCCGCCGGTGCCGGGCAGCCTGATCCTCGGGTTCTCGGGGGGGCCGATGAACGACGAATTGAGGTTGCCGAAGCGGTCGATCTGCGCGCCCCCCATGAAGCCGACATCGACATAGCCGCGCTGCAAAAGCAGCAGCACGTCGGTGATCGGCAGCACCATGTTGGCGCGCCGCGTGCAGCGCTGCTCGTTGGTGGAGGGCGGCAGCTCGCCCGGCACGATGAACGGGCCGATGGTGCCGCCCTCGAACAGGATGGTCAGGTGCGGCGCGTGGATGCGCTGCGCCAGGGTCGCGGCCAGCAGCGGCACGCCGACGCCGGCGAACACGATCTGGCCGTCCACGAGCAGGCGCCCGGCCATCACGGCCAGCAGCTCGGAGGCGGTGTAGTCGGTCGTTTTGCCGGCCTTAGTCATTGTGGACGCTCCGGCCGCGGCGGCAGGCGTCGAGCACCGCGTCCATGCCGATCTTGCTCAGATACTCGGGCCAGGATTTCGGTGCGTAGTAGAACTCCTCGAGGTATTGCCGGCAGCCCTCGAGCGGGTCCTTGGAGATGCGCTCGGCGTAGTCGTCGAGGCTCGCAAAGAACGGCTCGTAGACGCCGTAGCACTCGTGCGGGGCGCAGCCGATCGGCGCCTCGACCACGGCTTCGACAGTGAAGAACGGAATGCGCGTCTGATCGGGCGTGCGGCGGATCTGCTCGTTGGAGACGATGCGCTCCGTCGTCAGGATCACCCGGTTGGCCGCCATCGCCATGTCGATGTCCATGAACTGCAGGCCGTCGAGCTGGGCGTTGCCGTAGGCGTCGCAGCGCTGCACGTGGATCAGCGCCACGTCCGGATTGAGCGCCGGCAGCAGCGTCACCTGCTCGCCCGTGAACGGGCACGCCATGGTCCTGATCTGGTCGCCAACCCGCTTGCCCACGTCCGAGCCCACCATCGAGCGCGACGGCATGAAGGGGATGCCCATGGCGCCGGCGCGATAGCGCAGGCCGATCGACATGTGGCTCCATTCGTCGAAGCGGGCGAGCTTGGCTTCCGTGTAGTGGCGCATCACCTTCGACACGCCCCACACGATGCCCTGCGAGAACCAGCTGGTGACGACGTGCTTCGACACGCCGGAGGCGAGCAGCAGATCGCCCTCGGTCGAGGTGATGGAGCGCGAGACGACGAGGTTCTTCCGGCGTGCGCGGATGAGGGCCCAGATCATCGCCATCGGCGTGCGCGACATGGTGCAGCCGCCGATGCCGACGTGATCGCCGTCCTCGACGAGCTTGGCCGCCGCCTCGAGCGACATCACCTTCTCACGCAGGCCGCGATCGCGCCCGAGCGTATCGGAGCGCAGCTGCTGGTAGGGCTTGACCAGGTCCGTCGTGCTCATGCGCCGCGTCTCCCTCACGCCACGTGCTCAGGCCGCCTCGGCCATGCCGCTGTCGCGGTTGAAGGCGGTGATCATCTGGTCCCATTGCGGCATCAGTTCGTGCAGGCCCTGCCAGAAGGCCTGCTGCTTGCGCCGGTCGAAATCCGCGAGCGCGATGCCCTGCTGCTCGACCCAGGTGAAATAGCCCAGGTTGAAGATGCGCTGGCGCTCGCGTGCGGTTGCCTCCAGCACGTGCTCGGTGTCGGCCCCCATCAGGTGCCGCCCGACCAGCTCGGCTGCGACCACCTCGGTCAGCGCGCCGCTGTTGTGGCGGCGCTGCAGGTAGCGCGTCAGCTCGCTCGCATACATCTCGTGCCCATCCGTCGCCACGGTGACGATGACGTCGTCGGGCCCCAGCGCGTAGTGCTTGGCCATCTTGATGGCGCCCAGCACGTTGGCGATCGAGGACAGCCCGAAATGGACGAGCGAACGCGCCAGCTCCGGCGCTACCCCCAGCCGGCGCGCCAGGTAGGTGCGCCCAGTGTCGGTGTTGAACACGGCGTTGAGCCCGTCGGTCGCCTGATCGCTGACGCCGATCACGAGATCGGTGTTCATGACATTGTGGATCAGCGGCACGTGCTTGTCGCCGATGCCCTGAATGTTGTGCTCGCCATAGCCGTTCATGAGCAGCGTTGGGCACTCGACCGCCTCGACCACGCCGATCCTGGTGCCGTGCCGGGCCTTGAGATAGTCGCCCGCGGCCAGCGTGCCGGCCGATCCGCTGGCCGAGACGTAGCCGGCCAATCGCAGCTCGCGCGATGTCGTTCGCAGCGCCTCAAAGATCGTCTCCAGCGCCGGGCCGGTGCAGCGCCAGTGCGCCAGGTAGTTGCCGAACTCGCTGAACTGGTTGACGATCTCGTTGACGGGATCGCGCGCCAGCTCGGCGCACTTGTCGTAGATCTCCTTGACGTTGGATTCGGTGCCGGGCGTGCGCACGATGTCCTCCGGCGCGCCCACCCACTGTCCCAGCCAGTCGAACCGCTCCTGGCTCATGCCGGCCGGCAGCACGGCAACGCCGCGGCAGCCCAGCATGCGCGAGATGGCGACGCCGCCGCGGCAGTAGTTCCCCGTCGACGGCCACACCGCTCTTTGCTTGGTCGGATCGAAGCGGCCGCTGACCAGCCGTGGCGCCAGGCAAGCGTAGGCGGCCAGCACCTTGTGCGCGTGGATCATCGGGAACAGCGAGCCCAGCGCCACCACGATGCGCGCCTTCACGCCGGTCAGCGCCTCGGGCAGCTCGACGTGCACGGGCGTCGCCACCTGGCCGGTGCGCTGCAGATCGTTGAACCAGTTGACGCGGTAGAGGTTGAGCGGATGGGGGTCGTCGGGCCCGACTTTCGCGAGCGCCGCCTTTGTCTCCCGTGGCACCAGATCCGGTTCCGCCAGCTCGGCGAAGGTCGGCAGGCGTACGCCGTGCTGCTTCAGCAGGCCGAGCGCGCGGCCGCGAGCCTTGCTGTCCTCGATCTTCGCGGGGAAGCTGAACGGACCTGGCTTTGCGCGCTTTCCCATCCGTCCCCGAGACGCCCAGTGTTCCTATTGTCCTATTGTTAGAACAAGTGGCCGCAGCTGTCATCCCGGCCTCGGTCGTCAGCCCGAGAGCCGGGACCCAGGGCCACCGGCCGAAGCGCCGGCCCCTGGGTCCCGGATATTCGCTGCCGCGAATTCCGGGATGACAGCGCGGCGCTCCTCCGGTGCCGGCGCATAGAGGGTGGTGCGCTGCCACGGCTGCCGGCCGTGGGCAGAGATCATGCGCTCCATGTCCGCCGCACAAATTTCCTGCCCGTGCATGGCCCCGGCAGCGCGGGTGATGGACTCGTTCATGAGCACGCCGCCCATGTCGTTGGCGCCGGCGTCGAGGCACAGCGCAGCGCCGTCCGGGCCCATCTTCACCCAGGAGGTCTGGATGTTGGTGATGACGGGATCGAACGCGAGCCGCGCCACGGCGTGCATGAGGATCGCCTCGCGGAAGGTCGGCCCCTTGCGCGACTGGCCCTTGAGGTAGATCGGCGCCTCCATGTGCACGAACGGGAGCGGCACGAACTCGGTGAAGCCGCCGGTCTGCTCCTGCAGCGCGCGCACGCGCAGGATGTGCCGGGCCCAGTGCCGATAGCCGTCGACGTGGCCGAACATGATGGTGGCGGTGCTGCGCAGCCCCACGGCGTGCGCCGTCTCCATCACCTCGAGCCACTCGGCCGTGTTGAGCTTGTCGGGGCACAGGATGGCGCGCACCTCGTCGTCCAGGATCTCGGCCGCCGTGCCGGGCAGGCTGGCGAGGCCGGCGGCCTTCAGGCGTGTGAGATAGTCGAACAAGGATAGCCCGAGCGTCTGCGCCCCGTGCCGGATCTCGAGCGGCGAGAAGGCGTGCACGTGCATGTCGGGGGCGGCTGATTTCACCGCATCGACGATGCCCAGATAGGTGTCGCCGGTGTAGCTCGGTTTGATGCCGCCCTGCAAACACACCTCGATGGCGCCGCGCTCCCAGGCCTCGCGCGTGCGCAGCGAGATTTCGCCCATGTCGAGATCGTAGGGCGCGTCGCGGTGGCCGAGGTTGTGCCGCCCCTTGGAGAAGGCGCAGAACTTGCAGCCGTAGGTGCACACGTTGGTGTAGTTGATGTTGCGGTTGACGATGTAGGAGACGGCGTCACCGATGCGCGCCGCGCGCAGCCGGTCGGCGGCCCGGCACACGGCCGTGAAATCGCCGCCGCGGGCTTCGAACAGCGCGACGATGTCGGCCTCGGCCGGCGCGTCGCCCGCCGCAATGCGATCGAGAATTCTCGCAACGCCAGCCGACGGCTTTGCCTCGGCTGCGCGGACGCGCGCCACCTGCCCCGCCGGCAGTGCCTCCATCCCCCCCGGCGCCCACGCGTCCTCGCGGGCGAGGCCGGCGGTGTCCATCTGGCGGAGCGTGTGAGTGCGCAATGCTGGGTCGAGCCAGCCGTTCCTGTCATCCCGGCCCAGCGCGACGCGCGAGAGCCGGGACCCAGGGGCCGACGAGGTTGGGCGTCTCTGGCTCTGGGTCCCGGATATTTCGCTGGCGCGAAATTCCGGGATGACAAATTCGGAATAGATCGCCAGCCGCTCCACGAGCGTGCGGCCGGCGTGGGCGGTGGCGGCGTCGAGGTCGCACAGGTGCGGCCAGGGGGCCTCGGGGTTGACGTGGTCGGGCGTCACCGGCGATACGCCGCCCCAGTCGTTGATGCCGGCGCGGATCAGCTGCGCCAGCCCCGCCGGCTGCAGGTTGGGCGGCGCCTGGATGTTCATCCCGGCACCCAGAACGATGCGCGCCACGGCGATGGTCCAGGCGTGATCCTCCAGCGACGGCTCGTCCGCCTGCGCCATGCGTGTGCCGGGCTTGGCGCGGAAATTCTGGATGATCACTTCCTGGATATGGCCATACCGCTCGTGCACCTCGCGGATCGCCAGCAGCGCCTCGATGCGCTCGGCACGGGTCTCGCCGATGCCGATCAGGATGCCGGTGGTGAACGGCACGCGTGCGCGGCCGGCCGCCTCCAGAGTGGCGAGGCGAACCGCCGGCACCTTGTCGGGCGAGCCGAAGTGCGCACCCCCGCGCCGCGAGAGCCGGTCCGACGCCGTCTCCAGCATGATGCCCTGCGACACCGACACCTTGCGCAGACGCTTGAGCCAGTCCTCGTCCATCACGCCGGGATTGAGATGCGGCAGCAGCCCGGTCTCCCTCAGCACAAGCGCGGCGGAGGCCTCCAGATAGGCCAGCGTCGATCGCGCGCCGAGCCCGGCCAGCGCCTCGCGTGCCGCGGCGTAGCGCAACTCCGGCTGGTCGCCGAGCGTGAACAGCGCCTCCTTGCAGCCCGCCGTCTGCCCCCGCCGGGCGATGTCGAGCACCGCCTCGGGCGAGAGATAGGCTGCCTCGCCGGCACGCGGAGGCCGCGCGAAGGTGCAGTAGTGGCACACGTCGCGGCACAGATGCGTCAGCGGAATGAACACCTTCTTGGAGAACGTGACGCGCGTGCCGTGTCCGTCGAGGCAGATCTGCTCGGCCAGATGCGTGAGGCGATCGAGGTCGTCGCAGTCGCGCAGCGCCATCGCTGCCGTGCGCGCGGGCGGCCGTCCCGCTTCCGCGGCGGCAAACGCGAGGCGGATATCGGCGCTGCTCATGACTCTTTCTCCAGCAAACCGGGGTGCCCGCCGTCCACGAGGCCGGACACATATGCGCGCAAGAACGCGTAGCGCTCGCGCCCCGCGAGGCGGGCAAGGTCGCGCGGCTCGTCGATATCGGCGCCCAGTCCCGGCAGCTGCAGCACCTGCGTATCGAGCCGGCGCGCCACCGCCCGCGCCAGATGCCGCACGAAGCTGCCGGGGCCGAAGCTCGGGTCGAGGGCGTCGGGCGGCTCGAGCAGCAGCGCATTGGTGCCTTCCCCGTCGCCGGACGGCACCAGCGTGACCCGTGCGTGGGCCGTCGCGCCCGCGGCCAACAGCACGGTCGCGAGCTCGGCCGACGTGGCCAGCGGCACGTCCGCCGGCAGCACCAACGCCCGTGCCGCCCCGTGGGCGCGCCCGTGCGTCAGCCCCGTGCGCACGGCCGCATTGAGCCCGCGCGCCCGTGTTTCCCGCACGATGTCCGCTCCACGTCTCCGTGCAACGTCCGCGACCCGCCCGTCCGGTGTGACGACAACCACCCGTGCAACTCCCGCCATGTGCACGAGCGCGCCCACTACATCCTCCAGCATCGTCAGCACGAGACGCGCGCGCGCGGCGGGCGGCAGCACGGGCGCGAGCCGCCGCTTGGCGCCGCTGAGCGCCTTCACCGGTATGACGACCCAGGTCTCCAATCCGCTCACCTTGCTCCGCCCACGCGCCGACTGGCCATCTGCTTTTGCGCCAGTCGCGCACAGAATGCCAGGCATTCCCGGGCCAGCGCCACCTTGTCCTCGAGCGTACGCATGATCGTATGCGTGACCAGCACGGGCAAGTCGATCCCGCTCGCCAGCTCGGCATCCGCGGCGTCGAGCACGAAGCCATCGATCAGATTGCCGTAGTGCCGCGCGATGCTGCGGCAGCCCGCCTGCAGGCCGAACTCGCCCATGATCTTGGCTGCCGGCCCCTTCAGCGCCTTGCCGGCGACGATGGGCGACACCGCGATCACGGGCGCACCGCTTGCCCGCAGCATGGCGCGCAGGCCCGGGACCGCGAGGATCGGATCGACGCTCAGCCATGGATTGGACGGGCAGATCACGATGCCCCCCAGCGTCGGCGCCGCCAGCGCCTGCTCGATCTGCGGCGTCGGTCGCGCGGCGTCCGCGCCCTCGAAGCGGATGCGGCGCACGGCCGGGCGGCACTGTTCGCGCACGAAGTATTCCTGGAAGGCCAGGATGCCCTGATCGGTCTCCACGACGGTCCGAATCGGAGCATCGCTCATCGGCAGAACGCGCGCGGCAATGCCGAGCCGCGCCGCCAGATGTGCGCACACGCTGGTCGGCGTCTCACCGGCCTTGAGGCGTGCGGTGCGGTCCACATGGGTCGCCAGGTCTCCGTCACCCAGCTTGAACCACGCCGGGCCGCCGAGCTCTTCGAGCGCGCGCATGAAGGTCCACGTCTCGTCCCGGCGGCCCCAGCCCGTCTCGGGGTTGACGACGCCGGCCAGCGTATACAGCGCGGTGTCCACATCGGGCGAGATGGCGAGCCCCAGGTGCTCGAAGTCGTCGCCGGTGTTGACGATGATGCCGAGCCGCTCACCGAGCAGCTCCGCCAGCCCGAGCGAAAGCTTGGCGCCGCCGACGCCGCCGGAGAGCGCCACGAACGTCGCGTCGCTGGCTGTCACGGTGCTCACCGGAACATGTCCTCGGCCTTGGGCCGAACCAGCGCCGACGCCGGGCGCGCCGGCGCGCTCCAGTCAAGACCGCGCACGAGTGCGGCAGGTCGGCCCTCGGCGGCCTCGCCCATCGCCAGCACGGCCGTGGCCGCGACCGCATCGGCAAAGCCGACCTCGGTCACCTCCAGCGGCCGCCCCGACAGGTCGCGCTCCCCGCGCCGGTCCCACAACGACGGCACGCCGGCTGCCCCGATCGCCAGTCCCACGGTGCCGAGCCGCCACGGCCTGCCCACGCTGTCGGAGATGATGACGCCGATGTCGGCGCCGAACTGCGCATCCAGCCGCCCCTTGATCTGCGCCGCGCTGTGGTCGGGCGCCTCCGGCAACAGCAGCACGCGCCGCCCGTGGTCCTCCGCGCCGAGGTTGGATTGATCGATGCCGGCATTGGCCAGCACCAGGCCGTGGCGCGTGGCCACGATCAGCACGTTCGGCTTGGCGCGCAGCACCTCGGCCGCCTCGCCCAGCACGGCCTCGACCAGGCGCACGTCCTTGCCCGTGATTTGCGCCAGCTCGCGCGCCCGGGTGCTCGCCTCGACGCCCGCGAGCTCGCGATAGCGCCCCTCGGCCTTCGAGACGATCTTGCTGGTGACGACCAGGATGTCATGGTCGCGCAGCGCCATGGCCTTGCGCTGCAGCGCGGCGACCAGCAGCGCGCACAGGTCATCCCCCGGCTGCACCTGCGGGATGCCGTCGAGCGCCGTGATGGTGAGCTGTGCGTCGCCCAAGGGCCCCTTCCGTCCTTGCGGTTGTCATACCGGGGCTTGTCCCCGGTATCCAGCCATCAGCGTGCGCCGGAGCAAGCGGCCAGATGGATCCCGGCAACAAGTGCCGGGATGGCAGTGGTATCACAAAAAATTGCACCTCGCCATATCAGAGCATATCGGCACATATCGACCGCGACTGCATTGATGTTGCTTGATTTTCTTCATGGCCGCTCCAACATACTGCTCCGCTCCACACCCCTCTACCGCCTCCAATGTGGAGCCTTTTACGGAGCCTTTCGGTGCCTCGCATTACCCTCACGAACGCCACCATCCGGGCCCTCAAGCCCACCGGCAAGCAGGAGACCTACTGGTGCAACCTGACGCCCAACTTCGCGCTCAGGATGAGCCAGAAGGGCGGCAAGTCATTCTTCGTGATGCTCGGTCGCGAGCGCAAGCGCATTCACCTCGGCAAGTATCCGGCAACCCCACTCAAGCATGCGCGCGAGAAGGCGCGAGCCCTGCTTCTCAATCCCTCCGCACGTCCCGACGGCAAGACGCTTGGTGAAGCGTTCGATGCCTACTTCAAATCAGCGATCGAGCCCAACTACAAGCCGCGCTCGGCGCGCGCAGTGCGTCTCACCTTCACGCGCCACACGCGAGAGCTTTGCGACCGCCCCGTCATCTCCATTACCACATCGGATCTCTCGACCTTGTTCTCTCGGCTCTCGCACACGCCGAGCGAAGCTAACCACCTCTACAAGGCCGTGGCCGCGTTCTTCCGCCATGCTGTTCAGCATGGGGTTGTCGTTGCAAGTCCGATCACGTTCCCCAAGCCGTACAAAGAGGTCACCCGCGACCGGGTGCTCACCGATGCCGAGCTCGTTGCCGTCTATCGCGCCGCGATGGAGATGGGATATCCGTTCGGCTACATGATCCTGCTTTGCATCCACTGCGCGTTTCGCATCGGCGAGGTCGCGGGCATGAAGTGGAGCTACATAACGAAGGACTACTTCACGATCCCGGCCGAGGTCTACAAGACCGGCAAGGAGCACATCTTGCCGAACCTCCACGGCGAGAACCTTGCTCTGATCCCGAGGACGTCCGAGTACCTCTTCCCGTCGCGCCGCGGCACACCCATAACATCAATCGGCTTCTACAAGCGCCAGCTCGATGAGCTGAGCGGTGTGACCGGCTGGACCGTGCATGATCTGCGCCGCACGTTCTCGTCCAAGTGCGCGGAATGGCAGATCGCGCCGCCGGACATCATCGAGCGATTGCTCGGCCACACAACAGCGCTCTCCCCGATCGCGCGCATCTACAATCGCTGGCACTACCTGCCGCAGATGAAGGCGGCGCTGGAGCGCTACGAGCAGAAGCTCGCCGAGCTCTTGAAGCGCTGACCCCGTGACATGCGTGCCTTGCAGTCATGCCTTACAGGCGAGGCACGCTTGCCTTTCTGCAAGGCAACCTGCAAGGCAAATTCCCTATCGCCATATCGCCCCATGTCGCGCCACTTCGTCCGTCGCCATCAGCGCGTGCTTCGCTACTGCCTCGGCCTTACCGTTACTCACTCCTTCACAGCGGCCGACTGACGCCCCGTCGCCCAAGATCAATGCTGTCCTGAAGGTCACGGACAGAGCTCGGGAGGTGGGATGGATAGTGGTGTTCTGCTGCGGGTAAAGATAGCCATGCATGCGTGACCCTGGAGGCAACCCTTGCGCCATCGCTGAACGTGTTCGGCTACGCAGCGCGGTGCGTGCGCTTCTTTGTTCGTTCGTCTTCACGAACTTCGATCTGCAATCATCGATGCGAATGCAATTCTTTGCAAAGACAAATTGCGCAAAGACAAAATTCAGCGATGAGCGCGCGAGCGATCGAGTGGATAACCGGACCCACCTCCCCTATCGTTTGCTACACTGTACGCATGCCAGATCAAGCATTGGGTTCGAATGCGCCGGTCGCGCCTGGAGACGAACAGACGCGCACCACAGATAATTTGGACACGTCCAGAGACGCACTGCGCGCGCCGAGCGAACCAGTCATCGAGAATTCACCAAGCAATCCGGAACACGTCCATACGCGTACTGACGCGAATGGAGACGCACGCGTGCGCGCGCCCCGGAAGCCGCCGCCGGAGAATTGGCTCGTGATCGATCAAGTCATTCCGCGTTTCGTGGCGGGAGGTTTGCCGCTCAAGTTGCGAACGGTGCAGAAGTATTGCCTCAACGGCAAGCTACGATGCACGCTGGCGGTAACCGACAAGAACACGTTCAAGTATTTCATCGACCCGGCGTCCATCGAAGAGTTTCTCGCACGCGAGGGGGGCGGGCTCCAAACTGAAGTGCAACACCTTGAGGTCAGGGTGTTGGGATGGGAACGAGCTACAATCATCTGTCGGCGCCTGAGCGGACAACGCTGATGGTGATGCTGGCCGAGGGCTTGCCCCC
>Ga0247727_10001206_pt1 | contig 62794 bp, 55 predicted proteins | sample WisWelCaveWW1625_FD_202498 | JGI IMG/M metagenome (GOLD analysis project Ga0247727, IMG submission 202498) | Biofilm microbial communities from Wishing Well Cave, Virginia, United States - WW16-25 | ecosystem: Environmental > Aquatic > Deep subsurface > Groundwater > Cave microbial mat | place...
GCGTGAAAGTGCTCGTTGCGCCCAGCGTGCGCGAGGGAGTGACTGTTGGCGTGCGCGTTGGGGTCGGTGTCCGAGACGGCGTATTGGTCGCCGTCGGAATTTCCGTATCGGTTGGGGTGATCGTAGGGGTGTATGTATTCGTCGGGGTAAGCGTGATCGTAGGAGTGTGGCTCGGAGTGGCAGTCGCCAGCGTATATTGGATCACCAATTTGGGCCGCTGAGACGAGGTGGAGTGGTCAGAAGTTTTGTAGGTGAATCCGTCATTCGATTCCGTATCCGCTACAACGATAAATCCATTGTTCGTGAACGAGCCATCAAGGAGTTCTTGAATCTTGGATGCAGAGAGCGAGATTTGTTTCTCTGTGCCCGAGGCTTCATTGGAGAGGACTTGGACAGCGCCAATGTCCGTGCTTTCACGGTCATTCGCGCCTGCCGCGCCTGCCGTCTGCCAGTTCGTGCCCGCGGCAGAAACGTTCCAGGTTGCCTGGGTTTCATTGAAGGGAACCTTCAAGCAATAGACGCGAACGGTGCGAGTATTGCTGGATAAGTCCATGTCGGTCCAAATGGATAACGTCGCTGAGGTAATGGTCGCATTGGCAGGGATGGATGACAGGTCGAATTTGATCAGGCTTCGCCCCACGCTGTTGGTAATGCTGTTGTCTTCGCCGACCCCCATGTAGGTCTGTGTGCCGTAATTCGTTGTAGCAGAGGAACTCAAGATGAAAGTGTCAAGACCGGTCGAACCGCTTGGCTGAAGAGTTACTGTGTTCACCGCTGACGTGGCAGTTGGGGTGTGGGTTATGGTCGGTGTAGACGTGTTCGTCGGGGTATTGGTTATTGTAGGCGTGCTAGTTGGCGTAGCAGTCGGACCTGAAACGACATTCCCGCCACCGAAGTCATCCACCTGCGCGCTGGAAACGTTGGAGTACCACAAGCCGATAGAACCGCCTCCGGAATAGTTGGGCCATGCGCTCACGCTGACCGTTCCAAGCAGTGATCCGTTCTTGTATACTTCCACATCACCGTCTGCTTCGGCGCGCGCGCCGAGTTGATCCCCATTAGCGATGGTGACAGAAATATCACTACCGCGTTGTACCCAGCCTTGCGATGTGGTGTAAGTTATTACTCTGACCACGTTGGAGCCGGCGTAATACACCGCCTTAATGGCAGCAGTCCCATCGCTGGCAGCTTTGAGTAGAAGCCCTTGTTCCGCTCCGCTCGTCGATACCTGAGACAACGTTACAAAGGCTTCTTGATCGGCGCTATAGGATGCCGGATTCCAAGCGATGAACGAATCCAATCCGCTGGAACTGATCGCAGCTTTGTTGGAGGATACGGTGAAGGAGGAGGTGTTTTGTCCCGTCCAATTGCTCCCAATCGCGCCATTGGCGCGATTGAAGTTATCCAATGCGGAGGTGGATGGGAATCCGCTTTGTTGAGCAGGCTCTTGTGGCGGAATCAAATCACTCTTCGCCCTATCTGCAGGGAAATGATATGAAACAAACGCTGGATTCCCCGCGCTGGCGCTGGCACCCACAACAGGCCCAATATACGTCACGCGCCGCGACTCGAACGCGTCGTATAAAATTTGCCCGCGCGTGCCGGTCTCGACTCCCTGCCCGCCGAGACGCACCTTGTTGATCGTGTTCGTGTCGTTGTCAACCGCGGAGAGCGTAACAGCGGGTGTTGCCTGCCCTGCCGAAGGTGTCGAAGGGTTAATCCACAGCGTCAGCGAACCCGCGCTTGCCGCGGAGACATAACTGATCTCCACGTTCGTCCACTGGTTTGAAATTGACGTCCAGGCGGAATCCGTCCACACACCGGCATCGGTCAATGCCCCCACGCGAATCTGGTACGCGCCTGCCACTTTTTGGAACTGCACACGGAAAACGGTCGTACTGTCAGTTTTGTGACCGGTAAACAGATCGAGAATATCCCCGCTCGCCATCGTCAGACTATTGGGGTTGAAATATACGCGGGCGTGATACGAGGTCTCGTCGCCTCCCAGGCCGGGCGTGGTGTCCTCCACATACAAGGCATTGTTGTCGTTGATGTCGAACACGGCAGAGCGTTGGCCCGAAACCGGCGGGAATCCGTTCGAGGCGATGGTCCAGATTTCCCCTGCGTCTGAAACGGTGCTTGCCCAGCCAGTGGGTGTAGCATTCTCGAAATCGTCCTTGAAGATCAAATCATTCGATTCCCAATCCTGCCGCGTCAAGATGTTGCCGACCTTGTCGTATTCGAACGTCTGGCGGTAGGCAAAATCGGTGTTGTTCGCGGCTTCGGCAGAGGTCAGCCGGTTGAGAAAATCATATTGATAGGTGTGCGTTTCGTTCAGCACGGTATCAGTCAACTTGGTGATGTTCCCAGCAGGGTCATATACGTAATCGAAATTCAGGAAGGTGGACGATCCTTTGAACGCGGTACGATTCTCCAAACGATGCGTACTCGGATTGTAGGTATTCTCGGTGCGCACGCCGTTCCCGAGGTTGATGTTCATCATCTGGCTCAACTCGTTGTAGCCAATGGTTGCAAAATCGAAGCCATTCAGGTTGCTCTTGAACGACTTGGCGCGCCCCAAGGCATCATATTGATACGTCAGCGTTTCGCTATCCGGGTAGGTCACGGTCAACACCCGCCCGAGCCAGTCGCCGGTGGTCGTCGTTGATTTTTGCGTGCCGCTGATCGTTTTCGCTTCGGTCACTGTGCGACCATAATTGGAGTACGTCCACGCCGCTGAGCCGCTTGTATCGGTCATGGTCTTGCGGAAACCGATTTCCGGTGCGGTCGTCCCATACGTATAACTTGCCAGCACAACATTGAGATCTACATCCTTCTTTTGTGTCAAACGATTGAGGTCATCGTACGTGAAGGATAAGGTTTGCCCCCGCGCGTCGTCCTGTTGGGTGAGGCTCCCCAGCGCATCGTATTGATACGTCCAGATACCCATGTCGGGGTCGTCCATACCCGTCTTGCGCCCGAGCCAATCGTAGGTCAACGTGGTGAGGTTGTTTTGGGCGTCCTTCGTGGTCTTGAGGCGGTCCGCCACGTCATATGTAAAGGTGGTCGTGGCGTAGATCGAATTGCCGTTGTATTCCTGAATAAATTTGAGTCTCCCCAAGCCGTCGGTCGTTCGCACGACTTTGTTTCCATTCGGGTCGATGCTGGTGGTGATGAGTCCGTTGTATTGCGTGGTCGAGATGATGTTGCCAGGCGAGGTCACTTGAATCGCGCGACCAAGCGCATCAAATAAAGTCTCCGTAAATTGGGTCGCGCCTGTGATATACGACCCACCAGTTCCACTTGCATAATACGGCAGGCTCTGGCGATATGCCATGCCCTGCGCGTTGAATTGCGATTCAGAGATCAACAACTGACCGCGATCGGAATCCCAGGTTTGGGTTTCCAACATGCGCCCCATGCCGTCGTAGATGCCCCACACCGCACGATACGTGCTTGCTGTCCCATCCCACAAGTCCATTTTGACGTTATACGGCGCAGACACCGCATTATTCACAACAGTGGGGTAGGTGTACTTCACCCCGGCTTTTCCGGCGGGCAGGCCGGGCGGCGTAACCGAAAGTGTTCGTCCTAAACGATCCACCTGGGTGGTTGTGACCCAACCATTCGCGTCGGTCGTCTGGTAGGGCATACCCAGTTGATAGATATACGTTGATGTCGAAGTTTGCCCAAGCGGGTTTTTGCTCTCAATGGGATATACGTAGAGAGTGGAGTCATACGTCACTTCCGAACAAATCCCACCCGTCGGCATGACGTTCAATGTGCCGTAGGTTTTGTAGACACAGGTCTTCGTAGCGTTTCCATACTGATCGTATTCGTACCGCGTGTCGCTGGTCGAGGTGGTGTTCAGCAGTCTTTGCACGAGAGTCAATTCACCCTTGGAAAGGGTTGGCGCGCCGTTATCGTACACATAGCGCACATCCGAGATGATCTGGTTGCCCGCGTCCACGAGCAATTGGCGCGTGGCTTTGTCGAGAATGTGTACCGCCGGGTCGAAATTCGGGCGATATTCATAATATTGTTTTCGATATAACGCACTACCGATGTAATCCTGTTTGACCGCCAAGTTCCCTGTGCCCCCATCGCGCACATACACCGATTTGGAGGCAAGCACGAGCGAGGTTCCGCTCCGTACATAATTTGCCACCTGCGAGAGGTAGCGATAATTCCAGCCAATGAAAGGAGCCTGGGAATTATCCGTTACATACGTTGAGACGGATTTTTGCAGAACCGTCCCGGCGGGGTCTTTGGCTTCTGTAGTGAGTTCATAGCCGGTATCCAATCCCGTCGTGCCAAAGTGGTGTACGCTTTCCGCAAGTTTGGTTGTGCCGTTGAAATCGTAGGTGGTTTCGGTCACGTCGGTGTAGCCGATCAACTCGCCGGTATTATTGGAACCTGAATAGTTGGGTGTGGTGTAGGTATATCCACGAATGGCGGCAGTGGCGACCCCGGTCAACACGTTCACAGTTTTAGCGCGATAGTTGTACCAGGAGGCGCTTGGGCGTCCGTCGTTCTCATAGGTATAGTTCAACGAACCGCCATAGCCATTTTCGATCTTGGTCAGGCGCGGGTACGTGAACAGGTCCTGGCTTCCTGATGGAGCGCGGTTGGGCATGTTTTCGTAGGTGAATTTTATTTTCGGGGAGGATAAAGAAGAGGGAGAAACTCCGCTCGCTGTGAAGTCGCCGCCGCTGATTTGAAGATCGGTGAGGGCTAATGTTCCGTTGCTATTGGGGACGTTCTGGACCGTATATCCAAAATCATAGGTTCGAATCACGTTGCCGGTGTTGCAGTTGGTATAGCAGACCTGGATGGTGTCCAAAAACTTGTCGTCGAAATTATCCCAGGTGTTGGATTCGGTCGGCACATCGCCTGTGCGTGTGCCGTAGTTGAATTCGACCAGATATTTCGCGCTGAGCGTGGGGTGATTGGTGTATGAAATCGAATCCAGATAACTGGCGCGGTCAAAGGCGGGGATCAACGAGGAAGCAGGATGTTCTTCTGCATACGTATACGACATCGAGTTGCCGTACTTATCCTCGATCTTGTCCACGCGCCAGCGCATCGCAACCATATTATTAGCCAAACCCGCATAGCCTAACGATGCGTAGGTTCCATCCGGGGTCGTACAACTATTCCCGTTCGTGGAACAGGAATAGCCATACATCAATGCGAGTTGTTCGGAATCGGAATTCCAGCCCAAACGGTAGCGGGTCCCGTCGGTCGTCACTACCTCCCACCATTCCTTGCTCGTGTTGATCGGATTCTGTCCCCCACTGGCTTGATTGCCAAGCGCATAGTTGTGCCGTTCTACATACACGAAAGAACTGCGTTTTGTATAGTACTCGTTTGGCTTGTTCGTGTTAACAAGCAAATCGTAAAGCGTTCCATTGATCGTCAACGCAAAGTTATTTTCATACCCATAGCCAGTGTCGCTCGTGGTGATCTTGCGCACGATCTCCACGCCGTCCATGTTCCAACCCACGCCCACCCAGGGAGCCTGCACATCGCCCAGCACTCCATCCACTGTACTGCTTGAATAGGATAAGGACAGATCAGGCTGCATCCCGCCGCGCCCGGGCGGAGTCCAGATCGGAATGCTGTAACGCGCCGCGCCGGTGAAGAGTGACGTGTACGGCTGGTCGAACAGCAACACGTTCGCGCCGTTCTGGGGCAGGGAACTTCCGATTCCCGCGCCCCAGGTCGAAAAATGTGCGGCGGCAACGGTGACTGAATTATTCTCAAGACTTTGTTCGAGGATCGGAACTTTTACCCAGATCTGATTGACTTCATCGTATGTGGCAACGTACACTTCCTGTCCGGCGGGAATATTCGTTAGGTCAACATAATCATCGAGAGCGATTTCGAGGAACGCAGGGTTCTTGAATTTGCTTTGGTTTTCTCTTGTGAGGCTGACCGTCTGCTCGTTGAGCTTGCCTTGCGTATCGGTTGCCAATGAACTCGTCTCATAGATGTCGAGTTCGAATTGTAGTTCCGGTCCCCTGCCCGGCAGCCGGGTCGGCGTGGACATGACAAGCGCGTTCGCGCCCACGTTATCCTTTTCCATGTGCAACTTGATGCGACCCAGATCATTCCAGCCGCCAGCGGGACGCAACACCGCGAATTCCGATTGCGAATCGGCTGTAGATAATTCCACTCCAATCGCGGCGCTGGTTCGCAGTTGCAGGCTGTTATCCGCGGTTCTCAACTCTGCATCGTGCAACCAGACCTTTCCATTCGTCAGGCTTCGTTTCGATAATGTGATCGTTACTGAATAATCGAACTTTACGGCATCCCCCGGTCCCAGTGATGGGATTTCAATTTCCACCTCTTTGTTCTTCGCATCATATAGAACTGGACTGGACGGATCAAGGCTGAATTCCAATCCGGTTTCAAGTTGATCGGTGAAGATCAGATCACCAACAGTTTGATCTGAATTGTTACGAACGTATACATGGAAGGTCGCCAAACCATTTGCAGAGACAACGGCGGGGTCAGCGGTTATTGAAAACTCAACCGAATCCTTGAGGGGAACAGGAGATTCGGGTTCATCAGGCTCCGGATCTGTTTGCTGCGGAAACGAAGTGTCAGGAGGATTAAAGAATAAAGGTTTTTGTTCAGGCAGGGTCTTGGGAAGATTCGCCCCATTCGCGTTCGCAGATTCTGTCCCTGGCTTCTGTGCAGCCTTAGCCAGCGCTGCCGTTGGTATAACAGCATTGAACGAAATTACCGCAACGAGAAGGATGCGGATTATCTTCTCTATCCGTGGTTTCACTGCAAACATAGAACATTCCTCCCGAAATTCGTCTGCAACCAGGAAATTGCCCCTGATTGGATTTAGGATGCCTGGGGTGAGGGCGTTTTGTGAGCTTCCACCCAGGAAAGAACTGCCGGAGAAATGGGAACCGGCGCTCAATTTGGCGCGATATATAATCCGTATCCTCCGCTATGTCAAGTGAAAAAGGGTTGCATTTCCCCTCTTGCATTATGAGACACAACCTGACCCGAACGGATACCCGTTCTCTGAAAGTGTACCTGTGTCTCGAAGGGGTATAATTTTGCAAGAAATTTCACCGGAGGCTCCATGACCGACCTTGCCATGTTTTCGCTCAGCGATGAGCATAAAATGATTCGAAATTTGGCGCGCGAGTTTGCTCAAAAGGAAATCGCGCCCAGCGCGGCGGAGTTCGATGAGCGCGGCGAATTTCCGAAAGCCACCATCAGGAAAATGGGTGAACAAGGATTCATGGGCCTGGAAATCCCGGAGCAATACGGCGGCGCAGGCATGGATACGCTCGCGTATGTGCTTGCCCTCGAAGAAATCTGCAAAGCGGACGCGTCGCATGGCGTGATCATGTCGGTGAATAACTCGTTGTATTGTCACGGCATCATGAAGTTCGGCACCGAGGAGCAAAAGCAAAAATTCGTCAGGCCAATTGCTTCGGGACAAGCCATCGGCGCATATTCGCTCACCGAACCGCAAAGCGGATCAGACGCAGGGACGATGAAAGCCCGCGCCACGCGTGACGGCGATGACTATATCCTGAAAGGGCGCAAATCGTGGGTCACGAGCGGACCCGTCGCCAATTATTTTGTCGTCTTCATGATGACCGACCCCGCAAAAAAACAAAAAGGCGTGAGCGCATTTTTAGTGGAAGGTGACACACCCGGACTCATCCGCGGCAAGAAGGAACCGAAACTCGGCATCCGCGCTTCGGCGACCAGCGAGTTGATCTTCGAGGATTGCCGCGTCCCTGCCGCGAATCTTTTGGGCAAGGAAGGCGAGGGATTCAAGATCGCGATGAGCGTGCTGGACGCGGGACGAATCGGGATCGCGACACAAGCACTCGGGATTGCCGAAGCGGCATACGAGGCGGCAAGACAATACGCGTCGACGCGCGAAGCGTTTGGTCAAGTCATCGGTCAATTTCAGGGGACGGGTTTCAAAATCGCAGACATGAAGACCCGCATCGAAGCCTCGCGTCTCCTGATCTACAACGCGGCGATGGCAAAAGAAAGGTCAAAGAAAGATGGAAGTAGATATTCGCTCGAAGCCTCCATGGCGAAGTTGTTCGCCTCAGAAACCGCGATGTACGTGACGCATCAGGCGGTGCAAATCCACGGCGGGATGGGCTACAGCAAAGAGTTGCCGGTCGAACGATATTTCCGCGACGCGAAGATCACCGAAATTTATGAGGGCACGAGCGAGATCCAGCGGCACGTAATCTCACGCAGCGAGTTGGGATTCAAATAACGATGGTGCGTCGCACCTCACCGGAAGAGGCGACTTGACCCGGCAGAGTATGCTTATTCACGAGATTCTTTCACTCGTTTGGTGCGACGCACTGTGAAAGCCGTCCTTTTCCGCAAACATGGCGGACCCGAAGTTCTGGAATACATGGATTTCCCCACACCTGAGCCAAAACCCGGCGAAGCGTTGATTCGCCTGCGCGCGGCGGCTCTCAACCGCATGGACGTGATGGCGCGCAATGGCTGGGCTGGCTTGAAATTGGAATTGCCCCACATCAACGGCGCGGATGGCGCAGGAGAGGTTGTTGCGCTGAATCCTCCTCTCCCTGAGGGAGATCGCGAAGCACCCCGAAGGGGAGGCAGGGTGAGGGTAGGCGACCATATCGTCATCAACGCCAATCTCGGATGTGGCACTTGTGAATTTTGTCTCGACGGAAAAGACAACCTGTGCCGCGAGTGGCATCTGCTCGGCGAGACTGTGCGCGGCACATACGCAGAATATGTTTCTGTCCCGATCAAACAACTTTACAAACTCCCAAACGGATTTGACTTTCATCGCGCCGCGGCGGCCGCACTGGTCTACCAGACCGCCTGGCATTCACTCGTCAGGCGCGGAAACGTGCAAAGAGGTGAAACTGTCCTCATCGTTGGCGCGGGCGGTGGAGTTAACACGGCAAGCGTGCAGATCGCAAAATACCTCGGCGCGCAAGTCATCGTCGTCGGGTCAGATGTAAAAAAATTGGGGTTGGCAGAGTCCATCGGCGCAGATATCCTGATTGATCGCTCGAAAGAGGAGGATTGGTCGAAGGCGGTCTTTCTTGCAACGAACAAACGCGGCGCGGATGCCGTTGTAGATAACGTCGGCACGACGTTCATGATGAGCCTGCGCACATTGCGAAAAGGCGGCAGGTTGCTCACCGTCGGCAACAGCGGCGCGCCGAAATTCGAGATTGACAATCGCTATTTGTTTGCAAAGCACCTCAGTATCCTCGGCTCGACGATGAGCACGCTCGATGAATTCAACGAAGTGATGGAATTGGTTGTGATGGGGAAACTCAAACCGGTAATGGATACAACGTTTCCGCTCAAAGACGCCGCGCTCGCGCAAGAGAGATTGTGGAAGAACGAAAATTTTGGAAAGATCACACTGGATATTCCATGAGTCCGCTCATTCAGAATTCCTTTGTGCACTTCGTGTCCTTCGTGTTTGAAAGGTTTTTCAGTGGACTCTTCCGTGATTAGACGACTCCCCTGGTTTGAGATCATCTTAATTGTCGTTGTGATGTCCGTGAGCGTGCATGCCGCGCTTTCGGACGCGCAAAATTTTTCGTTGCGCTGGTTCACACGCGACGACGCCTATTATTATTTCAAAGTCGCTCAAAATATCAGCGAGGGACACGGCTCCACCTTCGACGGACTCAACAAAACGAACGGCTATCACCCGCTGTGGATGCTGGTCTGCGTCCCCATCTTCGCTCTCGCGCGGTTTGATCTGGTTCTGCCCCTTCGAGTTTTATTACTCGTGATGAGCGTATTGCAGGTCTCGACCGCAATTCTGCTTTATCGCCTGCTCGGAAAAATTTTCGCGCCCGCCATCGGCGCGCTCGCCGCGTTGTATTGGGTATTTAATTTCGACATCCTCATCAACCTTTATATGCAAGGGCTTGAGTCAGGCATCACGGCGTTTTTCGTTGTTCTGCTCATTTACAAACTATATGAATTTGAAACCGAGCGGCGGCAAACACAAGATTCAACAAAACAACTTATTCCTCTCGGCATCATCGGGGCGCTGACGATCTTCAGCCGTCTTGACCTGATTTTCTTCGTGGCGCTGGCTGGCGTTTGGGTGGTCTTTCGCGGTCACTTGTTTCGATATTTCCTGCCGCTGGATATTCTGTCGGGAGTCGTCTCGGTTCTTCTTTCTTTCCTCGTACGGTTGGGCTTGCCGGAGTATTACGGTTTTTCGAACGCCGCCCTCATGATGACGGGTTTGGGAATACTCCTAAAAATTCTCGCCGCATTTTCGTTCGGGCTGTATCAGCGCAGGGTTCTCAGTAATTTCAAAATGATGTCTCAAAGAATTTTGCTTGCCGCCCTCGCCAGTTCAGGCGCGCTGGGATTGTTGATGCTCGGAATTTCGCAAGCCCCCCACTTTCAAGGGTTCCCGCGCACGGTTGCACCCATGGATTTTGGCTTCACGATCCTGTTTTTCGGGCTTACCCGCCTTGCCTTTATGCTGTTGCGTAAACAGAATGGGGCAATAATACAGGAATATACCCCGGTTGCCGAACTGACACAAAAATGGAAAACGTGGATTCGAGATGGTCTCGCGTATTTCAGCATTGCCTTTGGCGCGCTCGGCGTGTACATGATCTGGAGCAAATTCGCCTTTGGCACATTCTCCCCGGTCAGCGGGCAGATCAAACGGTGGTGGGGGTCGTTCCCTGCCCGCGTATACGGGGGCTCGACGCGCAGTCTGTTTGAGTTTTTCGGGGTTGATTTCCGCGGCGAAGGTGTCTCTTGGATACCTATTACGAGCGCCCTCGGTGCGTGGGTTGAAGAACTTTCAACATTTACGCGCGAAATTTACTCCTTTTATTTCTATGCGCTGGTTGCGTTGGCAATTTTCACATGCCTGCTCCTTTTTCTGAACAAAAATAAAAGCAGGCTGGCAATAACTCAATTAAGTCTTATCCCACTTGTTGTCAGTTCGTTCCTGCAAGCGATCTACTACCACAGTGGAGGCTATTCAGCCTATAAAGAGTGGTATTGGGTTTCGCAACGCGTGACAGCCGTCCTTGCTATTTGTTTTGCGCTGGGACTGTTATTCACGTTGACGCACAAAATAAAATATCGGCAGGTATTCGCATGGATCGTTGCGCTTTATATCGGCGCCGTTATGGGTCCGTCGTATTGGGCTGGCATCAAAGTCACCATGCAATACAACCGCTGGTCCGCAGAAACGCCCATGATGGAAATCGCCACCCTGCTCGAAGCCAACACCGAACCTGGCAGTCTGATCGGGTTTACCGGCGGCGGCAACGTCGGCTACTTCATTCAGGGTCGCACCATCCTCAACATGGATGGTTTGATCAACAGTTACGAATATTATCAGGCGCTTCGAGAAGGTCGCGCCGGTGAATTTTTGGAAGAACTCGGTTTGGACTATGTGCTGGCAAATCCCTCGATTTTGGATCGTCAACCGTACGACGGTCAATTCAACGAATACTTTATTCCGACCGAGGTTTGGTATGGCGGAAAACAACTGCTGAAATACGAGCCTCCGCGATGACGATAAACACGCGTCTCTCTCCCCTTGCATTTGATCCTGTTTCTTCAATTGACTCATGCCCCCCGCCAACCGTCCCTTCGGTGTAACCCTGCTCCTGTGGCTGGTGTTAAGTCTATCAGCGTGGGGCGCGACGAGAGTTGCCGCCGCTTTCCGCTGGTGGGACGTGTTGCTCGAATACGACTCGCGTCTCAGCCCGGCCTACCTCGCGGTGACCGGCGTCATCTGGGCGATTGCAGGGATTGCCCTGTGTTGGAGTATGATTAGACGAGAAGAGTCCGCGCGGCTGAGGCTGGTATCCGCGGCGGGTGTGTGGCAGGCGCAATTTTGGGTCGAACGTGTTTTTTTCCAGTCCGAGAGGGCAAACCTGCCCTTTGCATTGACGGCATCGGCAGCGATGTTGCTCATCATCGTCGTCATCACATTTCACAGAAGCACGATTTATTATTTTTCAAAGAGCGAGGACCATGAATAAGCAGACAAACATCCAAAAACTGCATGACCTCAAAGCGAAGTCGCGGTTGGGAGGCGGCGAAGAGCGCATCAAGGCGCAACATTCGAAAGGACGTTTGACTGCGCGCGAACGCATTGACCTCCTGTTGGATAAAGGCTCGTTCCGTGAAGTGGATCCGTTCGTCCAGCATCGCACGCACGATTTTGGACTCGACAAACAAAAGTTCATGAGCGATTCGGTGGTGACCGGCTGGGGGACCATCGAGGGCAGGCTGGTATACGTTTTTTCGCAGGATTTCACCGTCTTTGGCGGAAGCCTTGGCGAGGTGCACGCGGAAAAAATTTGCAAGATCATGGATATGGCGATGAAGAACGGCGCGCCGATGATCGGCTTGAACGATTCGGGTGGCGCGCGCATTCAAGAAGGCGTGGTTGCTCTGGGCGGTTACGCCGACATCTTCCTGAAGAATACAATGGCGTCGGGGGTCATCCCACAAATTTCGGCGATCATGGGACCGTGCGCGGGCGGAGCGGTCTACTCCCCTGCGCTCACTGATTTTATTTTCATGACGCGCAACACCTCATACATGTTTGTGACTGGACCCGACGTGGTAAAAGCCGTCACGCACGAAGAGGTGACCCAGGAGGAATTGGGCGGCGCGAGCGTGCATTCCGAAAAATCGGGGGTGTGCCATGTCGCCGCAGATAGCGAAGCGGATACTCTTTTCTTGATCCGAAAAATGCTCAGTTACCTTCCGCAAAACAATATGGAAGACCCTCCGTTTATACCGGGCGACGATCCCCTGCGGATGGATGAAACCCTGGACAGCATCATTCCCGATGATGCAAACAAGCCGTACGATATCAAAGAAGTCATTCGCCTGATCGTGGATGGCGGGCAGTTTTTTGAAATCCATGAGAACTATGCACAGAATATTGTGGTCGGGTTTGCGCGGCTTGGCGGGCACTCCGTCGGCATCGTGGCGAATCAACCTGCCGTGCTGGCTGGCGTGCTGGATATTGACGCCAGCGAAAAGGGCGCGCGCTTCGTCCGCTTTTGCGATTCGTTCAACATCCCCATCATCACTTTTGAAGATGTGCCGGGTTTTTTACCGGGAACGTTTCAGGAGCATCATGGCATCATTCGCTCGGGCGCGAAGTTGTTGTATGCATACTGCGAGGCAACAGTTCCCAAGCTCACCGTTGTGACGCGCAAGGCATACGGCGGCGCGTACTGCGTGATGTCCTCCAAGCACATCCGCAGCGACGTGAATCTCGCCTGGCCCACTGCCGAGATTGCGGTGATGGGACCCGATGGCGCGGTCAATATCATCTTCCGCAAGGAATTGGAAAAAGCGAAGGATCCGGTGAAGAAAAAGGCGGAACTTGTCGCCGATTACCGTGAGAAGTTCGCCAGCCCGTACGTCGCGGCGGAACGCGGTTACATTGATGATGTGATCGAGCCGAAGGAAACCCGCCCGCGCCTGATCAACGCGTTGGAAATGCTCGGCAACAAACGCGACGCGAACCCAGCCAAGAAGCACGGGAATATTCCACTTTAGGTGTCAGGTGTTCCAGTTTCAGGTGTCAAGTTCTTGACGCCTGAAACGTGACACATGCGGAGCATGTATGTTCAAAAAAGTATTGGTTGCAAACCGAGGCGAGATCGCCGTGCGCATTATCCGCGCGTGCCGCGAGTTGGGCGTGGATACGGTTGCCGTGTATTCAGAGGCAGACCGCCGCGCGTTGCACGTCCGCTATGCGGATGAGGCGTACCTGCTGGGTCCAGCGCCCTCGCGCGAATCCTACCTGCGCGCCGACAAGATCATAGACATCGCCCGCAAATCCGAAGCGGACGCGATCCATCCGGGGTATGGCTTCCTGGCGGAGCGCGAGGATTTTTCCGCGGCGTGCGAGGAGGCTGGCATCGCGTTCATCGGACCAAAACCTTCTGCCATTGCGGCGATGGGCGATAAAGCCGAAGCGCGCGCGACTGTTATCAAGGCGGGCGTGCCGGTGGTGCCGGGCACCGAAGATGTGGGCAATATGACAAACGACCAGCTTCTCGCAAAAGCGCCGGAGATCGGTTTCCCGTTGTTGATCAAAGCCACCGCCGGCGGAGGCGGAAAAGGCATGAGGGAAGTGAAAAGCCTGGAGGAAATGCCAGCCCTCCTCCTGTCCGCGAGACGCGAGGCGGAATCTGCGTTCGGCGATGGGAACGTCTATCTCGAAAAACTTGTCGCGGGCGCGCGTCACATCGAAATCCAAATCCTTGCCGATAAACACGGGAACGTGATCCACCTCGGCGAACGCGAATGTTCGCTTCAGAGGCGGCACCAGAAATTATTGGAGGAAGCGCTCTCCTCCGCGTTGGACGATGAACTGCGCGCCAAAATGGGCGGCGTGGCTGTGAAATCTGCCCAGGCGGTGGATTACGTCAACGCGGGGACGATCGAATTTTTGCTCGATAAGGACAAGAATTTTTATTTTCTCGAAATGAACACGCGCCTGCAGGTGGAGCACCCGATCACCGAGATGGTGACGGGCATTGATATTGTGAAGGAACAGATCCGCATTGCGCGCGGCAGACCGTTGAGTTACGCGCAGGAGGATGTGAAGTTCAACGGTCACGCGATTGAATGCCGCATCAATGCCGAGGACCCGTACAATAATTTCCTGCCTTCAACCGGGCGCATCACGCACAGCCTGATCCCCACCGGACCCGGCGTCCGCATTGACACGGGCGTTTATCCCGGCTTTGAAATCACGCCGTTCTACGACCCGATGATCGCCAAATTAATCGTGTGGGGCGAGACCCGTGCGCAAGCCATTTTGCGGATGCGGCGCGCACTCGAGGAATATCGCATCGTCGGCGTGCGGACGAATATTCCGTTCCACCAAACCCTGATGGACTCGCCGCGCTTTATGGCAGGGCAATACGATACGCGTTTCGTCGAGGAACGATTCTCGATGGAGGAAGCGGAGGAAAGCCGGCAGGATTATTCCGAAATCGCCGCGATCCTTGCTTCGCTGGTTGCCCATCGCGAAACGGAAAAGTCCGCGCAGTTCGTGCAACGCAACGAAAGAGATGCGAGCAACTGGAAGTGGGTCGGTCGCTGGGAAAGGATGCACCGGTAGGTCTCGACTGTTTACGTCTCGACCACCATACGGTAAATGACATGAAATACATCGCCACGGTTGCAGACAAGGAATACGTCGTTGACATCATTGACGAAAAACATGTCATTGTCAACGGCAAAACTTATCAGGTGGATTTCGAATCCGTCAGTGGACAACCCGTCTACTCGTTGATCGCGGACGGCAAGTCGCACGAATCGTACATTGCACGCGGCGACGACAATTGGCAGGTGCTTCTGCGCGGACGGCTGTATCCGGTCGTCGTCGAGGACGAACGCGAGAAGCGACTGCGCGTTGCGGCAGGCGGAGGAGTCGCGGAAAGCGGCGAGTTCAATCTCAAAGCGCCGATGCCCGGACTCGTTGTCGCCGTCCCGGTGGAGGATGGGCAGGAGATCAAAAAAGGTCAGGTGTTGCTCATTCTTGAATCCATGAAAATGCAGAACGAATTGAAATCACCGCGCGATGGCAAGGTCAGCCGCATCAAGGTGAAGGCTGGCGAAAGCGTGGAGCAAAAGCAGACGTTGTTGAGTGTGGTGTGAAAAGTTATCAGTGAGTAAGTGAACAGTAATCAGCAATCTACCCGCTTTACAGGTTCAAAGAGGATCGGTGGTTGAGCGCAAGCAGTCGAAACCACCCCTGCGCCAAAAGACAGGCGTCACAAGTGTAATTTTGGTTCCTGTTGGTTGAGTAGGCGGCGAACAAGCACTCGTCGCCTACTCAACCAACGATCATTATTAGAATCGTTGTTGAAAATTGTTTCAAAAAGACGTATACTGAATTCGTCCGATGGCACCACCAAACCCGAAAGGACAAACCTCATGCACAACCACCGCCACTCCCTTGAATGTATCGTCCCGGAACACATGTTGGAACAAATTGCCACCAAAGGCACCGACGCCCAAAAACAAACGGCAATGGAAAACATCAGCATTGCCTACCAATTGAGAGCGGAAAGGGCAATGCGGGGCAGTCTCAAGGAACTGTTTTCGTCCACCGTCCCGCGCGCGGCGGGCGATGGCAAAGAGCGTTGGGTCTACACCGTGAAGAATGGCACATCCTTGCCGGGCTCGATTGTCCGCAAGGAGGGCGACCCGCCCTCGTCGGATGTCGCGGTCAACGAAGCCTACGACGGAAGCGGCGTGACGTATGACCTATTCAAGGATGTGTACGGACGCAACTCGATCAACAACAACGCCATGCGGCTGGATTCAAGCGTCCATTATCGTACCGGGTACGACAACGCGTTTTGGGACGGCAAGCAAATGGTGTACGGCGACGGCGACGAAAACCTGCCGGTCAATGAGCGCCTCTTCAATCGCTTCACCATCGCCATTGACATCATCGGTCACGAACTCACGCACGGTGTCACGCAGTTCGAGGCGAAACTTGTATATTCCCAACAACCCGGCGCGTTGAACGAGCACATGTCCGATGTATTCGGGTCGCTGGTCAAACAATATCAGCGCAGCCAATTAGCCGCCGAAGCGGATTGGATCATCGGCGAGGGCTTGCTCACGTCGAATGTGAACGGGGTTGGCATCCGCACGCTGAAGGCGCCCGGTACCGCGTACGACGATCCCGTGCTTGGCAAGGACCCGCAACCCGCGCACATGAAAGATTACGTCAACACTGTCAGCGACAACGGCGGCGTGCACATCAATTCAGGAATCCCAAACCATGCGTTTTATCTCACCGCGTTGGAGATCGGCGGTCACGCGTGGGAAAAGTCCGGGTATATCTGGTACGTCACCTTGCGCGATAAACTCACCGAGAACTCGAACTTTCAGGAATGCGCGAACAAAACCTTCGAAGCGGCTGGCGAGTTATTCGGCGCGGGAAGTCTCGAACAGCAGGCGGTCAAAAAAGGATGGGCGGGAGTCGGGATGAATATCGGCACCCCCGGAACAACAGAACCGGGCGGATGCCTCGAAGCGGCTCTGCGGTTCATCGGCGCCACAAAATAAAATGTTTTAACCACAGATGAACGCGGATGAACTTTGAGGGGATGAATCCTGAAGCCATTTCAAAAAATCCGTTTATCTGGGTTCATCTATGGTGAATTTTTTTGGAGGTAACTATGGACGTGGAACGAATCAAATTCGAACGGACGGGTGGATTCATGGGAAACCGCATCACCGCGGATTTTGAGTTGCGCGACCTCCCCGACGAACAAGCGCGCACCGTGAAGGACTTGCTCGACGAACTGGACTTTGCCGAGCTACCCGAACAACTTAAAAGCGACTCCCCCATTCCCGATGAATTTACCTACTCGATCACCGTGGAGGCGGAAGAGTGGCAGCACACTGTCGTCACCGGCGATGCGGCGGCGGATGAGAAGATGCAGGAATTGCTCGAACTGCTGAACCGGCTTGCGCGAAGTAAAATGAGGAAGCATTAAATCAAAAGACCTCCAGCTGAAAACTGGAGGTCTTCTCCTTAGAGAGTGTTTAATAATTCACCACAAAGGCTTGTACTGAGCCTGTCGAAGTGACACGCAGGACACAAAGGTTTGACCCGTGAAGGAAAAAATTCGTGAAAATTCGCGAAATTCGCGGCTAAATTTTGTTCAAAAGGCAAACCAATCACGCCTGAACAGAATTTCAAAACACTCGCTTAAACTTTCGGTCCCGCTTCGATGACCGACTTTGTTGCTTTGTCTGCAAAACTGGCGAAATTCTCAATGAACTTTTGCGCCAACTGCTTGTACTTCACCTCGTGCTCGGCTTTGTCTTTCCATGAGGAGGCGGGGTCGAGCACTTCGTTCGGCACGTCCGGGCAGGTGGTCGGAACTTCAAAACCGAAGACGGGGTCGCGGCGATATTTCACATCGTTGAGTTTGCCGGTCAACGCGGCGTTCAACAGCGCCCGCGTGTGCTTGATCGAAATACGCCTGCCCACGCCGTAGGGTCCGCCCACCCAGCCGGTGTTGACGAGCCAGCACTTCACGCCATGCTTTTCGATCTTCTGCCGGAGCAATTCCGCATATTTGGATGGATGATGCACCATGAACGGTCCGCCGAAGCAGGCGGAGAACGTGGCGACCGGCTCCTTCCCCATCCCCGCTTCAGTCCCTGCCAGTTTGGCTGTATACCCCGAAATAAATTGGTACAACGCCTGATCGGTAGACAGGCGCGCAATCGGCGGCATCACGCCCGTCGCATCCGCGGTGAGGAACACGATATTCTTCGGGTGACCGGCTTTCTTCTCCGGCACAGAATTGGCGATGAACGTCATCGGGTATGACGAGCGCGTGTTCTCGGTGAGTGAATCGTCATTGAGGTCAATGGCGCGGGTGGCAGGATCAAACGTCACGTTTTCGAGAATCGTCCCGAACATTTTGGTGGTCGCGTAAATTTGCGGCTCGGCATCCTGTGAGAGTCCGATCACTTTGGCGTAGCATCCGCCCTCGAAGTTGAAGACGCCATCGTCGCTCCAGCCATGCTCGTCATCGCCGATGAGTCGACGCGTGGGGTCAGCAGAAAGAGTCGTCTTGCCGGTGCCGCTCAACCCGAAGAAAAGAGCGACGTCGTTCGAGTCGTTCGGATCCACGTTTGCCGAGCAGTGCATGGACATCACACCCTGCAACGGCAAAAGATAATTCAACAACGTGAACACCGATTTCTTCATCTCGCCCGCGTATTCGGTGTTGCCAATAATGGCGAGTTTGCGTTCAAAATTCAGCAGGATAAAAGTCTCACTGCGCGTGCCCTCTGTTGTTGGATCGGCTTTGAAACTTGGGATGTCAACGATGGTGAAACCCGGCATGAACTTCTTGTATTCTTCTGCCGATTGAGGCAGGATGAACATATTTCGGATGAACATGCTGTGCCAGGCTTCCTCGGTGATGATGCGGATGTTCAAACGATATTTCGGGTCGGCGCCGGCGTACACATCCTGCACGAACAAATCCCTGCCTTTCAAGTACTCCGTCATGCGCGCATACAACGCATCGAATTTTTCACCATCGAACGGACGATTGTACGAGCCCCACCAGACGTTGTTCTCCGAATCCACATGTTTGACGACAAACTTATCGTTGGGCGACCTGCCGGTGTGTTTCCCGGTGTGCGCCACGAATGGACCGCCAGCGGTTGTTGCGCCCTCCCCACGGAAGACTGCCTCTTCATATAGACCCTCGGTTGGCAGGTTCCAATAAGCGGTGCGCAAGCCGGAGATTCCGTGGTTGGAAAGGTCAAAATCCGCGCGGCGCGCCTGCGCGGCATTTTCCGTGGGGGTCCTACCGTTTTTTGACATATCCATAATCACCTCGAGAGTTTGGGTTGGGGAATCGGTTCTCCCTGCAGGAGAACCCTCACAATTATATTAACACATCCCAGTTATGGAGGGATTGAGTTTCTTCCTGCAAATCATGGGCAGATGACAGACCCCGGCTCCGGGTCTGCCGCTTGCGCCCAAATGCGGTCGAATTCCTGCAAATACAGCGATGCGATCTCCGGGTTATCTATGATGATGACGTTCTCGTCATTGCTCTCCTCGGCGCTGGTGGAAAAATTCAACGAACCGGTGATGACAAATCGTTCATCCACGATAATCACTTTATTATGCATAAAATTTGGGTTGCCATCCCGCCGGACCGGCACGCCGGCGCATGCGAATGTGCGAAACTCCGCGGCGTCCGTGTCGCTCCCCACTTTTTCGTACACCCCGACAACATTCACCCCGTTTTGGGCGCGCTCGATGATCGCGTTGGCAAGCGGAAAGTCGGTAAAACTAAAAGCAAGAAAGCGGATGTTCAACTGGGCAAAATTCACCACTGGGATGATGGCTTGTTCCAACGCGCCATCCTCCGAGGTGAAGATGACCCAAATTTGACTCCCGTTCACATTGGCAGACTGCTCGCTCAACTGTGAAGGCGATCTCGGTCCGAATTGTCCATCCCACATCTCCTGGAATTCGCGCTCGTAAATGGAGGCAACCGCCGGCGAATGAATCACGATGGCGTTATTTTCCTGTTTGAAGATTCCGTTTTCGGTCAGGTTGGTCGAACCGGTCCACACCGTTTGGTTGTCGAAAATGATGAACTTGTTGTGCATCAGCGCGGAACGGGTATCCGCCCGCACTTCGATCCCCGCGTTCTGCAACAGCGCGAATTGACCACGATCCGGCTCTTCGTCGGCTTCCAACCCATGTTCATCGTCGGTCACCCAGCGGACATCGAGTCCGCGTTGGCGCGCCGCAATTAATGCCTCAGCCACTGGAGTGAGGTTGAACTCGAACGCGGCAATGTGAATACTGTTCTGGGCGGCGTTAATTTTTTCGATCAGTCTCCCCTCCACGGAGTTTTGCCATTGTGATGGATCGTTGAGTGTGAACCGATCGGTGAAATACACCTCCCACCAAGAACCCGTCGGGATTTCAATCGGCGACGGGACGACAATCTGCGTTTCCACCGGAGGGATAAATTCAGTTGGGATTTGTTCGGAAATCGTTGTGGCGGTTGGCGCGCCGGGGAGTGTTACACTTCCGGGGTCATACCCGGTAATGGCTGTAATCGCCCCAATGATACAAATCAAAATCAGACCAACGACGGTTCCAAGCGCGCTCGTTCGAGATACCCTTCGCCGCCTCGACATGTTATCTATCCCGAAGCCGCCAGCGAGTCTTTTAGTTTCAAGATCAATTGTTGGGGTGTATTGTTTTTGTCGTCAACCAGATTCAATAATTTCTCAAGCGCACCCGGGGAATCCGCGCCAATCATCGCCTTCACTTGCCCGCTCAATTTATCTTTCAAGTCTGCGCGGCTTGCGGCATCGTATTTCCCTGCCGCCCAATTTCCTACCGCGCGCATAAATTGTCGCAACGCCTTCATGCGCGGCTCCATGTTTTGCTTGGCGGCCGCATCGTCCATGCCGTCGGTGCTTTGCGCGATCTGAGCCGCGAGATCAATTCCCCAATTCATCAACTCGGTTGCCGGGTCGGCATCCAGCATATCGAGCATGGACACATTGCCGGTGACAACTTTCTTTGCATTTTCCACACGAACTTGTACATCAGTCATCATTTACTCCAGCGCGGCAAAATCCTGCGGATTGCCCAAAGGGAATCGGCTTGCAGATGAATCAATGCGCTTGACCAGACCCAACAGCACGTCCCCGCTTCCTGCCTCGACGTACGCCTGCATGCCGCTCCCCATCATCGCCTGCACCGATTCGGTCCAGCGCACGCGCGATTGCATCTGTGACTTGATATCTGCGCGCAAATCGTCGGCAGTCGTCATCCCTTTTGCATGAACATTGCTGATGACCGGGATTGACGGATTCCCAATCACGCACGCGTCTACCGCCGCGTTCCATTCGGCTTGGATCGAATCCATGAGCGGGGAATGCGCGGCGATACTCACCGCCAACGCAACGGTGCGTTTAGCGCCCGCGGCTTTCGCTCCAGCCATGGCGCGCTCGAGCGCGGACTTGTGTCCGGAGATCACCACCTGCCCCGGACAGTTATCGTTCGCCACTTGAACGATTTCACCAGGCGCGCTTGACTCAGCACAGACTTTTTCCAACGTTGGAATATCCACGCCAAGGATAGCCGCCATGCCGCCGGGGTTGACTTCCCCTGCACGCTTCATCAACTCACCGCGCGTGCGGACGAGTTTGAGTCCATCCGCGAAAGGCAACGCGCCCGAGGCGGTGAGTGCAGATAATTCCCCGAGGGAATGCCCAGCCAGTGTAGCAGGTTTGAAATCGGAATAAAGCCCGCGTTGAGCCTCGTCGAAACGATGCGCGCATGTCCTCCACGCGGCAATCGAATGGATGTACAGCGCAGGTTGCGTATTGATAGTTTCATCCAAAGTTTCTTTCGGTCCATCCCACATCAACGACGAGAGGGAAAAGCCAAGGATCGAATCGGCTTCGTCGAAAGTTTGCTTTGCAATGGGATATTGCGCGGCGAGGTCCTTGCCCATGCCCACGGCTTGCGACCCCTGACCGGGAAAAAGGAATGCGGTAGTTTGCGGGTTGAGTTTCATAGCGTTTAAAACACAAACGGGTCGTGATAGTCACGACCCGCCGCTGATCTATTCAGCCTTCTTCTTTTCTTTTTTCACTTCGACCACTTCACGCCCTTCGTAAAAGCCGCAGTTCGGGCAGACCGTGTGCGGCAGGCGCATCGAACCGCAGTTCGAGCAGGCGGTGAGGTTGCGGGGTTGCAAGGCATCGTGTGCGCGGCGCATGTTGCGGCGGCTCTTCGAGTGCTTGCGCTTTGGATGTGGGGGCATTCGACGTACTCCTTTGTTTTACACGTGCGGGGTTATCTGCCCCACGATTTTTGCTTGAAGCGGGCAGATTATAGCGGGTGGAGGTGGGTGCGTCAAGGATAAGATGGGCGTATAATTCGGTCAAGGCAAAATCAAGAAAGGAATATTGATATGGAAGGAATCGGTTATGCAATCTTGGTAGTTGTCTTAATCGTTATAATAATTGGCGAGTCATCGAAAGAAAAGAACAAATCACAAAAAAGCCGGTCTGGCGGACATTATTATTACAGTGACCACGGTACTCACAGCCAGAGTGATTCGGGATCGGGCGGCGATTGGGGCGGACGCGACACCTCAGACAGCGGAAGCCACTCGGATTCCGGGGGCGACAGCGGAGGTGATGGAGGTGGAGGCGATGGCGGCGGGGGCGAATAACTCCATAGTAAAATGAGGGCATGGAATTTCAGATCGCGGTTGCAAAGGTAAATAAATACGCCACCTCCGAAAGCGGCGACACGCTCGAAGTAGTCGAGCGCCCCAACGGAGGATTGTCGGTCGTCCTTGCCGATGGACAGACTTCGGGACGCGGAGCAAAAGCCGTTTCGCAGATGGTCGTCCGCAAGGTGATCGGCTTGCTCGCGGAAGGAGTCCGTGATGGAGCCGCGGCGCGCGCCGCGTCGGACGCATTGTTCACCGATAAACAGGGAAAGGTCATTTGCACGCTCAACATTGCCTCGCTCGATTTACACAGCGGCACCATCGTTTTGACTCGCAACAACCCCGCCCCGGTTTTCATCTGCCGCGGGGAGATGATTGACCGCATTGATTCAGAAAGCATTCCGCTCGGCACGTCGCGGGATGTCCGCCCGCTCATCACAGAATTGCCAATCGAAGCCGGGCTCACCATCATCGTCTACACCGACGGGTTGACTCATGCCGGCGAACGGCGAGGCAACCCGATGGACGTCAGCGAAACGATTCGATCCGTGTTGGAAGATCAGGATCCGAGTTCGCAGTCACTGGCTGATTTGCTCCTCGCGCAGGCAGTCCGCCTCGATGATAACCGCCCGGCAGATGATATCAGCGTACTTGTACTAAAATTTTCATCGAACACCGGCGATAATGTGCGGCGCATGACCGTTCGCCTGCCCATCGAAGGTTCGCCAACATCATGAATCCAGCCCTCCGCCGCTGGATGGCAACCTGGCGCGACACGATCATTCTCATCAAGGAATTTCGAGCGACGGTTGTATTATTTACGATCACCGTATTGTTCGCGGCATTTGCTTATTATTCCATCGCCGCGCGCGCCGGGGAACCCGTCGGAGGGTACACCGAAGCGATCTACATTGCCCTGACGTCCGCGTTCTTCCAATTCAGCGGGGATTTCCCAAACAATATGTACCTGCAACTGTTTCATATTTTTATGCCGATCGTCGGGATTAGCGCGCTCGCGCTTGGGCTGGCAGACTTTGGGAGCCTGTTCTTCAACCGGCGCGCGCGCAATAAGGAGTGGGAGATGGCTGTCGCATCCACCATGAAAAAACACACCATTGTCGTAGGTTTGGGGCATTTGGGCTTTCGCATCATTCAAAAATTACATGAAATGGACAGGCAAATGGTCGTGATAGAACTCGACCCTGCAACCGACCTGATCAGCGCGGTGCAGAAAATGAAAATCCCTGTGATTCAGTCAGACGCCACACGTCCCGCCACGCTGGAAGCCGCAAATATCAAGTCTGCGCACACGATCATCCTCGCGAGCCAGAACGACGCGATGAACCTGCAAATCGCGCTCAAAGCGCGCACGCTCAACCCAACTATTCAAGTAGTCATCCGCATCTTCGATCAGGATTTCGCGCAGGCGTTACGCGATCAGTTCGGCTTCATCGCCCTCAGCGCCACCGAGATGGCGGCGCCAGTCTTTGCCTCCGCCGCGGCAGGCGCAGACGTGACGAATCCGATTTCCATCGAGGGTCAACAATTCAGCCTCGCGCGGTTTACGATCTCTCACAAATCGAAATTCGCAAAGAAAACCGTCGGCTTCGTGGAAGACAATTACAAACTCAATGTTATCCTCCTCCGGCGCGTTGGCAAATCTGAAATTCATCCAAAAGACACTGTGCCGCTCCACGCCGGCGATACGCTCGCCGTGCTGGGCGGACCGGAGCAACTTAGAAAGTTGATGCAACAAAATCAATAATCATGGAGCCTCCAAGTAAAAGACCACTGATCGGAGTCGTCGGTCTCTGCGGGTCGGGCAAATCCACGCTCATCGCCGGGCTTGAAAAACACGGCTACACCTGCCGGCACATTGCGCAGGAGCACTCGTATGTGCAAGCCATGTGGCAGATCATCACCAAGCCCGATATTTTGATTTATCTCAACTCGTCGTTTCAAACCAGCACAACTCGCAGAAAACTGAACTGGCTCGAAAAAGATTACAACGAACAACTTCGTCGCCTTGTTCACGCGCGCGAGCACGCAGCGATCGCCATTGACACAAATGAACTCACGCCTGACGAGGTGTTACACAAAGCGTTGGACTTCCTCAGGAAAATGGACTCATGAAAAATCACATCGCATCTTTCCTCCTTTTATGCCTGCTCGCAGTTTCCTGCGCCTCCCCTGTACCCCCAACGACTCCCCCACCCGCCGCGACTCCCACACTTGATCCCCTCAATACCCCCTGGGATGATCGTTCCATCTTCAAAGACGGACTCGTCCCCTCTGCCCAATCCGCGCTCGATCAACTCAACGGCGCGAGTGTCTACCATATCGAATTCAACATCGCCGACGACCTTTTCCACATCACCGGCATAGGAGAGGTGAGATATATCAACACGGAAAACGAACCGCTGAAAGAAGTTCAGTTCCGATTGTTCCCCAACATCCTCGGCGGGAAAATGCAAATCTCCAACCTGCGCGTGGACGAATTGACCACCTGGCTCCGCTACGAACTCGAGAATAGCCTGATGATCGTTCCGCTGGCGAAGCCGCTGAATCCCGGCGAGAGCATCGTCATCCACATGGACTTTTCGGTGGAGGTTCCCCAAACTGTTGATTTGAACTACGGTGTGCTGGCGTATGCTGAGGGAGTCCTCGCTCTTGCCCATGCCTATCCGATGATCGCGGTGTACGATGACGAAGGCTGGAATGCGGAGATCCCGCCGCAGGCTGGCGACCTTACCTATGCAGACGCGTCGCTTTACATCGTAAAGGTCACCGCGCCGAAAGATGTGACACTGGTCACGTCTGGGCGGCGAATCAGCCATACCGAAGATGATCAGGTTCAAGTGCTGAATGTAGCGAGTGGTCCGGCGCGCGATTTTTATCTCGCGGCGAGTCAGAATTACGTGGAAAAGTCTGTCGCCGTTGGTGAGGTCACGATTCGAAGTTTTACAACAAAAGAATTTGACACAGGCTCTCAGTTTGTGCTTGATACCGCGTCGCGTGCATTAAACATATTCAGCGAGCGGTACGCGCCATATCCCTATACAGAGCTTGACATCGTCTCAACGCCCACCCTCGCGCTCGGCATCGAATACCCCGGCATGATCGCGGTCACTTCGTGGCTTTACGACATGCGCGGCGAAACCACGAACGACTATCTCGAATCAACCGTCGCACACGAAGTGGGACATCAATGGTTCTACAACTTCGTTGGTGACGATCAACTCGACGACCCGTGGCTCGATGAGTCGTTGACTCAGTTTGTCACCCTGCAATATTACACGGATGTATATGGCGCCTCGGGCGCGGAGGGATTTAAGCGCTCACTCGAGTCTCGTTGGAATCTTGCGGGCAAGGGTAATATCCCGATTGGTTTGCCGGTTGCCGATTACGGCGGCGCGGCGTACAGCGCCATCGTTTACGGGCGCGGACCGCTGTTCTTCGTCGCGTTGAAAGAGGAGATGGGCGGGCAGGCGTTCGACGCGTTTCTCAAAGAATATACACAGACCCTTGCGTGGGAAATCGCAACACCCGAACTCCTGCAGTCACTGGCGGAGAAAAACTGCGCCTGTGATCTGGATTCGATTTTCAACGAATGGGTGTACCCGTAGAAACTTCATAGTATAATGACCGTTGCGTGGCGCTCTTGCGCCACATTTTCTTGGATGGAGAGTTCACACGCATGATTCGCAACCTGACCAATCGAATTATTTTCATCACCATCGTGTTCGCGCTTGCCCTGTGGGTGGACATGAGCGACAGAATCAAACTCGATAACCCATTTCAAGACGGCTCCGTATTAATCGAACGCGACGTAAAGCCGCGCCTCGGTCTCGACTTGCAGGGCGGCTTGCAAGTCCTGCTCGAAGCCGATCTGCCCGCCGATTCAGAAATCACCCGCGAAGCCATGAACACCGCCCGTGATATCGTCGAAAACCGCACAAATGCATTGGGGGTCAGCGACAATTTGATCCAAATTGCCGGCGAACGCAGAATTGTCGGAGAATTCCCCGGCGCGGAAGATACCGATGCCATCCTCGACATTATTCAACAGACCGGCCTGCTCGAATTTGTAGACACCGGCGATTTCAGCCCCGTGGAAGGATCCCTCCTCGAGACAGACTTTGCGCCCGGCTCTACAACCACCCCGCTGTCTGCAGATGGAACCGCGCCTACTGTGTACCACACGATCATGACCGGCGAAGTGGTGCGAAGTGTGAATGTGGGAGTTGACCAAACGAATCAACCATCCATTGACTTTACGCTCACCCCCGAAGGCGCGACAATCTTTGCAGACCACACTTCGGCAAATACCGGCAGGTTTCTGGCAATCGTACTCGATAAAGTAGTCATTTCCGCGCCGATCATCAATGATCCGATCACCGGCGGACAAGGGTCCATCAGCGGGAATTTCACAACAGAATCTGCCAACGCGCTTGCCGTGCAATTGCGCTATGGCTCGCTCCCCATCCCGATGAAAGTCGTTGAGACGCGGATTATCGGACCCACCCTTGGGGAAGATTCGCTTCAAAAGAGTCTGGTCGCGGGAATGGTCGGTATCGTCATCGTCATGTTGTTTATGGGCATTTACTATCGTATGCCCGGCATCGTTGCGGATATTTCGGTCCTGTTTTATGCCGCCATTGCCTTTGCCATCTTCAAATACTTCCACTTTACGCTCACCCTTCCGGGCATTGCCGGCTTTTTACTCAGTACCGGCGCCGCGCTGGATGCGAACATCCTGATCTTCGAGCGTCTCAAAGAGGAACTGCGTAACGGTCGAAGCCTGTTGCACGCTGTGGAGCAAGGTTGGGCACGCGCGTGGCCCTCCATCTGGGAATCGAACGTGACGACGATCATTACTTCTCTCATCCTGTATTGGTTCGGTTCCACATTCGGGGCAACCATCGTAAAAGGCTTCTCGCTGACTCTCGCCCTCGGCGTGGGAATTTCCCTCTTCACCGCGATCTACATCACGCGCACCCTGCTTGCCCTGTTCCTGAAAGCTTTCAAACCGACAAACCTGCCGCGCTGGTTCGGCATCTAAGAGGAACGATAAAAAATGATTGACATCCTCAGCAAACGCTACCTGTATTTTCTGTTCTCCGTCCTGGTCATTCTCCCCGGTCTGTTGATCCTCGCCCTAAACGGACTTCCGCTTTCCATTGACTTCACTGGTGGGTCTCTGCTTGAAGTGCAATTTGATGGTGGTTCAACTCCCCCGCCGGCAGAGGTCGTCAGCCTGTACGAATCCGCTGGGATTGACGATGCCCAAGTGCAAACCACCGAGGGCGGCTCCCTGTTGATCCGTTCCTCCTTCCTCGACAACGAAACCCGCGACCGCATTCTTTCCGCAATGCAAAGTGAATCCAATTCAAATGTGTCGGTGGTGCGCTTTGACAGCGTCGGACCGAGCATCGGCGTGCAGGTTGCATCCCGCGCCGCGATGGCTGTGGCAATTGCCGCCCTGGGCGTTGTCATCTTCATCACGTATGTCTTCCGCAATGTGCCAAATGCCCTTCGCTACGGAGTATGCGCAGTCATTGCCATGGCGCACGATGTAGCGGTCGTTTTCAGCATTGTCGGGATCGGTTCCGTGTTTTTAGACTGGCAAATTGACGCGCTATTCCTCACCGCCCTGCTCACCGTCATCGGTTTTTCCGTGCAGGATAAAGTCGTGGTCTTTGACCGCATCCGGGAAAACACACAAGTCTACCGGCGTTTGAATTACGAAGCGCTGGTCAACCATTCCATCGTCCAAACCCTGCAACGCTCCATCAACACCCAACTGATGACGGTGGAATTCCTCCTGCTGGCTCTGGCGCTCTTCGGCGGTATCACCCTGCAGGAATTCGCCATCATCCTGCTCGTCGGCTTATTCAGCGGCACCTATTCCTCCATCTTTATCGCCGCTCCTATTCTCGTGCTGTGGGAAAATCGGGAATGGGAAAACTGGTTCAAACGAAAAGCAACCGCCTAACCCCGCAACCAAAAAGGACACCCGCAGGTGTCCTTTTATTTTCGCCGCAACCAAGACATGATGATGATAATGACCAGGGAATGAAACGAGGTCCGCCGAACCGCGAACATGGGAAGCGGATATTCCCGCTCGTAGGCTTTAAGCCGCAATAGTAATCGGACAACATCCTGGTTTGGCTTGGTTCGATACATAGCCCGCGTTTGCTCTGGAATCATTCGATATTCATACCACGTACAGGACGAAAGTTTGAAAAAGAGGTTACAAAAAAGGAGCCCGACCAGCGATCTGTCGGACTCCTTCGGATAAAAAACCACGTTTCACGCGCAGGGACGGCTGATTTCCCGCCCGGAGAAATCTCGCTACCCTCCCAGTTCCACCGCCAGCGCGTCGTAATACGTCCCTGCCCCAAACCCGTCAATCAGAATGTGATCGAACGGTTTCAGGTTTGGCAACTCGCGCAGAAACGCGATCATGTTTGATGCCGCGCTCACATTTCCAAAGTCGCTCAATAGCCACGGCATTGGCAGGACGATCCCTGCATTTTGCAGGTGTTTTTCCTTTAACTTGTTGATCTTGTAATTGGCATGATGCACAATTGCCACTGCCACTGATTTGCCAGCCAGCCCAAGTTCTTCCAACTTCGCCTGATATGAAGCGTACACGTCCCGCACCACCTGCACCCCGGTACGGACGAATAACTTCACCATGCCCATCGGTCCCGCCATGGCAATGGACGATCCATCGTGCGGTTCGTGCATCAACCCCGCCACGCGGATGTTGTTTTCAGAGGGTTCCGTCACATCAATGTTTGTGATCCCATCCGCTTTTTGGCGCGAATGCGGATAATACATGTGGACTTGTAAAACGCCTTCGTTGTCGAAGGCTTCGTGCGATTTACCGGCGAGAAACTTCATCGTCTCACCGGGGATCACGCCGATGACTCCGGCGGCATTCCCAAAGAGTTGCAGCGCATTCGCGTCGTGCGACGAACCGACAAAGCGGCTCAACCCCTCGATCCCGCCGACCAAAACCTTCTTGCCGCGCAGGGTTTCTGCGATATTCATGTCGAGTTGTTGGTTTTCGGGCAAATCAGGGTTGAGCGCGAGATGCAGGCAACTTGTGGAACCGTCACATGCCTTATGGTTGGTTATTTTCAACGCCCGCTCCGGAATCCCAACAGCTTTTGTGATCCGATCCAAATAATCATCCGAGGGCGGAGCGCTCATCCCGATCAACACCGCATCCACTTCAGACGGGCTCCAATTGCAGGCTTTGAGCGCTTCGATTAAGAATCTCGTTCCCACTTCAACCTCAAGCTGGGTGTGTTCATCAGGGGTCAGGTCCTGCGGAATGTGATGGCGGTTACGAAAGCCCAGTTCGGAGAGGTTCAGTTTCTCGGTCGCGGGAAGCGGACGTCCGAGTCGCTCTTCAACAAAGGAAGAGAGGATTTCATTATCATAACCATCTCCCCATGTGCCATACACGCCTCCGATTCCAACCGACGTATTGGTCACACGTTCCATTCCAAAGGGAATTCCAGATCCCAAGTTGATGATGCCTTTTTCAACGAAAGGACGATCATAGAATGATTCGGTTTTTTTTGCTTCGTTCGATTCACCAGACATGACATTTACTCCTTTTATCTTAAAGACCGCAAACCCCAATTTTTCCATAAAGTTGCGCAATTTGGATTAATTTCGCCGAAGAATAAACGATCTCCTTTACGGGGTATGCGAACCACTCAAAAACAAAGACTCCCTCCATGGGAGTCTTTAGCTGGGGGCAAAGGATTTGAACCTCTACTAGCTGATCCAGAGTCAGCCGTCCTGCCATTAGACGAGCCCCCACTATTCCAGCGGGCGGTATTTTATCACGCCAGACACATGCGGGCAAGCGGATTATTTTCTTGCGGCGCGGCGGGTGTTGTCTTCCATGTCGAGCATGATGAGCAGTCCCTTCGAGACAGCCTGCAACCCAAAGAAATAGAAAATGCCGGGAAGCAGTTGCGTCAGGAATGGCGAGAACAGATTCAAGCCCATCAGGAAGGACATGCCCTTATCGCCCATCATGCCGTTGGCGTATTGGGACGCAAACAGCAATACAGAAAACAGCCACGTCAACACGTAAATCGTGAGCGTGATCCACGACAGCATATCTGCCCAGCGGGAAAGGCGGAGAACGCCGTCACGGTCGAAGTACGCGCCTAGAAATTTTTCTTGTATGTCATTTGATTCACTCATAGCGACCTCCAAAGGGAAATTATAGCCCGTTTGTTATAATGGGGAAACGTTGTCTGCGTGAGAAATGTTCCCCAAGCCGAATCAGGCTGAACGTCGAGCAAGAAGCGACACTTGCACCTGACGTGATTTGCTTGGCAAATCATGCAGGTGAGTATTTCATCCAAGAGAAGAGATTAAGAATGAGTTCAGAAGAAACAAAGCCGACCGATTTTATCCGTGAAGCCGTCAAAGAGGATTTGAAAAACAGACGCTTCAAATCTGTGCGCACGCGCCTGCCACCGGAACCGAATGGATATCTGCACATCGGGCACGTGAAGGCGTTCATGATTGATTATCTCGTTGCGAAGGAAAACGGCGGCGAGTTGATTTTGCGGTTCGACGACACGAACCCAACGAAAGAAGAAACTGAATTTGTGGAGGCAATTGAGGAAGACGCGCGCTGGCTTGGGATCGAGTGGGCGAAGGTGACCTTTGCATCGGATTATTTTGATTTGCTCTACGAGTGGGCGCAGAAGTTGGTGTTGGCTGGCAAAGCCTACGTGGACGACCAGACGCCCGAAGAAGTGAGTGCCAATCGCGGCACGTTGACGACGCCCGGAAAAAATTCAGCGTTCCGTGACCGGGACGTGGAAGAGAATATGGATTTGCTGGAGCGCATGAAGAACGGTGAGTTCCCCGATGGCTCACGGATTTTGCGCGCCAAGATAGACATGGCGCATCCGAACATCAACATGCGTGACCCGGCGATGTATCGCATTTTGCATCAGCACCATCACCGCACGGGCGACCAGTGGAAAATTTATCCGCTTTACGATTGGTCGCACGGACAGAACGACTCAATGGAAGGTATCACGCATTCATTGTGTTCCCTGGAATATGAAGACCATCGTCCGTTGTATGAATGGTTTTTGGAACAACTCGGCGTGTTCAAACCGAGGCAAATTGAGTTTGCCCGTTTGAATTTGAATTACACCGTGATGAGCAAACGGAAACTGCGCCGACTCGTGGAAGAGAAAAAAGTAACTGGCTGGGATGACCCGCGTATGCCGACCCTGCGCGCGATGCGTCGGCGCGGCTACACCGCCGAAGGGATTCTGGAATTCATCCGCCGCATAGGCGTGGCGAAAAATTACAGCGTGAGTGACGTGGCTTTGCTTGAAGCGTGCGTGCGCGAAGATTTGAACAAAACATCGTTGCGGCGCATGGCTGTGATTCGTCCACTTAAAGTTGTGATTGACAATTATCCTGATGACCTGATCGAGGAGATGGACGCGGTCAATAACCCCGAAGACCTGAGCGCCGGCACTCGCAAGGTTCCGTTCTCGAAGGTGATTTACATTGAACAGGATGATTTCCGTGAGGCGCCGCCGCCGAAATATTATCGTTTGTATCCGGGCAACGAAGTCCGTTTGCGTTACGCGTATTTCATCAAATGTACGCACGTGGTGAAGAATGACGCGGGCGAAGTGATTGAAGTCCACGCTGCGTATGACCCCGCCACCAAAGGCGGAGACTCGCCCGATGGTCGCAAGGTCAAATCCACGATTCATTGGGTCTCTGCGGCGCACGCCAAAGAAGCGGAAATCCGCATGTATGACCGCTTGTTTTCAAAAGAGAATCCCGAAGAAGGCGAAGAAGGATTCTTGAATTGTTTGAACCCCAACTCGCTGGAGATTCTTACTGGATATGTAGAACCGCATCTTTCAAAGCCAGAAGTTGGTTCCCGCTTCCAGTTTGAACGCCTCGGCTACTTCTGCGTGGACAAAGACTCCACGCCCGAGAAGCCGGTCTTCAATCTCACGGTCAATTTGAAAGATACGTGGGCGAAGATCGAGAAGAAAACAAGATAGATACAGGACTTAAGATGAACATGGCTTTTATTCGCAACGGAATCACTTGTGCGGTCATGATAACCATTTCTGCGTGCGCGCCGCAAGCCACAGCCGCACCGGTAGTAGATGTTGTTGGCACAATGGCTGTAGAAATCGCAGCAGAGATGGAAACTCAAACTGCTGGTGCGCATACTCCAACTCCCCTGCCTCCCACTGCCTCAGCGACTCCAAGCTTCACCGAGACTCCTTCAAGCCCACCTACCGAAACATCCGCGCCGAATCCGCCCGTTGTCTCTGTATTTGCAGGATGCTATACAGGACCCGGCGAAAACTACACATTGATCAGTAATATTGATCCCAGCATTCGAAAATCGGGTAAACAAGTGGTGACTATTCTGGGCGTGGGAAGCGAGCCGGGCTGGGTCATCATCAGAAACCCGTATTTCAATAACCCGTGTTGGATCAAATTGGAAAACATTGAAATTGATCCCAACTACGATCTCACAAAATTCCCGGTAATGACGCCATCCGCAAAGTAACAACTTGACAATATGATGTTTCCTGTTGTAAACTGCCTGTGTAAGTAAATCCCAAAGAAAGGAGCGCACTCCCGATGATTCGTCGAATAACCGATAAATTACAACAGAATATCCACCTCCTCGAAGTGCGCCCTTCGGCAGGCTCAGAACATCGCCTCTTGACCGCCTAAGGTCAACCTCTGTGTCGTTCCAGCCACGGTGCACTTCGCATCGTGGCTTTTTTGTTGCTCACGTCCGACCATAGACGATAGACCATTGACCCTCATATCGTCCATTGTCCATGGTCTATCGTCTCCCAGTAACTTGGAACCTTCAACATGAATCTGTCATTCAAATCCTACTACAACCTCCTCGCCGACCACATCCGCCCTCAGCGCGGACGGTTCATCCTGCTCGCCCTCATGCTCTTCGGCAGTATCGGGTTGAAAATCTTCGCCCCGCAGATTATGCGCCGATTCATTGACTCGGCGCTGGCAGGCGAAGCCCTCTCCACGCTCACGTGGACCGCTGTCAGTTTCATCGCTATTGCATTGATTCAACAGGGCGTCCACATCGGCGTAACGTGGCTCGGCGAAAACGTCGCATGGACAGCCACCAACGATCTGCGCGCTGAGTTGGCAGAACACGCCATTCACCTCGACATGAAGTTCCACAACGATCACACGCCCGGCGAACTCATCGAGCGCATTGACGGCGACGTGACCGAACTCGCGACCTTCTTCTCGCAATTCGCGCTGAACCTCATCACCAACGGACTGCTCCTCATTGGCATTCTAATTGTGTTGTATTTTGAAGATTGGCGCGTAGGCTTAGGCTTCACAGTCTTTTCGATTCTCACGCTCCTGATCCTCGGCAAAGTAAAAGACATTGCCGTGCCGCACCAAAAAGCGCGGCGTGAAGCCGAAGCGCAACTCTTTGGTTTCATCGAGGAACAACTCTCAGGCACTGAGGATGTTCGTTCGAGCGGCGCGGTGGATTTTTCCATCCGCGAACTCTATCGTCATCAAAAGGAAATCTTCACGCACAACCGCAAGGCTCAATTCAAGAAATGGATCATCGAAAACTCGATGGTGTTCGCTCTCACGCTTGGCACACTCCTCTCGGTCGTCAGCGGCTATTGGCTTTTCACGCTCGGTATCGTTACCATCGGCACGGTGTATCTCTTCGTGCATTATTTGAATTTGCTCGAAGAACCGTTTTGGGCGATGACCCACGAGATCGAAAGTTTCCAGACCATCGGCGCGTGTGTGGAGAGATTGACCGAGTTCAAAGCCCTCAAAGCGGAGGACAAAAACGATTCAGGCATGGATGTGGACTCGCATCCACTGCGACTCACCTTCGACGATGTGACATTCGCATATAACGGCGGCGACTCAGTCCTCTCCCGCCTCTCGTTCGACCTTCAGCCTGGTTCCGTTTTGGGACTCCTTGGTCGCACAGGGAGCGGAAAGACTACCATCGGTCGTTTGATCTTCCGCTTGTACGATGTCAACTCTGGCAGAATAAAAATCAACGACAACGATGTGCAGAGTCTCAAACTCGAGTCGCTTCGACGAAACGTCGCCATCGTCACGCAGGATGTGCAACTGTTCCGCGCCTCCATCCGCGATAACCTGACCTTCTTCGACCGCACCATCCCCGATGACAAGATCATCGCCACCCTCGAAGAACTCGAACTCGGCGATTGGTTCGCCAACCTGCCCCAAGGCTTGGACTCCGAACTCGAAACCGGATCAAGATCACTGTCCGCGGGTGAAGCGCAATTGCTGGCGTTTACAAGAGTCTTCCTGCGCAATCCAGGTCTCGTCATCCTCGACGAAGCCTCCTCCCGCCTCGACCCTGCCACCGAAGTCAAACTTGAACACGCCATAGACAAACTCTTGAAAGGACGCACCGCCATCATCATCGCCCACAAACTCGACACGTTGCATCGCGCCGACGATATCTTGATTTTGGATAACGGCACGATCAGCGAATACGGCAACCGGGAAAAACTTGCATCCGATCCCACGTCGCGTTTCTATCAGTTACTCCAAACCGGATTGGAAGAGGTACTGGCGTAAATCCTCGGTGGTTGAGTAGCCCTGAGCGCTCTTTGCGAAGGGCGTATCGAAACCACGCGCACACATGAAAGATTAGCGCAGATTAGTGAAGACATCGTACCCGACAGGGTATCAGCGGATAAAAACATGAACACACCCACCACCATCCCCTCCCTCCCCGCGTGGAAAGTCATCTGGGAAATGATTCGCTTCCGCCCGTGGCTGGATGTCATAGATTTTTTCAGCGTCGCGCTGGTGCGCTTCAGCAGTCAGGTCGCGCCCGCGCTCATCCTCAAAGCCTTCTTCGATATGCTCACCGGCGAAGCGCAACTCGCCTTCGGCGTCTGGGCAGTGGTCGCGTTCTTCCTCGCCACATGGCTTGGGCGCGTCCTCGCCACCTATGGGTTTTATTATGCCGATGTGCCGATCTTCTCAGACATGAACACATTACTGCGAAGAAATCTCCTGAGTCACATCCTCAAACGCCCCGGCGCATCGCAACTCCCCGACTCCGCAGGTGAAGCGGTCAGCCGCTTCAAAACCGACGTGGATCAGATCCCGCTCTTCGTCATCCTCGTCAACGATATCCTCGTTGGCTTGATCATCATCGCAGTATCCATCGCGTTGATGATTCAAATCAGTCCATCGGTTACGCTCATGGCGTTGGCGCCCCTCGTGGTCGTCGGCATTGTCGCCAACATCGCCACGGGCCGCATCGAACATTATCGCCGCGCCTCCCGTCAAGCCGCCGGCAAAGTGACAGGCTTTATCGGAGAATTCTTCGGCGCGGTGCAAGCCGTCAAAGTGGCGAACGCCGAACATAACATCGTGAACCACTTTCACAAAATCAACGACGAACGCCGTGTGCTCACCGTCCGCGAAAAACTTTTCGATGAGGTGCTTAGTTCGATTTATCGCAACACGTCCACGCTCGGCACGGGTGTCATCCTAGTGCTGGTCGGTCAGACGATGCGCACAGGCAACTTCACCCTCGGCGATTTTTCGCTCTTCGTTTATCTCCTGCAAAGCATGAGCGACCTCACCACCTTCGGCGGCATGTTGTGGGCGCGTTACAAACAACTCGATGTTTCGGTCAAGCGCATGTACCATCTCATGGAGAACGCTCCGCTCGACGGGCTGATTCAACATCACCAAGTGGACTTCGCCGCCCCTCTGCCCGATGTAACCTACCCGACGAAAACCGCCTCAGACCGACTAGGCGAACTTGTCGCCAACCATTTGACTTTTCACTACCCTGAATCATCGAACGGTATCGAAGATATTTCCTTGAAAATCAAACGCGGCTCACTGACAGTCATCACGGGCCGCATCGGCTCTGGAAAAACGACGCTCCTCCGCACCCTGCTTGGACTCCTCCCCAAAGATTCTGGCTCGGTGCGCTGGAACGAAAACGAAGTCACCGACGCAGGAAATTTCTTCATCCCGCCGCGTTGTGCGTACACGGCACAAGTCCCGCGCCTGTTCAGCAACTCTTTGCGGAATAACATTTTGCTTGGCATGAACAGAAGCGACGACGAAATCTACAAAGCGACCCAACTCGCCGTCATGGACCGCGACCTCGAACAACTCGACGACGACCTCGAAACGATGGTCGGCACGCGCGGCGTCAAACTTTCTGGCGGGCAGGCGCAACGCACCGCCGCAGCGCGCATGTTCATCCGTGAACCCGAACTCCTCGTCTTCGACGATTTATCCAGCGCGCTGGATGTGGAGACCGAGCGTCAACTTTGGGAACGTATCTTTGAATCAAATCAGGATATAACCTGCCTCGTCGTCTCTCATCGCCGTCCGCTCCTGCGCCGCGCCGATCACATCATTGTGTTGAAAGATGGCAAGGTAGAATCCGAAGGCACACTGGATCAGTTGCTCACATCCAGCCCCGAAATGCGCGAACTCTGGAAGTTGGAAGAATAATTCCGACAATAAACCATTGACGATAGACCATTTTATTTCATCGTCTATCGTCAATGGTCCATGGTCATGTTCAAGACAAGGAACACAATATGCCGTCATCAACCGACCTCATCATCTCCACCCGCCAGCGTTTCAATATCGCCATCGCCAACAAGGATGCAAACACAATTCGTTCATTGCTAGCGGAAAGTTATCACATTGTCACCGGGCGCAGTGACCAGAACCACGGCGCAGAGGAAGAAACAGCGCGCTGGGCGAGTGTCTTTCGCGCTGACCCGACGGCTATTTACGTTCGCGCACCGCGCGAGGTCACAGTCAACGAAGCGTGGGGCATCGCCGAAGAACTTGGTAACTGGCAGGGCAGTTACACGCTCAATGGAAAATTGGTTCACGCTTCGGGTGTATATTCAGCCAAGTGGCAGCGCGCCACAACGGGAACATGGGTTTTGCAAGCGGAAGTCTTTACCACCATCAACTTCGATGACGATTGTATTCCGCCTGACCCGATTTAGATAATGGACGATGGACCATCGCCTGGTCAATGGTCTATCGTCCATCGTCAAGGAACTTAACATGGATATCATCACAGGAAAGATCCTGAAACTCAACAACTGGCAGGATGGGCGAGTCATCGGGCTTGCCAAAGATGCCGGGAATCAACTGATGGAACAAGGCATGGACCGCGACTCGGCTCTCGCCAAATTGGAGTCTGTTCGCACAAACCCCGGCAGTTTCCTTACAGACGCACGGCTGGCAGACCTCGCGCGCGAGTGCATTCGCATCACTCAAACGGACGAGCCACAGGAATCTGACTTACGCGAGTCGCCGTTGCCTTATCCCATTTGGGGACGGGAGCATATCGAAGATGGCGCGATCAGCCAAATGGACAATGCGATGCGTCTGCCGATCACCGTCACCGGCGCGTTGATGCCCGATGCTCACGTCGGCTACGGGCTTCCGATTGGCGGCGTGCTGGCTACTGAAAACGTTGTCATCCCTTACGCCGTCGGTGTGGACATCGCCTGCCGTATGAGACTTTCGATCTATGAAGTCTCCCCGATTCTGATCGGGCAAAAGAAAGGAATCTTCGAGGAGTCATTGTGGAATGAAACCGCCTTCGGCATGGGCGCTAAATGGACAGGGAGCAAACGCGCCAGTCATCCCGTGTTGGACGATGAGGCGTGGGAGGCGACGCGCCAACTGCAAACACTGCACGACACGGCGTATGCCCAACTTGGCACAAGCGGAACGGGGAATCACTTCGTTGAATGGGGCTCGTTCCGTTTGGACGAGGAGATGTTCGGGTTGAAGCCGGGTGAATATCTCGCGTTGCTTTCGCACAGCGGATCGCGCGGCGTGGGCGCGAAGATCGCGGACCGCTTCAGCAAACTCGCCATGGAGAAACATCCCGACTTGGATAAAAGTGTGCGCCGCCTTGCATGGCTGAATCTGGATTCAGAAGATGGACAGGAATATTGGCTCTCGATGGAACTCGCGGGCAGGTTCGCTTCGGCGAATCATTACATCATCCACAAACGTGTCGCCGCGGCGATTGGACTCAAAGAGGTCGGCGTGGTGGAGAATCATCACAACTTTGCGTGGGTTGAAAAATTGACCGATGGCAGAACCGTGATCGTCCATCGGAAAGGCGCGACGCCTGCCGGGAAAGGAGTCATGGGCGTGATCCCCGGCTCGATGGGCGATGCAGGCTACAGCGTCCGAGGGAGAGGCGTGAGCGAGTCGCTTGAATCCGCTTCCCACGGCGCTGGCAGGTTGATGAGTCGCAAAGCCGCGCTGAATTCCATCAGCAAGCGCGAACGCGACGACTATCTCAAAGAGCGCGGCGTCACTTTATTGGGCGGCGGACTCGATGAATCGCCGCAGGCATACAAGCCCGTGGACAAAGTCCTCGCCGCGCAAGGCGATCTGGTGGATGTGGTCGGAAAGTTCACGCCGAAAATCGTGCGCATGGCAGATGAGCCGGGTGATATATAATACAGACCTCACAGGATTGTGAATCCTGTGAGGTCTCTGTGAGATCTCTTACGAGGTGAGAATGACCACGAAACTCGCAAAAAAATTTCAAGATACGCTCCTCAAGTTTTCGCAATCGGAGGAGATGAAACAGCGCAAAACGCTGGAGCAAAAATTGTGGGACAACTACGGCGCGGAGTACGCGGTGTTCGTGCTGGATATGTCCGGCTTCTCGCTGCTCACGCGCAAGTACGGGATCGTGCATTACCTTTCGATGGTGCGGCGGATGCAGTTGACCACCCGCCCCATCGTGGAATCGTACGGCGGGACGATGATCAAATACGAAGCGGATAATTGCTTCGCGGTCTTCCCCAACCCACTTTCGGCGGTGAACGCGGCAGTGGCGATGCAACACGCATTTACCGCGTCGAACCTGCTCACCACCGACGATCTCGACATCCACATCGCTTGCGGCATAGATTACGGAAAAATTCTGGTGGTGGGACACGAAGACTGTTTCGGCGACCCGGTCAACCGCGCCTCCAAAATGGGAGAAGACATCGCCGCCTCCGGTGAAGTGCTCATCACCAAAGAGGCGATGGATATGATCCCCTCCGAGGCGGGAGTCAAGGCGCGCGAGTTGAAGATTTCCATTTCGGGAATCGAAATCCCCGCGTTCGCGATTGAGTATCGGAGGGAGTGAGACTTGTTTGGAAATGAAAACGATTCAACCCATCCCACCCACACTTGCACCGTTCTTTCAGGAATTCGACCTAGAAAGACTAAACCTCAAAAGAGCCGCGCCTCTGATCATCGAACGGACCCTGCAATATGGCGACCGCGCCGAGATCCGTTGGCTGTTCACGGAGTATACCCGCGCACAAATTATCAATTGGTACAGGAATTACGCAAAAGAACGCCTGCCCCAGCCGCACCTCACGTTTTGGCGAATCGTTTTGGATATTTAGGGATGAAGCCAGGTTAAGCTTTGCGATCAGGGGGCTCTTGTATGCTAAAATTCGTAGCGGGAGATTCCTAAACCGCCATGCCCACCTTAAACTGGATCGGCAAAGACGCCGTCATCAATCATCACAAACAAGTGCCTTTCAGGTTTGCCCAAGCACAAGTCGCATCGTAGGCACGCTTGAACCTCTGACAAAATGAGGGGTAAAATACTCACTGGCGGCAAGAAATTCATCCCTGTAACACACGAAAGGAGATGGTCATATGTCTGGCAAAAGCGGCAGTAAAGATAAAGGCAACAAGGAACAGAAGAAAAAAGCCAAGCACAACCTGAAAGAGAAGCGCAAGTTGAAACAGGAGAAGAAGCAGAAGAGTCCGTTCATGCCCAGTGGCGGGTAGCATCGCCCTAAATCCGAACAAAAAACTCCGCGCCTTCCGAGGAAAGCGCGGAGTTTTCGCGCCCATCAAACCTATCTCCCCTGCTTCACCATCCCTGCTATACTCAGCCCATGAGCGCATTGTCCCCCGACACCCATCCAAAAATGGAAGCCCTGCAAATCGAACTGATTCGACGCATGCCCGCCTGGAAAAAAATCTCCATTTTGGATGGACTGAACGAAACCGTCAAAACCCTGGCGATCAGCGGCATCAAACAGCGCCACCCCAAAGCAACCCCGCGACAAGTCCAGCGCATGTTGGCGGATCTGATGTTGGGACAGGAACTTGCCAGAAAGGTCTACGACCATGCAAAGTGAATCAACGCGCCTGATGTTGTTGGTCACACAAAAGCTTGAACAGCTTGGCATCCCTTATGCAGTGGGCGGTTCGCTCGCCAGTTCCCTGCACGGCGTGATGCGCTCCACGCTGGATGTGGACATTGTGGCAGATATGCTCCTTGAACATATCCAGCCGCTGGTCGCCGCGCTCTCGAAGGAGTTTTACGCCGACGACGAAATGATGCGCGACGCCATCGAACGCCACAGCAGTTTCAATCTTATTCATTACGAAACCGCCTTCAAAGTGGATATTTTCATCCGCAAACTGCGCGCCTTCGATCAAATGCAATTGGAACGGCGCAAAACATCGGTGATTGCAACCGACCCCGAACAAAGCGTGTATGTTGTCAGCCCCGAAGATATAGTTTTGGCGAAACTCGAATGGTATCGTATGGGCGGCGAAGTGTCGGACCGCCAGTGGCGCGACATTCTGGGCGTGCTGAAAACACGCGCAGGCGAACTCGATCTGGACTACATGCAGAAGTGGGCGAAGGAATTGAAAGTAAGCGACCTTCTCGAACGCGCTTTGAAAGATTCATCGTAATCGCGTTGCCATGCAATAAAAAACTCCGTGCCTTCCTCGGAAGGCGCGGAGTTTCATTTTATTTTCCTGCTATCGAACTTATCTTCCCTTTTTCGTCAATCCTGCGATTGCCTGAAGCAACGCATTCCCAACTACCTGACCCGATTGCTGACGATGCGAACTCTGCCCCAGTGGTCCCGCTGACATTAACGCGTTGAGACCCGCTTGCAAATTATCCTGACCCTGGTTCTTCGCGTTCATGAACGCCATGCCCGCATTGAGTAAGTCACCCACATCAAGCCCGTCGTTTTGCTGCGGCTGGCTTTGCGGCGGGGCAGATTGCCCTTGCATGCCTCCCAGCAACGCGCCGAGCAAGTCCGCGCCGCCGCCTTGTTGCGCGGGAGCCTGTCCGCCGCCAAGCAACGATTGCACCAGCATCATCGCGTTATCCGGGTTGATGGATTTCTGTCCCTGAAACTGTTGCGCGGCTTGCGCCAGTCCCTGCGCGTACACTTTCGACGATCCGCTCGTGGCGTGTTGCGAAAGATACTGGCTGGCATGGTTCAACTGTTGCGCGGGCGGCGCGCCTTTCTGCTCCCCCATCACCTGCGTGATCATGTTGAACATCTGCACCATGTTATCGCCGTGGTTTCCGTTTTGCCCATCGGCTTGGTTCAACGTTCCCTGATTTGCGGCGAGCGCCTGCGCGGCAACGCCGAACAACGCGGACAAGTCCATGCCGCCTTTTGGTTTACTTGCGCGCGGAGTAGCCGGGCCGCTTCTCATTGACGCTTTTCTGCCTGCTCCTGCTTTTTGTGCCATTGGATAATTTCCTTTCTTCGTAATGATGCTCAAAAGTATATCAGCAAACGACTGATTACATTCGTTCCAAAATCTGAATCGCATTCTGCAATCGCGCTAAAGCCTTTTCGCGCCCGATGATCTCCATGCTCTCGAACAACGGCGGGCTGACTTTTTGTCCCGTCACCGCGGCGCGGATAACTCCGAACACCTGATTCACATTCAATTGAGCCGACTCGACATACGCGCGCATCGGCGGCTCGGCAGTCTGGTGCGATAAATTCGGCAACGCCGATAAAATTTCAAAACTCTTTTTGGCAATCTTAGCGGACTGCTCCGCATCGAGTCCCTTTGCGATCAAATCTTCTGGATTCGGTTCAACGCTTTCTTTGAAGAAGAAACTTGCGAACGCAAGGCAATCATCCAGCGTGACAAGTCGCTCGCGGATGAGCGGCGTGATTTTCAACAACGCCTCATCTTCGACGGGTAAGCCTGCCTCCACAAAGTACGGCTTGATCCGCCCAGACAGGTCTTCCGTCGTGAGGCGGCGGATGTGCGTCCCGTTGAAGTGGTCCAACTTTTGGAAGTTGATTGCGGCAGGCGAAGGGGTCAACGTGTCAATAGTGAATCGTTCGATCATTTCATCGAGGGTCATCACGTCGTCTTCGGCAACGCCCCACCCCATCAATGCGATCCAATTCAGCACACCTTCGCGCATGTAGCCCAAGTCTTTCATGTCATCCACGAAAATGGAGTAGCCATCCTTCATCGCCTGCGCGGACTCGCGTTTGCTCATCTTGCCCTTGCCGCTTGGTTTGAGGAACACCGAAAGGTGAACCCACACCGGTTCATCCCAGCCAAACGCGCGCACGATGTTCACGTGAAGCGGAAACGTGGACAGCCACTCCGACCCGCGCAGGACGTGCGTGACCTGCATCTCGTGATCGTCCACCATCGCGGCGAGATGATACGTGGGCAACCCGTCAGATTTCATAATGACATAATCATCGAGATATTTATTTTCCGTAACGATGTCGCCGCGCAGGTGATCGTGCGCGGTGGTCGCCCCCTCCTGCGGCATCTTGAATCGGATGACGTATTTTTCTCCGCTCGCGATGCTCGCGATGCTCGCGATTCGCTTCGCCGCGACATCCGGGTCAATGGCTCTGCACAACCCGTCATAGCGGACGCGATCCACCTTGCGCGTTTCCTGTTCCTTGCGCGATTGTTCGAGTCGTTCCGGTGAACAGAAGCACGGATAGGCAAATCCCTTTTGCACTAGAACTTGCGCGTGACTCTGATAGAGCTCCCGCCGCTCGGTCTGGCGATACGGACCGAACTTCCCACCATGCACCGGGCTTTCATCCGGCGTGATGCCCAGCCAGTCGAGGCTTCGTATGATCTCCTCTTCCGAGCCGGGCACGAATCGTTTCTGGTCGGTATCTTCGAGCCGCAGGATGAATTGTCCGCCCGTTTTACGCGCGAGCAGATAATCAAAGAGCGCGGTGCGCGCGCTCCCGAGGTGAAATCGTCCGGTTGGCGATGGCGCCATGCGTGTGCGTGCAGGTTTCAATGTCGTCTCCATGCTCGGTGGTTGAGCGCAAGCAGTCGAAACCGCCTGTGTGATTCAAACTTTATATATCAGTGTAATCGGTGGTTGAGTAGCCCGAAGGGCGTATCGAAACCACCCATTTGATTCAAACGTAGTGTTTAGATGTAACTTGATGGTCTCGATACGTCCCGCAACGCTTCGGCTTCCACTTCGTCTCGCTACCGCTCGCTCAGTGTCCGCTCAGCGCGTACGGGAATACTCAACCAGCGGTGTATCCCTAAAATTCCAATTGCCGGAACCGCATGGCAACGCTTTCCACAAGCCCGATGCCCAGCATCAGCGACGTGAGTCCGCTCCCGCCGTAACTGATGAATGGAAGCGGAAGCCCCGATACCGGTACGATGTTCAAATTGACGCCGATATTGACCATGCCCTGAAAAAAGATCAATGTAGCGACTCCATAAGCGATGCTCATGCCTGCCACGTCGCGCGCTTTTTGCGCGGCGCGCAAACACCTCCAGATCACGAGCATGATAATGACGATCACCAGCATCGCGCCAGCGAACCCAAACTCCTCCGAGACCGCCGAGAAAATAAAGTCGGTATGACGCACTTTGAGGAAGCGCAACTGCGTCTGTGTGCCATGCCCATAGCCCTGACCGGTCAAGCCGCCGGAACCGATGGCGATCAGCGCCTGTTGCACGTTATACGTCGCGCCGAAGGTCGCATCTTCCTCGGGCAGGATGAAATTGGCGATGCGCTGTTGCTGATATTCCTGCAAAAATGTGATGCGGATACCCGCCGCAGTAAGTCCGACGACCGTTACAAGGGCAAGCGCTCCAACCGCGCCAACAACGATCACATGTTTAACCTGAATGCCATTGAACCATAATAATGCAACGAGGATAACAGAGAGGACAACTACATTGCTCAGATTGGGCTGTAACAGGATCAACAGGATGATCCAAAATGCCCAGAAGACCGCGCCCAACAACCACCGCAAATCACGCGGCTGATTTTGTGTGTGATTGAAGTATCGCGCAAGCGCAAGTATGGCGATGATCTTGGCGAATTCCGTGGGTTGCAAAAATAATACGCCCACCTGAAACCAGCGTTGCGCGCCGAACGCGGTCTGACCAAAACCCGTCAACCCCAGTAAAAATATCAAAATAACGATATACATCGGGCGATACAACGCCATCCAATAGCGGTAGTCAATCGCCGCGACGATGAAGATGAGGGCGAGACCTGCAAGCGCAAAGTAGATCTGACGGTTGATAAGCGGCAACAATACTTCATTCCCTGCCACCGCGGAGCGAATCATCGTGGTGCCAAAAGCAGTCGCAAGCACCACTGCGCCCAACAGCCAAAAATCGAAGTATCGCCATGAAATGTTGCGTAACATATTTGGGGTTTCTTACTCGGTGTATTTCGTCCTGAGCGGAGTGGCGCCGTAGGTCGAGTAGTGCGAAGCACATATCGAGACCAAGCGCCATGCAGTCGAAGGGCGATCAGCGCGAAAGGTTACTTTGTCTTTCTTGATTTTCGGCGCGCGGGCTTCAAAGGGATATCAGCGATCAGGCGTTGTGAACGCCCATCGTGTTCGACGCCGATCTGCATCGCTTGCGCGTCAATTTCCACGTGGCGGCTGATGGTGGCGATCAAATCGTCCCGAAGCGAATCAAGCTCGGCGGGCGTGAGATCCGTACGGTCGTGAATCAACACAAGTTGCAGTCGTTCTTTTGCGCTGTTCGCGCTGGTTTTCTTTCCGAATAATTTATCGAAGAAAGTCATGGTTACTTCCTCCCCGCCAAGCGCTGGATGCGTTCCCACAATCCGCCCTGGCTGTCCAGATCCATGAACGGAACCGTTTCGCCCTTCAATCGTTTGGCGATGTTGCGGAATGCCTGCCCAGCCCGGCTCTTGGCATCGTACGAAACCGGCGCGCCGCGGTTTGACGCGATGAGCACAGTTTCATCTTCGGGCACGATGCCGATCAGTTCGATGGCAAGCAGGTCGAGCACATCCTCGGGCGAGAGCATATCCTTGCTTTTGACGAGCGCGGGATTCAAACGATTCAAAATCAGGGACGCCGGACCTTTCTCCTCCGATTCGAGAATCCCAATGACGCGATCCGCATCACGCACCGCGCTCACCTCCGGGTTGGTGATAACCAGCACGCGGTCGGCGCCGGCGATGGCGTTTCTGAATCCACGCTCGATACCTGCCGGAGAATCGATCAAAACAAAATCACATTCAGAGCGAAGTTCTTTTACGAGACGGGTCATGTCGCTGGCAGAGACGGCGCTTTTATCGCGGGTTTGCGCGGCGGGGATGAGATACAACTCCGGCAGTTTTTTATCTCGGATCATCGCCTGCTTCAAGCGGCATCGCCCTTCGATCACGTCCACGAGGTCATAGACGATACGATTCTCCAATCCGAGGATGACATCGAGATTCCGCAAGCCGATGTCGCCGTCAATGCAGACAACTTTCGAACCTTCCATGGCGAGCGCGACGGCAAGGTTTGCAACGGCGGTGGTTTTTCCAACGCCGCCTTTTCCGGATGTGATTGTGATGACTTGTGCGGGCATGAACGTTTCCTTAACCAGGCGACCAGACTTCAGCCTGGAGCTTTCCGTGTTGATTGATTCGAGCAATTTCAGGTTTCGGCGAATCAGAGAGGTCTACTGCCGCCGAGACTTCGTCTGCAATCCGCAATTGGGTTGGCGAAAGGTCGAGGGCGCAGACGACTGCCTCGGTATTTCCTTTTGCACCAGCATGCACCATGCCCCGCAAGCGACCCCAAATGATAACGTTCCCTTCGGCAATAATCTCAGCGCCGGGATTTACGTCACCCAGCACCACGATGTGACCGGGAAATTCAATACGCGTGCCGGAACGAAGCGTTTTGTTGAGGAATAACGACGTTTCCTCACCGAGGTCTTCTACGGAAAACTGTCGCGTCTCTTCCGGTCTCGGTTTGGAAATCCTCGTCGCTAACCCAAGCAGTTGCGCGGTCTTTTCCGTCGTCGGCGATTCGCTGAGCACAGCCCAGAGGAAGATGCCGCGGTCTGAAAGTTGATCGCGCACTTCCACGAGTTCGTTCACGTGCAACACTTGCGTGGCAACATCCAGCGCGAGCCGCGCGCCCTGAAAAAACGCAGGCTGGGAATCCACCTGCGAAATGAGCGCGGCATGTTGTTCATCCCACGAGGCATCATCCAGTGAGACGAGCAAGCCATCGCGTATGCCTTTGATTTGAAGAGGTGAATTCGTTTCGTCCATGCCGTTTCAACAATTGCGAAATTATAGCATGAAGTATTCGATGATAATCTACCCGCCGCCGTTTTGCGTGAGGTCAATCGTTTTGAGTTCAAAATACGCCTGCATGACGCGCGCCACGATCGGCGCGGCAACGCTGCCGCCTTCGCCGCCGTTATAGGCAAACGCAAGGATGATGATTTCGGGATCGTCAAACGGTGCGTATGCCAGCGTCCACGCGTGCGTGGGCCACGCGCCAAAGCGGCAACGGTCGGCAACGCGGGCAACATCGTCGCAATATTCAGCTGTGCCGGTCTTTCCGGCAATCGCGATCGGTATGGGGTAGACCTCATTAAAAATCTCGTGCAACGTGCCAAGCGGATCTTCCGTCACCGCCATGCGTGTGCCGGTGCGAACCGCTTCAATGGTGGACGGTTGAATAACTTTCGAGTTGCCGGTCAAATCACAATATCCCTCCTCGCAACTCCACTCCTGGATGAGAGGCGTCACTGTGGCATCCCACTTCATGTTGGGCGTAAAGGGTGAGATTTGATAACTTCCCGATGGCGGAGATGAAAACACTTCTGTTTCATCCACAACATTGACCCAGGCATTTCTCCGCTCGCCATCTTCATCCGTCAATTCTCGAAGTTCGTAAATAAAGAAGGTCTCCGGGTCAAACCAAAGCGGAACGACGCGCCCCTCGCCATCCTGCACTTCGCGCACCACTGTAGGCTGCATCAACTTGCCGCGGTTGGCAACCGTCGCGCCGGACATCAACACCTGCAATGGTGTGCCAAGCACATATCCCTGACCGACGCTGGCGATATAGGTATCGCCTGTGGACCAGTTTTCACCGGTGTTGATGCGTTTCCACTGCGGGGATGGGACAAGCCCATCTTCTTCACCGGGAAGTTGGATGCCGGATCGTGAGCCATATCCCAACGCCCGCGCGTATTCCCCAAGGCGGAAGATGCCCAACCCTTCTTCGATCTCGTCTTCAAACCCGCCGCCGAGTTTGTAAAAACACACGTTGCTCGAATACGCAATGCAACGCAAAAAATCAAGCGACCCAAACCCCGCTTCATTGATCACGCCGTTGCGCTCGTAGATCCAATCCACGAACGGGCGTGAATTCCGCTCAGTGCATGGGTCGGTGGGACGGAATCGTTCACACAGCACCAGCCTGCCGGGCGTTTCGACGATCTTTCCCAACTGGATCACGCCTTCGTTAAACGCGCCGGTCGCGGTGGAAAGTTTGAACGTTGAGCCAGGCGCCAGTTCTGCAGATATCGCATTATTGACCAGCGGCGTGCGCGGGTCTTCAATTAATTGTTCGTAATAGTAGCCCGGAATAAAACGCGCCATGCGATTGTTTTCAAAGGTTGGGTACGAGACCATCGCTAGAATTTCACCGGTCTTCGGGTTCATCGCGATGACGACGCCGCTGGAGATTCGATTTGTGTCGAAATATGTATTCCAGAAATTGATCTCGTCCACGAGCGCGGCTTCGGCGGCTTTTTGCAGGCGCGTGTCAATCGTGAGGGTGACGTTGTAGCCCGGCGCAGGCGGGAGGGGCGGCTCGAGGTTTCGCAATTCTTCCCCTGCCACATCCTCTTGAATCACGCGCAATCCGTTTTTGCCGAGCAGGATGTCGTCCATGGAGGTTTCGACCCCGGCGTAGCCGATCTTGTCGCGGTTGACGACAAAGCCGCGGTCTTCGTAGGCAGTTTGAAGGGTGGCGGGAATCGGTCCTAAAAATCCGACGATGTTGGCGGTCAAAGAACCCGTTGGATAATCGCGCACCGGCTCGATTTCCAACGAGACGCCGGGCCAGTCCACAGATCTCTCACGCACGACGCGGGCAAGTTCTTCACTGATATTGCAGATGATTTTTACCGGCACGAAAGGCGCAAGCGAATCGCCGAGCGCGACCATATCCGCGATGCTCGGACCGGGCACACACGGGGAAAAAAGTTTCGCACTTTCCAGAGTTTCATCGGTGACGGGACCTCCCACCGCCACGCCGGTCAACTCGGACACTTCGCGGTAGATTCGCTGAATATCGCCTTCGTCATCCGGCAAGCCCGCCGGGGTGATGGCCACATTGTAGGAGGCGATATTACGCGCCAGAATGTAACCGTTGCGGTCGTAGATGATTCCCCGCGCAGCCGGCTCGCTGATCTCTGTCACGTAATTTTCAACCGCCTGATCGAGCCATGCCTGCCTGCCAAAGATTTGCAAGGATACGAGCCGCACGATGATCGTCCCGACCACCAGTGCGATCACGCTGTATACCAACAAGGTTCGCCAGGGTTGCACTTGATATTTATTATCAGATTGACCGCTCATTCAAACTCCGGGGCTGGGTACATCCACCGAGCCAGGTCGCGCATAATCGCATACACCGGGACTGCGAGAAGCAAATTCAACAGAATGCTTGGCAGGGTGAGCAGACCCAGCGTATCGCCAATCGGAAGCGGAACGCCAAACAGACGTAACGCGCCCAACGATAAAACGTGCATGAAGATGGTTCCGATGAAACAGACCACAAACATCGCCAGCAGTGGTGTCTGCCAAACACGCCGTTGCAGAAGCCGCGCCAGCAAAACAACAAAAAGATAAGCAAGCAGTGGAACGAAGAATGGGATCCCGGACACAAAGCCGACAACTAACCCGACTGCAATCGCCCAATGCCACATCGTATCCACGCCATCCTGTAACGCCCACGCCGCAAGCATGACCAGTGGCAGGTCGGCTGTTCCGGAAAGCAAAGGGATGCGGCTGACAATGGAGGACTGGATGACCACAGCCAGCAAAATGACCGAAATCGCGAGTAGATCACGCATGGGTTATGGGGCGGGGAACAGAGGAGTGATATCCACCGGTGTAAAGTTCACAATCACAAGGACGATTTGCAAGCGGGTGAAATCCACCACGGGTTGGACAGTGGCTTGCTGAAATAAATCGAAGTCGCGCGTGCGGATGTTGACCACCTGCCCGACGATCAAATCAGGTGGATAACCGCCGCCCAAGCCGGAGGTCAAGACCAGGTCACCGGCTTCCACATTCGTTTCCTGCGAGATGAGTTCAAGTGTGACGTCTCCGGTCACTGAACCGACAAGCGACGCTTCGGTCTCCGCGTTTTGCAAGCGGACGTTCACATTCGAGGCAGGGTCGGTAATCAACTGGACACGCGCCGCATCGGCGATGACCGCGTCCACGCGCCCAACCAAGCCTTGATTCGTCACCACCGGCATGCCGCGCAGGATTCCATCATTCGAGCCGCGATTGATGATAACGTAATGTAAAAAAGGGCTTAGGTCGCGCCCGATGACTGCCGCGGCTTTATAGGTGTTCTCCGGGTTGGCGCGCGAAAAGTCCACCAGCGCGGCGAGGATTTCCGTTTCGCCCACCTGCTGTTGCAACGTAATCACCTGCGCCTGCAACTCCGCGACTTCGGATTCGAGTTCTGCATTTCGCTGGCGCAGTGAAGCGACATCACGCGGCGCGGTCAGGAATTCCTGCACCGCGATGAAACGCGAGGAAAACCACGTCTGCAAGTTGACTAGCGACCCGGTGAATACATTGGAAGCAGAGCTGAAGTGTCCCCCCAATGCGAGCGCAATCACTCCACCCACGACCAGAAAGATGATCGTCGTTTGAAGCGTGCGTGAAAAGATGTTTCTCATGTCAGTGTGTGGGATTTAAACAATCGTCCTCGGACAGGGGAACGAAATGAACAATCACGCTCTATGCCGCGTGCTTCCGCGTTCAAGGCCAACGAGATATCTGCTCAAATTATCGAAATCCTCGAACACCATGCCGGCGCCGCGCGCCACACACGTGAGCGGGTCTTCCGCCACCCACACGCGCAATTTCAATTCGTCGGTGAGCCGGTCGGCGAGTCCTTGCAGGAGTCCGCCGCCACCGGCGAGGCAGATGCCAATGTCCATCAGATCCGAAACGATTTCGGGGGGAATTTCATCCAGCGCGTCGCGGATGGTATCCACGATCACTTGCACGGATCCAGCCAGCGCCTCGCGCATTTCAACGGAGGAAATTTCGATGCTCTCCGGCAAACCAGTCACGAGATTTCGTCCGCGCACTTCCATCGTCTTTTCAGGTTGAAGCGGATATGCAGAACCGATCTTCCATTTGATCTGTTCCGAAACGCCTTCGCCAATCAGCAGGTTATATTTATTCCGCAAATACTGCACGATATCCTGATCCATCTCATCGCCAGCCACGCGCAGGGATCGCGACGTAACCACCCCACTCATAGACATGACTGCGACTTCGGTCGTCCCGCCGCCGATATCCACCACCATACTGCCGCGCACATCGCCGATGGGCAAACCAGCCCCCAATGCCGCCGCGATCGGTTCTTCGATCATGTATGCCGAACGCGCACCCGAAGCCATGACCGCGTCGTACACCGCGCGCTTTTCCACTTCGGTGACGCCGGTGGGAATGCCAACCACCACGCGCGGGCGCGGAAGTGGGACAATATTTTGCTCATGAACCCTGCCGATGAAATACTCCAACATAACCTGCGTAATGTCAAATTCGGAGATCACACCATCGCGCAACGGGCGGACGACCGCCACATTCCCCGGCGTGCGCCCAACCATTTCCTTCGCCTCCAAACCAATGGCGAGGGGCTGGCGCAGGCGCTTATCAATCGTCACCCAGGACGGTTCGTTGATCACAATCCCCTTGCCGCGCACGTTCACCAACGTGTTCGCGGTCCCCAGGTCAATTGCAATGTCCAGAGAAAATAAGCCCAACAGCCAATTAATCGGGTTGAACGCCAAAGCAGGCTCCTCGATATTTTTTCTTCATTAGTAACTTGTTCAGAATATTATACCTAACAATCAGTAACCTCGTGAAATCGCGTATAATCAGCAATCATGAAGCCAGACCATCTCGTCATCGGCATCGCAGGCGGATCAGGCTCTGGAAAAACCACTGTCGCCAACGCGATCCTCCAACGGGTCGGGCGCGACCACATCGCCTTCCTCCAGCACGACTCGTATTACAAAGATTTGAGCGGACTTCCCCCCGTCCAACGTGCGGAAATCAACTTTGACCACCCCAACTCGCTCGAAACGGACTTACTGATCGAACACATCGCCTCTCTTCGCGACGGGAAACCTGTCGCGGTCCCCATTTATGATTTCTCCACCGACAGGCGCACCGACCAAACGTTCATCGTCGAGCCTTGCAGCGTCATCCTCGTGGAAGGAATCCTGATCTTCACCGAAGCCAAATTGCGCGACATGTTCGACGTGAAAATCTTCGTGGATACCGACGCCGACCTGCGCTTCATCCGCCGACTCGAACGCGACCTCGCCGAACGCGGGCGCTCGACAGAGTCGGTCATCAAACAATATCAATCCACCGTCCGCCCGATGCATCTCGAATTTGTCGAACCCTCCAAGCGTTACGCGGATGTCATTATCCCCGAAGGCGGATTCAATACCGCCGCGCTCGATATGGTTGTGGCGCGCATTGAGGCGTTGTTAAAATAATGCGTAGGGGCGGAGCACTGCTCCGCCCCTACAATAATACAAAAGGAGAAAAACATGGCAAAACAATGGTCGGCACCACCCGCAATGCAGATTGACTCGAAGAAAAAATACAAGGCGCATATGGAGACCGACAAGGGAACCATGGTCATCGAACTCTTCGCCGACAAAACGCCGAAGACCGTGAACAATTTTGTCTTCCTCGCGCGCGAGGGATATTACGACGATGTAATATTCCATCGTGTCATTGATAATTTCATGGCGCAGGGCGGCGACCCGACCGGTTCCGGCTCCGGGGGACCCGGCTACAAATTCGGCGATGAATTCCATCCCAGCCTGAAACACGCCAGGCAGGGCATCCTCTCGATGGCAAACGCGGGACCCGGCACCAATGGCTCGCAGTTTTTCATCACCCATGGTCCTGCCCCGCACCTCGATAATCGCCACAGCGTTTTTGGGCAGGTCGTCGAGGGGTTGGATGTGTTGATGTCCATCCCCGCGCGCGACCCGGGTAATCGGAACGCTCCCGCAGTGAAGATTCTCCATGTCACCATCGAAGAAAGCGAATAAGAAGAATTCAATAAAGAAAACAAAAAGTGCGCGGAAGGTTGTGAAAAAATCCTCCGTGCGCTCTTCACGCGCTAAAACAACACGAAAGGTTTCCCGCGCAACGATTCAAATTCCCGCCATTCCAGTTGTTCAACCTGAAAAATCCAAGCGATCCAATCTTCAAACAAACATCCTGCGCGTCCTCGCCCTTCTTGCCGTTATCGCGATCACGTTATACGTGTTCAGTATCCGCGAGCGCGTGCAGGAATTTTCAGAATTTGGTTACCCCGGCATCTTCCTGATTGCCTTACTCGCCAACGCGACCATCCTCCTCCCTGCCCCCGGCGTGGCGGTCATCTACGCGATGGGCGCGGTGTTCAACCCGCTCCTTGTCGGTCTCGCGGCAGGGACCGGCGGCGCGATCGGCGAACTCTCCGGTTATCTCGCCGGGTTCAGCGGACAAGCAGTGATCGAGAACACAAATGTATACGAGCGCACCAAACCCTGGGTTGACAAATATGGCGGCTGGGCAATTTTGGTGTTGTCCGCGATTCCAAATCCGTTTTTCGATGCGGCGGGCGTCGCGGCAGGCATTGCCAAAATGCCGATGAAAACATTTTTGTTTTTTGTTTGGATCGGTCAACTGATCAAAATGACGTTGTTCGCCTACGCAGGAAGATTTTCACTGGAGTGGATTGCGCAATTTCTAGATTGACGTATCATCAAAAATAATCCGCAGATTTCACAGACTGCGCAGATTGAAAATTTTCAAATGAAAGATCTGCGAGAACCTGCGGATAAAACCAATCAAAAAGGAGCAACTCATGTCTGATTTCACCAAAATAGATTCGTATCTCGAAAAGAATATGGATAAAAGCATCGCCGAACTTTCAAAACTCGTCGCGCAACCCAGCGTCAGCGCGCAAGGCGTTGGCTTGAAAGAATGCGCGGCGATGGTCGCGGATATGCTCCGCGCGCGCGGCTTCACCGCCGAGATCATGGATACGGAAGGCGCGCCGGTCGTGTTCGGCGAACGCAAAGGCAAATCAAATAAGACCTTGCTTTTCTACAATCACTACGATGTGCAACCGCCCGAGCCGCTCGAGTTGTGGGAAACACCTCCGTTCGAGCCAGCCCTGCGCGGCGGAAAACTTTACGGGCGCGGCGTAAGCGATGACAAATCGCACATCACCTCGCGCTTGTTAGCGATTGATGCCCTGCTCGATGCGGATGGCGAACTACCCTGCAACGTCAAGTTCATCATCGAAGGCGAGGAGGAAACATCGAGCGTGCATTTACATGACTTCATCCGCGCAAACAAGGAAAAACTCAAAGCCGATGCGTGCATTTGGGAATTCGGCGGCGTGGATCACCGCGATGTGCCGATGCAATATCTCGGCTTGCGCGGCATTTGCTACGTCGAGCTTGCGGTCGAACGTCTCAGCACCGACGTGCATTCCGGGCTGGGCGGCTCGATTCTCGAAAACGCGGCATGGCGATTAGTCTGGGCATTGTCCACGCTCAAAGGACCCGACGAAAAGATTTGCATCCCCGGCTTTTACGATGACGTTAAACAACCCTCGCAACGCGACCGCGAGATGATGGACGCGCTCCCCGATGTGGCGGAGGAATACAAGAAGCGCTTCGGTGTGAAAAAATATATCAAGGGTCTCACCGGCGGCACCGACCTCAAAATGGAGGAAGTCTTCGTCCCCACCTGCACGATTTGCGGATTGACCAGTGGCTATCAAGGACCCGGCTCGAAGACGGTGCTACCCGCGAAAGCCTCTGCCAAAGTGGACTTCCGCCTCGTGCCCGACCAGAAGCCTGAGGATATCGTAAGGAAGTTACGCGCCCATCTCGACGCGCAAGGCTTCGAGGATGTGGAGATCAATTTCCTCGGGGGCGAGCCGGCGGCGAGGACGAACCCGGACGACCCGTTCGTCCGAACCGTGGTGGAAACCTCCGAAGAGGTATTTGAGTTTCCGATGGAGATCGTCCCCATGATCGGCGGCTCTGGTCCGAATTATCCGTTTGTGCATGATCTTGGCTTGCCCGTTGCCACCGCAGGCTTGGGCTACCCCGACACAAAGGCGCACGCGCCGAACGAAAATATTCGCCTCGATCTGTATCTGAAACACGCGCGGCACATGGCGCGGCTGTTGAAAAAATTTGCGGAGTAACGTCAACCTCCCCAAATGCGGCTGGCTTTTGTCGTATTTGGGGAGGTGTTTTTTTAGCGGCGGAGAGGCTTTGTCTTTTTATCGCCAGACTTCCGCATGGCAGGTTTCGCTGGAATCTTTTTTCCCTTCAATTCATCCACCTCGCGCTCGATCAACATGCGGGATTGACCGGGTTTGAGATTGCCAATTCGCAATTCACCAATGCGGATGCGCAAGATTTTCACAACGGGTAATCCCAACTGCATGCACGTTTCACGGATTTGCCGCTTCCTCCCCTCACCCATCAGCACGCGCACCCACGCGCCCTTGCCCTGCCCCGTCTCATAGCGGACGTTTACCGGCTGGGTCTTGTATCCATCTTCGAGAACGACGCCTCTTCGCCACGTTTCGAGTTGCCTCTCATCCGGTCGCCGCGCCAGCAGGACGCGGTATTCCTTTTCATGCCCGTAGCGCGGATGCGTGAGTTGGTTCGTCAGGTCGCCGTCGTTGGTCATCAACACGAGACCTTCGCTTTCATAATCCAATCTGCCAACAGGATATAAATGCCCCGGCGCGTCAATCAAATCACGGACAGTTCGGCGGTCGTCGTTTTTTTCTTTTTCCACGGTGGATAACACATTGCGCGGCTTGTACAACGCGATATACGTCAACCGCTCAGGGGCGGCGATGAGTTTCCCGTCCACGGTGATTTTGTCCACGGCTGGGTCAGCCTTCCCGCCGAGAGCAGCGAGTTGCCCGTTGACGCGGACGCGTCCGGCGGAGATAAAGTCTTCACAGGCGCGGCGTGAGCCGTATCCTGCGTGGGCTAATATTTTTTGAAGTCGTTCCTGCATCTGAATTGTCCTGAGGTTTGGAATATAATTTTGTCATTATATCAGCCCACCCTTCAAAAGGACGTTCGATGAAAAAACCCTCACAACGAATACGCCTGTTCATTCTCGCGATCATTCTGACTGCATGTGCGAGTCAACCAACCGCAAGTCCATCCCCTGAAATTAATTTTGTGCCAACGGTCATTTCAGCGACGAGTTTTCCGACCAGCGTGATCCAAACCGATGTTTGGGATGAATTACTGAAGGCGACTCCATATCCACATGAATTTCCACTCCCCGATTCAACGTCATCGGCATTGGATGGCACTTTCGCCAAATTGGACGAGTCCCCGCCGCAATTTTGGACGTGCTATCGCTGTGCGGATTACCGCCCAACGGGCGGACTCTGGAAACTACAATTCGATCAAGGCGCGATGCGAATTTTTTACCAGATCACAAACTGGAAGAGCATCGCGTCGTTCACCGTGGAAGGCAACCGCCTGAAAATCTTCAACGATCCGTTTTGCCCGCATGATGTCGGCGAATACGAATGGAAAATCGAAGGCGGTAGTTTAACGCTCGATGTTATTCAGGATGGTTGCGCGGCGGAGTTGCGAAAAGCGAATCTGACGAAGCAGGTTTGGAAATCCTGTGAAGCGAACCCGCAACAAGTCGGTTGCACAAATCTACCTGTCCTGCTTGGAGATACGCCGACTGATTTGCCAGTGACCGTTATCATCCATGCAGGCGATAGCCACTATTTCGATTCGCCGCCAGATGTATATGCTGTTGCCAATGATCAAAACGTCGCATCGCCGGAGGGGATTCGGCTTCAATATCATGATGAAAGCATCCCGTACGGAACGCATCGCGTGCTATGGTGGAAAGGCGATTGGCTGGAAGCAACAACTGAATCGCCATATTCCTCCATCGGTGTGCAGTTTTGGGGATCAGGTTATCTTGGTTCGGCGCGCGTGTTATTCGATGGCATTGAAATCTGGCGCGGATTAACTACTTCGCTCGGAAAGTCGCTCGCCTACTACGGCGGCTATATCGAAATCACGGGGTTCGCGCCGGGCAGTCATACCATCCGCGTGGAGAATTTGGCGTTCGATTACCGCCCGGTCAAAGTGGTCGCGTTTGGGTTCAGCAATCAGCCGGTGCAAAAATAGATTTCAGCTCCTCTACGCATCGTCCGGAGAAATCAAGTGTTTCTCATGATGAACAAATCTCACAAGGGAAAGGAATCAACGCATGAAGATCATAGGCCATGAACTTGTTATGGAAGAGGGCGAGGGGACGTCTTTGCACGTCGGACCTGGCACATTTGTGTGGAGTCAGCCGCAAATGCAGGAGCAACAGATCGTCATCCACGCGGCGGGCTACCGGAAAGTGGAAGGCGCGCTGGCGACCATGCAAGCCAAACCCAAGCCGGGATTCAATAAGCGGTCTGTCCACGTCATTCTTGGCGAAGACGGCAAACAATTCGCCCAAATGGTGCCGTTCAACAAGATTGCAAATCACACGAGCAAAGAAAATAACACATCGCTGGGAATCGAACTGATCTACCGCGGACCGAGCGCCGAACCTAAAACACTGGATGGAGAAAAAGCCGAGGTTACAAAGGAAGAGTTCGAGGCGAATCCGCACATTTATGCAAGCAGCGTGAATGATTCCAGGTATAAACGATGGCCCCTCTTCCCGCAGGCGCAATTGAACGCGCTATTGACCATTTGCAAAGCCATTGATTTCGAACGGGAAATCATAGATGTGGCGGGTTGCGAACATATCCAAAATGCCGCGCAGCCCGGACCTGCATTTCCAATCGTTCAACTTCGAGAACAATTACTCGGCGTGACCGAACGATCCATCGTTTTGCAAAAGTTGGGAGAAGACGTTCAACTACTCGGCAGACCCGGCGAAGCCGCGACCCTTCTTTCGCCAACGGTCGTGCCGGCGGGAACGTCAATCACGATCGTGAATGAATGGAAGAAATGGTATTTGATCTCTGTCGTTGGCGAAGCGGAGGGGAATAAATGGCTGATCGGCTGGGTGCGAAAAAGCGCCGTGCGTGTGGACACCAACTTCACGCCCAAAGTTCGCAACGATCACATTCTTGCAACGACCGAAGGAAGGCGATTTGAGTTCATCCCGCCTCACGAGAATGGGTACGATAACAGCGCAAACCACAAATTCGACCCGAAGTATATCGTCATGCATTTCACAACCGGGACACGGATCGAGAGCACGATCTCGCACTTCAAGAATCCGTCTGCAGGGGTGGCAACCCATTTGTTGATCGGGCGCGATGGGCGCGTTGTGCAATTCCTGCCGTTCAACGTCCCTGCCAATCATGTGGGACCCGGCGGGTGGGAGGGGGAACGCGGACTGAACCGGTTCAGCATCGGCATCGAAATGGACAATGTGGGTCCGGTGAGTTTCGTAAAAGGAAAATGGAGGCGAAAGACAGTCATATTCGAGGAAGATGAAATAGAAAAAGCCGTGCACTGGAAGGAATTAGGCATGCGCGCCTGGGAAAAATTCCTGCCCGTGCAAGTGGAAGTGACGCGCAAGATCGTGCGCGCCTTGCTTGATAAATATCAGGAGAGTGTAATTGACATCCTCGGTCACGATCAGGTGAATATTCGGAATCGTTTGGATCCCGGCCCCTCCTTTCACCTCGAAGACTTTCGAATGAGTCTCATGGGGCGCGCTGAACCGCACATGAAGATCTTTGCGCTGAAACAACCCGCGCCCATGTACGCAAACGCGGATGGGAGCACGCCGAACGTCGAACAAAGCGAGCCAGATGGATTCCTCCCTTCGGGGTCCACGGTGATCGTTTCGAATAAGGAACATGGGAATCTCATTCGCGTGAGAGTGACCGCATCGCCGGACGGCGGCGCGTTCAAAGGGCGAACCGGCTGGATCGAATCGCTCGCCATCGAACCGCCAAAAGCGCTCTTCGGCAATAAGAAAAAGAAGGCGGAAGGAAAAATTGAAAAACGAAAGACAAGCGCCAGGCAGGCGTTTTATCCTCGAGGCAAAAATCCTCCCTCGCCAAAAATCAAGGCGGGTGTATTCGATGCCGGCACAGAAGTCCGCAAGCAGGAAGAGAAAGGCGAATGGACGCTCGTCGTCGTGATGAAAATGGTAAAAGGGATGCGCTCTGTCGAAGGCTGGGTTCAAACGAAATTTCTAACCCCAAAGGAGTGAGAGAATGGTTTACACAACCGACATGAACGAAGGCATCCACGCCGAGACCGTCACCATGCTCGGCGCGAACGGGGACAAGATCAACGCCTATCTGGCGCGCCCGCTGGGCGAAGGGAAATTCCCGGCGATGGTACTTGTACATCACATGCCGGGCTGGGATTTGTGGTATCGCGAGATCACGTACAAGTTTGCGCATCACGGTTACGTGACGATCTCGCCTAATCTGTACTTCCGCGCGGGGCATGGGACGCCCGAAGATGTCGCGGCAAAAGTAAGGGCGGAGGGAGGCGTTTCAGACGACTCGGCGGTGGGCGATCTCGCGGGCGCGGCGAAATATGTCAGCGCGTTGCCGTACGTCAATGGAAAAGTCGGGATTTTCGGCACATGCTCAGGTGGACGTCATGCCTATCTCGCTTCCTGCCGGACCCTTCGACAAGCTCAGGGCGACGCCTCCGGCTTTAATGCCGCCATAGATTGTTGGGGCGGACGGGTCGTCATGTCGCCCGACCAATTGACTCCAAAGACGCCTGTCTCGCCGCTGGATTACACCAAAGATTTAGCGTGCCCGCTTCTGGGCTTGTTCGGCAATGACGACTCCGCACCAACCCCCGCGCAAGTGGACCGCCACGAAGCGGAACTCAAGAAGCACAGCAAGGAGTATCAGTTTCATCGCTACGATGGCGCGGGTCATGGATTCTTTTATCACGACCGCGCCGCGTATCGTCAGGCGCAGGCTGTGGACGGCTGGCAAAAGGTGTTCGCGTTTTTGGAGAAGCATCTTTCGTAAATTCTCCGGTGGTTGAGTAGGCGGCGGGTTTCGATATATCCTTACGGACTACTCAACCCACGCCGCCGTATCGAAACCACCCTATAAGCAAAGCAATTTCGTTATTTGTGGTTTCGATACGCCCCGCGGCACTTCGACTTCGCTATCGCTCCGCTCAGCGCGCGGGACTACTCAACCACCGGATATAGATCAAAAGGAAAACAATATGTGCACCATGATCGTGGAAAAAATAAAAATTAACGGAAGCGGCAAAGGCTCAAGCGGATGGTTCAACCTCGAGCAAGCCAACGTCTCGTACGACCATCCCTTCAACGCGCCGATGGAACATGCGCTCAATATTGATTTCGTGAACGTGTCACAAGGACCTTCTGCGCGTGTGGCGGTTGAAATGAGTGAACAAGCCGCGCGGGAATTGGTTGTGACGATTCTAGCAGTACTGGATCAGGCAGAGGCTGGCGGGCATTTTTACAGGAATATGGTTGCTGGCTGACAATGCACAACAATAAGTAGTAACGACTTTAGTCGCCTTCAAACGACTAAAGTCGTTACTACTATCTATCTCTTTTATTGGCGGAGGTTTTCTTCCATGAGCCCGATCCGTATGTCGCAAATAGAATCTTCGGTCCGCACCGTGATGGAGTTCAACGACGCGTTCAATCGCCATGACGTCGCGGGGATGATGCAATTGATGAGCGATGATTGCGTGTTCGAGAACACTGACCCCCGCACCCGACGGCACAACGTATTCAGGCAAAGAGGCGGTGACGCAGTTTTGGGAGAACTTCTTCCGCGAGTCGCCGAATGCTCACATTGATATTGAGGAGATCTTCGGGCTGGGGAACCGATGCGTGATGCGTTGGAAATACACGTGGGGCGATGGACGCGTCCGCGGTGTGGATGTGTTCAAATTGAAGGACGGACTGATTTCTGAGAAGTTGTCGTATGTGAAGGGGTGAGGGAGAAGAGAATGGAGATTAGAGAAGTAGAGAATTAGGTGTCGAGGGGGGATTTGACGGCGAGTCCGCCGAGTTTCATTACATGGGTGTATATCATTGTGGTTTTTACGTCTTTGTGCCCGAGTAGTTCTTGGACAGTGCGAATGTCGTAGCCGCTTTGTAAAAGATGGGTAGCAAAAGAATGGCGGAAAGTGTGTGGGGAAACGCGTTTGTTTACCTTTGCAAGTTTAGTTGCTTGCTTGACAGCTTTTTGAACTGCTGTTTCATGTAGATGGTGTCTTCTTATTATTCCAGTTTCTCTATCTTTAAATCTTGTTGTAGCGGGAAAAATATATTGCCAAATCCATTCTTTGTTGGCATTTGAATATTTTCGTTCGAGTGCAAATGGCAAATAGGCTGTACCAAAACCATCAGCCAAATCCTTTTCGTGAATTAATTTGACTTGTTGCAAATGTATTTGTAATGGTTTGATGACTGATTCAGGCAACATGGTAGGACGATCATTCCCGCCTTTACCATCTCGTACAATGATTTGGCGATTGGCAAAATCAATATCTTTAACTCGTAAACGCATGGCTTCCATAATTCGTAAACCACTGCCATATAGTATTTGGGCAATGATTTGATAAACGCCTGTCATTTTTGAGATGATTAATTTTGCTTCTGCTTTGGATAACACAACTGGAACTACTTTTCCTTTTTGAGGACGCAACAAATTCAAGTCGGTTTCATTTAAATTTATTTTCAAAACATGCCGATATAAAAATAATACAGAACTTAGTGCTTGATTTTGCGTAGAAGCCGAAACTTTTTTATCTGATGTGAGATGGGTGATGAATTGTGTAATTTCTGGCATTCCCATTTCGTTGGGATGGCGTTTGTGATGAAAAAGAATATATTCTCGCACCCAAAAAATATAGGTCTTTTGAGTACGAGGGGAATATTGTTTTAGGCGAATTTGGTCAGCAAGTTGGTCGAGTAGTTTTTTGCCTTTGGAAGGTGATGAAGGTTGGGTCATTTTCTTGCCTTTAAATATAAGTGGCTGTATAATCTGTAGATAGTCAATTATACAGTCCCTACACTGTATAATCACCCTATATGGGGTATTATACAGCCAATGGCTGTATAAATCATAGTTAGGCAACCAAGAGCAAAAGCAAATTCGTCTTTGATTCGCAAGTTTCGTTTTTAGTTTGTCTCAAAAAGCAAATTCGTTTTTATGCGTTGGTCATTTTTTAGCGGTGGTTTGGGTAAGTTTTTCGTTTTCGTTCATTTTGTTTCTGGTTTTCAATTTGTCGGGTTTTCAAATTGAGCCTTGTCTTTTCAATTTTCGTTTTGGCGTTGGTCAAGGTTTTGGTTAATTGTGGCTTGTGATTATTCGGCGAGTCTTTCGGTCAAGTCAGTTTGGCGCAGGTTCTTTTTTTAGCAGTGTTACTTTTTGGCAAAGTCAGGCGTCGCGTGGCGGCGTGGCGACATTTCCAAAATCAGCGCATTTTTCTTTGGTCACAAGTTTTGGTAA
>Ga0247727_10001207_pt1 | contig 62745 bp, 50 predicted proteins | sample WisWelCaveWW1625_FD_202498 | JGI IMG/M metagenome (GOLD analysis project Ga0247727, IMG submission 202498) | Biofilm microbial communities from Wishing Well Cave, Virginia, United States - WW16-25 | ecosystem: Environmental > Aquatic > Deep subsurface > Groundwater > Cave microbial mat | place...
GGCGTCCCCACTCTTTGCCGGGGGCCCCCCCCCCCCCCCGAGATCATCCTCGGCGGACGGCCCCGCGCGCCCCTCTGCACCGCCGCCCGCGCGACCCGTGATGGTCACGAGGGTGGGCGCCGCGCTGGTGGCGTGACCATCACGGTCGCGGGCGTGCGGGTTCGACCTTGATGGTCGACGTTCGGGGCGGCTACGTCTTCGGCCGGCCAAGCCGGTCAGCCCCCCAGCGGCCGGCGCAGGAGACCGCCGCTCTCACCCCGGTTGCCACGACAACAACCGCGCCTGATCGTCGTCGCAGATCGAGCCGACGTTCTCGGGCGGGTACTGGATGATGGCGGTGCCGGCCTCGTCGCCGCCACCGGCCAGCCGCCCGTAGAGCTGCTCGCACCACTCCTCGGTGCGCGCGCAGTACACCCGGATGCCGAGCTCGAACGCGCGCCACACGGTGTCGGCCCGGAAGAAGCAGTTGTAGTAGGAGCTGACGACGATCGACGCCGATGGAAGGCGCACCCGCCGGCCGCGCAGGTCAGCGTAGCGGTTCTGTAGACTCCCGGATGCTCGTGATGTCGACCGGCCAGTCGCGCAGCATCCCGGCGACTTGCGCGGAGAGCCTCCGGATCTCGGTCGACGACGAGCAGGCACGACCAAGCTGACTGCACGACCGCGCCAGGGTGACGAGCTGGTCGCGTGACGCCTCGTAGGTCGTGCGATCGGAATCGTCGAGGGCGTCGCGCGCCTCCCGCACGCCGGCAGCGATCCGTTGCCCCTCGAACTCCTGCTCCTTGGTGGCCGCCTGGGCGACCAGCGGGCTGGTGGGAAATCGATCGCGAAGCTCGCGGAACTTGGCGAGCGCGCCGTCCACGTCACCGGACTCGGCAAGGCGGGTCGCCTCCGCGAAGATGCCCTGGTCGGTGGAGGACAAGCGGGCGTTGTCGTCGCGCAGGCGTGTGACCTCTGCCTCGACGGCCGTCAGCTTCGTGCGCGCCGCTTCGAGGTCCCGGGTGCAGGACGAGCAGGCGGCACCCGGATCTCGACCTTGCGCGCTCGGCTCTGACGCATTCGAGCAAGCCAGGAGCACGAATGCGAACGCGACGCCCCCGCGATTCCCGCAGCCGCCATTACGCTGACGCCAGGTGTCCATGACCCTCCCCTTCGCCCTCTAGCCCCAGCTTCGCGGCCGCCGCCGCCTTCAACGTCCTCGCCGTACTTCGCCGAGCTGCTCTCCGGCGCGATCGACCAGTCGAATGATGTAACCCCTGGCGTAGAGCCCCCTCAGCGCGTACGCGGTACTCCCCACGCGGAATGAACCGCCCACGTGGAAGAGGATCTCTGCCCGGAGCCCAGGCGCCACCGCGCGCCTCCACGTTTCTGCCGCTGCCTCGTTCGGCATGCGGATCCGGATCACCGCTCTCCCGAAGCCAGCATGCTGGGAGAGCCACATCATCACATCCGTCGACTCCCCATCCGCGACCTCGGGTGGGGGGCTCGGCCTCGCCAGGTAGACATCGCAACCATCAACCCCCGTCGAGAACACGGCCGGGTTGCCAAACTCGACCAGGAACTCCCGCCGCTGGAAGTCGAAGTCGTTGACGATGAAGTCGCGGTCACGTCGCAACTCCGCGCGGTACCAGGTCTGGAGCGCGCGTCTCTTCGTTGCGACAGCCTCGCGCTCCAGCCGTCGATTCTCGAACTCATCGTCGCCCGGGATGTAGTCGCCGGTGACCGCGAAGCAGAAGGTGCTGCGCAGATCGCCGGTCCGGTTGAGCACGACCGCCTGGTCCCAGCGCCCCTCTCGTTCCTCATCGCGCCTCGCCGCCCTCTCGATGGCCGCCTGCTCGCGCGCGATCCGCGCCTCCTCCGCTCGTGCCGCCCGCTCGGTCGCCGCCGCCGCGCGTGCCTGACGGGCCGCTTCACGGCGTGCAGCGGCCTCCTGCCGGCTCCGTTCGCGTTCGCTGACGATGGGGGCGACCGGCTCGGCCGACGTGGGCTGAGTGTTCTCCAGGAGGTCGGGGATCTGGAGCGCCGCGGTAGCCCCCACTGGTCCAGTTGTGGACGGCGGCGCAGGAGGCATTGTGGTCGGCCCAAGCGCACGAGGGACCGCGTCGGCAACCACATGACCACCTGGTGCGCGGCCCGGCGAAGGTGCTGGAGGTGGCCGGGGATCTGGCCTCGACGCTATGGTCCGGGGCCTCTCCGTCGTCGCGATCCGCCCGACCTCATCCCGGTACCTGCCGTCCGGGTAGTCGGTCAGGTACCTGGTCGTGAGCGTCACACGCCGGCCAGGATCCTCCGCCAGGACGACCTCCTCGTAGCGACGGAACTCCGCCTTTGAGGTCGTGGCGCCGCACCCCAAAAGCACCATCGAGACCGCCACGATGCGCCTCACCAGGCCACCCCGTCGCAGTTCTTATCGATCCCATCTGGCGCTGGTCGGTGCGCGTACCGCAGGTCGCCGTTGGTGTCGTCGTAGTAGCTGATGTTGATGGCCTCGTCGTCGGCTAGCACCAGGGCTGTGAATGAGCCGGTCGCTCCGTCCGCATCAACAGTCGCGGTCGTCCACTCTCCTGACCGGTTCGTCGCGTAGCGAAGGTCTTCCTCAGTCGCGTCGTAGTAGCTGATGTGGGCTGCGCCGTCGGCGTCGAGCGCGAGCGAGCAGTCCTGTCCCACGTCGCCGGCTCCATCCACGGTCTCGCTAACCCACGAGCCGCTCGCATTCGTCGCATAGCGCAGATCCTGATTCACGACGTCGTAGTACGCGATGTGCGGGTAGCCATCTGCGTCGAGCGCGAGGGAGGTCCCGCGGCCGGTATCGCCCTCCTGGTCGACGGTGTCCGGCACCCATGCCCCGCTCTCATCTGTCGCGTATCGCAGGGCCCCGATGGCGGCGTCGTAGTAGCTGATGTGGATGTCGCCAGCCGCGCCGATCGCGAGCGAGGTGAACGCGCCGTTCCAAGCGACTGGATCGGCCGTGTCGAGGACCCAATCGCCGCTCGCATTCGTCGCGTAGCGGAGCGAGAGCACGCCCACGTCGTAGTAGCTAATGTGGGCTGCACCGTCGGCGTCGAGCGCGAGCGAAGTGTACTCGCCGGTCGTGAGGGCAACATCGTCCACGGTCTCGCGGGCCCAAGCTCCGCTCCGGTTCGTCGCGTACCGGAGACTCCATTCCGTCCCGTCGAAGTAGCTGATGTGGACCGCATCGGCCGCGTCGAGCGCGATCGACGTGTATTCGCCGGTGAGCCCCTCCGAGTCGACCGTCTCGCTCACCCAGGCGCCGCTCGCGTTCGCGGCGTACCGCAGGTCGCGGTTGGTCCAGTCGTAGTAGCTGATGTGAACCGCGTCGCTGCTGTCGAGACCGATCGACGTGTACTGGCCTGTGTCCCCGACGGAATCGACAGTCTCCAACTCCCATGGGTCATCGGGTGCGCCAGGATGGACGGAGTCGTCGCCATCATTGCAGTCGGTGCCGCCCGATACTTCCGAGGCGTAGCCGTCTCGGTCGGCGTCGATTCCGTCCAGGCCGTCGCAGTTCTCGTCGAGCCCATTACCAACCCGGTCGTCGACGCCCGGCTGGACGGCATCATCAGCATCGTCACAGTCGTCCCCTCCGCAGCCGACGGCTGCATGACCGTCGCGGTCGCCGTCTGCGCAACCTGCGTCCGGTTCGTCTCCGGCGTCGATGCCGGCGTCTCGGTCCCCGTCGGCGTCTGCGTCCGAGCCACCATCCGTATCCGAATCGGAGTCGCCGTCCAAATCGGAGTCCGCGTCCCCGTCACCGTCCGCATCGCCGTCCCCATCCCCGTCACCCGCCCCGAGGCCGCACGGGGATGGGTCGTTCGGCAGGGGCGCCGCGACCGCTACGGCTGCGAGCAGGAGGAGGACGCGCCGAACCTTCACGAGCCAGCCCCCGAGAGGTCGAGGTCGACAAGCACGCCCCCCATGCCACCGACCAGGTACCCGGGGGCCTCCGCGAGTACCAGGTCACCCGCGAGCTGGGCGAAGAGGGCGATGCCGAGCGTCATATAGTACCGGACCTCCGCCGAGACCTCGGCGAGCGCGAAGGCGACAGGTGTCAGCCCGACGATCGTCGAGGCACCCAGCCCGAGCGCCAGGTCCACGGACGGCCGCCAGAGGATCGCGAGGCCCGGTTGAACGCCGATCGTCTCGGCGTCCAGGGTCAGGGGAAGCGCCAGAGTGCCCGCGAACGCCACCGACCCACCTGGCTGGGGTCCGGTCGACAGGATCACGAGCCGGGGGGCGACGAAGCCGGGCGCTACGGCGGCCGAGGCGCCAGCCAGCTCGATCGCGGAACCGACGCCGACGCCGGCTTCGAGTTGGGGGCTGGCCGGCGCCTCCCCGCCGATCAACAGGGTCAACGCCAGGGCAACGCCGGTTACGAGAATTCGCATGTTCGCCCCACCGGATGGCTCCTGGTCCACCGTCGAGAACAGGATACCGGACTAGTACGGTGGTGGACTAGTCCGGTCAAAGCGAACGTCCTGCGCCGGTGGCTGGCCCTGGCAAGAGACCTCGCAAGTACCGCTCCCCGGCACGCCGATCTCCGGCGCTCGCAACGGCAGCGCGGAACCTCGGCGCCAAGGTCCGGGCCCTGCGGCTCGAACGGGACCTGACCCAGGAGGAGCTGGCGGATCGGTCTCGGCTCGATGGCAAGCACGTGCAGGCTATCGAGCTGGCCGCCACCAACCCGACGCTCGCAACCCTCGTAGGGCTGGCCCGAGGGCTCGGGGTCCGGGTGGCGGACCTGTTCGACGATGAGTAGATCCACCAAGCCCCTCCCCACCAGCCACCCTCCCCTCGGGTAAAGGGTAACTCATAGGTTGGTGTTATCGGAACGCCATCCGGGACAACGGTCGCCTGGATGCGGCCGGCTGACCCCCGTCATGTTCTCCGCGACCTCGGCCGGCGCATTGCCGAGCTGCGGAAGGCCGGGGGTCTCACGCAGGCTGAGCTGGCTGAGCTGGCCGATGTCAGCGTCAAGTACGTTCAACGGGTCGAGGCGGGCAGAGAGAACCTCACTGTGCGGTCGCTCGTGTGGCTCGCCAACCTGCTCGGGACGGCCACGCCCGGGCTGTTCAAGCTACCGCGATCGCGAAAGGTCCGAACCGGCCGACCCCCGGCTGTCGGCTCACGATAGTTTCCCGCCAACCGTCCCGCCCCCACCAGATCCAAGGACCATGACGGCAGAGTGGGCCGCGACCGACCTGAGCGGAACTGCTCGCCACAAGCATCACCGCCACGCGCGCTACACTCGGGACCTGGTGCGCAGCAAGGCGGGCAAGGCGGAGATGGCGCGTCAGGCAAGGACGCCCAGCACGAACCCGCGTGACGCCGACCTGTTCCTCCTCGCCCGCTGGCCGATCAGGCAGCCCACCCGGGCCTGGCAGTCGCTCAGGGAGGTCCGGAGCCTGACGATGTTCGTTAACCGGCACCGCGCGTTCCCAACGGCCGTGTTCCCTAGGACGTCCGAGGTCGTCGCCGCCCTCGATCGAGCCGCCCTGTCGCCACCGACGAGGGAGGGTCCCATTTCCACCGGTATCACCGGTTACCAGGAGCCCGCCCGGTGGTGATCCGCGCAGGGGTCTCCATCCCCACCTCGCGCTCGCGAGACTCGCGCTCCGCGCCCGCGCTGGGCGTGCTGCTCGCGCTGATGCGCACGGCAGCTCCGGGATGGCGCAGCATCCTCCCCGGTGAGGCAGGCTCTCTCCGCTCGTCGATCGCGCTCCTCCTGGGGGACTGCATCCCCCAGACCCCCTGCTCCTCGGCGTCGGCTCGCGCCGAAGACGGCACGACCCTCCGCCCGAGTCATGCGCAGGTCACCGCGAGCCGCGCAATGCTGAACATCGAGACCCCTGGTCCCCGGGCCCTCGGTGATTCGGTGATTCGGTGATAGTGGGACCCTCGGAACCCGGTGGCGACACGCAGCACGCCGAAGCCGCGGACCGAGCGGCCTGGTGCTGCTTCGAGCTAGGCCGTTTCAGAGAGGCACGCGGCCTCGCGAAGGACGCGCACCGGCTGGGCTGGTCCGCTTCCTATGGAGCCTGGCGCGCAGGGCAGTTCAAGAAGACGCGCCGCGGGGGGTGACCTCCGTCAGCGCGCGGAGGTGATGCGCTCCCAGCCGAGGAGGGCCCGGCCCTTGGACCCGTCTCAGAATCGAGCGGTTGCCGAGCACGATGACGCACTGCACCGGAGCAGCGGTCATGCACAAGGAATCTGGGTGGCGGGCTGCGTCATCGCGGCGACCATTCTGGAACGGGGCGGCGATCGGCCCGCTCGGCCTGGTTGGAGGGTGGTGGAGTCGGTGGCCTAGCCGGCCGCTGCCGACGATCGCCGGCTTGTCTTCACGAGCGCGTCCTTCACGGCGCCGGCATGGTTGGCGTCGGCATCCAGGATCACCGTCTCGACCACATCATCGTCCATCGCGTCGCCCGTGTAGATCGCGCGTCCCAGCACCCTGATGCCTTGCTCCCCGAGCCAGGAGCAGAATGTCCCCCGATCGAGGATCGATCGATCGTCTCGCGCCTGGGGATCGCGAACGACCAGGACGTGGTAGCCGTCCTGGACGGCGACCTCGGTCCCGTCGGCCAGTCCCTGCTCGTAGCTGGTGCGGGCATCGTGGAGCGCGACGAGATCCCACCGGCCGGCCCGTTCGAGAAGGCCGCGCCGCTGCCAGAGTGACGTGACATCCGCCGGAGTAGTCATGTGCCCGCCGTGATGAGGCCGCACTGCATGCAGGACGAGCGGTCGTCCCTGCGACCGGCGCGCGTTTACCGCGGCTTGGAGGACCGCCTCCATGTCGATCGGCGCGCCCTCGTCAATCTTCCGGATCGGGGACGTACCGAGCGATGGCGGAGAGCGGGATGGCGTAGCCCCGCTGGGTGGGGAGGGCGCCCGGGAACCCGAACATCGTGCAGATGTCGTCGGCCCAATCCGGCGTGCGGTCCACCTGTCGGTTCAGCCAAGACTCCGACACGTACCAGTCGCTCTGCGGCGGGATGCCGAGCCTGGCGGCCACATCCTCGGGCAGGGCCAGCGGCAGAGCGGCGGGATCGTCCTTGCTCATCTCGATCGACTCCGGGATCGTCAGGGCCGCGACGATCTTGCCGCGCGTCGACCGCGGAACGTTCTGGGGGTCCCGGACGAACGCGCGAAGCGTGGCAACCGGCACACCGCACAGCCGGGCCAGATCCTTCCGGTCGCTCGTGCCTCCGCGGTACCGCGCGAACAGGAACGGCTCGATGACGGCGATCGCCGCGTCCTCGTCCTCCCTGATGGTGACGGCTTCGACCTCTCGCTTGATCTTCTCGTTCATTCGGTTCATCTCTGCCTCCTGATGTTGGGTTTGCACTGCGACATCAGGGTCCCGCACGATCGTGGCGGGGTGGGACACAGAGCCGGTACCCAGGTTCCGTACCCAGGGAATGCCAAGCTCATCCAGCAGTTCCGCGGCCACTCGCTGGTCGGGCAGGTCCACATCGCCCTGCGACTCCTCAACACGCGTGCGGAGCCGTGAAAACACGAGCTTCCACCGCCTGATCGCCTCCTTGGGCGACTCGTACCAGGTGTCCCGCACCTCCTTGTCGGGCTGCTCAGCCCGCGCGATCGCCTCCAACTTGGCCGCTTCGATCGCGCCCAGTCCATGCGCGAGGCACTGGGATGCGAATCGCTCCTGTTCGGGCACCCGCCCTTCCCCTCGCGTGACCCGACGGCGCACGCGCGGATCGCGGCAGGAGGGCCACCGCACATCGAGGATTGCAGCGGCGAGGTCCGCCGCCCGAGCGGGCACCTGGTCGCGGAGGAACGGGGCCAAATGGACGGCTTGATCGATCGCCGACCGCAGCGAGGAGAGCGCGTTGCGGTTCTCGTTCGTCAGGGGAGGGGCGGACACGATGCCATCGATCCCGAGGGTCAGCGGACCGATGCCGGCCAACGAGCGAGTCAAGGTGGGACGTGGACGGGTTGCATGGGCGATCGCCCGAGTTAGCTTCAGCGCAGCAAGGCGCGCTTGGTTGGCCGCGACCACGGCCCCCTGTTCCAGATCGAGATCGCCCCTATTCTTCCGGTAGGCGGCCTTCAGAAACAGCAGACATGACTCGGCATCCAGGTGCGATCGTGAATCGGTCGTCGCGGGGGCGGCGGCGGCAAGCGCATCGAGCACATCGGAGCGTGCCGTGAGGCGCCTGCGCTCCGACTCGCCGACCGATCTGGTTGGCTTTCGGCGCGTCTGTCCATCGTCCCCTTGCTCGGCCTCGACCATTCCGAGATCGTACACGGTGCTCGATCCGCCGGAAGGGAAGGTCCTCTGACCCCTGTAGCGGCTCCAGTCGGTGGTCACGCCGCCAGGCTCGCCACCCCATTCTCGGCGAGCGCCGTTGCAAGACCAAGAGACGCTCAGCCGACCTCGTCGACCCGCTGCCCGAACCCTACCGCCCGCTCGGCATCGATCGGCATGGCGGCCGTGCGGATCTGCCGGCGGAGCAACTCGACGGAGAGGAGCACGTCGTCAGGTACGAGTGCATCGCGCCCCTCTCGTCCGGCCCGCATGCAGGCCGCCACCTTCAACTCGTGCAAGAACGCCATCGAGAAGCCGGCCGTCGCCTCCGCCGCGCTCGCGATGGTGTCGTCGTCGACCAGGCCGCCGATGAGGTGACGCAGGTACACCCGGCGGGTAGGCAGATCCGGGTCGCCCAGCCGCCAGACCCGGTCGAATCGGCTGGGGCGCTGGAGGAGCGCGCGATCGAGCAGCTCGGGGTGATTGCTCGTCGCGATCACGAGTAGCCCGGTCGTGTCGTCGAAGCCATCCAACTTGTTCAAGAGGTGCGAGAGCGTGACCTGCGTCTTGAACAACGCGTCGATGTCCTCCAAGCACAAGATGCTCGGCGCCAGCTCCTTGGCGGTCCTGAACGCCTGGTCGATCTCGCGATTGCTCCAGTCGCCCCGCGGCCGGACGTAGATGAACGGGAGCCCCGCGGTCGCGGCAATCGCTTTGCATGCCATGGTCTTCCCATTGCCCGCGGGACCAACCAAGAGGAACCCACGACGCCAGGGGAAGCCGAATCGCCGGCACCGCTCCTCCCCCTCGACGAAATCGCCGACCGACTCGCGGATCTCCCGCTTGAGCCGCTCGGGCAGGACGACGTCATCCCACGTGACGGCCGGCAGCCTCGACAGGTCGCCGTCCCCCACCACCACGAATCCTCGCTCTCGGGATCGCCGCAGCCGCAAGGCGCGCAGCTCGTCGAGCAGCCAATCGAGGTCGTCGCGGTCCTGGTAGGCCGCGACCGCCACGGTCTCGTGGCCCATGTGCATGATGATCTCGCTGTTGATCCAGACGGTGCCGTGTTCTGGCCGCTCGACCCGGAAGACGCCGACCTCGCCGACCGCCCGGGAGACGCATGGATCGAATGGCTCTGTCGGCGCGAGCCTCAAGACCGTTCCTCGCGTGCGCTCCGCTCCCTTCCCCTCCAGCCAATCGCCAACCAGATCGATGGACAGGCGTAGCGGGTCGACCAGCTCGGCGAACTCGAACGCGTCGGCCGCATCGCCGATCGCGTCGCGAAGCTCGTGGACCAGCCGGCGCGCGACGAATCCGTCGCGGTCGGGCCGCTGGGTGTCCCGCGCGGACCCGGTGTCGCTCACGCGGCCGCCCGACCCTCGTGCGCGACCAACGCGCGGTGAAGGGTCGCGCACCCGACCTTCAGGATGCGCGCGGTCTGGCGCAGCGACTTGCCCTCCGCCCTCAACGCATTAGCCCTGGCCACATCGACGTCGACACGAGGTCGGCCGATCTGTGCGCCGCGAAGACGAGCGGCGGCGATGCCGGCCTTCGTCCTCTCGACCAGGACGTTCCTCTCGAACTCAGCAAATGCCGCGACCAGGTGCAGGAGAAGCCGACCGGACGGTGTGCTGGTGTCGAACGGCTCGGAGACCGAACAGAAGTCGATCCCCATTGCCGCCAGCTCCGAGACGGTGACGACGAGGTGCTTGAGGGATCGGAAAAGCCGATCGGAGCGATATACAACCAGGACGTCGAACCGACCGCGTCGGGCGAGCGTGAGCAAGCGATCCAGCTCGGGGCGCCGATCCTTCGTGCCGCTGATGCCGTGATCGAGGAACGTGTCGACCAGGTCCCACCCACGTCCCGCAATCAACCGAGCCGTCTCGTCGGCCTGGAGATTCGGGTTCTGATCGGAACGAGAAACGCGGAGGTATCGGACCGCTCGCTTCGTGGCCATCTGTGTTTACGATAGCAGAAACACTTGACACCTGCAAGCTGGTCATGCGATCAGATCGACATCTTGAAGAAGGCGACGAAGTCGTCCAAGCGACCACCCGGTCGTCCCCCGAAGCTCGGCAACCACCAGCCCTACCTGGTCCGGTTGCCGACCGAGCTGCACCGGCAGATCAAGTTGTACGCGGTCTCGAAGGGGCTCTCTCTCAACGACCTGCTCGTGCGCGTCATCGCCGACTGGTGGACCCGGCAGCCCGAACGGGCGGGGATCGCGAGGCTGGCTGCGAAGGCGGAGTGAGCCGTCACCAGGGGACCCCCTCCGGTGGATTCAGGGGCGGTCGTTGCCGGCAGGTTTGGGCGGACGTTTCAACTGACCGTCGCCGTCCAGGTAGTGGCCCGCCTTCAAGTGCTCGCGCTCCTCGTCCGACGCTTCTACGATCTCGTACCCCGTGACGCCCGGCTTGATGGGGAACCGGGGGACGCCACCGCGCCCCGGAGGCCAGGAAACCCGTAGGGTCCACGTCCAGAAGTCGCCCTCCTCGTCGCCCATGTTGCTGTAGTCGATCGACGCTTCCACCAGCTCTCCTGTCGCTGGGACACGCAGGCGCATCACGGTACCTTATGATGGAAGGGCTCGGTCAAGGAGCGGATCTCGGCGAGCGCTGGGTACCCGGGATCCCGATGACACGGTGCCCCTTGTCGGCAACGACGATTTCGACAGGCTCAGTTGGGTCTCCCTCGCTCAGCGCCGCTGCTTGTGGGCAACGAGCGGACCCGACGAATCTGCGCGGCGAAGACCTCGGGGTCCGTCGTCGGAAGGTCGCAGACCCTCCTCTCGCAGACGTACGCGGTGGCCCTCCCGCTCTGCGTGACCTTCGCCTGGACCAAGGGCAGGAAGACATCGAGGTCCTCGATGCGGTCTTCGGGGACGACGACAAGCACCCGGTTGGGCAGGAAGGCGCGGCGCAGCTTCGCGAGGAACGGTTCAGCCTCCTCGCGTGGACCCGTCGTGACGATCACGATCTCCTTCGGGGTATCGAGGTGGAAGTCGACCGCCAGGAGCATCTCGGAAATGGAGGACGGCGATCCCGAGAGCTGCGCGCCGAATGCCTTGAGCGCGTGCTCGGCGCGCGCCCGGTACTCATCCCGATCGGTCAGCAGGTGAAGGCGAAGAAGGTTCAGGACATGGACCGAGTTGCCGGAGGGCTCGGCGCCGTCGTAACCCGGCTTCTCGCGAGCAAGGAGATGCTCATCGTCATTGCCGGTGAAGAAGAAGCCCCCGCCGTCCTCGTCCTCGAAATGCTCCCGCAGCTCGGCGTCGAGGGCGATCGCTTCCCGTAGCCACCGGGTCTCACCCGTGGCCTCGAACAGGTCGAGGAGCCCCGCGATCACGAAAGCGAGGTCATCGAGGTATCCGTCCGCGCTCGCCCGCCCATCCTTGTAGGTGTGGACCAGTCGTCCACCTCGACGCATCCGCCCGAGGAGGAACTCGGCCGCCCGAACCGCCCGGTCCGCGTACCTCGTATCCGCGAGTACCAGGGCGGCGCGCGCCAGCGCCGAGATCATCAAGCCGTTCCAGCCCGCGATGATCTTGTCGTCACGCAGGGGAGCGGGTCGTGTCCGCCGAACCGTGAGCAACGCCTCTCTGGCTTCGGCGAGCACGACTCTCGATCGGTCGGGTGATAGGCCCAGCCCCGCCGCCACCTCATCCAAGCGGGTGGTTACGTGCAGGATGCCGCGGCCCTCGAAGTTGCCGGTCGGCGACACCCCGTAGTACGCGTTGACCAGCGCGGCAGACGCCTCGGGCAAGGCGGCGTCGATCTCCTCGGGCGTCCAAGTGAAGAATCGTCCCTCCTCTCGTCTGCCAGCCGGATCCACCCTGTCGGCGTCGACCGCCGAGTAGAAGGCGCCGTCGGGTGACGTCATGTCGGTGGCCACCCATTCGAGGATCTCGCCGGCCACATCGGCGAAGTCCTCGCGTCCCGTCACCTGGTAGCCGTCCAGGTACGCGACCACCAGGAGCGCGTTGTCGTAGAGCATCTTCTCGAAGTGCGGGACGAGCCACTGCCGATCCGTCGAGTAGCGGTGAAAACCTCCCCCGATCTGGTCGTACATGCCGCCCGCCGCCATCCTCTCCAGCGTGACGGACGCCATCCGGACAACATTCTCGTCACCCGTACGGCGATGGACCCGGAGGAGGAAGCGGATCGGGAGGCTACTCGGGAACTTCGGCGCCCGATTCAGCCCACCGTAGGTCGCATCGAATCGAGAGCTGTAGAACCGGACCGCGTTGTCCAGCACGGCGGAGGTAGGCAAGCCGCTCGGAGCATCCGGGGCGAGCTGCCGAGCGATGTCGCGGGTGGTCTGCTCGGCGGCCGACGCGATCCCATCGGGGTCGGTCTCATGCCTGGCCTTCAGGTCCCGGAGCAGGGTGAGGAACCCCTTTCGAGTGCCCCGATCCCCGTCTCTCGCGGGGAAGTACGTCCCGCCGAAGAACGGTTTTCGCTCCCGCGTGAGCCAGACGGTCATGGGCCAGCCGCCCCGTCCGGTCAGCGCATGGACCGCCGTCATGTAGATCGAGTCGACGTCGGGGCGCTCCTCGCGGTCGACCTTGATCGGGATGTAGTTCTCGTTGATGAACCGAGCGATCTCCACGTCCTCGAACGATTCCTCCTCCATCACGTGGCACCAGTGGCACGTGGAGTAGCCGACGCTCAGAAGGACCGGCCGCCGGAGCATCCGGGCGGCCTCGAACGCCTCGTCGCCCCACGGGTACCAGTTCATGGGGTTGTGAGCGTGCTGGAGAAGGTAGGGGCTCGTTTCGAGGATCAGCCTGTTGGTGTACAGGGGCGATCCGCCGGAATCCAGGTGGTGGGTACGGGGCCGATACCCTGACCCCCTCGCCTTCAGACCTGCTCGCAAGCGCCGCACCAAAGCTGGATCGCCGTCACCGAGGCCCGGCAGCGTCGGGTTGGAGACTGTGCGGCCAGCGGACCCATCGGCCTCGTCCGGCGGGGAGCGGCAGGTGGACCCGGCGACCAAGAGAACGGCCACCACGGCGCTGGCTCGAACGACTCGCAGCCGGTGGTTCTGGGTCGGTTGGCCGCCGTCGCCCATGCGCGCGAGGATCTCACGTCTCCCCGGCTACGTCGCTTCACGCAGCTAACAGCGACACCCGGCCCGTGGACCGCAATGGACCTCTCGGTCGGGCTGTGCGAGCTTGGCGAGGGCATGACCTACGAGGAGTTCAAGGCCGCGTTCTTGGAGGCGCTCCGCGAGTCCCGCCTGCCCGTCATCGGCTTCGCCCGCGAAACTCTGGACCTCGGCGCGCTGTCGCGGACCTTCTGGGTGGGCGTCGAGCCGATCGGTCGCCTGGATGCCCCGCCGTTCCACACGTCCGCATCGATCGAGTGGCGGTGGGACGCGCTCGACACCGCCAGGACCGCCACGACCGAGGAGGACATGCTGACCGAGCTGCTCGGTCGAGAGGATGCCCATGACGTCGAGACCGAGCGGCCCTGGCTGCGGGTCGATATCGCGCTGCGCGCCAGCCTCCCGTTCGGCCAGCCAGCCCCGATGCCGAAGGCCGTCGTTTGGGCCAAGTGGGCGCACGAGACGGTCGAGCGCCTGGAGGACGTGGAGCGGATCGTCCCCGAGGAGATGGTTCGCGCGGCCGCCCACGAGCCAGGGCTGCCCGAGATCCTCGCGTGGCAGGGCGAGCCCGCGATCAAGACGACCTGCGGGGCCGATGGCGAGCTGAAGGTCACGGGCATCGAGCTGGCGGCCTGGCAGGCGATCGAGCTGCCGCGTGTCTGGGATGACCCCGACCGCGAACCCGATGACGACCCCGCCGACCAGCTCGCCGGCATGTTCGAGCGCGTCAGGGCCGCGCTGCACTCCTGGACCGAGGTGCTCGATCATCTGCGGTAGAGCGGCACGAGGCCGCGGGTTGATCCATCTTGTCCGTCATGGCCGGCTGGACCCCCGACGGGCTGCTCGATTGGCTTGCTGCTCCGGCGGCACCTGCGCCGAGCACGCTGGTCGTCGTCGCCCATCCTGACGACGAGACCATCGGTGCCGGCGCGACGCTCGCCGACCTCGCGGGGTGCCGCGTCCTGCACGTGACCGACGGGGGACTCGGCGGCCCACCCGAGGAACGGCGCGCCGAAGTCACCCGCGCGCTCGCGATCGCGGGCTTTCAAGGCCAGCTCCTCCCTTGCCTCGGCGCCGGAGACCAGGAGGCCGCCCGCCGATTGGTCCCGCTCGTCCACAAGCTCGTCCCGATTCTGCGCGACGACCCGCCCGACTTGGTCCTGACGCACCCGTTCGAGGGCGGCCATCCCGACCACGACGCGACCGCGTTCATCGTGAGCGCGGCGATTTGCGCGCTCCGTCGAGCTGGGACGGTGGCGCCGACGGTCGTCGAGATGACGTTCTATTGGTGGCGTGACACTCAGATCGTGCCCTACGAGTTCCTCCCGGCCGAGGGACACCGCGTCGTCACCAGGAGCCTGAACGCCGAGGAACACGATCGGAAGACGAGGATGTTCGGCTGCTTCGAGACGCAGCGGAACGTCCTCCCCGACTTCCTGCCGATCGAGTTCGAGCGATTCCGCGTCGTGCCCACGTATGACTTCCGCACGCGCCCGCGTGATGGGGATACCTTCGGGAAAGCGAGTTCGATGGCGCTCGACGCCTGGTGCCGGCTCGCATCTGCTGCGCTCGACGAGCTGGCCGCCGAGCCGGCCTGAATGCTCGATCTCGTCGCTTCAGCGTTGCGGGCCGGCCGTTCCGAAACCGTCAGCGGTGCGCCACCGGCAGGTACTCGGATTCACTCGCGCCCAATCGCGGCAACAGCCCGCACCAGAACCGGTCGGTTCTCGAACCGAGCCGACGGCCAGGTCGGGCATCCGGGACACGTTCGAGGTGGTCGAGGAGCTGCGGGCCCACGGCTGCCACATCGTCACGGTCGCGGACGGGTTCGACCTCGACGGGCCGGCCGCCGAAACTTCTGGGCCACGGTGCCTCCCGTCCGGCACCCGCGTGTAGCGAAGGAGCCCGCTCGGTCGGGGGCTCGGCCGGCGTTCCGACCCGCTCATGCTTGACGGCTTTGCTCCGGGCCTTCAAACTTCTCCCAAGGGTTGGGCCCCGCAGGGGTGCGCTGGTGCCACCAGCAGCCGCCAGAAAGCCTAGGTTCGGTAGTCCAAGGCTCGTCGACCTGATCGCTCTGACCGTTTCTTCGTCCCCGATGGTGGCAGGGGAGAAGGAAAGGTTTCGCGATCATGTTGAACGATGTCCCCTCTCCCCTCGCCTGGCTGCTACTGGGTGACGGACACGCCGTCCCGATCAGCGGCCTCTCCCCGGACGACATCAAGGTCGCCCGCAAGCGAACCCAGGAACGTGCGGGCGTCGCCCTGAAGCACGTCACCGGGCTGAACGCCATCCTCCATTGCCTCGGCTTCGGCGGCGACCTGGGCAACTACCGAAGTGACCACTGGCCCGAACTCCAGCGCCGCATGGGCAACAACGGGCTCGCCGAGGCCCGGAACCTGTTTGAGGTCGGTCCCAACGATCTGTCGTTCGGCGTGATGAAGAGGAAGCGACGCGCGCTCGCCGACCGCATCTTCCTCGGGCCGAAGCCCCGGCCCCTTCGCGTCTTCCTCGGGTTCGGCCACGACTGGGAGAGCTGGGACAGGCTCCATGACGAGGTCGGCACTTCCATGTGGCTGCCCGACGACGACAGGTTCGAGCCACGCGACATGGAGGAAACGCGTCGCTGGGTGTATCGGCATCGCGTCGAGTTGAAGGGCGTCCACAACTTCGTCGGCGATCAGCTCCTGGATGTCGGCCGGCCCGGCAAGTTCGACGCACAGGTCTACTTCACGACGACCGGGGACCGCGCCGCGCAGGAATGCGCGTGGACGCGCATGCAGAAGGCAATGGACGCGCTGCGGTGGTTCATCGACCGACGCGAAGACGGCTGGATCGAGATCATCCAGGTGACCGACGAGCTGGTCCTGCTCAAGGGCCCGGGCAACAACTACGACATGCTCTGGCGCAACCTCCGTGAGGACCCTCCACCGGCCCAAGACCCGAACTCGACGGAGCCGATCCTTCAACCGCCCGACAGGCCGAGCAGCATGCGGGAGGAGATCGACTTCAACGAGTGGTACTACTTCCAACACTTCTGGGACGAGCAGGCTCGGCACAGGGCCGAGAAGCACCACTACGCGGGCGGGGGCGCAGCCGGCGAGCGGTATCCCGGGGCCGACGTGATCCTCGAACGCTACCTCCGGAGCACGGGCGCATACGGGCGGAAGCCAAACATGCCCAGCGGGAAGGCAACGCCGATCGGATTCGTGCCCGTCAGGATCGACAGCCGATCGCTGTTCGTCTCCGAGATGATCACCGTGGGGGAGTACCGACGGTTCGCCGACGAGACTGGCTACATGGAGCGCCGTGTCGGCGAGAGCTGGTCGGCCGCGAACGACGGTGACAAGGACTCCGCGCCAGTTGGCGTCACGTACCTCGACGCGCTCGCGTTCTGTGCGTGGAAGGAGCGCACGCTCAAGGTGGCGGTGCGCTTGCTCACCCTAGAAGAGCACCGCGCGCTGAGGCCGTTCGCCTCCGCCCACTACGAGAGCCTCGCCCTCCTGGACTTCCCGTGGGAGACGTTTCCGCCCCGTTTCGGGCTGGAGCCGTCGGTACGATGGTCGGAGCCGAGGTTCCTGGAGCCCGGCCCCGGCGTTCCCGAGTTCCCGGATCCGGACGGGCGGGCATCCAAGTCGCGCAAGCGATGGATCCCGGAGGAATCGTGGCCGCCACGCGCTCTCTGGCGCGATCCGATCCCGTGGGCCGAGCACTCCCGGCTTTCCTTCATCGACGCCTGGGATGCGTATGAATGGTGCGCGCCCGGGCGAATCGCTGGGCGCTACTGGGAGGGGCCGATCGCGCTCAAGAGCTGGGGCGAGTACAAGAACGTCAAGGTCGACTTCCGGATCGTCGTCGAGCAGGGGGGCCACCGTGATTCGGCGCGATAGGGTCAAGGCCAACCTCCAGGTTTTGGGCGAGGCCCTGGACGACCTGGAGCGGTATCGGACGTCGACCACCCGGGAGCAGTACGACAACAACCGCGACGCGCGGCTCCTCGTCGGGTACGCGCTTCTCCGTGCGCTCACGGCAGCCCTCGACATCGGCAAGGAGTGGGCTCCGCCTCGACGCGTGGGGACCGAGGGGCCACCGAAGTACGAGGACGGGCTCTGGTCCATGCAGAAGGACGGCCTGGACGCCACCCTGGCATCACGTCTCAGGGATTCGATCCAGATCCGGAACGACCTTGCCCACTGCAACGACTCGCTCGATCACGAGAAGGTGTTCGATGTCTTCCAAGGGGCCGGTTTTCTTCAAGAGTTCGCCGAAGTGATCGGCCGGTTCCTCAACGACCCACTTGCTGACATCCAGGTAGGGAACACGGTCGCGGGAGTCGTCACGAGCTTCACCGGCAATGGAGCCGTCGTGGATCTGGATGGCGGCCTCCGGGGCTTCATCCACATCAGCCAGATGTCGACGGACTGGTTGAACCGACCGAGCGACGTCCTGGACGAGGGCGAAGAGGTCCAGGTGCGTGTCTGCCACTTCGACCCGGACACCGAGGACATCAGCCTCGCTCTCGACCCACGTCGGGTCAACCTGTGGGTCACCGTTGAGGAACGCTACGGGGTTGGCGAGCATGTCCGAGGGAGGGTGGTCGGAATCGACGACTGGGGGGTCCGCGTCAGCCTGGAGCCGGGAGTGCAGGGCTACGTTTCGGTCACGGACATCTCCTCGGACGGATCGCAATGGCGGAGGCCCGCGGATCTGGTCCGCCACGGTCAAGAGGTCGAGGCCGTCGTCCTGGAGGTGAACGCCGCGGCCCGGCACATGCGCCTTGGCATGAAACAGCTCGCGCAGGAGGCGAACGAGAACCTCACGACCGGATCGGTCGGGGCGCCGAGGCACGAGGAGGAGCAGCCATGAGGGATAGGTGCGGTCCGCTTGCCGGCCCAATGGACCGAGCGACGTTCCTGACCCAATTCGACGCTGACGACGATGCCGAGGCCCACCTCGCGCACGAGATCGGAGGTCACCTCGCGGAGGACGAGCGGGTGCTCGGCTGGGTCCAGCCCTTCGATGATCTCCGGCGCATGGTATCGAAGAAGCGAACGCGGACGGTGATCTTGACCTGTCGACGCTTCCTCCTCGTGGATGTCCACGTGTCCGACGACAAGCGCGGTCGTACCGTCTTGATCGAATCCGCCCCCACCTTCCTCCTCCGCTGCGTCACCACGGACTCGTCGGTACGTTCGGGCGCCTGCGTCCAGAGCAGCGTGCGCCTCGACTTCTCCCGGCCGGCCTTCATGTCGAGCCGATCGGACTTCGGGCCACCTGAAAGCGTGCTTCGGTACGCCGTGGACGGCCCGCTGGGCGACGAGGTGCGCGTTTTCCTCGCGGCAGTCGCGGTGATCGCCCGCTCGACGGGCCGAGCACCGACCTTGCCACAGCAGTGACCGTTCGGAGGAGACCGGTGTCCACGCTGCGTCACGTCTTCGAGCCCGGCTCCGGCCATCGAGCCCGGAGGCCGCGCGTGATCGCGCGATATTTGCCGGTAAACCGTGAAGGGTCAGATGCAGACCCAAGATAGAGCCGCCCTATCAGAAGCTCATACCGAGCCGGCATCCACACCTGCTTGCGCGGATGCCAGACCTCAACCACATCGCCGTCCTTGAGCAACTTGCCATCAAGTACGTGCCGGCTCTCCAGGGTTGGCGGCCACACGTCGCCGATCGTTTCGTCTGCGCGCTTCTTCGCATGAGGTTCTTCACGCGGTGGCCGTTCTGAATCGTCAACCAGTTGAGCCAGGAATTCCGCGGGGCCCGCGAAGAAACCCCACTCGTCCCGGATCTCGTCGTCGTCGAAGATCGAGCCGCCCGTAGACTGCTGGATCAGGTGGATCCGTCGCAGGGTGGTGCCACGGATTTCGACGCTCTCGCGGAAGTCGAAGCGAACCTGCCGTTCGTCACCGTCATCGCTGTTCTGGCGCACGTACCAGACCGCGCGTTCGTTGCAGAAGTCGCCTCGCCCCGGCCCAACTACGATGACCGCGTCGCCCGGCGGCACCGGCGGAAGTGCCTGGGGCGGGCCATGCAGCGCGTTCCATCGATCGAGGAGGAACAATGGTCCCATCCGCCCGATTCTCCTGCCCGCTCGTGGACAGCCGCAAGGGTCCGCCCTCCCTCCAAGCGCTAGATCAGGACTCACCCGTTCACCCCTTGTGACCTCGGATGACCCACGGCTTGCGTGGTGCCAGGTTGGCGGCGACCGGGGTACCATCAGCGCCCCGATGGAGGGGCCGCTCACCAACAGCACGCTCGACACGATCCTGGCGATCCAGGTGACCGTCGCGTGGGCAGGCGAAGCGCGCTGCCAACCCAAGCGGCTGGGCTGGTGGCAGACCGACCTGATCGACGAGAAGGGCGGCGGTGATCTGCTCAAGCGCCTGCTGCCGCGCACGCACGCGTGGGCCGGGCTGGAGCCGGTTCGGGAGGCCGCTCGCCGGGTCGACGCACGCGGCCGACTCGCGATGGCGGAACCCGACCGGGTGCGCACCCTGTTCTTCTGGGGGTTCGACATGGACGAGCGTCTCGCCGAGCGGCTGGCCCGGCACAAGCGCGAGAGCGCGACGCCGTCGGACACGCTTCCGTTGGTCATCCCGCTCGGTTCCGCCTTCTCGGCGGAAATGCTCGGCACGGCGCTCGCCTTCGATGGCGCACCTGCCTACGACGTCGACCCTGGTGGTCGCCAGCTCAAGGGACGCGTTCCCGATTCGCCCGAGCAGGTCGCCCGCGCTCTGGCGGTCGCTCTGCTCCCCCTCGCCGAGCGGTACCCGCTGCCGTTTTACCGCGTGGTCGCCTGACATGCTGCCGGGGGCCGGTCGACAGACAAGATCCACCCCGAAACCGACCGCGAGGGGCGCGACCGCCGGGCCTCGCGAGGCCGTCGAGATCCACACGCACATCCTCCGGCTCGCACTGGGCATCGAGGAGTCGCGCGCGTACTGGGCGCACGTCGATCCCTGCGTTCCGATCGCCGCTCGGCCGCAACCGGCATTCGAGCAACGATGGTTCGGCGCCAAGAGCCTGGAGCGCGTCCGCACCCTGCTTGCCAACTTCGCGGTCCGCTACGACGCGTTCCCCGAAGCGCTCGATGTCCTGCGCGGCTGGCGCGACATGGACCCGCTCGTTCGCCAGCTCGTCTGCCACTGGCACCTCCAGCTCGCCGATCCGATCTACCGGCGCTTCACGGGCATGTTCCTCCCGGAGCGGCGTGCGTCCGCGAGCCCGAAGGTCGATCGCGACGCCGTCCTTCGATGGGTCAAGCACGAGTTTCCCGGCCGCTGGGCGGAGGCGACCTGCATCCAGTTCGCGTCGAAACTGCTGTCGGCCGCGTCGGAGGCCGCGCTCGTCTCGCCCAAGCGCGACCCGCGGGCTCTCTTCTATCCGAAGATCCCGGACGCGGCGCTCGGGTACCTTCTGCACCTCCTGCGGGGCGTGTCGATCGACGGCACGATCGCGGACAACCCGTACCTCGCGTCCGTGGGCCTGACCGACACGTTCCTCGACCAGCGGCTGCTCGCGCTGCCCGGCATCACGTTCCGTCGGATGGGCACGCTCACCGAGTTCGACTGGTCGGCTCCGACCCTGTCGGCATGGGCGGAGGCGCAGCCGTGACGGACTCCGCCTTCTCACACACGTTGCTCGATGAGGGCGTCGCCGCCTTGAAGCGCGACCTGCTCTCGGAGGGCGGCCCGCAGATCAGCACCATGCGGAACTACCGGTTCGCCATCCTGGTCTACAAGCCGGCCGACGAGTTCAAGGTCCGTCGCCTCATCCGCACGATGTCGGATGAGCTACGGGCAGAGGGCTGGGGGGTTCTGTCGATCTCGCTCCACAGTATCCTGCTCGACCGCGTCCGCTCGGGCGGGCCTGGTGCGGTCGAGGCCATCGTCGCTCGCGAGCGGCGCCTCTTTGCGAAAGGGCCGGATCGGGCGCTCGAATACCTCCAACAACAGATCGTCCCGCACATCGAGGGGCCGGACGGCATCGCCGCCGACGTCGTTCGGAAGATCGACGAGTTCGCCGACCAGTATCCCGAGCGCGCGGACAAGACGCTCGTGCTCGTGGGCCGATCGGGCGCGCTCTATCCCTTCTTCCGATCGTCCGCGCTCCTCAAGCACATCGACGGCAAGACCCGCAACATCCCGGTCGTGCTCCTGTACCCGGGCGAGCGACGCGACACGACTGGCCTGTCCTTCATGGGCGAGCTGCCCGCGGACCGCGACTACCGGCCGCGCATCTACCCGTAGCGGAGAACCGATGCTCATCCGCGAACTCTTCGTTGCTGACGTTACCCGCGACATCCCGCCCGTCGTCTACTTCCATGAGCAGAGTCCCGAGAAGGTCGCGGCGGAGGTGGCGGAGTACATCATCACGGGCGGCTACCCCGACGCAGACCCTCGGTCGCGTCGCGTCAAGTCGGGTATCCACGAGCAGTTCGTCCACCTGCTCGGCGGCATGCTGCGCGAGCGCCAGAAGTCCTCCGGCCCCGAGCTGCCCGCCTCGTGGATCTCGGGATTTTACGGCTCGGGCAAGAGCAGCTTCGCGAAACTGCTCGGCCTCGCGCTCGATGGGCTCGCGCTCCCCGACGGGACGCCACTCGCGACCGCCCTGCTCCGTCGCGACGATTCGCCCAAGTCGAAGGAGCTGACCGAAGCCTGGAACGCGCTCCGCAAGCTCATCGATCCGATCGCGGTCGTCTTCGACATCGGTGGCGTCGCCCGCGACGACGAGCACATTCACGCGGCCGCCGTCAGGATGCTCCAGGCTCGTCTGGGCTACTGCCGGAAGAACCTGGTTGCCGACCACGAGCTGAAGCTCGAACGAGACGGCGAGTGGGAGGCGTTCCTAGCGTGTGCCGAGAAGACCCTCGGCCGCCCCTGGGACACGGCTAAGAACGACGAGCTGGCCGAAGACCATTTCTCGCACGTGCTGCACCGGCTCAACCCCGACCGCTACGCCGATCCGGTGAGCTGGATCGACAGCCGTGCCGGTCATCGCACGGGCGCCGGTTCGAGCGTCAAGGAAGCGGTCGACGCCATCGACGCCATGATCAGCATCCGGGCGGAGGGCAAGACCCTCTTCTTCGTCGTCGACGAGGTCTCCCAGTACGTCCACCAGGACGATGGCCGGATGCTCAAACTCCAGTCGTTCGTTTCGGAGCTGGGGCAACGGCTCAAGGGTGCGGTGTGGTTGCTCGCCACGGGCCAGCAGAAGCTCGAAGAGGTCAGCGGGTCGAGCAACATCGGCAAGCTCAAGGACCGGTTCCCGCCGTCACTGCGGGTCCACCTGGCCACCACCAACATCCGCGACGTCGTACACAAGCGACTGCTCAAGAAATCGAGAGAGCAGGAGCCGCTCCTTCGCGATCTCTTCGACAAGCACCGGAGCGACCTGAAGCTGTACGGCTACGCGTGCGAGGACATCACCGTCGAGGACTTCTGCGAGGTCTACCCGATGCTTCCGGGGCACGTGGACCTGCTCATGCAGATCACCTCGGCCCTCCGGACCCGCTCGTCCCGTGTCCAGGGCGACGACCACGCGATCCGCGGTCTCCTCCAGCTCCTGGGCGAGTTGTTCCGCGAGCAGCGCCTCGCCGAGCGCGAGGTTGGAAGCCTCGTCACGCTCGACTCCATCTTCGAGGTCCAGCACTCCGCCCTCGACCCCGACGTCCAGACGACGCTCGCTCGCGTGTTCAACCACCCGGATGTCAGAGAGGACGCGCTGGCCCTGCGTGCAGCGAAGGCCGTCGCGCTCCTGGAGCTGATCCAGGAGCAGGTGCCGACGACCCCCGTGCTCGTCGCCCAGTGTCTGTACGCGCGGCTCGGCGAGGGCAACCAGGTCCAGGCCGTCGAGGCCGCGCTCGAACGATTGCGCGCCCAAAACCTGGCCGGCTACTCCGAGAAGCACGGCTACAAGATCCAAAGCTCGGCCGGCCAGGAGTGGCAGCACGAGCGGGACGACATCGGCATCACACCCGAGCAGGTGAGCGCAATCGTGCAGGCGCGCCTCAAGACGCTGCTCGCCGCTCCCGACCGCCCCCGCTACCGCGGCCGCCCGTTCCCCTGGTTCGCGTACTTCTCCGACCTCCGCCAGGCCAAGGACGTCCGCCTCCAGGACCCGCGCGACGACTCGTCCGTCACGGTCGACTTCCGCTTCCTGACCCGCAAGGAGGAACGTGGCGCCACCGCGTGGGTCCAGGAGAGCGACAAGGAGCCGCTTCGCGAGCGGATCGTCTGGGTCGTAGGCGACGCGGGTCCCGTGGACGGGATCGCGCGAGAGCTGGCCAAGTCCCAGCGGATGATTGAGCGGCACGAGGCCCGCCGCGAATCGCTGTCGCGCGAGAAGCAGCGGCTGCTGGTCGAGGAGCAGGCCCACTTCGAGCAGCTCGAAGCCAAGACCAAGGACGCGATCGCGGAGGCGTTCATGGACGGCACCTTCTTCTTCCGCGGCCGTGCGGTCCGGCCCCGTGACCACGGCAGCTCGTTCGCGACGGCGCTATCCGGAATGGCCACGCGCCTCCTGCCCGACCTCTATCCGCACTTCACAGACGTGGCCGTCACCGAGACCGAGCTGAACCAGCTCCAGGAGCCCGTCCTGTCGGGTCCTTCGACCAAGTTCCTGGAGGGCGGCCTCGGGATCCTGTCGCTCGACGCCGGCAAGTACGCGGCCACGTGTTCGGGCACCGAGCCGACCCGCGTCCTGGAGTTCATCGAGTCGACGGGCGGCTCGGCCGGCACCGCCATCATCTCGAAGTTCGGACGGCCGCCCTACGGCTACCCCGCCGACGTCGTGAAGGCATGCCTCTGCGGGCTCCTGCGAGCGGGCAAGATCCGGATCCGGCCAGAAGACGGGCCCGAGATCACGTCGATCAAGGATCCCGGCACGAAGGATCTGTTCCGTCGCGATCGTGATCTCCGGCGTGCCGACGTCTTCCCGGCGCGAGAAGGCGCCGTCACGGCCCGCGATCGCGTGGCCATCTGCACCTTCTTCAAGAAGCGGCTCGACGTCGACCTCGATCGCGAGAACGACGCGATCGCCGACGCGGTCTATCAGCAGTTCCCTGGGCGTCGCGAGCGGCTCCGTGAGGTGGAGGCGCTGCTGGATCGCCTGCCCGGTCGCCCGCCGCTCCCGCCCGCGCTCGCGAAGCTCGGCCAGGCGCTGGAGAACTGCCGCCGCTCCCGCCAGGTCGAAGAGACGGTCGTTGCCGTCAAGAAGCACCTCGACGCACTCGCCGACGGGTTGGAGCAGCTCGGCATCTTCAAGGCAGAGCTGAGCGACGACGCCGTGAGCGCCGTCCAGGCCGCTGCTCGCATCCGCGACGCGGAGCTGTCTCAGCTCGGCCAGGCCGAGGAACTGGCGGGCCTGGAGGCCGACGCGGCCGCCGTCAACGAACAGCTCTCGTCCGACAGGCCATGGCGCGAAATCGTGACGATCGAGACCGCGCTCGAACGAATCCGAGACGCCTACCGAGCGGCGCGACGTGGTCTCTTAAATCGCCAGAGTCGCGCGGCCGAGGAAGCACGTGCCCGCGTCCAGGGTCGAGCTGGGTTCGAGAAGCTCTCGGCCGAGCAGGCGCACCACGTGCTCCAGCCCCTTGCCGAGGCCCTCTTCGACACGACCGCCGACGCCACCGCGCCGTCCCTGATCGAGCTGCGCGATCGGTTTCCCGGCCGGCTCAAGCACGGTGAGGACGTCGCGCACGACCGCCTCGACGAGGCTCTCGCGAAGCGGGCGGAGGGCCAGGTCGTCAAGGTCGACCTCCACCTGCGCGGCCGCGAGATCCAGTCGCGCGAGCAGCTCAAGGCGGTGCTCGGGGAGCTGGAGGAGCGGGTCGCCCCACTCCTCGACGCCGGTTCACGCGTGCGGATCGTGTGAGGTGCCGACTCGATGTCGACCCTGACGCCCGAGGCGAAGGCGCTGCTGTCGAAGACGATCCGGGATCTCCGCGAGCGCCTGCTTCGTGATCTGCACGACGAGGCGGAGAGCCGGTATCGGCTTTCGCTGCCGATCGAGAAGGCCGGGCTCGATGAGGAGCACCGGAGGCGCCGCCAGCGGCTGGACGCGTTTCTGGACGAGCGCGTCAGGCAGACGAAGAGCACGAGCAAGAAGGACCTGGACGCCGCACGTGAGCGATTCCGGCGCACGGCCGAGAAGGAGGCAGCCGCGACGCTCGTGAACCGCATCGTCCTGCTCCGCCACCTCGAAGCGATGAGCCTGTCGCGACCGGAGGTCGTCACGGGTGGGTGGACCAGCAAGGGCTACCGCGCCTTCCGCGAGTTCGCACCCGAGCTGGTAAACGACGAGACCGAGGGCTACGCCGCCCTCCTCGATCTCCTGTTCGACGAGCTGGCGCTCGACCTGCCCGGCCTCTTCGGCGACGTGGGCCTGTCGCGTCTGTTCTCCGTGCCGGCCGCGACGCTCCGCGAGGTGGTCGAGCGCCTGGACGATCCGGCGCTCGCGTCCGCCTGGACGGACGACACGACGCTCGGATGGACGTATCAGTTTTGGAACGACCCCGAGCGCGAGGCGCTTGACGCGAAGATCAACGACGGGGGCAAGGTCGAGCCCCACGAGATCGCGGCCAAGACCCAGATGTTCACCGAGCGGTACATGGTCGAGTGGTTGCTCCACAACAGCCTCGGCCTCAAGTGGCTCTGCATCAGCAAGAAGAACGGCTGGACCGCTGAAGCCGAGGCGGTGCTGCCGGTGCTTAACGCGCGGCGGGCCGCGTGGCGCGAGAAGCGCGAGACCGGCGAGGTCGCGCTCGACGCGCTGATGCCGATCGAGGCCGGCCTGGAGGATTGCTGGAAGTATTACGTGCCTCAGCCGATCCCCACCGATGCGGTCGAGTCTGCACCCGACTCGATCCGCGCCGTGAAGCTACTCGATCCCGCTTGCGGCAGCGGCCACTTCCTCGTGATCGCGTTCGACCTGTTGGCAGCGCTCTACCGCGAGGAGGCGCGACATCGCGGCGACTCGATGTCGGACCGCGAGATCGCCGAGTCGATCCTGGAGAACAACCTCTTCGGCGTGGACATCGATCCCCGCGCGATCCAGATCGCTGCTGCGGGCCTGTTCCTCAAGGCGAAGGCGTTCGCGAGGGACGCTCGGCCGAAACAGATCAACCTCGTCGCGCCCGCCCTGAACCTCGCGCGCCTACCGGAGGACGATCCTGCACTCGTGCAGCTCAGGCGCGAGATCGGGGAGGCGACCGGCATCCCCGGCGAGCTGACCAGCCGGCTCATCGAGTCGCTCAAGGGCGTCGACCACCTCGGCTCCCTCCTCAAGGTCGACGCGGCCATCGACGACGCGCTCAGAGCGCACGAGCGACCGAGCGAACCACCCCAGGGTGACCTGTTCGGCGGCATGCCCGATCCCAAAGACGCGGCGACGCGCCGGAAGAAGCGCGAGACCGTCCTGACCAAGCTGGAGCGGTTCCTCGGTGAGCACGCGAGCGAGGAAGATCTCGGCCTACGCCTGGACGGCGAGCAGCTCGCGGCGGGCATCCGCTTCATGCGAATCGTTCGAGAGGATACCTACGACGTCGTGTGCGGCAACCCGCCCTACCAGGGCACGAGCCGGATGGCCGACGCGGAGTACGTGGCCGCGAAGTATCCGCTAGGGAAGGCCGATCTTTGCACGGCGTTCTTGGAACGCGGGCTTGAGTTGGTTCGGCCTGGCGGCGTGTCGGCGCTGCTGACGATGCGTGGCTGGATGTTTCTGGGGCAATGGCAGGCTTTACGTGAGCGCCTACTTCACGTTTTCGACCTTCGCTGCCTCGGTGACCTCGACAAGGGTGCGTTCGAGTCGATGACGACATCGCAGCTCATCAGTGTTTCGATGAGCACCTTCCTCCGTGCCGCACCCGCCGGTGAACTATCGGTCTCGCTCCAACCGACCGCGCCTGGCGAAAAGTATTGGGGGCGCGACCGTACGGAGTTGAAGCGCGCCGCGATCCTCGCTCAGGTTGGACGGTTCTCGTTCGACACGCACGGCTTCGCGGCGATCGAAGGCGAGCCGATCGTCTACTGGTGGACCGAGGACTTTCTCACGCGCTACGCCAATGCTCCTAAGTTGGGAAAGCGCTACCCAGCGCTAAACGGTCTCTCTACCCAGAACAACGTCCGGTTCGTTCGCACGCCCTGGGAGGTTCGGCTGGGAGACGTGTGGATCTCACGCGATCCGTCGGAGCCGCTCCCCGATTGCGGCAGATGGTTCCCATACATCAAGGGCGGTGCCGGAGCAGAGTGGTTCGAGGCGGTTAGCTGGGTGGTGCCCTGGGGAGACGCAGCCACTCCGCTACGTGTCTTCCTCGATGAATACCAGCGAGTCCGCCCGGGCGGTTTCATCAAACATGAGGACTACTACTTCAGGCTGGGCGTTGCGTTCACTGTGATCGGAAGTTCGTTTGCTGCAAGGGCGCACAGGGCTCGAAGCATATTCGGCCACATGGGATCGTCTGTCTTTCCCGAGCACCCAGCCGAGCTGTTGTGCCTTCTGAACTCGAAGTCGTCCCGGTTCGTTCTGGAGTCACTCAATCCAAGCGTTCACTTCCTGGCAACGGACGTAGACCGCCTGCCGGTTTTCCCCGTGGCTGATGCGGACCGCATTTGGACAACTCTGGAGGGCGCTTGCACGGCGCACGAACGAGCCAGGGAGTCATCAGTGGAGTACCGGCGTCCCACGGCCTCCCCTTGGATCTACGCGCAAGATTGGGCCCAGCGCGCCGTTGATCGTCCGGAGGGCGCGCCGCTCCCGCCGTACGAGCCCGTCTACGACCAGCCGACTCCCCCGAGCTTGGTCTCGTTCGCGATCGGAATCGCGCTCGGACGCTTGGGCGCGAGCGGCGAGGGCATCCTCGACGAGGTGCCCCTGGCCGCGCTGCCGCACGGCATCCTGTTCTTGTCGGCAGCAACCGAACGCGACAGCCTCGATCACACCGCGTGCGAACACCTTCGCACTGCATGGAAGGAGTACGGCGCGGTCGTCGGCGAGGGCGACGATCTCCGGACGTACCTCCGCAAGTCCCTCCTCGCGCACCACCGGTCCGTCTACGAGAACCGCCCCATCTACTTCCCGCTCTCGTCGGCCAAAAAGAGCTTCGTCGCGTGGGTGTCGATCCACCGCTGGCGCGACGACACCCTTTCGATCTTGCTGGCGGATCACCTGCTCCCCGAGCGACGAGCCCTGGAGGGCCAGCTCGACGATTTGCGGCACGCCAAGGCCGAGGGCGACAAGAAGGGTCGCGGCAAGGCCGAGGATCGATTTGCCAAGTTCCAGACGCTGCTCGGTGAGCTGAACGCCTTCATCGAGGCGGTGACCGAGTGCGCCGACAAGGGTCCGCCACCGAGCGACGACAAGTGCCCGGTCCGCGAGGTCGACGCCCGCTACTCGATGGACCTCGACGACGGCGTGATGGTGAACAGCTCCGCCCTGTGGCCGCTCCTGGAGCCGCAGTGGAAGGATCCGAAGAAGTGGTGGAAGGAGCTGGCGACCGCGCAGGGCCGCAAGGACTACGACTGGTCGCACCTCGCTGCCCGCTACTTCCCGAAGCGGGCGCTCGCCAAGTGCGTAGACGATCCGTCGCTCGCGGTCGCGCATGGCTGCTTCTGGAGGCTGCACCCAGCGAAGGCGTACCAGTGGGAGCTGCGCCTCCAGGACGAGATCCGTCCCGACTTCACGATCGACGAGCCCGACTCCGACGCGGTCCGCGCCAAGTTCCTGGCCGAGCACGCACGCGAGGCGGCCGAGATCGAGAAGGCCGAGCAGACGCGCCGCGAGCGCAAGGCCAAGAAGGCGGTCGAGTCCGCCGACGGTCCGCTCTTCGAGCGCGAGGAGGAAGAGGACGAGAGCCTTCCGGAGGCAGCCGATGCCTGACCCCGGCGGCCCGCCCACCTCGTCCGAGATCGTCTTCTACCAGGGAGAGGACGGTCGCAGCCGCATCCAGGTTCGGCTCGACGGTGGGACCGTCTGGCTCACGCAGCGCCTCCTCGCGGAGCTGTACCAGGTGACGGTCCCTACAATCAACGAACACCTGGACAACCTCTACGAGGAGGGGGAGCTGGACCCTGGAGCAACTGTTCGGAAATTCCGAATAGTTCAACCCGAGGGAAAGCGGGAGGTTTCCCGGCTCGTCGACCACTACAACCTCGACGCCATCCTCGCGGTCGGCTACCGGGTTCGCTCGCATCGGGGCACCCAGTTTCGCCGGTGGGCGACCGAGCGGTTGAGCGAGTACGTCGTCAAGGGATTCGTCCTCGACGATGAACGCCTGAAGGAGGGGCGGGCGCTCGGCGCCGACTACTTCGACGAGCTGCTGGAGCGGATCCGCGAGATCCGCGCGTCAGAGCGGCGCTTCTATCAGAAGATCCGCGACGTCTACGCCCTGTCGATCGACTACGACCCGAGCACGGACGAGACCAAGGGGTTCTTCCAGATCGTCCAGAACAAGCTGCACTGGGCGATCACGGGGAGCACGGCAGCGGAGATCATCGCCAAGCGTGCCGACGCTCGGAAGCCGAACATGGGGCTGACGACCTGGAAGGGCACCAAGGTCCGCAGTGCCGACGTGACCGTCGCGAAGAACTACCTCCGGGAGGACGAGATCCGACAGCTCAACCGCATCGTCACCATGTACCTTGACTACGCGGAGGAGCAGGCGGAACGGCGCAGGCCGCTGTACATGCGCGATTGGCGCGAGAAGCTGGATGGGTTCCTCCAGTTCAACGAGCGAGACATCCTGAAGGACGCCGGTCGAGTGTCCGCGGAGGTCGCCCAGAAGCTCGCGCTCGGCGAGTACGAGAAGTTCGAGCGAAGGCGGCTCACCGAGGAGGCGGCCGCCCCCGACCTGTTCGACGAAGCGGCCAAGACTCTCGGTCCCTCCAAGCCTGGCAAGCGAGGGCGCGGGTGAACGGGCTTCTCTCGGCGGCGATCGAGGAGGAGATCACGTCCGAGCTGCGGCGGCGTGGCATCGTCGTCTGGCTGGACCGCGACCAGCACTACACCACGCTGGTCGACCGGCTCATAGAGCGGCGCGCCGCCGGAGACTTCCCCTTTCCCGTGGTCGGCTTCCGCGGCAGCTTCCTCGATCTCCTCGTTCGCCTCGAACCCTACGGCAGCGGACTCGACAACGCGCCACTGCTCATCCACATGCCTGGCTTCACCGAGGAGTCGATCCGCGAGACGCCCGTGCTGGAGCTGTACGAACCAGGGTTCCGGTTCCGAAAGGGCCTCGACACGCTCGCCCGGGAGGCGGCTCGCGGGCGCGTGGCCCCCGACGCGCTCGACCAGTTCCTGGCCTCCGCGCCCCGCAGCCTCGACGAGGTCGATGCGTGGCTGTCGCGGAAGCTTGGCGGCAGCGGTGCCGGGCTCGACAGCCTCCTCCAGGAGGCCGACCTCCCGCTCGTCATCGACGCGTTCGTCGGCAAGCAGAAGCGTCTGCATGGCCGCGATCTCGGCGATGCCGACGCTCCCGTCGTTCAGGCGTATCTGCACCGCCACGTCGGCCTGGACGCTCGGTGGCTCACGTTCTTCGGGGGCGACCCCGGTGCCGGCGCGATCGACCGCCTGGCCGCCGCGACGATCGGCTGGCTCCTGTCGGTCGAGTACGTCCATGACCTCGCTCGCCCGCCCCACCTGGACGCGCTGAAGCCCCTGCGCACCCTATCGGCCCCACTGGTCGCCGCCTCCCAGGAGCTGGTCCGGCACCTGCGGGCCAAGCATCCGGACACCTACGCGACGCTCGCCGAAGACATCGAGCAGCACCTCCTTGGCGAGATTTCCACCATCCGGCCGGAGGACCTCGGGAAGATCGACACGTTCCGGACCGAGGAGTTGCGGATACTTGACGCTGCCATCGAGGCGCTCAAGGCAGGCGAATGGTCCAAGGCGCGTGAGTGGGCTCGGGCCCGCTCGGGCGAGACGGCCTTCTGGCTCCAACGCGACCAGGCGCGCCGGTGGACCTGGACGCTCGTCGGAGAGGCGGCCGAGCTGGGCGAGCTGCTAGCCCAGAACCAGAGGCCGCTCGAAGGCGTCCGCGGGGTCGACGATGCGGTCGAGCGGTACGCGCACGGAGCCTGCGAGGTCGACCGGGCGCACCGTAGGTTTGAGCAGAAGCGGATCGCGCTCCTGGAGCCCCGCATCCCCAACTTCGGAGACCTACAGGAGATCGTCGGCTCGCTCCGCCGGCTCTGCCGCGCCTGGGCCGATCGCCTCACCCGCGACTTCACGGCGGTTTGCCAGGAGCACGGGTTTCTGCCGGATGCTGGGCTCCAGCAGCGGACCCTCTACGAGCAGGTCGTCCAGCCGCTGACCGCCGGGACCGAGAAGGTCGCCGTGTTCGTTGTCGACGCGCTTCGCTACGAGATGGCCGCGGAACTGGCCGAGGAGCTACGGGCGGCCGGCGCCGTGGTCGACCTGCGCGCACGACTGGCCGAGCTACCGACGATCACCTCGGTCGGCATGAACGCGCTGGCCCCCGTCGCCCAGCCGAACGGACACCTGTCTGTGGCGGGCACTTTCCAGGGGTTCCGCACGGGCGAGTTCACGGTACGAACGCCCAACGACAGGGCGCGGGCGATGGGGACCCGCAGTGTCGGGCAGGCGGCCCTGCTCCTCAACCTCGCGGACGTGTGCGACGCGGAGGCGACGTCGCTGAAGCGCCGGCTCAGCCAGGCGCGCCTCATCCTCGTCCACAGCAAGGAGATCGACGACGCCGGTGAGGCCAACATGGGGCTTCCCACGTTCGACCTGACGCTCCGGCAGCTCCGGTCAGCCTGGCACCACCTCCAGGCGGCCGGCGTCGCCCGGTTCGTGTTCACGGCAGACCACGGGTTCCTCCTCCAGGACGAGACGACCAAGACGATCCCATACGGCAAGAAGACTGACCCGAGCCGCCGCCACATCCTCGCGGACGAAGCGCGGGCGGAGGCTGGCATGGTGCCCGTCTCGCTCCAGTCGCTCGGCTATGACGGCATCGACGGCTACCTGCTGCTCCGCGAGGATACCGCCCTGTTCGCGACCGGCACCGCAGGCGCCAGCTTTGTGCATGGCGGCAACAGCCTCCAGGAGCGCGTCATACCGGTCCTGACGGCCACGCGCTCGGGCGGCCTGGGCGTCGGGTACGCCGACTACGGCATTCAGGTCGAGCGCCTCGCCGACATGATGGGGGTCCGGCGCATCAGGACCCGCGTCGTTGTCGCGACCACGAGCTTGGGCTTCGTGGGCAGCAAAGCCGTCCAGCTCGCCGTGCGAGTTCCAGAACGGACCGACATCATGGCGTCCCTGCGGGATGCCAGCGGGACGGGTTCGATCCGAAGCGGACGCCTCTTCGTCCCACTCGGGGAGAGCTGGACGGAGCTGTGCTTCTCGCTGCACGGCCCGCAGGACGAGCGGGTACGCATCGAGGTGTTTCACCCGGACGCGGTCGAGCGCATCGCTCCGTGTCTCGTGGACGGGCTGTTCGATGTCGAGGGGCGCGCGTCGGTGCCGCCTCCGGCCCCGAGGGCCGGCTGGACCGACCTGCTGCCGGACGAGGGCACACGCAGCGTGTTCCTCCACCTGGAGCAGCACCGCTCCATCACCGAGATCGAGATCACCCGCCTGCTAGGTTCTCCGCGGGCGTTCCGGCGGTTCTCGCTAGAGTTCGAGGGCCACGCCGAGAAGGTGCCGTTCAAGGTGCGGATCGAGCCGGGACCAGACGGCAAGCGGTACGTGAAGGAAGGGGAGAAGTAGCCGATGGGACTTGGTCGACGAGACATCGAGCACATCTTCGAGCGGCTGCGTTCCGGCGTCGTGCCAGAGCGGGGGCTCGACGCGTTTGCCGTCGGGGTCGAAAGGCAGCGGGCCGAGATCGGTCGCCTCCTTGACCTAGCGGACGGAGGCGAAGGCGTCTTCAAGTTCCTGCGAGGTGGCTACGGCTGCGGCAAGACCTTCATGGCGCGGCTTGCTGTGCTCGACGCCCAGGCCCGCGGATTTGCGACGAGCTTCGTGGTCGTCTCGGACAACGACCTGCACTTCCATCGGTTCGACGACGTCTACCGGAAGGTCGTGCAGGAGCTGGGGACCGGCTCGTGCCCGAGGGGCGCACTCGGCGACATCATCGACCGGTGGATCGCTCGGGTCGAGGAGGCGGTGATCAAAGGGGGCGCGGACGAGAACGCCGCCGACTTCGACCAGCAGGTGGCCAAGCGGCTCGGCGAGGAGATCGCGTCTCTGACGGGGGGCAAGGCGCCCGAGGATTTGGGACGGGTGCTGCGGGAGGTCTTCTCGCTCAAGCAGGCGGGTAGGGTCGGGGACGCGGGCGCGCTCCTGTCATGGCTGTCCGGGAGCGAGAACGTGGCGGCGGCACAGAAGAAGACGGCCGGGATCAAGGGCGACATCACCGGCCGGGACGCTCTCGACTACCTCCACGGCATCCTGGAGATCGTGAAGGCGGCGGGCTATCGCGGGCTCGTAATCGTCATCGATGAGGCCGAGACGATCCTTCGGATGCGGCAGGACACGCGCGGCAAGTCGTTGAACGGCATCCGCCAGATCATCGACGCGGCAGACCGCTACCATGGGCTCCTGTGGATCTTCACCGGCACAGCCGAGTTCTTCGACACGAGGCGGGGTGTCGCTGGGCTCCAGCCACTCCACGACCGCATCCAGTTTCTCAACGAGGGCGGAGTCGTGACGCTCCGGCAGCCCCAGTTGGAGCTGAAGCCGTTCGACCGCGATCGCCTCAAGGACGTGGCGCTTCGGCTGCGCGCGCTCTACCCGTCGCCCGACGACGCGCGCCTGGAGCGCGAGGTTTCATCGGAGGCGATCACCACTCTGGTCGACGAAGTGACGAAGGGGTTCGGGGGCGACGTGGGGGTCGTCCCACGCCAGTTCCTCCGCCGGCTCGTCAACCGGTTCGACGCGATCGCGGAGAATCCGATCCCGCTGCCTGCGGCGGCCGAGAGGGTCGAGGAGCAGCGGGCCGCAGAGGGCAAGAAGCCCTACACCTATGAACCGGAGCCCGGGGACGACAAGGGCTACCCGGTGACCGGGGTCGAGTTCTAGCGATGCTGAAGATCGACTCCGCGTCCAAAACGCTCGTGCCTGTCTCCGCGACCACGCTGGCGCAGGAGAGCATCCTTGAACGGGCGCACCTCCAGGAGGCCATCATCCGCTCGTGGGACGCCTTCTGTAGCGAACTCGGATACGAGGAGCTGTTCCTGATCGGTTCGGAGATCGTTCCGCACGATTCCTGCGACGACCGCATCGACATCCTCGCGCTCAGTCGGGACGGGACGCCGGTCGTCTTCGAGCTGAAGCGGCACAGGCACAGGTTGCAGCTTCTCCAGGCCCTGTCGTACGCAGCCATGGTTTCTCGCTGGGACGCGCAACGGTTCCTGAAGGAGCTGGGGACGAAGGGCGACGAAGACACCGAGGAGCTGCGCTCACTGCTCGCCGACGCAGGGTTTGAGCTGAGCAGCCCGGAGGTTGTGCTGGTGGCCGAGACCTTCGAGCCCGAGGTGATTCTCGCCGCCGACTGGCTCGGACAGTTTGGCGTCCCGATAACCGCGTTCGCCTTGTCGGTCGTCGAGCACCGCGGTGACACGCTCCTCTCGATCGACCAGAAGTTTCCCCTCGCCGGAGTCGACGACGTCTACGTGCGCCGTTCGCGGCGTGCCGAGTCGGTCGAGCCATCGACGTCCTGGGATGAAGCGCTGAGGAGCATCTCGTTCCCGTTCGCCAGGAAGGCGGTCGAAATCTTCCGGAGGCGCATCGAGGGCAGCCCGCAGCGGCGAGCGTTCTTCTCGATCTACGCAGGGTCCAAGCTCGGGCGGATGCGCATCAATTTCCGGCAGCACCACTTCACGGTCTACACGTACATCCAGTCGGCGGAGGCGGACCAGGCGCTCCGCGAGAACCTCGGTGATGTGGTTCCGTTCAAGAGATGGGGGAGCGAGAGCACCAAGAACTCGGGCTTCACGTTCACGATCGAGACCGAGGCCCAGTTCAAGCAGTTCCTGCGGGCCGTCGGTGAGGCGGACGAGTGACTGCGTTCGCCAGGTTCCCGCCTCGGTTGCAGCAGGCGATCGTCTCGCGGCTGGGCTGGACCTCGCTTCGACCCGTCCAGGATCTGGCCGGGGCGGCCATCATGGACGGGAACAACGCGATCGTCTTGGCACCGACGGCGGGCGGCAAGACGGAGGCGGCCGTCTTCCCCGCGATCGCCGGCCTGATGGAGAAGGCGCCGGAGGGCGTGGGCGCCATCCACGTGGCACCGATCAAGGCGCTACTGAACAACCAGGAGGACCGGCTCGGCACCTACACCGAGATGGTGGGGTTGGGGCGGTTCGTGTGGCACGGGGACGTTGCGGACGCCGCCAAGAGGGCGTTCGTCCGTGATCCGGCCGAGCTGCTCATGACGACGCCCGAGTCCCTGGAGGTTATGCTCCTCTCCCCGCGGACGCCGGTCCCCAAGCTGTTCCCGGACCTGCGGATCGTGATCGTCGATGAGGTCCACGCGTTCGCCGGCACCGATCGAGGCGCGCACTTGATGTCGGTGCTGGAGCGGCTTGTTCGCCTGACCACGAACGACGTGCAGCGAGTCGGCCTCTCGGCGACCGTCGGCAACCCCGAAGAGATCCTCGTCTGGCTCCAGGGCACCTCGAAGCGACCCGGCGTCGTCGTCAGCCCACCGAAGGTACCGACCAAGCGGGACCTTCGGGTCGCACTCCACGAAACAGTCGAGGGGGTCGCCCAGGAGGCCGCCGCACGAGCCCGAGGCAAGAAGAGCCTGTTCTTCTGTCAGAGCCGCTCGCTCACCGAGGTGGTCGCCGAGCGGATGCGGGGCGCCGGCACCGACGTGTTCGTCCACCACAGCTCGGTGTCGAAGGAGGAGCGGCTGGCCGCCGAGGAACGGTTCCACGGCGGCACGAACGCGGCGATCGTTTGCACGTCGACCCTGGAGCTTGGCATCGACGTCGGCGACCTCGATCTCGTGTTCCAGGCGAACGCGCCCGCGACGGTCTCGTCGTTCTTGCAGAGGATGGGCCGTACTGGTCGGCGAGAGGGCCAGACCGCCAACACGACATTCCTGTGCGAGCATGTCGAGGCGGCCCTCCAGGCAGCCGGCCTCGTCGAGCTGGCGCGCGAGGGGTGGGTCGAGACGGTCGCCCAGCAGACGCGCTGCTGGCCCGTTCTCGTCCACCAGCTCCTCGCCATGACACTCCAGTTCGGAGCCATCAGCCCCGAGCGGTGTTGGGACCAGCTCTCGGTCGTGCCCGACTTCCGCGGCATCTCCCGCGCCGAGTTCGATGCGCTCGTCGACCACATGAAGCAGGAGGACTACCTGTTCGAGGCGGGCGGTCTCCTGTCGATGGGCGCGAAGGCCGAGCGGGTGTTCGGCAAGAAGAACTTCATGGAGCTGTACGCCGTGTTCTCCAGCCCAGTGTTCTACCGGGTCCACACCGCGACCGGCAGGGAGATCGGCTCGCTCGACCAGGCGTTCGTCGATCGACTCGTCGACCAGATGAGTTCGTTCCTGCTGGCCGGCCGCGCCTGGATCGTCGAGCACGTCAACCACCAGGACCGCACCATCGCGGTTCGCGACGCCCCCCGCGGTCAGAAGCCGAGCTGGGGTGGGTTCATGCCCCAGCTCCTCGGCTTCGAGCTGTGCCAGCGGATCGGGCGGCTGGTCGCCGAGGACACCCCCCTGCCGTACGTCGAGCCGACCGCCATGAAGGCGATCGCTGAGTTCCGCGAGCTGCTCGGCGACCTCCTCCGGCGACCTGGCCTCGCCGTCCAGCTCGACGATACGGCGGCCCGCTGGTGGACCTTTGCGGGAGGCCGCATCAACCACACCATGAAGTACGCGCTCGAATGGACGGCCGGCTGGAAGGTGGTGGCGGACAACTTCCAGCTCCGCATCGAGGGCGACGGTGTGGCCCACGAGACCGTTGGCAAAGCGATCGCCCGGATGAACGACGACGCTTTCTGGTCGTCCCCCGAGACCCAGCGGGCCATCCTCGCGCGCGTGCCGGCCTACCGGCTCAGCAAGTTCCAGGACGTCCTGCCCGAGGCGCTGGCGGTCGAGATGGTGGGGGCGATGCTGCTGGACTTCACCGGGGCCGCCGGGGTTCTGCATGCATCTGGTTGAACTCCGTCTACCAGTCTGCGGAGTAGCGACGGCACGCTTCCATTGCCGGGCGGAGCTACTGCCACCCTGTCTTCTTGCGCCGAGCGTCGCGTCGTTTCAGGTAGTCCTCGATGCCCACGAGCCCATCCCACTGAAGTAGGTCCTTGTTTCCGGTGACCCACCAGGGCTCGGACTGCGCCGAAATCCAGACGCCGCTGTCGTAGTCGTCGTGGAACCACTCACCCGCGCGCCGCACCTCCGCGGCCGTCATGTTCAACGCGGCGGCGAGATCCTCGTCCGTACGCTTGACGTCGGGATCCTCCATGTACATGTCCCGAACGTGCTTGAGGATTCGGATGAAGAGGTCCAGTTCCGGGGCGTCAGGCTCGATGCGCGCGACCGTGCTGACCCGAAGCCTCAGTCGCTCGTCGGCTTCGCCGGTCGATCGGAACTCCCACAGCTCCGACTGGTGCGCGATGAGCCAGTCGAGGACGGGGCCGTGAGCACGGTGCTCGATGACGAACCGGGCAAGCTGCGGCCACTCTCCCGAGGTACGCCACGTCTCGTAGGCTTGGCGAAGCAGCGAGTCGCCTTCGATGTCGAGCGTGGCGTCGCGGTAGGCGCGCTCGCGGCGCCGCACGAACTCCCAGATATCGGTCAGGCCATCGAACGCCACGTGCTGGAGGCGAGGCTCCCATGACCAGCGCCCGGCCTCGAATCGAGAGGCGTGCAGCTCGTCGCCGACCACGCGACCAAGCCGAGCCAGCTTGGCCGCCTCCCCATCTGTCGCCTTCTCGCGCAAGTCGGCTTCCGTCACGGTTGGATTGCCGAACGGGTCGCGCATGTAGCGGTCGATGCCGAGCTGCATGAGCGCGACGAAGAGCGTCCCGACGGCGTCGCCTCCGGATGTCAGCGCGACGCCCGGCACCCGCAGCGCGACCAGATCGTCTGGCGAGAACCCCTCCCGCTCGGTCGCCCACAGGACCTGGGAGAGCAACGCCAGCTCATCGTCCAGGTTGACACCGCTCTTGGCAAACTGGACGCGTAGGCGCTTCCGCAGCGGCCATGTGCCCTCCCGGTTCCAGTGCTCTGCTATCGCCTCAAGGATCGTTCGCTGGACATCGCGGAGGACGGGAGGCCACCGAACTTCGGGGAGGGTCACTGTATGGCCCGAGTACGGGGCTGGCTCCATGCCTTCGCTGGGTTGCCCGGACTGCTGGTCCTGTCGCGGCGCCGTCGGCAGTGCCGCGATGAGATCGGCCAGTATGCCGGCGCCGGTGTCGAACTCGATTGAAACCCAGTGGGCGGTGGTCGTGAGACGCTTGATGGCCTCCGTGAATTCGTCGTCGAGCGATAGGATCCCGGCGATCGCGGTTCGGACGCCCGCTGACTCCGAGCTGGTTCGTGCCGCGACCCGCTGAGCTTCGCGCACTCCTCTCACGAACGTTTGGCTGACGGCGTGCCGGAGGATCTCGTCAGGCAGATCGGCTAGCTTCGGCGTCGCCCGTTTGACCGCGGCCCAGTCAGCCTCGACACTCGGCATGAGCGGTTCAACGGTGTCGGAATAGGTGCATATCTTCCGAGCAAGAACGCGCTGCGCGGCCACCATCGCCATCACGCGTTCCTGGGGAGCGCCCCCGAAGGACTTGACCTGCTGGGTGAATGAGCGAACGTCGGTGTCTAGTTTCTCCAGCGCAGGGGTCACGCGTTTGTAGAAGGTCACCAATCGGCCGACCGCCTCGTTCATCTCGCGGAGTTCAGCCCAGTCGTCCTCGGCGATTCCAAAGTGTGTCGATTGGGCCGGCGTGGACGGTTCCACAAGGCCGAACGGCCCGCCTCGGGCCGTCGAGCCCTGGCTCGCGGGTGACGGCAGGCTCGCGAGGGCCGTCGAGTCGGACAAGACGAACTGGACCAGCGAGACGGCGGCTGCCGCGGCGAGCGGCTGGTACCCGTCGGTCTTGGTTCCGTCGCCCCAGTCGCAGATGCCCTTGACGACGATCCACTCGGTTCGAGCCTCGTGGCGCGAGGCTGCCGCGTAAACGCCCGCCGCCTCCATCTCGCCACCGATCGCCGACGGGAAGGCTTCGCGCAGTCGAGCGAGAAACACGGAATTGTCGACGAGCTTCTCGCCCGAGAGGAGGGGACCGTCGCGCAGTGCGCTGCTCGATCCGTCTGGCCGTCGGAAGTCCCACCGCCGCTTCGCGTCTCGGAATCTGCTGAGAAGGACCGGGCCTGCTTCACAGGCAGGACCCCGCGGAACGGGGTCGCCTGTGCCGACGCGTTGCTGCTCGTAGGAGATGACCTGGCTGCTCACGAGAACGTCTGCGATCTTCTGCTTCGTTCGATCACACCCGAATGCGATGCCGACGACGATCACCGCCTTCGGCCGCCACCTGCGAATCGCCTCGGCAGCGGAGAGCGCCGCGGCATCGCGTGACATCGAGCCGGGCGCGCACTCGAATACGACTGCGTGGTACGCCCCCAACGTGCCCGAGTAGTAGATGTGCTGCCCGAGCACGTGCCTGAAGCCGGGCGTCAGGACTCGCTGCACCGCGGTCAGCTCCTCGACGGTGGCTGTCACGAGAAGCACGTCGGCCGGACCCGGTGCCGCGTGATCGCGTGCCGGCGGGAAGACGGGAACTGGGCGGTACCAGGGTTGCTCCTCATCCCGGTAGTCAGACAGGTCGGGCGCATCGGCCGGCCCATCACTATCGGCGCGCGTGCGGATGAACCCGTCACGCGCTGCCCGACGGTGCAACGCGCGGGACTCTAGGTCGCCGATTTCCTTCAGGGTCCTCATCTCGACGATGTCGTCTGGCACACCCCACTGGCCGGTAGGTGAAGAGGAGCCCTTGGTCCACGAGCTGCCCCCGCCCGACAGTTCGAGGACGTCGATGACCGTGACGGCGAGGCAGAACTCATCGTCGGACGCGACGACGTCCGCGCCCTTCAGTTCCGCCCACGAGAACGCCTTGAAGCCGACGCCTTCCACGTCGAGTCGACGCTTGAGGTACCGGAGGAGCTTCTCGCCAACTGCGGCGGCGTATCCCGTCTGCTTGCAGGTGAGCAGGCCGGCAGGGGTCAGGTGCAGGTTCTCGTAAGACGGATGGCCCGACATCTCAAGGATGTCCTTCCCGATCAAACCGTTGACCGTCGACAGGAGCGCGTCTGCGAACTCGGGCGGTCTTGAGAGCAGAACGTGTTTGAGCGGGCACGGCTCGGCATGATCGATCTGGTATTGCGCCGCCAGGTCCAGGACGGTCCGTTCCCCCGGTGTCAACTTGTTCATGTTGTCGGACCCTCCGGCGTGAGCAGGAACGTCTGGTGCCCCTCGGCGGGCGGGGCATGGACGTCGAGCGCGAGGTACTTGCGGTGCCGGACCTGCGCGATGTCGCCGGGGCTAGGCGCATACCTCGGGATCTCGTGGGCCGCGAAGATGGGGGGCGGCGGGACAGAGTCGCCAGCGCCGTGCGCCTGGAGCAACCGGGCGGCCAGCGCGGGGCGCGCGCGCCCCGAGTCATCGAGCCCGTGGGCCCGGCACGCCGCTTTCAGCTCGTCCCGCCCGAGCGCACCCAGGACATCTTGCAACCGGAGCTGGCCGGAGTCGGCAAGCGCGGCGGCCTGCACATCCTTCGTGCCAGCAGTCGGGACGACGACCCCGAACTCGCGCCCTACCTCCACGATCCTCGACTTCGCCAGAGCGGCGAGGACGGAGCGGGTCGTCGGCTGCTGTTCCCCCGGCATCGGACCGATGAGGGTAGCCGAGGGGGCGGGGGGCGGACAGACGGAAGTCAGGTCCCCCGCCGCTCACCACGATACAGTCGCGCCCGGGGAGGGCTGGCCCATGCGTTCCAACCACGAGCACGACCCCTTTGGAACGAAGGGGGACGCCAACGTGACGGCGATCGCGGACGCCTGCCGGGCGCTCACCCAGGGGGCGACGGACGACGCGCCCGCCATCATCACGTCCCGATACCCATTCGAGGCGATCGCGAAAGCGGGGCGCCGCTACTCCGAGGTCGAGATGATGGGGGTGTTCACGCGGGACTGCTTCATAGACCGCTACTCGGGCGCGAAGCTCGTGTTCCCAGGTGTCCTTCGGCTCCTGTCCGTCATCATGCCGGCCGAGTTCCCGTTCCACCCGAACTGGAAGACGGTGGCGTGCCACCCGGCCTACTGGGACCTGTTCCCGACGATCGACCACGTCGTGCCGGTCGCACGTGGCGGGGCAGACGATGAGTCCAACTGGGCGACGGCCTCGATGCTCTCGAACGCCGCCAAGGCAAACTGGACGATCGAGGAACTGGGCTGGCGGCTCCACCCGGCCGGCCTCATGGACGACTGGGATGGGCTGGTCGGATGGTTCCTGGACTACTGCACCGCCCACCCCGAGGTCGTGGCGAAGAGCCCGTACCTGCGGAGGTGGTGGCGGGCCGTCCAACAGGTCCGCAAGCCCGGTTGACCATCAAGCCGCACCCGACCACCCTCGCCCCGATGCTCGTCCGCACCACCATCACGGCGCCCTCGGGCGACATGGCCGCTGAGGTGATCGAGCGAGGCGACCACCTGCTCGATGTGATGGTGTTACGCCGGCTCCGCGAGCACGCACCCGAGTTCGTGGTCGACGAGTACGTCTGGCAACAGGTCGGCCGCGACAACATCCTCACCGATCGATGGGGCGGTCGAGCTGGCGCGCCTGCATGATCAACGCGACCGAGGACGCCAGCGCCTCGTGTAGCATCGGTCGCATGTCTGCTGCGAAGAGTACAACTGGTCAAGCACTGGTGGCTCTCATCTCGAAGGACCCGATGGGCGTACGGGACGCTCTGGCCGATCCCGCGGTCTTGGCGGCGCTGAGCGGTATCGGCATCCCTCCACCGATCAAAGTTCTCGCGCTCCACGTCCCGCATCCCGACTCCCGCAAGAGCATCGGTCTCGGGAAGACGCTCTGCGGCAAGAATGGGACTCGCCATGCCAACGTGACCTGCAAGGACTGCCTGAATCGGGTCGCGAAGGGGCTTGGTCCGCCCAAGCCGTAGCGCCGTCGCGCTCACAGTGAACGCCGAGTCTCCGGCGCGGCGTGGGTCCGTCGTATCCGTCCGACAGACCACGTCGCGGACCCTCAGGCCCTCCGTCCAACCCCTTCCGTACCCTCACGCTCCTCGCGCCCTGAACACGTCCCCCGGGTCCATGACTACCCTGAGCCCGAGGTGGTACGGACGTCGTCGTGCTCGCGGGCCAGCGGTCAGTTCACGGAGACGAGGTCGAGGAAGCTGTCGACCGGCCAGCTCGGCAACAGGCAGAAGACGCGCACGTACGACCATGGCTCCATGTCGTGGAGCCTTCACCTCGCGAGCAGCGCGGTGAGCCGCGCCTTCACGCTGTCGATGCCAGCTTCCTTGGTGGAGCGCAAACGCGCTGTCCTTCCCGCTGCTCCACGAGACGATCGCCTTGGGTCGTGACACGAGCGGAGGATGCCGCACCGCTGTAACGGGCCGCAACCCGTCGGCGAGCGGGTAGGATGGTCGAACCAGAGGGCCGGCGCCATCGTGTTCTGCCAGTCGGACCAGGGCCCCTCCGATCCCTTCAATGCCTGCGATGGGCCATGTTACCGTTCGCTCATGGGGAGGGCACTGGCGGGGTTCGGGCTAGTTCTGCTTGCGTTCGGATGCAGCAGCGAGGACGGTGCGCCGGGTCAGGCTGCGGGCGCCACAGATCAGCGGGCCACGACGACTGCGTCTGCGCCGGATCGGCAGGCAACGGCAGTCACGCAACCGCCGGTTTTGTCGCCAGGGCCATCGGAGCCAGTGGTGAACTGGAACGTCGACCAAGCCGTGGGGACTGTCCAGCCGTTCGGTCAGGCCGCTAGCCTCCCCTGTGCTGGTCAGGCTGGTCAGGGCATCTCGGAGGCCGACGTTTCCGAAACCCTTCGGGGGCTCCGTGGGGGTGAGCCCCCTCTGAACCACACGCCGGCTGATCTTGCCGCCGTGATTGCTTGCAAGACGAGTCGGCGAGAACTGGCACAGGCGTACAACCTGGGTGGTCTCGCCCGGCACCGCGGAGGCGACTACTCGAAGAGTGCTGTCATGTGGGCCAGCGCGGTTCAAGTCGACCCGTCCTACGCCGCTGCTCGATTCAACCTAGCCTGTTCGCTGGCGCGGCTCGGACGGGCCGACGACGCGATCGTGCAACTCCGGGAGCTTGTCCGAGCGGGCCCCGAGGGTGAAGAGTGGAGACGGAGGGCGTCCAGGGACACCGATTTGGAGAGCCTCCGCGCGAGACAGGATTTCAGGGCGATTGTTCTTGAGCCCGAGCCGACAGTAGCTGGAGGCGGTCGGCCCGAACCCTCGGACAACACCGGGCCCAATTGTGGACCGGACCCAGCGGCGTATTGCGTCTCCCAACGAGTGGATGAAGGCGAGGTGGCTCGTGCCTGTGCTGCCGACATCCAGAACGCATCGGACCCGGAAGGCTGCCGCGAAAGATGGAGGAGGAACGCGATCCTGTGTTGCATGGGAGAACCATCGACGCTGACTGCTTCCGACTTGGTCCGAGTCGGGACGCCGAGCAGGGAGGCCATGATCTTGGTCGAATCGGGCGCACTTTCGGACCTTTCCTGCCACTACTTCTCGCGGCCCCCTTGCAGATGATGTAGTCGCCGAAGTAGAGACTGTCGAAGTGTTGCGGCCGCGCCAGTACGCGAGCGCCCGCTGCGGACTCCCACCGGACCGGGTAGCCGCGATCCAGCGTGAGGCACTTGGGTACTGTACCGGCACGATGTTGGGGTCCAGGCCGATTCGGTGGACCGGTAGGACCGCCCGTCACGCGGGGCTCTGGGACGCCCGGCGTCGAGGGGGCTGGCGACCAGGGCGGGCCGCTGTTCCGAAATCCGCCAACCGCCATTTTGAACGTTCCGGATTTGGTGCCCGGGCCCTGTCGGCGCCGTCCGGTCTCCGATAGGGTCCTCGACCATGACGCGCGACCACCTCACCGCCATCGCGGTCGCGTGGATCGCGCGCGTCTGGCGCGACCGCGACCTCGACGCGATCGACGAGCTTGCAGGCCGCCACCCTCGCGGAGCGGAGCCAGCAGGCCGGGCAGCGGCGACCGGACTATGTCGCGGAGGACTGGTTCAGCGCATCCAGACCCTCGTAATTTCCCATGGAGAATCGAGCTACCATCGAGAGTAGGGAAAAAAGGTGGCCCTTGACCCTCTCCCGCGACCACGCCCGCGCGTTCTAGAAGAAGACGGGCCAGAGCAAGCCCCACCAACGGAGGCAAATATGGGTACAAAGAGGAGCGCAGGACGCGGCTACCACGACAGCACCACGAGGTTCCCCGACGGGCGGATTGAACGCGTTCGGACCGACGATCGGTCCGGTCGAATCAGCGATCGCCAGCACACCACGCGAGACGGCTCGCAGTGGTCTCGCGACTCCGCCGGCTGCACCCGGGAGCGGCGTGGACGCAACAGGTAGTAGGTCCCCAGGAGGGGGCGGCGGGGATGCTCCTCGCCGCCCCCAGGGGCTTTCGGACGCGTCGACGGACGAAGCCCGGCTGAATCACGCCCACGATCAGAGCCGCGAACAGCTCGTCAACCTCACGCGCAGACTGCTCGGAATCGAAGCGGCCGCGGAGGATGCGGTGCAAGCCGGGTACACCAAATGCCTAGAGAAGTGCCGACAGTCCCCCAGGGCGCCGGATGAGCCACTGTTCCGGGATGAGCAGGCTGCCAGGAACTACCTCTTCCAAGTGACCATTCGCTGCGCGCTGGACCAACTTCGTGAACGGAAGAGGCGACCCGCCACGGAACTGGTCGACGACATTGTGGATCCGGGAACCTCGGTCGATCGACTCCTGGCGACCGATCACTTGTCTCGGGTCTTGTGTCGGGTGCCGGAAGAGATCGGCACGTTCGTCAAGGCGTACGTGCTCGCACGGGGACCACATCCGGAGACGCTCCAAGCGGCCCTTGAAGCATTTGTTGCCGACCCGTTTCCGGAGGATGAGGATGAGGATGGGGGCAGGCGCGGACGGCGCAAGCGCGGACGGCGCAAGTCCTGGCTGGGCAAGCAACTCGTCCGCTTCCGCCGGCACCTGAAAGAGCAGCTCGGAGCCCCCTCCGTTCTGTTCGTGTGGGATAGATGGAAGAGTCCTTGGAAGCGGCGACTCGTCGCGCTGGTCATGGTGGGCAGCACCGTGGCGGTCGCGATCTTCGCCAACCTCCTGTGGCCACGACAGGAGACCGGCGTGGACCGCGGGACTCGGTCTGTCGCGTCCCCCTCTACCGGTGCGAACCCGTCGGAGATTGGACGGAGCGGCCATTTGCTCGGTGCGTCGCCGCCCGGTGTCGGTACTGCAGGCGCGGGCAAGCTGGCGACCGGAGACTCAGTGCCCGCAGCGGCAGACACACCGCCGGGTCCATCACGACCCGGCGAGAGCATCGACGACACGGCGCCGATCGCGCGCGAACCGCAATGGATGGAATGGCGGCTGACGGGCCATCCACCAGGTGGTTTCGTCACATTCGTTGGGACGCGGGACTTCGCGAGCAACGGAACCGCGCGAGAGATCGATATCGCGTTCCAGACCCTACCCGACCCTGTCGGTGCGTGCCGCGAAGGAGGACCGGACGAGCGTCTCAGGAGCTACGCGAAAATCCCACACCACTGCTGGCGCGCTCGCGGCAACGTCTGGCTTGAGGTAGCGATCCCCGATTTTGGAGGCATCCCTCAGGACCGACTCTGGAACACTAGCGGGCTCGGGTTTGAACCGGCGCGCGCCTTCTCCTGCGGTGTCGAGTCTGTCCGTCAAGAGGTGGTTCCACAAGACATCGGTGAGCGAGTTCGATTGGAAGTCGCGGCGCGGACGCAGCGGGACGACGCGCTCCTGTGTCTCGCCGCGAGACCGGCAGGCAAAGAACGTGTCGATGGTCGAGGCTGGCCTGAGGGCGGAGTTCCGTTCTTCGTGCAGCTTCGCGGCCGGTGAGCCGCCTCAGCACTCCCGGATAGCTGGGCGAGCGGCGATCACGGCGCCTCGGCGAGCCAGACGGCAAGCTCGACCAGCGCGTCGTCCGCGTTCAGCTCGCCCTTCGTGTACGCCGTCATCATGAACACGAAGTCGGTCATCGATCCGAGCACCCTGCGGCTTGCCGTCCGGCAGATCGTCGCGTCCTTCATAGCGGCCAGCTCGCGATCGATCGCGTCGGCGGGCGCGCCGATCGCTCGAAGGACCTGACCGACCCGCTCGGCGAGCCGCGGGACGATCGACCGAAGGTCTTGGGCGCGTAGCACGACGGGCAGGAGGGTCCGGTCGCTCACGCAAAGAACAAGGGGCGTGCGGCCCACGTGGACGAGGTTGGCGTACCAGTCGCCGAGCAGCGTGCCAGTCTCGATGGGCTCGCGCTCGGGCGCGACCTTCAGGCGGGTGAGCAGCCGGGCGGTGCAGCGGAGCCGGTACACGGGCGGGCTCGTAGCACGGGCAGGTGCGCGATCACCGCAGGCGGCAACACGGTCAGCGACTGCGTCGCCGGCCTCGCGGCGGTGCCTGCCCGACCTCCCGGCCCGCCGCGAAGGCCGAGTCGTCGCCCCGGTGAATGAAGATGCGACCGCGGAGATGGCCGTCCTGCTCGATGATGGCCCACCCACGACCGCCCGCTTGATCTGCGTCGTCGGCCCCCTCCCACGAGAACTCCACGAGGGGCAGCCCATCGCGCGCTCCGAAACGACAGTCGATCCAGCCTTGCACCGCGCAGAACCGGAACTCGCCCATGGCTTCGGCCTCGAACGCGATGAACGCGGGTCCGTCGAGGTCCATGGCGTCGCGGTCCCACAGCTCCATCTCGGAGATACGCCAGCGGCCCGCGAAGGCGGTTGCCGTTTTCCTTGTTGCGGTCATCGGCGGTGTCTCTCTGTGTGTGCTCGTGGTGTCCCACACGCTCGCACGGCGCGAACCTGGTCGGATCCGACCGAACCGAGACGGAGCGCGGCACCCGGCGTGTGGGCCGACTCGGCGAACGGGTGTGCTCCGGCGACGGAGTCGCGAAGGTTCTGCCAGGCGCCCTGGAGGGCCGACCAGGCACCCTTGGTGTAGCCCGCGGGCTCCGTGTGGAACGGCTTCCTCGCCATCGTGCGCGACCTTGTAGCAGGAGGGGTGGCCTCGCAGCCATCTCGTCAGTCGTCCCCGTGCGTGCTCGACCCACCGAGCTGCCTGGGCGCCGCGACCTCGTCGGCCTCGGAGCTGTCCCGGTGGATCACCTCGGCGACGACCCGGTCGGTGACCTCGTCGAGGTGGCGGCGGAGCGTCGCGAGGATCTCGGTGAACTCGGGCGACAGCGTCTCCTCGACGAACCGCCTGGGCGCCTTGACCATCACGGTCGTGTGGCGCTGGCCGCGGTAGCGGAAGGGGCGCAGGCCGTACCGGCGGACCAGCGCGAGCAGGATCTTGCGGGACCAGGCGTCCGGGAGGGCGAACCGGAACTCGACGGCGGGATCGGCGCGCTCCTGCTCCTTGAGCCGGCGCTCGATGCGGCTTCGGGCCTCGCCCGCCGCGACCCGCTCGCCGTCCGTGGTCGCCCCGGCGAAGAGCGCCTCGATGAGCCGGAGCTTCTCGATCAGCTTGGCTTCGTCCATCGGGGTCGACCCGGTAGCACGATCGGGCGGGCGGCCACCAGCGTCAGCGTGATCAGCCCGTCATGCCCGGGTGAGCCAGTAGCCGGGCTCCCGCTTCGCGTGCGCAAAGGCCACCACCTTCACCGCCGTCTCTGACGCCGTGTAGAAGATGACGTAGGGGAAGCGGGGCACTCGCCGTCGCCGGTACGGGTGGTTCTTGCGCCAAAGCGGGTTCGCCTCGGGGGCCGCGAGGATCTCGTCGATGGCGCCGTCGATCGTGGCCACCAACTCGACTCCGAGCCCGGGGCGCTTGGACTCGTACCAAGCCGCGGCTGCAAGCAGCTCCGCCTCGGCCTCGGGCTCGATGCGGAAGGACTGGATCACCGGGACGCGAGCTGGGACAGGATTCGCGCCCTCACATCGGCCCACTCCGGTGCGGGCGTCCCGCGCGACTCCGCCGCCTTCGACCGGCGCTCCAGCTCGGCCAGCCAGACCGCGTCCCAGTCGGCATCGGCGGGGCCGTCTACGCTCGCGATGATCTCGGATGCGATCTCCAGCCGCTCATCCTCGGGAAGAGCGAGGACGTCGTCGAGGAGCTTCCGAGCCGAACTGGTCATCGCAACACGAAGCGTAGCGCCCTTCGCCGCGGGTGGCCACGGTCGAGGGTGGGGAAACAGGTGTCAACCCTCTACGCGGGGCGTGGACGACCTCTCCTACCCGTCGCGACAGGCAGGGCGCCGACGCCACGGGGCCGGGACCTTCACCTCGACCACGTCTCCGGTTTCCGGGCTCGGGACCGGCAGCCCATCCTTTGCCGCCGCCTCGTGTTGCGGGGACGCGGGTTGAACGAAATGAGGGGGGGCTGGCTCGTGGTCCTCATCGTCTCCGGGGCGCTGAGGCGCGCTCGGGCTCTGGAGTCGGCGCGCCTGGGCGCCTCGCCCGCGGCTGGGTACAGGGGATGGCCGCGACGATCCCGGTCTGCCCCGGTGCAACCACCGCTGCCGGAGCCCTCTTCGTCGCTGGGTGATGCAGGGAGTGATGCAGTCGCGACTCGCGCTCAGGCTTTCGGCTAACATCTCGCGGCGCTGGCCAAAGCAGACGCGGACTTTTAATCCGACGGTCGCGGGTTCGATTCTCGCACGGCCCACCAGATTTCGCGGAATCACTCCCCTTCTGGCTCTCCGCCGAGTCCGCCGAATCCGCCGAATCCGGCTGATTCGTTTCTGACTGATGCAGTAGTGATGCAGTCGGATCGGCCTCGCTGGGGTCCCCTTCCGCCGGCATCTCGGGAGCTTGTCCGCGCACGACGCCGATGGCAGCCGCGATCCGAGCCCCGAGCGCATCGATCGGCAGCCTCGCGTAGACCCGCTCCAGCATCTTGGTGTCCTTGTGGCCCATGCACGGCGAGAGAAGCTCCAGCGGTGCCCCGGCCGCGTGCAGCCACGTCGCGAACGTGCGCCGCAGATCATTCATGGAGCAGCGGGGGATGCCGGCCCGCTTGCACGCCGTCCGCAGGTCGCGGTTGCACGTGAGCCATGGACGAAACAGGAGCCCTCCCGTGCCCTCCGCGTGCGCGACGGCATACCGGAGCAGGGTCCGCTGCTCCTCGCTCACCACAGGCACCGTCCGGCGTGAGAGGGCGGTCTTCGTCCCCCTGAGAGCGACCACGGAGAAGTCGGCCGGGATGTCTTCGGGGCGGGCCCGGTCGGTCTCCCCGAGCCGGGCGCTCGTGGCCACCACGAACGCGGCGCGAGCGGCACGGTCGGCGACCAACTCAGGCAGGAGCCGCTGCATCTCGGCCCCCGACAGGAAGCGGGTCCGCGGCTCGTACTCCGCCGAGAACCTCAGCGGGAGGATCGCCGCGGTGTCGCCCGACCACATGCCCGCGCGCTTCGCCAGCCGCAGCGCGGCACGCAGGGTGCCCAACTCCTTGGCGATGGTGTTCTCGGACGGCAGCTCGGCCTTCTCGGGGTCGGGCCGCTCCCCGCGCCGCCCTGAGACGTAGGTGTCGACCACATTGGCCGTCAGCTTCGAGAGCAGGAACCCGTGGCCGAGCATCCGCACCAGGTGCCCCGCCTTGCCCTCGTAGTAGCCGACCGTGGCTCGGCTCCTCTTGCCGGCCGGTACCAGCTCCCTCTTCGTTCGGAGGAGCAGGTCCAGCGCATCGTTCAGCGTCGCCGTGCGCGCGGCTCGACCGGCCGGATCAACGGCGTCACGCTCCCACTGCGCGGCGACCTCCTCCGCGGCCTTGCGGTCGTGGCAACCGGTGCTCCTTTGGAGTCTGACCCCGTCCTCGTACACGTGGCCGTACCAGACGCGCCCCCGCTTGGTGAGTCGACCCGATCGATACTGTCGCATCCGAAGACCTCCTGAACGTACAGCTCCCAAATGACAATAGGCACTCGAAGCAGCCCGCGCTTGCCTTGCGCTCTCCGGGCCGCGCGTCTCAGGTGCTCGTAGGCGACCGATCTGCTGCACCCGAGCGCCTGCATAACGTCCTTCGCCGAGACGAACACGGTGATGGGCAAGACCCGCGCGGCCGGCTTCTCGGGCGCGCTCACCGCGCACCTCCGGCATTGTCGGCCTGCTCACCGCCGTCACCAGCCGCGCGCCCTCGTGGTGGTGGCGGGTCCCCCGACCCCGAAGGCGCCGCCGCCCTTGTCGTCGCCCTGGACACGCGCCCTGGGCGGCGGCGGGCGCGGGGGCGGGCGGTGGGGCGAGGTGGGTGGGCAGCTCGCGGGAGCTGGCAAGGACGGAGGGGCGGGGTGGGGCCGTTGCGAGCGCGCCAGAGCATCGAGGAGATGCGCGTCTGGAACGGGGGGTGGAGGATGCGACCCGCCCAATCCAAGACGAGCCCGGGATCGGGCATGTCGGCGGTCCATGGTGTCATCGTCAACATCAACGTCTCCGTTGCGCGAGCAGTTCGGTTCGGGCGATCGGTCATGGCGTCGGCTCCTTCTCGCGGAGCGCCTTCGCCAGCAGGTCGATCGACTCGGCCACGACCACCAGCTCGAACCCGATCCTGAGCATCCCGATCCCGCCGAGGCCCGCGACCTCGTGCTTCTTGACGATTGCTCGTGCGTTGAGGAGCTTGTTGTTCAGCCGCTCGGCCAGGGGTCGAGCTTCGTGCAGGAGACGGGCGAGCCGCCTCGCCCACGCGGGGTTCGCTTCCTTCTCGGCCGCTATCAGTGCGATCGCCTCGTTGAGGGTCTTCTCCACGACAGCCGGAAGCGACTTGACCTGCTCGTCGTGCGGAAGGGCCGCCAAGTCATCGGCCTGCTGGTCGGTCACGCGCTTCTGCCCCCACGCTTCTCGGGCGGGGGGCGCGAGCTTCATGGCCTTCGCGACCGCCTGCTCGACAGCCCGCTCGCTCAGGCCGAACCGCTCCGCTGCTTCCCTGACGGGATTCTGGCGCGGTGCTGTCGTCCTCTTACGCCGTCCAGCCTGCGACTCTCCGTGCTTCAGCTCGTGCAGCTCGGTCCAGCGAGCAAGGCCGACCATCCACTCCTGGTCGGGCTGATAGCGGCGGAGGTTCTCCTCCAGGCCGACCAGCTCGGCGTCGGTGTCGTCCACGTCCAGGACGAGAGCTGGGATCTCGGGCAGGCCAGCCATCAGCGCGGCGCGAAGGCGATGCTCGCCAGCAAGCAGTTCGTAGGCACCGTCGGCTCGCTGGCGAACCAAGATCGGCTGGATGACACCGAACTCCGCGACGCTCCGGGCAAGCTCTTCGATTCGATCGGGGCGGATGGCCCGACGCCACTTCTGTGGCGCAATCGTGATGGCATCGGGCGCGAGGGCGAGCAACATGCAGTCTCGGTCGGCCGGAACGGTCGGCGGTCCCGGGTCGACGTCCCCGCCTTGTCGACCGCCCAGCCTGCTCTTCGGCATCTCGTCCGTCATGGCGAACCTCCCTCTGCTCCGACGTCACGGGTTTCGTCGCCAACGCAGCACGGTCCTCCGCCTCGACCTCGTGGTGGTGGGGCTGACGCGCTGGACCGGATGGCGCTGGGGCCCGTGACGCCCGCACGCACCCGAACGCGGCGGCCGCGAGGGCGGTGGAGCCATCGGGGCAGCGGGGCGATCGGACGGCAGAGTTCGCGCTGGAGGGCGCGGAGGTCCGTCGGAACGTTGGACGGGCCACGGAAGCGAGTCGACGTCGGCGGCTCCCAGATTCGCGCAGGGGTCGTCGGGTGACCGAGGATGCGGCCGGGGCTGTCCAACGTGCTGAGCGTTCCGCTCATGTCGTCATCCCATCGCATCGGGGAGTTGCTAGACGATCAATGCGACGACGGCGTGGCCGCTTGCGGAGGTCGTCGAGGCGCTCCCGCTTCGCCCGGGCCAGGTCCACGATCGCGTACAGTCGCGCCGGCTTGCTCGGGTAGAGGGGGTTCTTCCCTGCCCTGACCGGAAGGCCGAGACGTCGGAGCCGAGTGACCGTCGTTTCGAGAATCGTGACCGCCGTCTTCTCGTAGACGAACACCGAGCGAAGCGCAGGGTTCGGTGAGCCGAGTTCTTCGAGGGCCGCGCGAGCAACCGCAAGCTCGGGCTCGATCGACGCCAGCCACTCGGCACGCCGGGCCGCCTTGCGCGCCGCACGCGTGGCCGCCGCCTTCGCACGTGCGGCCGCAACCTTCTCTGCCTCGTCACCCGTCGGATGCGTCATCCGAATGTGACCGCGCAGGCCGGCCCGCCTGAACGAGCGCCCGCAAATCGAACATTGGACCGGTCCAAACAACGTTTCGTGGCTCACGACCGCCTCCATGCGCACCGCGACGAGCGGGCGCACCAATCCCGACCGCCCGATTCGTCGTGCGGGCGCCGGAAAAGCGAAGGCCGGCAACCCCCGGGCTGGTGGGACTCGGAGGCGTCGGCCTTCTCGAAACGGCTCGGAGTCTTCGCGGACCACCAACCCGCGGGCATCCACCAGGCCCCCCGTCAGGGGTTCCCGAGGACGCACTGGAACCTAGCAGAAGCCCGGATCCACGTCAACAAAATAGTTAACCATGTCGCGCAGTTGTGAGAGTTTCTGTTGACACGTGCAAGTGCGGATTGCGGGTGTCCACCGAAACTGGTCGACGGCGCTGTCGCTCATTCGCAGGCTCGTTACGGCCATCCGAGCGCGTCGCCGACGCGGTGATGATCGCCCTTCTCTTCGTCGGCTGGCAGGTCGGCGAGGCGAATCGCGGGGTGCTGCTCGTCGCTGATCGACGCGCTACGCTCCGCACCCGATGGACGCCGACCGCATCCGCGAGCTGGCCGCCCGCCGCGAGCGCGGTCGCCTCGACTTCAAGAAGGAACAGTACCCGCGCGACAAGAGCGGCGCCGCCGAACTCGCGAAGGACGTGATGGCGATGGCGAACGCGTTGCGCTCGGGTGATGAGCCGGCCCACATCCTCGTGGGCGTTGTAGAGGTCAAGCCTGAGAAGACGGGTCTGATCGTCGGCATCCCCGCCGAGGATTGCGAGGACGACGCCCACATCCAACAACGGATCGGATCGCTGCTCAACCGTGTGCCGTCGGTTTCGTTCGAGGCGGTTCAGGTCGATGGCCTGCTGGTCGGCGTCTACACGATCTATCCGGGACGGCGGCCGTTCTTTCCCCTTCGCGACAGCGGTGACGGCCCGAGGGATAAGAAAACGTTGATCCACCACGTCGCGTTCGTGAGACGGGGTTCATCGACCGACATCGCATCGCCCGAGGAGATCATCGAGTGGCACCGGGAGGACTTCGGCGAGGCGGTCGAGGCGGTCCAGATCGCCAACATCCGGCAGCTCTCGCACCGGCTCGACATGGCTCACGCGGATCCGAAGCGGGCGGTCGACCTGCTCGGCGAACTCGCGGGCTACACGCGGGAGGGCCTCCACGTCCGACACGAGGTGCTCCGGGCCCTCCATCCAATCATGGTCCACGCGCGCTCAGGTCTTGAGGCCGAGGTCGCCGCACGGTCTGCGTCGATCGCGGCCAACGCGTTGGAGCTAGCGCCAGGCGCCCACAGGACAGCGACGGGCGTCGATCCAGCCGAGCTACCCCTCCTGGAGGAAGCGGCGCGGTTCGGAGGCCAGCTCGCGTACGACGCGGTCAAGGCTCAGCTCGACCAGTCGATCGTCAAGTCTGCCGCCCGTCTCCTGTGGGAGGTGCTGCGCGTTGCCCACCTGAACGATCTGGTCGGCCTGAAGGCCATGGCGCTTGAGGAGTTCGAGATGGCGATCGACTTGGCGGGTCCCACGAGCGCCGAGGCGAAGGTGCTGAGCGAGGAGCGGGACGACGCGCTCGACATCGCGCCTGCTCGGCCGGAAGCGCCTGAATGAAGTGCATCTACTGCCGGGACAACCGGACCGACTTCACGACCCGCGAACACTTCATCCCCGAGCGGCTCGGGCACGACCACCCGTTCGTGCTGGAGAAGGAGCAGCAGGCCGTCTGCAACGATTGCCAGGCGTGGGCGTCCCGCAAGATCGATCCCGCCATCTGGCAACAGGTCGGCGCCATCGCTCAGTTCCTCCATGTGTTTCGCATCCCGGGGAAGGAGGGTCGTCCCAAACGCATGCACGACCCTGGCGGAATCGACTACGACCCGGCGGGCGGCCGGATGTCGGTCAAGCCGGCGTCGCGCCCCGAGAACGCGCACGTCGGTGATGACCTGCTCCTCTCTCGGGGGCTCTACAAGATGGCGTTGGGCGCGCTCGCGTGGGCCAGGTCGGTCGAGGATGCGCGCTCGCCCGCGCTGGACTCGATCGGTTTTACTCGGGACGCACGGCAGACGCCGTTCAGGCCGTTCGCGAGAGCCCACGGCCGATGGGTCGACGAGCAAGTCGGGTTGGCCGTTCAGATCATGGGTGGCGATGCCGACCTGGTAGTCGCGATCCAGCTCTACGGCGAGACCCTCTGGGCGGCCCTGGGCACCGATGTCGAACGTGCGCTCCGTTCTCTCGGGCACGTGCCCGGCGTGCTGGTGCAGTGGAGGGCGGGGGAGGCGCCCGAGCACCTCAACCAGCTCACGATGATCGCGACGGGCCTCCAGGACGACGGCACCGTCACCGTCACGATCAAGCCGGCGCCCGTCCGAGAAGGGGACGGGTACAGTACGCCAGCCGCCATGGTGGCCTCGATTCTGGCGCCGACCATTCAGGAGATCCCGACCTCCGGACCCGCGTGGGTCGACAAAGCGGCGCCCCCACCTTTTCCGTCCACCGGCGAGTGGACGACCGATCCATCGTGGGAGCCCTTCGTTGCGCTCGCGGCCAGCCGGTCGGACGTGTCCAGCGGCCTGGCAACGCTCGGCAGCATCTTCACCGCCAAGCTGGTTCGGAGGTTGCCGCCCCTGCCCCTCCATCCTCTCGCCTATGACTTCACGTTCCGGGGGGCGAGGTTCGGGCTGCTGGAGCTTGGTGCGGCGATCGTGGCGTTCGAGCCTCGGGGGATCGGAAAGCGGCTGATCAACCCCGCCGACTACGTCGGGACCCGCGCGGAGATGCGGGCTGGCCTCGTGCTCGTGGCTGCGGGGGCAAGGGTGGGGCAGAACCCCTGGGCAAAGGCGTTAATGGCCCCGACTGGCTCGCGACATGGCCGTCCGGAAGGGAGCTTGCCGTCGAGATCAAGTGCCCGAAGCTGAGCGTCGACGGCCAGCTTCGCGACGCCGCAAGCGTGCGGATCATGTGGGCCATGATGGAGCGGGTCGAGGCGGACCCGATGCTCCAGGTCGAGACTGGAACTTGGTTCACGCTCGTGCTGGACGACGCCGACATGAAGGACGTGACGCGCGCGGGTGTGGTGGACAGGTTGGCGGTGGAGCGGCTCGTCGATTCCGCCATGCTTGACGTTCGCGCGATCGGCTGGCCGCCCGAGGACGGCACGTATCCGATGGGGCCGCTGGGTAGCTTCCGGGTCCGCCGGGGCGCGGGCCCGGAGCCGAAGCTGTCGTTCGACGCCGAGGCGATCGAGCGCGACCAGGACCACGAAGGGCTCCGGTTGCATGATGACCTACAGGAAGCGGCCGCCCAGCTCGCCTGCATGAAGGGCCACCCCGGACTCGTCGTCCTGGATGCTGGCCGTGACGGTCTTCTGGTCGGGCGCCACAGCAACATGGCCGACCTGCTCGCGGCTGAGTCGTGGGCCCAGAACCTGGCAGGCGTTCTGGTGCTCGACCGCTTCTCGACCGAGGGGCTGCCCGATTGCATCGCCCACTTCGTGCCCGGCCGCCTCAGCGATGCCGCTTCCGAGCTGCTGGCTGGACTGCCTGGATGTCCGGCCGGACACGTTCACGCTCGCTCCGGCGTGTTCCCTGTGCCTCCGTGCCCGCACCAGAAACGCCTGGTCGGCTGAACGCTCGGTTGTCGTGAGTCCGAGCCAGGTCTCGGCATCACGTCATCGGGAAGCGAAGCGGCCGGAGCTGACGCCGCTCCTTGGGGGATCTTGCGGATGGACGGATGGAACGACCCCCGGGGGACCCCGATGCCCCACAGGTCGCCATCCTGCTCGAACAACCGGGCGCCCGCGAACGGGTGGCCTTCCAGGTCGGCGACGTAGCACTCGGCCGCCAGCGGTAGCCGGCGGATGTGACCGACGACCCCGGCCACCTGGATGGTCCTGACGACCACGACGCGCCCCTGGTCGTCGCGAATGAACGCGGGCCGTGCCAGCGGCACCGCCTTGTCCAACCAGACGCCGTCCGGTGCCCACGTGCAGGCGAGCGTCCGCGCGATCCGGTCGTTGAAGTCCTGATACTCCAGCAAGAGGGTGTCGGCGGGAACGTCATGGACTCGATCGAAATCGATCGCGCGAACGTGGGGACCATCACGGAAGCCACGCTCGTCCAGGTGTTGGAGCGTCGACAAGTCGGTTCCTCCGAGTTCAGGCGGAATGGGTCCTCGAACGAGCAGGAGACATTCGACCCCGTGGAACCGGGCCTTCTCAATCGCCGGCTTGGTGAACCCGGACGACGACACGACCGCCCGCTCGGAGAGGGACGGCATGTCCCGGAGCTTGCAGCAGAGCGCCTCGATGTCGATGACGTCGAGCTTCCGCGTCTCGTCCTTGACCTCCACGCCCGCGATCGCACCGTCCGCGTTCGAGACCAGCACGATGTCGACATCCCGATCGGTTCCTGACGCGATGTCGGTGACGCGATCGCCCAGCGTGACGCTCCGTTCGTTCCGGTTGACGATCGCGTACAGAAAGCCGACTAGGTAGTGGACGTCGTTCGCGGAGAGGAGACCCTTGCACGAAGTCATGCGGCTGCGATGGTGGCACGGGTTGCGTGGACCGGCCCACGCCCGCTCGGGCATGGGTGGTGGACCCCCTTCCCGCGACACTCTCGCTTCGTCGACTCCTAGGCCCTCCACGACATGCGGGCAGGTCGCCACGGTGGGCGGCGAGGGCGCCCTCCACCATCTCGCCGATGTCGACCTCGAACCCCGCGTCGTAGGACGACGAGCCCGCGGGGCCGGTGGTACACCGCATCAATGAGGGGCGCGCAGTTGGTCGACCAGCCGGGTCGCGGTTGAACCGGGAGTCGTGGAAGGGGCGAGATCGCGGCGGAGTCGTGGCCGGGATCGTTGGTGGGCGCCCCCCGCAAATGGGATGATGCGAAGGAACGCTCAACATGATCTCTCGTGGAGCATTCCTGCGGTTCGATTGAATCGCCCGAGGAGACCCAAGACCCCCGAACCGCGGTTCCGGTCCCTCGGGGACGCTCAACTGCCCCTCCGATCCCGCGGCCAACCCCTCCGGAGAACGCATCCGGAGCCTTACGGCGATCCAGAATCGTGCGCGCCCGCCCGGCGGACACACGTCCGCTGTCCCCCGTGCTGTCCGCCCTTGCTGACCACCTTGCCCCCCGAACTCGTCAGGGGCCAGCCTGGACCGCACCCGCGATCGAGTGGTCGGCCGGGTTGGCGAAGCCGATCGACATGCCCGCCGACCCAGACGACCGGCTCGTCCACCACCCGCTCCGCCTCGCCGCCATCCTGGCGCGCGAGACCGCTCGGGCGAGCAGCACGACCACGAGGAGCGCGCTGGCCGCACCCGCCTCCCGTTCCCAGACGACCTCGTGGCCGACGCCAACACCAGGGGCCGGCCTGAACCCGCTGGCCAGCGCGACCCGCCGGACATTCGCCTGTTCGGTCCTGCTGGAGCACTCCCGGTGGCGTCGCCACCATGCCCCGCCTCGCCTCCGTCGCACCTCAGCGGCCGCCTCGCGGCGCACCAGCTTGGTCGAGACGACGCCCAGGTCGGCCGCCAGCCGCTCGGCGATACGTAGATGATGGGCAGACGAGGGTGAGCGCCGCCGGCCACTCGGCATCGCGAACCTGTCGTGAGGCGCGGTCGTGGGCGGGCCCGCTGGCGGTCCGGCCGGATCGGTCGGTGACGACGATGGCGTCGGAATCGATCCGGCGTCACCGGCAGGGATCCAAGGATCGACCGACCCGAAATAGAACATCGACTTCCGGTTGGTCGCGCTCGCGAGCAACGGCCTGATGCGCGCGAGCGCCTGGATCGCCTCCGATCTCATGCGCGACAGCACCATCGCCATCCCGCCCATCCCGATCCGGCGCGCCTCCTCGAAATCCTCGCCCCAGTTGGTCCACGGGTCTCCCAGCAGGACGATCGCGTCGACCGTCTTCATCGAGTCGATGCCGCGTTGACGGCGGTACCACGTCACCGAAAGGTTGGCGATCGTCCCGTCGCTCCTCTGCCCCGCGAGGTAGTCGCGGAGGGCAGGGCGAGCGCCCTCTCGTCCGTCCCAAGCCGCCTGGATTTCGATGGCCAACTTCTTGTGCGTGATGAGCGCGACCGCGAGCCCCTTGGTCTTTCGCTGATCGCGCCACAGGATCTTGAGCGCGTGTTCGAGCGCGCCGATCGCCGAGCCACACCCTCGCCGCCCACCCAGCTTCATGCGCGTCATGCAGTTCCGTTTCCGGAAGGAGGTCGTTTCGATGAAGTGGCGATCGACAGCGCCCGGCTCCTCCGCAACTTCCGTGCGGAACAGCCGGATATTGCGGGCGGGCACTCCATCGATGATCGACTGGGGCGTCTCCAGCGAGCGTCGGAGAATCTCGAACGTTTCGTCTGCGGTACCGTCGAGGATGAGCGCGTGGCTCGTGATTGCGGCGGCGTTGCCCTCCCGCATCTCGATCCAGGACCGCACCTGTCCGGTCGTCCCGTCCACTTCGGTCGCGACGCAAGCGTTGCGCCGCAGGATCGCCTGGCTGGCGGGGTCGCCCGCCATCTCGTTGAGGACGGCGGTCAGGAGTTGATCGACGTACGGGGGTGGGTACGCCCTCCACCGTCCCGTCAGCAGCTCGCCCTCCCGCGGAGTCGGGATCGGCTCCGCCATCGCCAAGTCGGATATGAGGGCGCGGACGCCGTCGCACCGATTGTTCGCGACCTCGGGGAACTGCTGGCCGGCCATCCGGATGAACCGCTCGGCCAGCTCGTCGCCGGACGTGCGCGCGGGATACCAAGCCTCGTGGCGGTCTCGGCGAACGCGCTCGACGTGTTCGCCCTCCAGGACGCGCAACACCTGTATCAGCGCCTCGATCAGCTCGCGCCTCGGGGACGCGTGCATCGCCTCGTCGACTTCGGGGACGATCGACGCGATCGTCAGACCGATCAGCTCGTCGCACGTGACCGTCGTCTTCGTGGAGAGGCCGGCGACTTCTTCGTCGAAGATAGTCAGGCGCGGGGAAGCCCCGACCTTGGACTCCAGGGTCGGGCCGTGCGCGTGGACGCCGAACACGACGTCAGCGTCGGCCTGCTGGTGGTACTCGCACGTCTTCCGATGAGGACACTGGCCGCAGGCCCGGTGGATGTTGTGACCGTGGGCCGCCGCCTCGACGAGCTGGCCGTGTTGCTCGGGGTTGATGTGCTGGAGGGCGCAGAGCCGCAGCATTCCCTCGCGGGCGGCCGACGGGCCTCGATACCGGCCCTGCACCTCTGCTCGAAGCTGGTGGTCGGGCGTCAGGTAGATGCCGTGGCCCGTCTCCTCGACGAACGCGAGCGCCTCGGCCGTCTTGCCGGCGCCCAGCGTGTCCTGGAGGAGCGCGAGGTTCCGCGGGTCAGCGCGGCCGAACGTGTCGGCTTCAGCGATCATGCGGCGCAGCTCGGGCCGATGGTCATCAAGGACTTGCTCGCGGGTCAGCGGAACGGTCGTGCTGGCGCTCGCGTCGTTCTGGCTGTCGGTCGTGCCGACCGCGGGGTCCTGGCTGGAATCCAGTCGGCGGGGTGACGACGGGGAGCCAGCATCGGGCGGTTCGTGATCATCATGGTGATCGTCGCTGGGGTCGACCGCATCCGCGGCGAACTCGTCGATCACAGCGTACGCGTCCGGCATGTATTCGCGGATCCATTGCAGTCGCGGCAAACCCCTGCCCGCCGCCGGGCAGGTGTCCCTCCAGCATTTCAGTCGACCCGTGAAGGTGATGCGTGCCTTCCAGCGTTCGTCGGTCCGGCCGCCGTGGCACGCGGGGCACTCGTGCAGGCCGATGCCCTGAAAGCGGCCATCGACCGTGGGGAGCGGCTTCCACAGCAGCCCCCCGACTTCCACCAGCCGCCCGATCCAGTCGGGCATGTCGGCCGGCAAGTCCTCGGGGTTGCGGGGCCGCCCGCTCCAAGGAGCGTCGCGCCCGACAACCTGGCCGGTCGCTCGATCGACCGTTCGATGGGCGTCGGGCTGCCAGTCGAGTCCGAGCGCGTCCTCGAACTCTGCGATGGCGACGCGACGGTCGTAGTGGTCCTCCAGGATCTGGACAGGTCGAGGCTCCGGGTAGCGGCGCGGGTTGCAGTTCCACGTGGACGGTGGCCGCAGGATGCGGGCGGGGTCGAGCGCCTTCTCGTCGCTCTTGAGTGAGCAGCACATCGACGCCACTACCGCGCGCCACCTCGACTCCTCACGGCGAGGCACCGGCTCCTTCAGGAAATACCAGACGTGCAACCCGCCGCCGCTCGCGACCAAGACGGTCGGGCCGATCCCCGTCGCCCCGTGAAAGTCGCGGACGGACTGGGTTGCGTCTTCGAGCGTCGAGTACGCCTTGCCCTCGCCGACATCGAGATCGAACGCGAGCACCACGTACTCGACAACGTCGTCGTTGCCGCCCATGAACGGCGCGCGGCGCGGCTGGCAACCGAGGAAGGCGTTCCAGTTGCGGCCCGTGCGGAACGAATGCTTGATGATGAAGGCGAGCGCCTCGCGCGGGTCGACGGCGACCTGTTCGGCGAGCGACCAGTCCTGCACGCGGGTCGACTCCCATTCGATTGGCGCGAAGACGACTTCGCGCTCCTCTAGAGTCAGGGGGAGGAGGTGCCCGTCGACATCGACGTGCGCGTCGACACCGCCGCTCGGCACGCGCGAATAGTGCAGGCAGTAGCGGCTGCCCGCTCGCACGACCCAAAGGGGACGAGGGACGCGATCCCCCTCGCGGCACGGCCACCAGTCGCCCTCGCCATCGGGCGCGAGCGGCCGGTACTCGATCCGGCTCCCGGCCGGATAGAGCGAGGCCAGCTCCTGGAGAAACCGGCCCAGCTCGACTTCAGGGGGAGTGAGAGGCGGGCCCCTTCGCGGGCCCGAGACCCACGCGAGCCGATCGATCGATGACTGCTCCACGACACCACCTCCGCGCGACGCTCCCGCTCGCGGGCACGCGCGGCCCGCGAGGATTTTGGTCAGGAGTTGAGGCCCCCGAGGGGGCCCGTCGCTGCGGGGGCGCGGGAGCGCACCACGCAGGTGAGGGACGAGTGTGTACTACTGTGCCACGAGAGGTCAAGGGTGCTTCGAGGCGGGGATGCGGGGCGGGCGGGCTGAGAAGATCCGACCGGCGAGAGGCGACCTACCAGGCCGCGCCCGCCCAGACGCGTCGCTCCGGCCCCACCGAGAGCCGCTTCAGCTCGTTGAGGTCGAACCGGATCGAATTGCCGACCCGACGGCACGGCAGCTCGCGCCGCCGGGCGAGCCTGTAGACCGTGCGCTTGCTCACATTGAAGAGACGCGCCACTTCCGCGGCGTCGACCAGGGGACAGGTGGGCTCAGTGTTCATCGACATATTGATATCAGAAACACATGACGGGCGCAAGCCGGACAGCCGCCCGGATGCGCGCTCGACGGACGAGGGATCCCGTGGCGTCTGCAGGGCACGACCCGACACCGCAGCCGATGGCCAGGCCGGACGCTTCAGCAGGGTGCCGGTCGTGTTGACGGCGGTCGGGTACACCCGAGCACGAGCAGACCGGACGACGCCGGTGAACAACTGGTAGCAGTCGGGTCCCCAGCCCGGACGCCGACCGGAACAGCGACCGATCGGCCTGTCGGTGAGGACAGCCCAAACGATCGGTCGCGCGACCAGGACCTCGGCATGCATCTCGGACCCGAGAGCCCCCGCCTCGACCCGGCGCGAGCGGTGGTGGACGGAAGCCGCCGAGCGGCCGGGGTCAGCGGCCGGCCGAGCGAGCCTGGTGTGACCGCACGCTCGTGCCGATCGTAGACGTGGGTGGAGTTGTCGCCAACGCAGGCGAGCGCAGGCGACTCGACCATCTTGCTGCGGGCATCCCCCCCCCCCCCGGGGCCACCCTCGGCGGCGGGCCCCGCCCCCCCCCCCGCCCCCCCCCCCCCCCGCCCCGTGAGGGTCCCGA
>Ga0247727_10001208_pt1 | contig 62723 bp, 40 predicted proteins | sample WisWelCaveWW1625_FD_202498 | JGI IMG/M metagenome (GOLD analysis project Ga0247727, IMG submission 202498) | Biofilm microbial communities from Wishing Well Cave, Virginia, United States - WW16-25 | ecosystem: Environmental > Aquatic > Deep subsurface > Groundwater > Cave microbial mat | place...
TCGCATTCGTCGACTTGCACCTTCAGTCGTCAAACAGTATCTTGATCTCATTCCGCCTGACGACTGATGGCACGTTTTTCTCTGGTATCTAAAACCAGCCTACACCTGGTATCATATGATACTATTTAAGCAGGAGCATCTTTTGAGAGAAGACAGAGAGCCGGTTATCGTGTAAAGCAGTGAGACGGTAGACGTAGACTCCGCTGGATAAGCTGTTGGCATTATATTCTTTTGTATAGGAGTCAGGGGTGAGCTCCTGATTGACGACAGTGGCTACTTCTCTTCCAAGCATGTCATAGACTTTTAGCGTTACAAACGACTTCTGGCTGATGTCGAATGATATTGTTGTAGTTGGATTGAATGGATTGGGGTAGTTTTGGGAGAGAGCAAATGAGATTGGTAATTCATGACTGATTGATGGAACATCTGTGATAGTACCGTAATGTGTTCCATTAATTGTAGCTCCTCTTAAATAAATTGGATTACAGAAACAAGAAATATATGTTACACCAATACTGTCAGCAATACTAATTATTTCTTCGTCATCTACACCATGACGTAGATCATCAATTAAGAAATTCCACAGCCTTCTTTCTTTACCAAAAATAGTCACCATCCCACTATTGATCAATATAATGTCTGTAGTATCACTCAAATTTGTATAAGGGGAAGGATAAGAACTGATCGTATCACCTATCGAACGGGAGAAATCATACAGTAAGCGCTCTCCTAGTAGATAATCAAAATACTGAAACACTGAATCTCCCTCTTGCCGCTGATAACTTGTTGGTCCAAAGAAAAAATCTATAACAACAAAATATTTCTTGCCATTGGGCATTAGGGTATCTGATGTTATTTTACTTGTAAATGAGTAATAACCCCCATAGTCTTCCCAATACTCCCATATTTCCCCCACATGCAACGGATACACAACCTGCTGAGAGTAAGAACCATCAACAGCAAAAAAGCAAAGCAGAAATAAAAGTTTCTTCATACACCACCTCCATGTTTTATGAATCCCACATCATCTTCAACAGCTTTGTGACTGTCTCCTTCATCTCTTTGCGGTGAACAACGATATCCACGAAACCATGCTCGAGCTGAAACTCGGAACGCTGGAAACCTTCCGGCAAATCCTTACCGATGGTCTGTTTGATGACGCGCGGACCAGCAAAGCCAATCAGCGCACCTGGTTCTGCAATGTTGATGTCGCCGAGCATAGCATAGCTTGCAGTAACGCCGCCGGTGGTCGGGTCGGTCATCACGGAAATATACGGCACACCGGCATCGGAAAGCTGTGCGAGTTTCCCGCTGGTCTTCGCAAGCTGCATGAGCGAGAGGGCTCCTTCCATCATGCGCGCACCGCCGCTCGACGACACGATAATAAGCGGGTACTCGGATTTTCTTGCCTTGTCGATAGCGCGGGCAACCTTCTCGCCTACCACCGAGCCCATGCTTCCGCCTATAAAGCTGAAATCCATCACGGCAACCGCTACCTTGATATCCCCGATTTTTCCTGTTCCCGTCCGCACGGCATCGTTCAATTCGGTCTTGCGCATCGTATCACGGATACGATCTTTGTATGCTTTGTTGTCGGTAAACTTTAACGGGTCGGCAGAGCGCATCTTCCGGTCCATCTCCTTGAATGTGTCCGGATCGAGCAAAATAGAAATGTATTCGCTGCTGCCAATGCGGAAATGATAATTGCACTTGGCGCAGGTAAACATCTGCTGCTCTAACTGCTTGCGATGAATGATCTCGCCGCATCCCTCGCATTTCGTCCACATGCCGTCGGGAATATCTTTCTTTTGCTGCTGCTCGCTGACAATCGATGCTTTTGAGCGCCTAAACCATGCCATTAGCGTTGTACCATCGGTTGTGGGTCATCGTTGTATAGAACTCCTTCACGTAGAGCGGTTCGAGCGAAGCGACGTCCGCATTGCTGCCACGCAGCAACTGTTGCTCGCCGAGAATGCCAACCGCCGCTGCACTGCATAAACGCCGGTTTCTTGGCGGTACAATAAATCTCTGAACTTGATCGGGATGTGTCATTGTGATATACTGATAAATTTTTTCTGCACCTTCGCCTGCAAGATACATTTGCTGTTCACTGCCCATCATTGTAAATAATGCTGCAACCGTAACAGCACAAGGAGGTATCGTTTCATGAAGATTGTTTTCTGTTACGCGATATGCAGCGGCATATACTTCATCACGGCGCGCATCAATTAATGAAAAAATCGTCGTGCCATCGGGAACATGTGTTGCTCGCACAACATTCAGCGCGATGGCTTCCAATGTATGTACTGCTGCGATAGGTTTGCCGAGAGCGAATGAAAGTCCCTTTGCCGTACTCAAACCGATTCGTAATCCTGTAAACGAACCCGGTCCGATGGAAACTGCGATACCATCGATATCGCGTACTTCACACTGTGCAGCATGAAACACCTCATCAATCAATCCCATGATTCGCTGTGAGTGTATTTGCCGGGCTTCGATGAAATGTTCAACAACCACGTAACCGTTTTCAACAATAGCAGCACCGCAAACAGAAGTCGCCGTTTCAAGAGCTAAGACGTTCATGCTGTAACCTCAACATTATGCTCTATCGAAATTTGGCGAATATGTTCGTTCTTCCCTAATTGAAATCGCACATCATAGCGCTGTGCCGGCAGCAACTGTGATGCTTTTTCTGCCCACTCAATCAAACAAATGCCATCGCTATTAACGTACTCGTCAAATCCAATTTCCCGTATTTCCTGCAAAGAGTTGATACGATAGAAATCAAAGTGATAAATGTTTATGGCGTTAACTGCGTACTCGTTGACAATCGTAAATGTGGGACTTGCAGTATGTTCGCGCACGCCGAGACCTTTGCAGATACCTTGCACAAATCGTGTCTTCCCGCTTCCAAGATCTCCAAACAATGCAACAACATCTCCATGTTTAAGCTGCCCGGCAAGGTCAATGCCAAGATCGATTGTTTCCTTTTCAGAATATGTTGTAAATGTCGATATCAATTCTTTGGTTATAATTTTCTACTGTTTCGGTGTAAGTTTTACAACGGGGAGAATCATCTCTTCCATCGAAATACCGCCATGTTGAAAGCTGTCACGGTACTGCGCCATATATTTATGATAATCTGTCGGGTACACGAAGTAATAATCTTCCTTCGCAATAAGATAATTGATGGTAACACTGCGACTTGGTAAGCGAAAATCTGCCGGATTCTTCACAAAGATCGCATGCCGTTCATCACATTTGAGGTTGCGACCATATTTATAACGCAGGTTTGTCGATGCCTCGCGATCACCCATCACTTTTGTGCCGTGCAAACTGCGGATACTGCCGTGATCGGTCGTCAGCACAATGCTGACATTTTTCTGTTTTGACAATGTCTTCAGCATACCGTACAATGATGAATGCATAAACCACGATTTTGTTAACGAACGATATGCCGCTTCATCGGGGGCAATCTCCTTCAGCAGTTGAGAGTCCGACCGTCCATGTGCCAGCATATCAACAAAATTAACGACAATAGATGTCAACCGATTTTTTGTATAGGAAAGAATATTATTCTCGATGCTGCGACCGAACTCAGCATCAAGAATCTTCACATATTTGGAATCGGGCTGCAGCTTCACTTTCCTGCGTTCAAGTAAATTGTCCAGGAACTGGTGTTCATACCGGTTCCGGCTGTTGTCATCATCTTCCCACTGTTCCCAGATATCCGGGAACCGAACTTCTATTTCTGCCGGATATACACCGCTAAAAATAGAATTACGTGAGTACGGTGTCGCCGTCGGCAATATGGAAAAGTAATAGTCACGCGTCACGTCATAAAACTCTCGTAATACTTCTTCCATCATCATCCACTGATCCATACGCAGACAGTCGACAACAAAGAAAAAGACCGATGCATTACTTTGTAATTCAGGGATAAGATACCGTTCAGCAACATCTACCGAAAGTGTTGGCCTTTGCTTTTGTTCGAGCCAGTGGCGATAATTACGCTCGATAAATTTGGAAAATTCCACATTACATTCGCGAATCTGATCGGTCAACGTCTGCTTTAATCCGAGATCAGGGTGATTATCCATTTCCAGCGACCAATCGACAAGCTTCGAATAAATTGACATCCAATCCTTAGTGGAAGGATTGCTTTGCAATGTTGAAGAAATTCCATTAAACTCCTTAATGTAATCACGGGAGGCATATTCCCCGGCGATTTTTTTCCCTTCTAAAAATTTCTTACATGCCATCAGTACCTGGCTCGGGTTCACAGGTTTCGTCAGGTAATCACTTATCTTTACCCCAATCGCTTCTTCCATCAATCCCTCATCCTCATTCTTGGTAATCATCACCACAGGAAGGTCGGGTCTAAGGTCTTTGATTTCTGAAAGTGTTCGCAATCCTCCCATGCCTGCCATCATTTCGTCAAGGAAGACAAGGTCAAACGGACGTGCTTTCACCATTTCCACAGCATCTTCGCCGTTTGTTGAAGTTTCTACGATGTACCCTTTTTCAGACAAAAGCAGAATATGCGGGCGAAGTAGCTCTATTTCATCATCGACCCAAAGAATTTTTCCTTTTGTTGCTGTCATGACACTCATGAATACCTCAATAATAAAATAACCATTTCGTGATAGAGAATCAACGAAGCTGTAGTTAGACTGATGAAAAGTTAATTAATTGCTATACGTATATCAAGTCCCGCTTCATTGGTTGTTGTCCCAAAAAGCGTGGAGCCGCCCTCATCAGGCGCTATACGTGAGTACTTATAGAACATCGAAGCAGAAACATTTGAACTCAACACATAACGCATGCGCGGTTCAAACGTCGTGCGCGTGTTGCCGTCGAGAGGTGTGCCATCTTGAAATGAAGATAAGAGTCGCGGATCGTGCTGACGGCGAGTATTTTTTGTGCGCGAAAATGTGAAAACAATTTCAACATCATTATTGAGATTCAAACCGAACAATGGCAGTTTGAAGCCGTGACGTGAATACGTAAACGATAATGACATTTCCTGAGCATGCGTTTCAACAATATTCTGCGCGGCAAGGTTGAGATCGTATGTCGTGGTAGAGTTCATGCGAATACTGCCCGACATATTTCCTTTAAGAATTTCTTTAAAACTTGCATTGATGGATGCCAGTGGCGTGAATCCAAATGTTACACGCTCGACGTCCGTTTGCTCACCACCATTGAGAGCACCTCGGAAGTCTCGCCTGAATGTCGAAGTGTACGCATTTTCAAGCGAAAGCCTATTGATAAAAGAGCTTAACCCGGCTATCTTTTCGATGCCGTCCCAACGCAATGTCCAGTTGGGGCGCGGCACGTAATTTCCAAACACTTTGCTGAGCAAAGGTAATGCTTCTAATCCATTTTCAAATGATTCTGCAAGCGCAGTATTAGGTGCAACACCGCTCTGAATGAGCTTATCGTACTTTTTTCCAACATCCTCAAGGTTGCTCTTGAATACTTTCAGAAACAAGACAGGCGGTAGTGAAAGATAGGAACGTTCGACGCTTCCCGAAGTGACAACTGTACCGGGAGTCGGGTTACCGAGCGAGTCGGTCGTGATGCTCGTTGACCTGTTGTATTGCCAGCCAACTTTCCAGTTGATATCCAATGTAGCTCCGGGCCACAGCGGGCGATTTGTTTTGAGTGATGTCGAATTTGATTGATTGTATTGATCCGTCAGGAGAGCCCTCGGTGCTCTTAACCCGCGCTCTGTTTTCCATCCAATAAACGGAAAACTTGATGATGGCGACCACTGTAATCTTCCGCTCGGATCAGATATCAATCCAAGCTGGTAGAGACGCGAGGGTCCGTTCTCGACTAAAGAACCTTCCCACGGCAAACGTCCCCAAAAGTTTTGGAATCCAGTCGAACCGAGAACTCCGCTATGACCAACACGATTCGTTTGAGAAAACCCTACATTAATCTGCTCATAATCAAGGAATGGAATCTTGATAAAGATTTTTCCAAACGTTTTCAATGATTTGATGATACTTTTAGCTCCGCCCGGTTTATCTTTGTTCTCTTGTTCTTTTGATGCGGTAGTATCGTTTAGCTTCTCCTTCGCAGCATCCTTTTGTTCCTGTGATGGCTGTTCCGGTTTAGTATCTTCAGCAAACCATGGATCTGTCATTGCTTTGAGTCTAAAATTCAACTGAACAGAAATGTTATTGCCGAATCCTGCACTCTTTCCAATATCGTTGTTTTGGAATGTATTCTGCCAGTCATAATTTACACCATAGCCAAGATTAAGGTCCAGATATTTAGCCAAATTGAATACATTGAGAATTTTTGGTCTAGACTGCATTGTAACTCGTTGTGTATAACGGTTATCTCTTCCGCCAAAGAGTATACTTCGAAGCAGAGACGAGAAATTGCGACCGACAGAATCATTATCAAGCGCAATGAGACTTCGCTCAGTTGAAAGACCATAATCACCGGCAAGGCTTGCCAACCCGCCTTCCGTGAGTTTCCATCCAAAGCTCAACGACTTTCCAACACCGAACCCGCGTGTGTCGCGTACGCTCCCCTGAGCACGTGTAACCTCGTAATTCCGGTTTCGTTGAGAACCGATATTTGCCGAGATATTCGTAAACGGAATATAATAGAACTTCCACTCTTTAAACTCATCCAACAAGAAAATTCCGTCGAAAATACTCTTGAATGGTTGTATATAATAATTATTCTGAATCGTTACGGCGTAATTTGCTTTTGCATTCCATGCCCAATTCGAACGTGCAACAATACCCGGATCGCGTGCGCGCGTGTTGTTATAATTAAACGAGAATGCCATCTTGCTGAATGTGTCACGAATATACCATGCTTGGATCGGGGGTACAAGACGCAAGTTTGTCAATGCATAAGAATCCTGAACAAACTTTGTTTGCGACTCCGTCACCACCTTGTCGCTGGCAACTGCCGGGTCTTCGCCCTTTTTGATAGCTTGCTCAGCAGCACGATTTGCTGCCTCTTCTACAACGATATCTGTGTTGGGAAGATATTTAGGTTTATGAAGATTTTCCGAATGCGAATAACCGACAGAGACCGCAGTACCTTGCCAGCTTTCCGGTAAAAATTTTGAGAGCTCCATGCTTGTATTCATTGCCCAGTTGACGCGCGTATTTTGATCGCCAAACCTTGCTTCGATTCCGTGAAAGTTCGGGTTTGTACGGCTGTAATTAAACGCAAATGATCCAAGATCAGCAAGCTTCACCTGAGTATCAAATCGATATGCATATCCGGGTGAATCATCGACGTCAATGAGACGAAGCTCGTTAACCCACATTTGACCTCGAATCGGAGGAGATACCGGTGATTTGCCCGATAAGCGGGGGTTTGTTATACCGATACCTATGTAGCGAATTTGTCGCAGCGACGGATTACCCTTAATACCATATGTTATCGTAGGATCACCTGGAGAGGGAATACGATAAATAATATTGACAGAATCACGTGCCGCTTTAATTGAGGTCAGCTCGGAAAACGGTATCGTCATTTCACCCCATCCCGGATGAACAGGTTGGCGATACTCATAAAAATTCAATGTGTCTGCGCCAAATCGTACATACACCTCAGCATCGTAATTATCAGGACCAAAATAACTGAATGCAGGATCGCCATGCACGAACATCTTCATCGTTTTATAATTGAACAGATCGAGAGGCCGCACTTGAAAAGATTTGTAGGTCTCTCGTGATTCGCCTTGCGGAAGACCTGCGAGTGCAAACGCGAGCGATTGCTCGTTCCCTTCGATAACTTGATCGGGCTGTGTGCGATCACGTTCTCGTATCACGCCCGGAGGGGACGAATACTCCGGATTATCTTCAATGTTGACAACGGTAACCTTCATAACCGAATCTGTACGAGATTGCAGCCATTGATTTCCTACCAATCCTATCTCTGCTACGCGAAGAAGGACGGGCTTGGAAAACCCAGATACCCACATTCGTATAAACTGAACATTGCGAAGGATATTTTCAACCGATTGTCCGGTAGGACCAATGACTCTTGTAGCTTCAAGCAAAGGAATCCGAATTTGATGCCAGCCGTTGCTTCCGCCCACAATGAATTCGTTTCTGAAGATGCCCGTCATCGAGTCTGCAAAGGTAGAAGCATCGAACATGCCCATCGTCGAGTCCACAAAAGTCGAAGCTTCATAGAGGGTATCGAGCGGGATTTCATATTCAACATATTGATTGTCAGAAATAAGATTTCCTGTATTCACCAAATCTTCGGTATTCGGAAAGCGCCCGTTTGATGCGTTATAATTTCCTTCCGTTCCATTAAACTGAGTAAAAATAGTGCTGCTCGGTGTGTAGCTCCAATTATCACTACTGGGATCATTCGGATTGACATCCGGATCTCCCGTATTCGATGTTAGAAAATTTCCAAAGGCAATAGCTTCTTCAGCATCACCGATCATATCCAGCCCAGCATCGTTGCCATTAGGCGGAACTCCGGGGGTAACAATGCCGCGCGGGATACCGCTTTCATTCCCGCTAAAGCGTATAAAATCTTCAGAATTCAGTTGCTTATTCGGTATGACATCTTCATTCACTCTTCCAAGGTCGACATAGAGCCGTCCTTTTCGCAGATCATTAATGTCTTCACTTCCTGCCTTCAGCCAAATTTCCAGGTAGTTAACGTTTTGCTCCAGCACATTCCCTGCAATCGGCTGAATGTACCGCATGACGCCGTTCCAATTCTTGCGACGTTCATCAGGGTCATTAAAGGCACCTGTACTACCGCCGATGTTTTCACGATGGAGCGTCAAATCAAGGTTCGGAGAGAAATTATACATGCCGCGATGATTTGGATCATAATCAAGAAATAATAACGGCACTGATCCCTGTCCACGGCGAACACTCCTGTTGGGCCAAATCTCATTAACGCTCACATCATGCCCTGAATATCCCGGCACATTATTGTAGAACCATAACCGAGCTTTTGAATATGCTTTGAGAGAATCATCTATAATTCCAAGGAGGGAATAACCGGGCGGACTGGAAAAGCGCCAATTTGTATAACTAACATCGAGGTTAATCGTACGACGCGCTCCTTCAAAATCATCGAGATAGGCGATGCTTGCACTATTATCACTGCTGATAGGACTCTTCTTAGAGTTCGGATCGGGCAGACTATACGCAGCCTCGCCGCCGAAACGCATTGTCGACATTTCATTTGTTTTATAGAACGGCAACAAATCAAGCATGTCGGTCAATATCGGAAGGCTGAACGACGTCGAGCCATCTATGCCAAGCATAAGATTGTTTGTCGGCTCTTCTCCGAGTCGAACTTTATCACTCAGCGTTGCCTGGTTAAGACTCATCGCCGTGAAGCCGAGTCTCGTATTCGGAAACAAATCGAGTTCTCCACGCGCACCGATGAGTGTTTTCGATGCAAGCTGGAAGAGATCGTTCTGCTCATATTTCACCTGTACATTCGCCCCGGGAAGCAGCGCTTGCTGACTGCGAATGACAACCTCACCTGTAATGTAGTTGATTGTATAATCCGTGTTCGGGTTCAAGGGAATGCCGTTCAGTAAGACTTGCACACTCCCTTCGACGATATTAAAACCTAAATTGTAACGGCTCGAGCTCTTCGTTGCTGATTTAACCCGTAAGAAGTACTTATTCCGTATGCTGTTTACTACTGCATTGCCTGTCGTATCATAGACTTCGCTGAATAAGAGAGAGTCGCCTATTTCTTTTGGTCCGGCAGGGGGGGGGAGATCTCTAAAATACTGAACGATCCCTGCATCAAACGGACGTAATGATGGGAAGATGATTTCTGCACGCTCGATGTCGACAGTTAACCCGGGAATAAAATCAAAATTATTGTCCGGCAGCGGTTCATTATTTCCATTAAAACGATCCAAGCCTAAAACATTGAGAAGATATTCTCCCTCGATTAATTCTTGAGGTTCCAACCCCTCTGTGCGTCTGTAAACTTTGAGTTCAAACCCTTCAGGTTTCAAATCCCTACCGCCAAGCGGATAGATATTCTTCAAAAGCAAATCCCATCCCGGATTAATAAATGGTGCGAGTTCTTGCGCCGGTTTGATAAGCTTCAAGAGTAAATCTCCACCAGCAGTTGTATCAACAACACTCGATGACCCATACAGTTTCGGCTGCCCGTTAGGTCCTGCAATAACATACGTAACCGCGAGCGCCTGGTTCTGATTTAAATTCTGATTTAAGATAATATACCCACCGTTTGCTTGTCGCTGGTTACCGAGGTTAAAAATATAATCCTTCCCCTGCTCCAGTTTTTTAAAATAGCCGCTAAAATACTTTGCCGGTTCCGTACTCAAACCGCTCTCAACACCCTCTTCATACGGCACATCAACTGGGTGTGACGGAAGAAAACTATACGCATTAGCTTTTACGATTGTTCGATCAGTAACAGTTGTAGCGGTGGAGCTTACCCAGACATCTATTGCAATGACCCGATTTGTATCGATATCCGGCGTAAGCGTCAAGCTTTGTGCTTCATGAAGTGTTTCCCAATACTGACGGTAAACAGTATCGATAAAGTAGTATGCACGGGAATACGATTGCGGTAAGATATCAAATTTATTTTCCTGTGATCCGCCCGAAACTACCAACTCTCGTGTTTGTCCTTTCTTTTGCGAGAGCAATGATGTCAGCGTCAAAGGACCCGTTTGCATCTTTGCTTTAATACCAAAAAGCGCTTGCCCTCCTCCAACCAACGATGGCGTTTGTAACGAAACGTTTCCCGCTTCAACGCTCTGGACAATCTCGTCTTCATATCCTGTATACTTGATTTTGAGCTGGTTCTCGTATTCGAATGTGCGTTGAGTATTCCAGTCGGCAAGAATGTTCAGTTTATCTCCAACCGTGCCATTGACATTGATCTGCACCTGTTGGTTGAAATCCGGTTCATTGCGTGAAACGTCGAAGCCGATCTGCGAAACCTGATCGGACTTCTGACTGCGATATGCTGCACGAATATCAACTGCACCCGAGATGCGAAGATTGATGACTGGTTTACCGAAAATGCTGAGCAGCGGGTTTGCAGGAACCGGAATATCAATTGTTGTGATATCTTTCAAGAATCCAGCAAGCTCGTCACGGCTTTGTTTTATCGTATACTCACGCGTGAACGTCCTCCAATTATTATGCCGCTCCTCTTCATAGCGCATACTAATGTATTCCTCCAACGTCACTGTCGTGGGAACTTTGATATCGTAGCCGTTTATCTTTTCGCGAACGGTAATGAATTGACCGGTAGAATCAAGAGTCACTTCACGCTGTATGGCGGGGGATCTGGAAGTCAGATAGAGACTATAACGATGATGCGGAAACATTTCCACCATAGGCAGGTCGCTTCGCTTATGTGAAAACTGTTCCATCCTTGACGTAGAGTCAAGATAGACAACCCATGTTGAATCCTTTTTTTCTTCAGATGAATCTCTTTCTGCGAAGAGCGAATCTTCACCAGCGTTTAATGAGTCCCATACCGATTCATAGTGCCGTCGTGATGTGCGTAAGGAATCGTTAATGCCAGACGTATCTGTGCTATCAATCTGCCAAGGAAATTTGAAACGTAAACTGTCCTTCGTCGAGTCGGCATAAAACACCACAGATGATAAGTTGGGAGAACGTACTGTTGGGGTAAATCCTAATGAGAGGGAATAAGCTGCAACAACAATACCGACGAGAGCAATAGCTCCCATCAAGCGTAACAGCTTTATAATACGTAGATCGCGTTGATGCGCGAGAGAATAAGTCAAGTTGTGTACTGTGTTCTTGTATATGTACTATATTGCAGATGTAACAATGCGCCTCGATACAACATTACAGACGATGTGCATCATCCTCTGCTAAACTGATCTCAAGAATCGATACCAACTGCTCCTTTCGCGTTACAGATGATTAACCACTAATTGAAAACTTTCGTTTCTTAGTACATAAAATAATATGAAAAAGGATTGATATTTGCAAACCGACATAGCATATCAGCATGAAACATCCTCTCTGTTTGTAAAATCCACAGTTTACAGCTATATTGAAACAAGAAAATCATGCGCCTGTATTTCCACATACTCCGCAGTCACATTGCTCCGTTTATCTTCTCGTTCGTCACCTTAATGTTTATTTTTCTTCTCCAATTCCTTATGAGGTCTATCGATCAGCTCATTGGAAAAGGACTCAGCATGTGGGTTATCGGGGAACTGATTGCGCTAAGCCTTTCGTGGATGGTTGTGCTTGCTGTACCTATGTCGGTTCTCGTCGCAACGTTGATGGCATTTGGCAAGCTCTCGGCTCAACACGAAATTTCAGCGATGAAAGCAAGCGGCATGAGTTTGTATAAAATGATGATGTTGGTTATTGCTGCCGCCGGGCTTCTCACCTATGGCCTCATTCAATTCAACAACAAGATTCTCCCTGAGGCAAATCATCGCTTCAAAACGCTCATGATCGATATCCGCCGTATCAAGCCGACATTAACAATAGAGCAAGGCGTTTTTTCTCAAGACATTCAAGGATACAGCATTCTCGCCCGCAAGACATTCGAATACTCTAACGATCTCGAAGGCATTACAATTTACGATTATACCGATCCTCAGGAAAATGTTGTTGTTACCGCAGCACGAGGAAAGGTAACATTCACGCAAGACTACAGCAAACTCATCATGGATTTACAGAACGGAGAAATTCATAGGCTTGGTACTACTGACCTGTATGCATATCGCCGCTTACAATTTGCAAACCATCGTATTGTTATGAATGCCGGGGGGTTTGAGTTTGAACGCTCAGGCGAGAATGCATTTTCACGCAGTGATCGCGAATTAAGTGCTCGGGTAATGCAGATGTATGTTGATAGCCTGAGATCTGTAAACACGAAGGCGGCTCAAAGAGCTTTTGATGCTGATATCGAACAATCAAAAATACAAGTGAAAGCTAGCATATCGGCAATTCCTTTTTCAAAGGAAAAACGACGAGAGCAAGCATTGTTCCTTGCCGTAAGCAAAGCCCGCACAACTGCAAATATTATAGATAACCAGATGCTTATCATGAACGCTAATCAGGAAGAAATCAATAAATATCTTGTTGAGATTAACAAGAAATATTCTCTTCCGTTTGCATGTCTCGTCTTCGTATTTATTGGAGCGCCGCTTGGTATTATGGCGCGGCGAGGAACGTTTGGCGTTGCCGCATCGCTGAGTCTCGGTTTCTTCCTGCTGTATTGGGCGTCATTAATTGGTGGGGAGAAACTTGGCGACCGTGGAATTGTTTCGCCATGGCTCGGCATGTGGAGCGCAAATATCTTACTTAGCCTCATGGGCATCTACCTCACATTGCGCATGGGTAGGGAATCGTTAAGCATCAACTGGCGCTCACTGTATCGTTTTGTTCCGGCATTCTTGCGCCCGCCGGACCCTGTTATAGAAAGCGATCAGGCATCGTGACACACATCGATAGATACTTCCTAAAACAATTTCTCATTACTGCGTTGTTTGCCTTGCTCGCATTCATTATTCTTTTCGTGGTCATCGACATGATGGAAAATCTTGACGATTTTCTCGATCGTCAAGCGACTATCGGAATTATTGCACGATATTACTTCTATTTCATTCCGGAGATCGCCAAACTCATGACCCCTGTGGCTATGCTACTTTCTGCCCTGTTTACGACAAGCCGTCTCTCGACGTATAACGAGATCGCAGCAATGAAATCAAGTGGTATAAGTTTGTATCGAATGATGTTCCCTATTGTTGCCATAGCATGTATCGTCAGCATGCTCTCAGTGTATTTCAACGGGTGGATTGTTCCTTTTGCAAATAAGAAAAAGCTCGAGATTGGACGAATATATTTTCAAAAAAATGTAGATTATGTTTCCAAGAGCAACATTTTCATTCAAGATTCCAGGACACGCATACTCACCATAGGCACATTCGATGATAATCGCAACATTGCTCAACAAGTGAGTATTCAAGATTTCGACGAGAACGATCTCACCCTGTTGGCAGCTCGATACGATGCTCAACAAATGCGCTGGGACCCCGCACTACGATCATGGGCACTGGTTAATGGCATAGAGCGAAGATTGGACCGCGGAAAAGAAAAAATCAGAAAGTTTACATCACTGAACATTGGTACATTAAATTTTTCTCCAGAGGACGTACGGAAAAAACAAGAACGGCCGGAAGAAATGGACTATTCTGATCTCAAAGCATTCGTCGATAATCAACAGCGTGCCGGGCATGATGTGTCACGATGGCTGGTTAATCTCTACGAGAAGATTTCCTTCCCCTTCGCGAGTGTGGTCGTGGTATTGTTTGGGATTCCGTACTCATCGACCAAGCGACGCAGCGGTCCTGGGGTTGATGTAGGAATTGCTATAGCAGTGTGTTTTCTCTATATGGCATTTCTTCAGATAAGTCAGGCATTTGGCTACAACGGCGACCTTCATCCGATGTTGACTGCGTGGCTTGCAAACATAGTTTTTTTTACAGCGGCAATGTACAACCTTTGGCGCATACCAAAATAACGCAGAGCGAAGTGACCCGCAAGAACAACTACATCGGGCTGGCGCTTCGCTCTACAAACTCAAAAATTATATTTTACTCTTGCCTCGGTAACCGGAACTAACCCATACGGAGTTGGATAGAATTTCATCTTTACTTCAGCTTGCAAAGCCTTGTTATACCGTGTAGTTGACCAGTAGGCATCCAGAGCGCTGATCACATGATTCAGTATCGCTACGCTTACCCAAGTTCCTGCTTTATCATAATAACGATTTGCCTGTGCCCGCATATTAGCATATTCAAAGAATCGTTGAGAATTACTTCTCAGCGGAAGGTCTGAACTGGTTATTGGACTCAAATCAGCATCATCCCATCCTCGGCTAAATTGATTGTATTTTCCTATGAGTTCATAATACTGCTGTTCACCGTAGTACGGCAATCGATGTGTGTAACCATTTCCTCCTGTTGGCGCAAACCGACCTATCGAATCTTCCATAACATGCAACGAATTCCATTCGACACACCGAAACGGCGGGCGACACGGTTCATCTGGATCATAGTCGCTGTTGAACACGAGGTCTTCATACTCACTACGCGCACTCTGACCTTCTGTGAGCACGCTGATGTTATCTAACGTCCAGTTGACATATTGCACTGCGCTCCAATGCTGGTTTGCATAGGCTTGAAATTCATCAGTCTGCCGATCACCCTTCTTATCATAGGAATATGCTAACGCCCAAGCAGTTACATCGACAGCGAAAAAGAGTGCACCTTTAATATAGTTTTCCGAGTACACTTCTCCGGCGCCGGGTACCACAAGCGAGAGAACGCCGGCAAGCCACGGCGATTTTTCTTTTTTCGTCGTCGTCTCGTCCAAGTACGATGGCATTGTCGTATCAATAAGTATTGTCGGCTGGTACGATGTTAACGATGTGCTTCCAAAAAAATCGACTTTGGAATTCCCTGTAAGATGTAATGAACTTTGCCCTGTCGCGACGAGAGGAAACATGAACACAACAAGACAGATGAGTATTGCTATTCGTGACGCCATTGAAAAGATCCTTTCTGTTAATCTAAATCAAATCCGAAGAGAACGCCAAAGTGGAAGTTCCACTCTTTACCGTATGTGACACTTGTTCCTGTGCTGCTGACATAACGGTCAAACCGATCGAAACCGTATGTAGCATTAAAAAAGATTCGCGTTGGAAAAGCATAATACGAAAACGCTTCCAGACGAAGCTCAACGCCGGCATCGCGCTTAAAGCGTTGACCGCTCAGCCCGCCGCCCGTCCATGTTGTACCGGCATCACCGTATATTGCTGCGTAGAGTTTATCGAAATACATTTGCAGTACTCGCACATCAATATGTTCAATCAAAGGAAATCGATAAGTTACGTTTGCCATTGCATACTCGTTGCCGCCGAGGGAATAGAACGGATAGCCCTTCATGCCTGCCAGACCACCGATATAAAAATCGAAGAAGTCATCCTGAGGCGGTCCAAAAATTGTTCCGCCGCGTGCCTGTAACGACAGCGTGTGCTTCCATCCAGGAAGTCGGCGCGATTCGCGCCAGCTCATTTCAAGCCGATGAAATTTAGGATTTTGATACTTAGGCACAAGCAGCCCATTCGACACTTCATATTCGCTGTTAGGATTGAACTTATTAAATTCATAATCATAACGCAAACGTATCTTTCGTCCTGATGGGTTGATCTCTTGTGTGCGTGATGGCGCAATTGCCTCGAACCGCCATGTTGCTGAAAGGTTATTACCGATAAAATATGTATTGCTGAATGCGGGATTCAAAAATGGAAGGTTACCGCTTAACGGATCATAAAAGGAAAATGAGCTCACACTGGCAGAATATCGACTGTGTGCAAACCGCGTCTCAAGCTCAAGCGCCTCGGTAAGCACTTTCTGTTTCATGACAAAGTCAAGCTCGAACAAACTATAGGTAACAGTAACCGGAATGTTAATATCAGGTCTGCCTTCAGGGCTAAGACGAGCATCTTGACTTTCTCGTGTAACATTATATGCCTCAAACGACACTGCCTGTTCTAAACCTAGCTGAAACAGCCCAGGAACTTTTCCCCGATACTCGAACGATGCAAAGAGATCTCTTTCACCTTTCGTATTCATAGCTGCGCCGGCAAACAAACCATACCGATCGATCATATCAAACGAGTATACATAGAGTCCTAACTTAATCACATCGATGCCTTTGCTCCTCGTGTTGTAGTTGTCAACACGAATGAGCGGGAGAAATGTCAGACTTGAAGCGATATTTTTATATCCGGTTTCTTTATATTCCGGAACATTGTGATCATCATAAGAACGAAGCATCTTCCAATCGATTTGCTTTTCCTGAGATGAAGGATCAGTCGAAGCAAGAATGCTCGATGGCGATGATAATGGATCGCTTGCCTTCGAATATCCTGCGGGATTATTCAACGGTTGCTTGCTCTCCATGAATGCAATTTTGTATCCGGCTGAAGTATATGATGCGAACGCTACCTGTCCGACCGCATTGACACTTGGCATGAATGCACCACCGAGAACATTCGTCAACTGGGCTGTTTCTTTTGTAGAAAGATTATATTCATACAGATTAAAGATACCGCTGTTATCTGAGGAATAAATAAGAGCAGCACCATCTGATGTAACAACTGCGCCGCGCTCATCGTTTGGCGTAGAAAGAATGAATGAAACTTCGCCGCCGGATGAAGGAATCATGGCAATGTCCCGTCCATCCTTGATGGAAAAATCAAACAAAATGGATTTTCCATCCGGTGACCATTTTGGATTGAAGACTTGCTCGCTATTGCTATAACTCGTAAGCTGTTTGATGTCCGTTCCATCAATATGGCACGTATACAGATTGATTGTTCCATCGCTGCCAGCGACAAACGTAATCTTCGTTCCATCAGGAGATACAGCGGGGGCATTGGCACGTACGCTATACGTTAAACGCTGTTCGTCTTCTCGATCAATGTCGTATACATAGAGATCGTACAAGCTCGACCAGTGGTCATTCGCTTTGCTGTGTTTGGCATAATAGATTTTCTTCCCATCCGGTGACCAGGAGAAATTTGAACGAACTCCTCCTTTGAGCTGCTTCTCTTTCTTTGTTTCGATATCGTACAGATAGAGCGACGATTGAGCGAAGTAGTCTGCTTCTTTATTCGAAACATAGGCAATGGATTTGCCATCGGGTGAGAATGCGGGATAAAAATTGCCGAATCCAACATTGCCGATGACTGTGCCGACTACAAGATTTTCATTTACACCAGTTGTACGATTTCTATAATCGTTTTTTAGATAGTCTCTCCATTCTTCATACAATTGCCTGCCATTGATACCAACAGCTTTTTCAATAGCGCCGTCGATAGTAACAGCACTGATAGAAGAGAGGTTCTCTGAAATCTCCCGAACTTTATCGTCACCATACTTCTCGCTGATGTATCGCACGAAGGCAAAGCCCGCATTGTAGGACGATTCGTTACCAAGACTTGTCTTGCCGAAGACAGACATTTCGTTCCACGTCAACATATTCCCATCGAGTGCGTACATCCGAAGAATCATATCGCGGTGCGCATCCCACGTATCATAGGCAAGTTCCTTGCGGTTGTACTGCGCAACTCCCTCGGCAAACCAGCTTGGTATAATAAATCCTGAAAACGGATAGGAAACGATAGCATTAGGAAAACCATAAAGTACGTCCGGTCGGCGTTCATTTTCATACTGAAGCCACTGGAAATACACAGCAGGGATTCTTCTGCCAAACTTCAGCGCCGTCTGGATTTGCACGATATGCGTGAATTCATGCGTGACAACATTTCGCAGCCAGTTGTGCGTGCCGCGAAGATCGAAGTCTAACGCTGACGACCAAATTTCAATTTTATTGTCTAAGAAATATGCCGCGCCGTTCGAATAATCGTCGTAATCTTTGATAACAAAACTGATTTTCCCTCCCGGTGCATAATTGTAGAGGGATGTGATCGGCTCGTAGATTTCCTCAGCAATTTTTGCAACAATACGGGCAGTCCGCACTGTGCCGGTATGGTAATGAACGAAGAAATGTTCTGTTTCAATAGAACGCCATTCAAGTTCAGGATGATAGAACTCATCCTGAGCGGTGGAGACGAAGGGTAAAGCAGTCAATACGATAAGACAACAAACGTAAGGTAATATTTTCATTGTAAAATAAATGTTCTGCCAGTTATGATATCTTTTTGCAATGCGATATTTCCATACGTAGCTGTTTGTGATGATTTGACGAATTCAATATCGATAGATGGTAGTACTTTGTATGTTCCGATATACACATTGAAACTATCATACAGATCAAACACGTCGCCAACAGGCAACCGATCGGATGTAAGAGTAAACCCTCCTCTTGTATCTGTTGTATCTGTGCTGTGCCCTTCAACTAACCATGGAGAATATTTAATAATGGTCGTGTCGACTACATAACGAATCAGATATTTCCCACTCGGGACAACATTGCCGTTCCGGTCACGTCCGTTCCATCGGTAACGCGGCACCGTGCCCGTTGTACGGTAATCAAAAAATATCTGACGGACAAACTCATATTTCACAGTGTACACTGCAACGTCTACCAAACTTAACGAAGCAGTTACTGCCACCTGCTGTGTATCCGATGGAGAATCGCTGACGAAATCGTAATCATAATAGAGACGCACATCAACTTGCTCAATGGGAACACCGTTCGGCGTGGTTACAGTGCCGTTCAATTGATAACCTTGAATGCTTGTCGTATCCTGAAATCGTTGAATATCACGACAAGAAAGTATTGCTGTGCACAGTACACCAACCAAGATATATCGCACCATGCGATCACCTCACTTCACCACGGCTATCTTGATAACTGTCGAACCGCTGTTACCTGTTCCCTGCGCATCGATATGTGCAAAGTAAACGCCGCTCTGGATATTAGCAACATTCCAATCGATTTCATTATCTAAACCGCCGATGCCATTACCATTGAGCTCTGCCACAAGGTCGCCAGCCATATCAAATATCTTCACATTGACTTTTGCATCAGATGCGATGTAATATCTGATGTGTGTAATAAAATTATCCGACGCACGCACGGGGTTGGGCCAATTGTAAGCGCGAGACTCCGGGAAAAAAGTTGGATTCGAGTTCGGGAGAAGAGGGATTTCACTCAGGCCGGTATTCTGTCCGTCATACATGTACTGAGGCCAGAGCCTTACCCATGCGGCAGGAGAATTTCCCTCCGGAGATCCGATTTTCCATGCATAGACGTGCCCGTCATCAGACGCAAATGCCAGGCCGACTTCACCGAATGGACCGTGCCCACCCTCCGGCAAATAAATTGCTGCTGGCGTTGAACCCCCATTCACTCCACCAAGGATCGGAAATCCTTTGAGAAGTTTACCCCTTCTGTCATATGCGACAACCAAACCTTCCTGCGTTACTGCAACGATATCGGGCGTACTATTGGCATCGAGATCGGCAACAACGGGGGAGGTAAGAATTGGTTTGGATGTTTGCACCGTGATAGGAAAGTTATCCAGAATTGCGCCCGCCGAATTGATCGCGTAAATCTTGTTGCCGCTGAAAACGACGATGTCTCTTTGTCCATCCTGATCGATATCGGCCAGTGCCGGTGCATTCAGAATTTCACCTCCGGTGAACACCGGAAATCCTGCCGAAGGGTTAAGACCAAAATCGAGCAGATAGACATATCCGTCACGTGAGGCAAGTGCAATTCCCTTTTCCATCGTCGTGGAGATCCATCCAGAGACCGGCGGGGAAGCCATGGGCCTCGATAATTGCCGCTTGCCTGTCCAATCAGACGGTTGGACGAACGGATTCACTATACCGACAAGTCCATTAGCAGTCACGGCAATAAAATTGTGATTTCTATCGAACAGACAAATGCCGACAGTTGCAGAAGTGTCTGACAAGCTTAAGACTCCAGCGCTGAGACCATTACCGGTTTCGGTAAGGAAGCTGATACTAGAGTGCACTCCTCCAACCGCCAGGATTGTATCGTCTTTAACAACTGACGTTGTAAGAATCTGAAAGCTCGGTATTCTGAAAAGCAGATCACCGAGACTATCGTTATTCGCGTCCTGCAGCGACCAGAAAGAAACTCCGGGAGTGGCATCCAGTTCTTCGGCAATCGTGATGGAAGTTGGATAACCTGGATCAATGCTTCCCAAAACAGGAGTTCCAACGAAACTCCCCGTAGTCTGTGCAATCAGGCCAGACGACGAAAGCATATCGAATGTTGAGCCGTCAGACTTCCACCCGTACAGTGATGAACCAGAGGTTGGTTCACCACTCACAGGCATGTTGGAGGTTGTGATAAACATCTGGCTCGGCTCTGAAGTAGGATGAGCAGCGGCGAGTGAATTATACAAAAACTTTTTGTTGACCAGTTTCGGGAAGCCGGGCAACGGGGAGACCGTTGCATCTCCCACCTGTATCTTCGCCGTCATCCTTGGTCCGCGCGGGGAAAAATCTTTGATGTACACATGGCTGTTCGCGAAATCGTTGCTCAAGCTGTTGGGATTGGAGTTTGGCGTGAATGCATTTGAGAGAACCCGCGGTGTTGCCGTATTGCCTTTGTACCAAAAATCGAGCGGGGTGCCATCCTCGCTGCCGGAACCGGGGCTGATAAAACCGTACGACTGTCCTAAATCCTGTGAACCATCGCCTTCCTCAAGATCAACTCCTCGGCGCAAGGCGTTAGCGTTGACAGCGTTTGTGGAATAGGTTGCATCTATGACATTCTCATCAATATGCCAGATGAGGATGCCGCCATCGAAGAGTTCACTGGTGCGCGAGTTCACTCCGCCCGGTAAGCTCCAATCGAATTCATCGACATCGATCACGTTGCCGTAAATAGAATCCTGATCGAAGGCATTGAAGTTCGTCGTGTCGCGGAAGTAAGTGCGCTGTATGATTGCACCATCACGCTCGATGGTGAATGTCGTGCCATCGCGGTTTGCATCGCGGTTGCGGTTTTCGACGAGGAAATATTCCTTCGCACTAATTAAGACTTTATAGACAGAATCCGGTTCGCTCGCCAAGCCGACAGCGGGAATATCATACACAACCTCTCCCGGCGGAGCGGTGATCGGCGATATCCAGCCGAGAAAATATTTTTCCCACGCTGATGGTTCAGGCGGGAACACGCCGCTCCAGCTAAAAATCGACTGCCCATCCATGAGACCAAATCGTCCGATGCTTGTCCGTCCTGTTTTTGTATCGAACAAGTCCGGTAAGCCAAGGTGACTCCCGATGCTTGCAACTATCAATCCGTTAATGCCGAGCTGCAACAGTGAAATGCCTAAACCGGTGTTGACCTCACGACTCTCGGTCTCGGGAATGATAAGAGAATGAGTAATCAAGGTCGATCCGCCATCAACAGGAATACCATTGTATGATGCACCATACATCTTTTTGAGCCCTGCAAGATTGACATAGAGCGAGGGAATATCGAACGGCGTCGGGTCAAAGCCAAGCTGACTGCTCAGATCAACATCCCTCCCTACGCCTGCATGAACGATGATAAATGTATTGTAGTCTTGAAATTGAACTCCCGGCGACAAAGAATCAACAAGATGCCACGCATCCTGCATTAATCTTCCCACCTCAAGATTGGTCGTGCTCGAGCGTAGCGGACTGTAGGCCGCCATCTGCTGCTGAACCCTGTACACGCTGTCGAGCACGGTTGTCTGCAGAATAAGTTTACTATTCGACACTTTACGGAAATAGTTCTCTGCAAACATCATATGGTTTTGAACATACGTGTGATCGTGAGGAGAAGGATCAATAACTTTCTTCGCCGACACCGACAGATCAAAACTACCCTTGCCGGACGTTCGTGGTTCAGTGTCTTCTTGAAAAGCTATCATCGCCACAAGAACACGCAATGTTTCCGGAACGTCACTAACGGCGGCGTGTGTCATGAATCTCTGTGAATTCTCAGTGGTGTTCAAGGCATGATTGAACACTATCCCTTGCTGCGTCTGGGCTGAAAGAAGACAGGCTGTGATAACCAGGATGAAGAGAACAATGTAACATCGATATGCTTGCACGGCAAAAAGTAGAGTAGTTATTGTGATTGATAATTCATGAGAACTAACTGGAAAGATACTCCGAAGTCAAACACTGACACGGATTTCCGCAATGGAAGAACCCACGTCAGTATTTAGACAATGTCATTTGATGAAACGATGCTCATTGCCCCCACGCAATGAGCAATGTGAAACGCAACGTCTCACCGAGCGGGTGATTTTCTTCAACAGCAGAAAGGTAGCTGAAGTCGAACCCGTACACATCGTACCGCACACCAGCACCGAAGGTGAGAAACTTCCTGTTACCATAATCGGGATGTTCATAGAAGTATCCAAAACGGAGCGCAATCAACCTTGGAGCGCCATACCAATACTCAATACCCGTACCGATAGTTACTTTTTGTAATCCGCCATCTCCCCAAGCGGTGAAGAGCGATTTAGGAAGATTATCAACACGTCCTTCCTCGATTGTTTGACCGGCAATTGAATCGTAGGTTGCTGGATACCTGCGTACGAGAAGGCGGGAAAAGTCAGCCACAAAATTGACGTTATTAAATTCACTCTTAATAATCTGGGCGGCAATACCTAAACGTAAATTGGTAGGCAACGGATCAGCCTGTGCTGCATCAATGTATGTCATCTTGGGTCCTAAATTCGATAGATTTAATCCGAAGCTGAGTCGATCTTCAAAGAGACCAAGTGACTTTGGTCTCCACATTGTCGCCAGATCAAAACTGATAGAAGACGATACGCCTTTGAGTCCCTGCCCCTGAACTTCAATGTTAGCAAGAGAGCTATGGATATAACGAATATTGATTCCCACGCCAAAATCATCAAAGACTCTGGTTGCGTAGCCTGCTGTCACAGCCAACTCGTAACCTTTGAATGTTCCAAGCGGCGTTGGGTCATCCTGGGTAATTACGAATTCACCAAGACTCAGATATGTTACACTGGCGAACACACTTCCACCCAAGCTCTCGACATTATTACGATAGGCAAGAAAATCATAAAACAGATCTGCTTGTTGAAATGCCGGCAGCCAATTGGAGTGTGTCAGGCTTATCTCCTGTCCCGGCAAAAATGCTAACGCGGCCGGATTCCAGAATGCCGCCGAAGCATCATCGGCTAATGCGCCGCCGGCTTCACCCATACCGTCAGCCCGCGCATTCGGAGCAATAAGCAAAAATGGTACTGCTGACTCTCCTTGCGCCAGGAGTGATTGCAGCGGCAAGCAGCTCGCCAATGCCAGCATCATGATCATGAGGGAGATACGTTTCCCATGTTTTTGTAACAACATACTAACCTTCCTTTTAATGAAAAAAATATGAAATGATGAATTAACTAAACTTGGATGTCCGAGGTAATGCAATGTACTATGTTTTCTCATATTAAACAACTCCATATTGTGGTTCTCAGATGTATTAACGTAGAATACTCAATTTGCCAAGTGATTCGCTTGTAAAGCGGTCATCTTGAGTTTTTGCAATAATTTTATAAAGATAGACACCGTTTGCCGGTACATCGCCGTCCCTGTCGCGTCCATCCCAAGGGATTTGCACAAATGCATCGGTGATGCTGGTTTTCTTCAGCGACTGGATGAGTCGTCCGGCAACAGTATATATTTTTACTTCTGCATCGATTGCAGTCAGTTGATTGTGCTGAAATGTAAACACCGTCGATGACTGAAGAGGATTAGGGAAATTGAATACGTTCGATAGCTGGAGCCCGACACTGGTGAGCACATCGAACACTGTCTCTTCTGTTGCTGAATTGTTATAGGTATCCCATGCACGAAGGCGAAGTTTATGTGTTCCCTGTGAAAGAGCGCCAAGGGCATATTGCACCGTTCCTTCTCGATAGGTATCGATTTTGCCTTTGTAGTAGTCGCTCAAGTCGATGCTTTGTGCATTATTGTCGATCCAGGCTTCAAGCCGATGACCGATACCCGAGCCCGATGTATTGATACCGCTCGAGTCGTATAGATCTGCTATTAACGTAGGTGAGCCGCCCACAACATCGCCGGAACGAAATCCTCTGCCATCAATAAATAATTTAATTTGAGGACCTCGTTGGTCCGGCAACGCCGTTGTATCAGTTCCACCGATACGGAAATTTGTCGTATAGCCGGCGCCATCTTCTGCAGCATTCGAGAAATACAATGTCATGCGTCCAAAATCATTACCATAAGAAATGTCCTTCGGCACTATAAAGCTGGCGGTCATCGATCCATTCGTGACACTTTGGTCACCGCGGAAAAGTGTATTTCCTGTTGTTGTATATGAAAACGTATCTTTGTACCACGTAGTGCCGAGGAGTATGGAATCCTGAAATTGTACCGAACGATTGGCATCATACACGGCAAGTTGAGACGTACCTGAAAAATTCGAATGGTCAGTAATTGTTGAATCATGAACAGTTGCAGTGACAGACGCTGTACTCAATGCCTGCAATTGCCCTACTTGTGTTGTCGGAAAATGATTTACGCTATCGATAGATGCAAATTTCTTGGGAAAAGCAAGGCGCAGCGTCGGATCACCCAAGAGGAAGAATTTTCTGTCGTTTTCAGCATTACGAATCTGCTTAACAGAATAAATTGCATCACCAAGCCGCTGTGACAGAATATTTCCTGTCTGACCTATTTGAAACAGACGCTCGACCAGTGCAGAATTTAAGACGAAATTTGCATTCTGAAAGACCGGACGTGTTGCTGAAAAAACTGCAATAGCACCAGCGTTCGGCATTCCAACGAGTATCTCACCGCCGCTCTGATCGTTAAGCATATCAAAATGACTGTAATTACATGTTGCCGCTATGAGGAAAAAGTATTTTCCCTTATTCGAAAGCCCGGCAAAATCTGTTTCCCGTACAAACACCTGTTCATGCGTCCATACACGTGGATTACCGTGACCGTTAAAATTCAACACTACAGTTCCTTGATTCATGGTATTAACAAGCGCAGTATTAACATCGGGTTTTCTTCGGCCTGCGGGAGTAAAAATCGTAGGAAAATCATAAAGATAAATTTTTCGTTTTTCAAACAGTGCCGGAGCTATTTGCGATATCGATTCAGCATCGTAGGTATGAATAAATAAGTTATTTCGTTCACCTGCGCCTGCCAGACCATCATCTGCAACAAATGTGAGCCGTACTTTCCATGGATCAATCACAGAGTTTGTTTCATATTCGATAATTTTGTCGACCAGCGTGTGTCCTTCATTCAACGAACGTGTAGATAATCTGCCAAGCCCTGCACCAACGCGGTTACCAGAATTGAAAATCACATAGCCATCATCCATCGCATATGATGACAATGGTTCGAAAGATTCTTGTGTTTCCCATGCTGGTATCCAATTCATCGTTGATGTCGAGATATTCTTATAATCATAATGTCCATCGCCAAAGAGTAACACATATTTTAGCGGTGTCTGCCAATTGGTATTTATGTAGCGTAAGTAATTTCGGATTGCTGCGGGCGAAGAAAGTCCGCCTCCAAACTCATTATAAATCTGGTTGATGTTCACGACGAGTGTCTTCAAGAAATTCTCGCCCGGTTTCTCACGATGATTTTTTAAGCGCTGTGCCGCCGACAAAAAGTCGGGGGGTGAAACGATAATGAATGATGCCTGAGTTGTATCGCCATGAAGATTCTGATTGGCAACACGTGTTAGCGATGACGGTGTTTTGAAGCCTCCTTCCGCTACAACACTCATCTCTTTCACACCGCCAGAAATCTGAAATGAGCAGGTATCGCCAGAAATTCTCGCGTTCGTTATCACTACAACGCTATCAAATCGGGTAATATCGAAGACAAATACCTGACCATTCGTAAAACCAGCAACATCGTACTGTGTCGTCATCATGGTATCGCGCGTATGAAAATTGAAACGGTTGTTTTGCGCACGAGGATATTGCCAATATAACATTTCGTACCAGTCGATATAGCCATTGCTTGATCCGTTCGTGGACGTAAATGCAAACTTGAGCTGTGAACGACCATCTGTGAAACTGGGAACCTGCTGATAATTCACAGTTGCCGGAGAGAGCTTATTGTGGTATGTGTCAAAATCAGTACCTGGCAGTCCGACCGATGTCAAACGCGTACCATGCTCATCAAATGTAAACGTAGAGAATCCTGATGACCGAGCACCAACACGAAACTTATAGCTTATCGGTTGAGTTACATCAAGTCCGCTGAGCTGATGAACGTAGGTAATCTGATCTCCAACATTAAACGGCTGTCCAAGCCATTCGACGCCAGAGGAAATAAGGTTAACCTTATCTTCCTCACGAAATATTTTTCCAACAATCGTTAGCGGCTGATAGGGGGAAGACTCGGACAGTGAAGGAATCTGTGTCATCTGCTTGTTGGTTCCGCTGCTATATGTAAGCCAGTAATAATTTGCCTCTGTAAAACGATGGATATAGTGTGAAAAGGATTTTGATGCAGTATTGTAGTTCCAACCACGCGCCGTTTTTCCATAAAAGAGAATGTAATCCTCCGGATCTAATTGTCCGGTTATCCCGCCATCATAAACGTACACCGCATTTTCAAGAAGATCATCAACAAAAGGCGCTGTTGTTGACATTGGAACTTCATAGCCGCCATTTCCAAATACCTTAATCGCAGATGGATTAGTTGAAGATGGTATGCCTGCGGCGATTAACGCCTGCCCTGTAAATTTGTACATTCCCTCCTCTGTCACAGGAAAACGAAACCATGTCCCAGAGCTTAACACGCTGTTCCTAAGAGCTGATTGTTGAATCGATAGCAAACGTTGTTCCGAAACATCATCATTTAAAGCGATACCCTTTGTAAGAGATGAGGGTTGCCGAAGATTTCTTTCTCCACCTCCATAATTCACACGTACAACGATACGGCTATATTTTCTGAGGGTGCGAAGCCCAGCATTGTATTGCAACGGATAAAAACGTAATTCACCGAACACAGCGCCTTGTGTCTCACCGATATTCAAGAGTTCTGCGACCTGCTTCGGTAAGAATTCTGACGACATATATATCGCTTTGTTTATCTTGTAAATAGGCTCGGGATCTATTTCTCCTTCTTGCCAATCAGGATAAGGCGCAATGAGCGTGTTTGAAATATCTTCAAAATCAATATTCAGAACTTCAATCGTAGCACCAGAAACAGAATGAAGATTCAGAGTTGTTGAGAACGATTGCAGAGCAGGTCTTCCCGGTGTCATGATATCGATATCGCGTCCGCCTTCAAATCTATATTGAAGATACACCTGTTTCTCAATTTCTATCCTGTTCAGCAGTTGGTACACCGGGCGAAATTCTACAATAATACCGCTTCCATCGGAACTGAGTACCCTTATACCTTTTTCCTTTACCGTCGCTGAAATGCTTAGCGAAGGAGCTAAGATAAGCGCCGCCGCTGTGAACAAGTAATGGCTATATAATAGTATATGTTTCAGTGTTTGATCCCTATAAACAAAAAAGCCGAATGTCAAAACCTTGACATTCGGCATTAAAGCCATGATGATAGCATCTCATGTCAAAGGTTTACGCAACTCAATACAAATTAACGCTTTGTCTGTAACAACAAGCCTAGAGAAGTTGACTAAAAAACCTTTAACAATAACCTATGCTATAACTCCAAAATTAAACTTTAAAACTTATAATAATATAGAAAATCTTTCTCATAATGTCAACGGCAATTTGTTTCTTATCAGGAAAATGCGTAAATTAATTCACAAATCAATGGAATTTCCTCTTTTTTGAAGCATGCCAAAACCAATAAGTATTCTTTTTGTAGCTACAGAAGCTGAACCGTTTATAAAAACCGGAAGTATTGGTGACGTTGCAGGCAATCTGCCTAAATCAGTCAAGGCGTTGGGACACGATATTCGCGTAATGCTTCCCGGTTATGGATCAATAAGCAACCGACGTTTCCAGATACATAACCTTTTAAGGATGAAGGACATTGATATCCCTTTAGGGAGTTATTCTGAACGCGCCTACATCAAATCTTCTTACTTAAACAGTGAGAATCAGAAAGTCTTGGTCTATTTCCTTGCAAACGATAGATATTTTAATCGCGAGGGGTTATATTTCCACCCGATGACAAAGAAATATTTTACTGACAATGACGAACGATTTACCTTCTTTTGTCGTGGCATCCTGGAAACATTGAAGCGCCTTCAGTGGCAGCCCGATATTATCCACTGCAACGACTGGCAATGTGGCTTGATACCTGCTTATTTGAAATCGATTTACAAGAATGATCCATACTTCAAGAATGTACGTACTGTCTTTACCGTTTACAGTCTCGCTTCACATGGTTCATTCCCAAGAACTTCATATGAAAAAACAGGCATGCCGTCGGGAATGTTTTTCGACAACGGCACTGATAAATTTAACTTCCTCAAAGCAGGATTAAAATATGCCGATGTCATTACCACGTTTGGCAGCAAAGCTGAAAAAGGCATTCGGCTCGATCCGGATGACGACATCATGAGCGTTTTGCATTCTCGCAAAAATATTATCTCAATGAATGGCTCCAGCAATGGTCACAACCAATCCTTGTTAGCTGAAAAATTCATCGATGTATATCGCGATCTGTCAAAGAATGGCGGATGAACCCGGGCGGGATCTTTCTCGACAGAGATGGCACAATCAATCAGGAGGTTAATTTTCTTTCATCCCCCAAGGAACTCGTTCTTATCCCCGGCTCTGCAGAAGCTATCCACGAAGCAAATCAATTAGGTTTTAAGGTTTTCGTTGTAACAAATCAGTCCGGAATTGCTCGAGGTCTTTTAATCAAAAATGAGCTTGAAGACATCCATATTGAACTTAGCAGGCAACTCCGTGAATATCATGCACAAATCGATGCAATCTACTACTGCCCGCATCACCCTGTGGAAGGAGATTCGCCCCTTACCACACAGTGCAACTGTCGCAAACCGAATATTGGTATGATCGAACAAGCTGTAAAGGAATTTTCTATAGATCGTAAGCGTTCGTTTGTCATTGGTGATCGTATGGTAGACATGCAGCTTGGAAACAATGCTGGAATCCCCTCAATCTTGGTTCTGACAGGATATGGAAAAGAAGAGCTTACTCTATGCCGCACTGCAAACATTCAAATTCATTATATTGCTTCAGATTTATACAACGCCGTGCAACACATTAAACTGGTAATATCCAAAGAACAACTTCCAATCTCTTAGCTGCATTATTCATGAAGCCTTTTCTCTTTTGTGTTTTTGTAATCGGAATGTTGTGTTTACTTGCCGCAGGCTGCAGTGAGTATCCAAACATGGTAGGTTTGGGAGTTCTTCCACCTCAGGATTCGTTGACTATTGATTCTCTCAAAATCTTCTCTACTTCAGATATAACGTTTCTCTCACGGGTCGTTGGGGGTTCATCCACGCTGCTATTCGGAACGTACCAGGCACTTGAAGCGAGAACGCTGCTTTCGTTTGCCGGATTTTCGACGATCCCTCAAACTGCTTCGCTTGATTCAGCCAAGCTAACGTTACGGATCAATTATCGATTCATGGATTCATCCGGCATAGTTGGTATTGAAGTACGAAAATTCCTTCATTCGTTTTCCGGAGGCAAATTCACTTGGGACTCAACGACGACACCCGGTGCATACAGCGATACGATCTCCGGCACATTACTCCAAACTCTATCGCCACAGGATTCTCTCCTCACGGTACATCTCGATACAATATTAGTTCGTCAGTGGATGCAGACTAACATAGGATCGATCATTCTTTTGCCAACAGGAAATACGGTAGTTGGATTTTCCCCATCTGCAACAGCAGTTGTAGATTTACGCCCAGAGTTTACGGTAGCATACCACGATACAAGCGATTCGGCAAGAACATCTTCATTCCGACTTTCATCGGGAATTTTCGTCGCCGACGGCAACATACTCCCTCAACCGGGCAGAATGATTGTACAAGCAGGTATTGGGCACAGAGGAATCCTCAGGTTTGACTCTTTGAATGTGCCCCAACGCGCAAGTATAACACAAGCGATGCTCGAAGTAGCTGTTGATACTACTGCTTCATTAATGAATTCTTATTCTGACGATAACGTTGTAGCATTTCTCCTGAGAAAAAATGTTTTGCCATATGATTCCTTAGCGCTCGGAACAAAATGTACGCCCGCATACAACGGCGCACAGAAAGTGTATCGAGCAAATGTCAAAGCTATCGTGCAACAATGGCTGCTTCGTGAACCAAATAATGGACTTCTGATACGTGCGTCAGGTGAACTCTCAACATTCGATCGATTTGTACTGTATGGCTCTTCGGCGCTAGCAGCTCTTCGTCCAAAATTAACCATCACATATACAGTATTGCCCTGAGATGATTCAATCCAGTAAACATATTGCCGTTATACTCATCGTGTTGCTTTCGACTTCTTTTACGATCTCGTTTGCTGACAACATCGGCGGGTCAAGCTATTCCCGCTATGGACTTGGAGATGTACGATACTTTTCTACGGCACGCTCAGCAGGTATGGGTGGCGCCGGTATCGCCGTTCTCTCGAATCAATCCATCGACCGTGTGAATCCAGCCGCATGGTCCCGTATCAATCGCACACGTTTTTCTGTAAATGCCATGTATGAAGGATTTTCTTCCAGTGATGACAACGGCTCGTTGCGGCTTGGTAAAACCCACTTCAATGGATTATCTCTTGCAATACCCGTAGAAAAAGATCATGGCATTGTTTTTAGTGCAGGTGTGGCACCATATAGCAAAGTCAATTACCATATCGTGACGCCTTCTACTCAAGGAAGTCTCAGCTATACACTCAAATATCTCGGCGATGGTGGACTCTCGTTAGCGCATATCGGCATCTCCGGCTCTATTGGCAACAACTTTCATCTTGGTACGAAGCTTAATTATTATTTCGGTTCGATTAATCATACCGTCACACAAACATTCACAACGACTGACTTCACAACTGCAGAGGTAACACGAGCGACGCGCTTCAGCGGAATTGGAATGACCGTTGGCGGCGTGTATTCCGGATTGAAAAACATGTTCAATCTCGACGAGGGAAGTTCGTTCAACCTGGCTGTTGTGTTCTCAACTACATCAAACCCTACATTAACTGAAGAACGGTTCAGCACATTTAATAGCGGAACTGTTATTGCGCGCGACACTATTACTTTTCCAGACGGAAAGGTACGGATACCATTTTCTGTTACCGCCGGCTTAGCATACCAGTCGGAGAAAATAACTGTTGCCGCTGATGTAGCTTTTCAGAAGTGGGGAGATTTTACGATTAACGGATCAGCGTTATCCGATGTTCGTGACAGTTACAGATTCGGCACAGGGATTGAGTTGCTACCCAAAAAAGAGCCTTCTGCTCCTTTCACACAACGTATTGCATATCGAGTAGGATTCTCTTACAATGCCTCTTACTACCAAATCAAAGGTACATCCATTAACGAGTTTGGATTGACGGGCGGTTTTGGTATACCGCTATTTGCAGACACACGGCTTGGCATCGCAGCCGAATACAGCTTCCGCGGCACAACTGATCTTCAATTGCAAAAAGATAGAATTCTTCGTATATCTCTGACATTAGATATCGGTGAACTCTGGTTCATCCATCCTCCTGAAGAATAAACGAAACACCCGGAATGATAGCACTCGGCGCAGATCATGCAGGATATGAGTACAAGGAAAAAATTAAAGACCTGTTGAGATCTATGGAGCTGCAGTTTCAGGATTTCGGCACGAGTTCTGCCGAGTCAACTGATTACCCCGATTATGCACATTTAGTCGCAAACGAGGTTGCCTCGGGAAAAGCCGAGTTCGGAATACTCATCTGCGGCACAGGCATTGGAATGTCGATTGTTGCAAATAAACACGATGGAGTTCGCGCAGGCAACGTAGAATCAATCGATGGAGCGAAGATGGCACGAGCGCACAATAATGCAAACATTCTCGCCATTGGCGCGCGACTTACTCCGTGGGAAAAAGTTCAAGAAATTGTAAAGGCGTTTCTCACAACACAGTTCGAAGGCGGACGCCACCAGCGTCGAGTCGAAAAAATCCACACGTTAACCAATCTGTAAAACCAGATTCATCCTAGCACGTCGTAATTGTGCTACTGGTTTTGGAATGTACTATGAATAACCTCAAACAATACGATCCGGAAATTTACAATGTACTCCGGAATGAAATCAACAGACAGAATACAAAATTAGAGCTCATCGCCTCGGAGAACTTTGTCAGTACTGCCGTACTTGAAGCAATGGGTTCAGCGTTAACGAACAAGTATGCCGAGGGCTATCCCGGCAAACGGTACTACGGCGGCTGCGAATTTGTTGATGTCGCGGAAAATCTCGCTCGTGATCGTGCAAAGAAACTCTTTAACGCTGAGTATGCCAATGTTCAGCCGCATTCCGGTTCACAGGCAAATATGGCAGTGTACTTTACGTTTGTGAAACCCGGAGACACCGTCATGGGTATGAACCTTTCTCATGGCGGGCATCTTACACATGGCTCACCGGTAAACTTCTCAGGACAACTCTACAAATTTGTATCCTACGGCGTGAATAAAGAGACCGGCTACATCGACTACAACGAAGTCGAAACGATTGCGACCAAAGAACGACCAAAGATGATTACCGTGGGTGCAAGCGCTTATTCGCGAAACATTGACTACAAAGCATTCAGGCAAATTGCAGACAAGGTTGGCGCTTTTCTCTTTGCCGACATCGCTCATCCGGCCGGTTTAATAGCAATGAGATTATTAAATGATCCTCTTCCCCATTGTCATGTTGTTACATCGACTACACACAAGACCCTTCGAGGTCCGCGTGGCGGCATGATATTGATGGGTAAAAATTTTGAGAATCCATTCGGATTAGTCGCGCCAAAATCAGGTAGAACAAAGATGATGTCGGAACTGCTCGACTCGATGGTCATCCCCGGCATTCAGGGGGGACCGCTGATGCACGTGATTGCTGCAAAAGCTGTTGGTTTTCTCGAAAACCTTCAACCGGAATTTGAAACGTATGCAAAGCAAATCATTAAAAATGCTCAGGCGCTCGCCAACAAACTTGTAAGTCTCGGGTATTACATCATCTCGAATGGCACAGACAATCATCTCATGCTCGTGGACTTACGAAACAGAAACATCACCGGCAAAGACGCGCAAGAAGCGCTCGATCAATCGGGTATCACGGTCAACAAAAATGCTGTGCCGTTCGATGATAAGAGTCCGCTTATTACCAGCGGCGTTCGCATCGGAACGCCAGCACTCACAACTCGCGGTATGAAAGAACCGGAAATGGAAATCGTAGGTGATTTGATCCATCAAGTCCTTACCAACATCGGCAAAACTAATATCTACAAGGACGTTGAGAATAATGTGGAGCGGTTATGCTTAGGATTCCCTCTCTACAAAGGCATTGAGTAATGAGCGAAGTCACCGAAGATACTGAGCTCGAACAAGACGAGCACGACTCCGACGAAAAGGAGATGTCGTTCCTCGAGCATCTCGAGGAGCTCCGTTGGCGGATGGTAAAAGCGCTCATGGGGTTACTAGTTTGTGTTGCTGTCTGCGGCTTTTTTGCTGATCGCATCGTCAATGATGTTGTGTTGCGCCCGAGCAAAGCCATCAACCCACCTCTCAATTTGATTAATACCGTACCGTTCGGACAGATTACGTTTTACATGATGGTCGTGATCGTCTCCGGATTGATTCTTTGTTCGCCATGGATTCTCTATCAACTCTGGAAATTTGTCGAGCCCGGTCTCAAAGAGAGCGAACGAAAGTATATCTCTGCTATCGTCGTTGCAACAACATTTTGCTTTCTCTCGGGTATTGCATTCGCGTATTTCATCATGCTGCCATACATGCTGCAATTCTTCGCAACGTTCGGCTCGCCACATATTCAAAATATGATCGCAGTAACTGAATATATGAGCTTCGTTATTCAGTTGGTGTTGTTGTCAGGATTGATTTTTGAGCTGCCAATGGTTGCGTATTTTCTTGCAAGGTTCGGGATCATGACACCAGCATTCATGCGTCATTATCGCCGACACTCTATTGTTGCCATTCTCATTATCTCAGCCATCGTCACCCCGACAACCGACCCCGTTACTATGGCAGTGTTTGCTGTGCCGATGTTTATTCTCTACGAAATCAGTATCTGGATTGCAGCAGTCGCAGCACGGAAGCGCGCCACGATTCATCCTGATATCGAGTAACAAGAGATGAAGTTAGAAGAAATCATACAGCCCATCGAACAAGAGTTAGAGATCTTCAACGGTCGGTTCCGAACTGCAATGAAATCGAAAGTTGCGTTTGTAGATATGATTGCTCGCTACATCGTCAGGCAGAAAGGCAAAAAAATCCGCCCCACACTTGTTCTGCTCACGGCAAAAGCCTGCGGCGAGATCAACGACAGCACGTACCGTGGCGCTTCACTTGTCGAAATTCTTCATACTGCCACACTTATCCATGATGACGTTGTGGATGATGCGGATATGCGACGGGGCTTCGCTTCCATTAACGCCGTATGGAAAAATAAAATCGCCGTATTGATGGGCGATTATATGCTGGCAAAAGGGCTTCTACTTTCTCTCGATAACAACGACTTTCAATTTCTTAAAATCACCTCTGATGCTGTCCGGAGAATGAGTGAAGCTGAGATTTTACAGATCGCAAAAAGTAAAGACCTCGACCTCGACGAAGCTACGTACTTGAAAATCATTTCCGATAAAACCGCATCACTCCTTTCGACGTGTACGCAAATCGGCGCTGCGAGTGTTTCCAAAGATCCTGAGTTACTTACGAGAATGAAAGTCTTTGGCGAAAACCTCGGCATGGTATTCCAGATTCGAGATGACCTGTTAGATTACATTGGGAGAAAGAGTATCACAGGAAAGCCGACGGGTCTCGATATGAAGGAGAAGAAACTTACACTGCCGCTCATTTACTCCTTCACACAAGCGCCACGCAGCGAATCAAAACAGATTTTAAAAATTATCAAGAACGGGGCAAAGAGAAAAGAATTGCAGTATGTCGTCGAGTTTGCGAATGAGTTTGGCGGTATCGAGTACACGATGAAGAAAGCCCAACATTACTCAGCACTTGCTTTGGAAGCGCTTGAACCTTTGCCATACTCTCCTGCCAAAGAAGCGCTGACAAGTTTTATCGATTTCGTGATGGAGCGAACAAAATAAAAGCCCCACCCTGCGGTTGAGATGGGACTTCGTCTTCGCTAATCCACATTTTCATGTGGTTATTTGATTATTAACATTTCCCTTGTGGTAGTAAAGCCGCTTGCCTGCAGGCGGTAAAAATACACGCCGCTCGGTACATTGGCGGCATTCCATTTTACTGTTTTATATCCTGCTTCCTGCACATCATCAACAAGCGTCGCTATCTCCTGCCCTATCATATTGTATAGTTTCAATGTAACATGCGATGCCCTTGGTATTTCATACCGGATAATAGTTGTCGGGTTAAACGGATTGGGAAAGTTCTGGTCCAGACGAAATTCTTGTGGTATTGTATTCATGTCGTCGACACCAGCTATTACGGCAGTACTCACCTCGGCTGTTAACTTGAACACCTCAATATTCCCCGCGCTGTCGGCAGCAATGCTGAAGAACCCATACGTTTTCCCGACAATTCCATTAAACATTGCTGATGTATCGCCGGTCGAGCCGATCCATGGCTGAAACGGACCACCATCCTCCGAAACATATACTGAATACGACATGACACCTGCATCATCATTCCCTTCCCACGAGACTAAAAAGCTTGTCGGCGATGAATCGCTTAAACTCGTTACGGTACTGATTGGCGCAGTGCCATCGAGCGTATTGAAAATCGTCGGTGTCGCGATCGGATTGTTCAGGTCGAAAAAGATGTTCGCCATGGCAAAGATGTTTTGTCCTGTTGCAAGGCCTGCTTTCGGCTCGATTGTATAGGTGACATATCCTTCACCCCGTCCGGTGCTATCGTTTACCGGCAGAAAGCCTGTGAGTGGATCGATGACAGGGAATTGTGTGTTTGGATCGATCGACTCGAATTTGAAATAGATCGAATCGCCGACGATGCCGCTCTTGAATTCAACATCCAATCCAAGCGACTGGCGAACATCGACTTGCGTTTGGTAGGATGAATGATCTTCCGGTACTGTGAACGCATGCGAACCGAAACCGAAGCTGTGAACGCGGAACGTGTTCAGATCGAGTGTCGAGTCAAGCTGCTGATACACCCGGACTTCTTGTGCGGGAGCTGTTGCGGAATCGGGATCATTCTCGAAATTAATTGTATAGAGCAACTGTTGCGGTACGATCCAATTGCCTGCGCCGACGCCGACCGGACCTGCGATGCTGTTCGGATCGTGTGCACCCACAACTTTGATTTTTCCATATTGTCTGGAGACTTTGAAATCATTATGAAAGTCAATAGCTCTTTTGGCTATTTGAATGATCGCCTTAAGATCAAGAAAAGCGGTAAGATCGAAGGACGGCTTGCTAAACGGGAAATAGAAATCGGTGAACGTGTCCGTAGCTAACTCCCGTAATGACACGGCAATATCAATATTTCGGTTTCGATTCTGAATTGCTTCACAGACTCCCGCGTTCTCATCTCCACACGGCACGCCGAAACCAAACACTGATCGAGACCTCATCGCGAACTTCATGGAAGCAGATGGAAACGTCGTTGTGTCTATCAACCCTGCTTCGATCCCCTCTCGCATGGTCTGAGCACAGACTGTATCATAGTCAGCCTTCCGCATTACGGCGAGATCGACGGTGAATTGGTAATCTCCTGTACCCTTGGGGAGAAGAGAAAGAGGAATGGATGTAGTCACGCCGGGAGCTAAATTATAGACCATAATGGGAAAGTGAAGTTGTGATTCAACACTGTCAACGTAGGGAGTCAGCGTGGCTCCTTCCTGCAACTCAGGATCCGGAAAAGACGTTAGTGTCGCTCCTGCAACGAGATCCGGACGGATATGAAAATCCAGAGCTATCCGGTCAATATCGCTATTCGAGTTATTCGTGATAGAATAGCTAAACGGGCGCGCCCGAAACACTGAAAGTAATGACGGACCGGTGAACGAAGTTTGCACATCTACCGGTGTCGCAGCCTCAACTGTGATAGCGTCATCGAGGGTTATTTCTTCTGAATCGTTATTTGCGACAACAATATCCCAGAGCCCATGTTGGAGACCCGCCGTACGCAGACGCACATTGATGTTTGCAGCATTCACGAACGCAGTCTCATCAAAACCGACTCTCAGAGTATCCCGCTGAAGATAAACTTTCGCACTATCCTGAAATCCGGCCCCGTAAACCTTGAGCGTTACTCTCCCGGCATCTCCAATCCGGCCCGGAGAGACATCGACAATCTGGAATGATAGTTTCTTGGGGAGAATATTGTAGTCGATTGTATATCCGCTTGAATTATAAAGCATGATATAGTATGATCCTACCAAAGTTGAAGGAACTAACAGGCGGGATCGATTTTGAGCGGTCGCTATCGAACGAAATTCGAAATCAGAACGGGATGGAAGCTGGTTGAATGACGCGTATATCTCACATGGAATTGTCTCTGCGTTGCCGGTTACTTCGATCTGAAGAGTCGACGCGAACGCTTTATCAATCCGGTAATAAGAATAAATTCCTGAGGGGAGATGTCCAGAATCCGGCACTCCAAGATTCAGCATCGGAATAACGACCGGCGGTTCATCTGCGCCTCGAAATGGAGCAGTCTCGCTGCGGAGATCTCCGTCGATATCCCTCGTAATCGGATTAACAGGAATTGCTGTGAGAGTGGTGTCTTGAACAGAACTGCCCGCCAGATGGAGGTCGCCTCCGAGCGAATCGGCGAAGACTGGAACTTCTGAGAATGTATGGGCATCTTGACCTTTTGCTTGCCAAGCAGCGAGACTTTGGAAAGTTCCAAGATTTCGTGCACTAACAAGATTCGCTCCGACGATGATATTATAATCGGAGGTATACGTGTTTGTGTCGAGATCGAATTCCAGCGTACTCCAGTAACTTGCCTTCCGGTCAATGAGAATATTGTTGCGGACTGTGTGGTGCGCGTTCCCCGAGTAGAGTCGCAGCGCAGTCGATTGACCAGTACTAGGATCCTCATCGAGATAAACGGTGTTGTAACATACTGTCACGTTTTCAGCGTAACCCACCGTGATCCCCCACCGATAGCCTCCATGAAGATCAGAGATCATATTATTGGATACGATACCGTTCGTTCCTCCCTCCATGGCAATGGCAGTACGGTTGCTACCAGCGTTATAGGTAAATCCATTCCGCACCCGATTCCCATCGACAACGGCGTTGGTGAAACCAGCTAAGTATATGCTGTGACCGGTCTCCATGTTCATATGGTCGATAAGATTTCCGCGCACAACCGCGTCGACACAGTGGATTGCGCTGATAGCGAAGCCGGAGAGGACAGCTCGAAGAATGGTGTTGTTACGGATAAGAGGTCTATAGGTCGGGTTGCCGGCGACAACGATCCCGGAAGCACATCCATCGATGTAATTGTCGGCAATGACAATATCTGAATTGGGCGATGCACTTAAGACGGCATAATCGGTACGACTGCCCTGTGGGAAGCCGTTGCCGAAGAGCTTACATCCAATAATCACATTTGATCCCGGATATACACCATTGTCTCCCTTGATGAGAATCAGTCCCAGTGCTCGATTGCCTGAGGTATCACGATCAGCGATTGTAAGATGGGAGATTGTAACGTATTTGGTCCAGATCTCGACAATCCATTGAGAAGCTGGAGGATCCCAGTGTTCAAGGAAAACATTGTCCACCGTGGCTCCGGTTGCTGCATCCGGCTGGAAGGTGATGGTATTTTCTGAGGAAACTCCGGGTACGGCAAAATCCATTCTCATAACAAAACCGACTCCGCTATCGGGTCGATATGTACCTGCACGGATGTTAAGCGTAACCGGCCCGGAGACACCGTTTACCCGAAGCGACTCTACTGCCGCCTGGACAGTCACGAAGTCGGGTGAGTTACCGCCGATAGTGAACGTGCCGTTAAGTGGCGACTGTGCAACGAGTGAAACGGCAGTCAGAAACGTTAAAACAATTATTATAGTCAGTTTCATAGCTACTCCTTGTTAGAAAATTAAGATTAATGTTATAAGCTGGTTTCATTTTATAAGTGTGTTAAGGTGTTCGAGATGTTCTTTCAAAACGTATCCATAAGCACCGGCACTTGTTGCAGCATCCCGGTACACCGCATCATTGTACTGCGTTAGGATAATAACCCGTGCCGCTGGATGTGTCTCCGTAATCTGTTTTGTCGCTTTAAGCCCATCCATTTCAGGAAGCTTGATATCCATGAGCACCCAGTCAGGTTGAAACTTCCGGTAAAGGTCAACGGCGCTCAATCCGTCGCTGCATTCGTAAATAGCCTCAATCGGCGAGAACTGCTGCATTACCCAGCGACGTACCATCGAGCGAATATTAGGACTGTCTTCTACCAGCAAGAATTTCATTGAAGGGTCTACTTATCTTCGTTGAGATAAGTAACACACTCAATGGTAGAAGGTCAATAGGGAAAGGTGCTCAAAAAGAGTAAGTACATGTACTCAATTTCTGATTTCGATTTGAGAGAGATGAGAAGAGTGCCTGAAATAGTAAACTAGCCGGAACTCAAAACCGGTTCTTATTTTCCATTGCAAACTGGAGGAGCTTGTTATATCCTTCAAGCCCTAATTTTGCGCAAATGTTCATGCGGTGATTCTGAACAGTGCGGTAGCTGAGATGGAGTTGTTCAGCAATTTGTTTGCTGGTAAGGTTATCGGAAATGAGCTTAAGAACACGGCGCTCGGAGGGGCTCAGCGTTTCAATAGTCGGTTTTCCCGCTCGGAGGATGTTTTGCTGCTCTAACCGCTTAACGAGATAGTGCGAAACTGATGTGCTTATAAAGTGATCACCCCGTGCAACCGCACGCAGGCAATTCACCAAATCTTCCGATGCATTCTCTTTCAGTAGATAGCCCATAACACCGAGGTCCATCGCCTCGTTGAAGTACTCTTCTTCCCGGTACATGGTGAGGATGACAAACTCGCACGGGAGATCGCGGCTCGCTGCTTCGCGTACGATATCCAATCCGCTCATCGATGGCATTGAAACATCAAGAACTGCCACATCTGGCTTCTGTTCTTCAAGCGAGTGAAGTGCAACCCGGCCGTCGCCTGCCTCACCGACCACTTCGAAGCCTTCTTCATGTTGCAGGATGCGAATCAGTCCTTGCCGGAAAATGGGATGATCGTCTGCAATAAAAATGCGTACGTTCTTTATCATAGTCTGCCTTCTGGAATCGTGATGGTCACGGTAAGCGTTGTGCCCTGTTCAGGGATAGAAGTAATTGCCCATGTTCCACTGAGAAACTTTACGCGTTCTCCGATACTCATCAATCCTAAACCATTTCTCGCACCTCGTGGCGCCGAATGCGCCTTAACATCAAACCCTTTGCCGTTATCCTTCACGATAATACTCATCGATTGCTTGACGCGTAGTACCCTCACTGACACTTCAGATGCACGCGCATGTTTCGCGATGTTGTTCATCCCTTCCTGTAGAATGCGGTAAATGTTGATTTCCGCTTCTTTCGGAAACAGTCCATCAATATCGTCGATCTCCACAGCAAGCTTCATCGGCGATGAAAGTGAAAATTTGTTCAATGCAGACTCGATTCCTTTCTTCAATCCAAGTCGATCAAGAACATGGGGATGGAGGTCGTACGATATTTCTCGCACCTCATTGATCGATTGCATAGCCACATCGGAAAGCTGCTCTAACCCCTCGGTAACACCTTCTATATCTTTTGTTTGCTGTGAATATTGCTGGATGCCATTTTTGAGAATGAGCAAGTTCTGTCCAAGACTGTCATGAAGCTCGCTCGCAATGCGTTTCCGTTCATCCTCCTGAAGCTCGATCAGACGGCGAGAGAATTCTATTTGTGCAAGCCGCTCACCATCAGCTCGCCGTATGCGTACCCTTACAGCAAAGGCAAGCGCAGCAACCCCAACAACGAATACACCGCTTACAAACCACCATCGCTGCCAGAGTGGAGGAATGATCGTAAAACTTAATTCCTCTGATGGAGAATATGAGTGCTCATTTGCCATCATCGCCCGGACTTGGAACGTATATGCACCCGGGGCGAGCGCGGCAAACGAGACAGAGCGAACACTGCTCGGGAGGCTCCACGATTCTGTGGAGCCAAGCAGACGATACGAATAGCGAATTGATCGTTGATCCGTCAGCGTCACGGCGATGTAGTCGATTAACACGTTGTTCTGTTCAGAAGACAATTCCAATCCATTGTGAGGATCAATTGTCTGCCCATTAACAGCGAGGTTTCGAATGTGAATTTGAGGAATCCAATTTCCCATCTTCCCCAACGCTTCTGCGCGATAGATAGAGAAGCCACCTTCCCATACATACCACACTGTGTTGTCTTGCGTCGTCCCAACACTTCCGACTGGGTAGCCGCGAAATTCAGTCGACATGATGTCGGGTTTCAATGTTTGGAGATCAACAGCCTGGAGCCCCATTTGAGTTGCTAACCAGAGTCGTTCTCCTCGTTTGTCCTCTGCCATTGCCCAAACAGCATTGCTGAGTAATCCATCACGTGTTGTGATGGTTGAGAACTTACCATCCTCGTAGTACGCAAGCCCTCCATACCGTGTGCCAATCCAAATACGACCTGAATGATCTTCGTGTACCGAGCGAATTTGATTATCGGGCAATCCATCCTTCACCGAAAACGTCTTCAGTTTGTCCGTAGTGAGATCGCTGGCAGCAGGAACTACGGCAAGACCATCGAGAAATCCTCCTATCCACAAATTTCCAGGAGAATCTTGATAGAGTACCCTCACTGAGAGATCAGGCACGCCATCGGCAATGCCAAATGTTCTGAGACTGCGATGTGCTCGTAGGTCATAACAGACTACCCCAAGGTTAGCTATGCTTATCCAAAGACGATCATCCTTATCTATAAGGAATGCATGTTTTCCGCCTCTGGGAATATCGATACCGTCCTTCAGCGTTTGTTTCAGCGTCAGTGTCGAAGCTCTGTCGGCATTGGAGGTGATAGTGTAACATTGTAATCGGTCAGCTAATTCAACCCATATTTGCCCCTGATTATCCTTTCCAATGAAATGTTTCTTTACGTCAGGAGGTGCATTCAGAGAATGGCTCGCTGTATTCCACACACCTCCTTGAGAAAACCATATTTCTTTCACACCGTCTTGAGTGAGAACCCAATAATGTTGACTTGAATCAGACACGGCGCGCGCATTGTTATAGGCACTTGGAATCTCTTTGAAAGGAAATGTGAGAAGTGATTGATTCGATAATTTCAAGAGACCGCCGTTGGCAAGACCCATCCAGAGATTCTGTTCCCGATCGAACACTCCTGCTATAATAGCTCTCTTGGGAAGACCATTATCGATCGAATAGATGGTGAAGTCGTCAGTAAGGAACCGCTCCTTCGAAATGCGGAGGAGCCCTTCAACTGTGCCAATCCAAAGATCGTCATCACGTCCCTCAAGAATGAAATTTGGCCTTTGTTGTGGCAGGCGGCGCTCGCCAGCCAATTCGCCGTTAATGATCCGATAGAGCATCTGGTTTGAGCTCACAAGCCATAAGTCCAAAGGTCCATCTGCAATCCAGTCGCCGTCGAAGATAACTTTATTTGTATTCAGCACTATGCGCCGAAGAAATGAACCATCTGTGCGGTACTGTAAGACACTATCATTCAACCAGATCCATATGCTACCGCTATCAGAAGCTTCGATGATACGACCTACATTGAAAGCTTTGAACGACACTGGCAGACGTGAAGTTACTCCGTCCAACCCTCTGCGGTAAAAACCGGCAGGGGTTGCACACCATAGAGCACCGGTATGATCCTCTAGGATGTCTTCGATAAACTGCGCTTCTCGAATAGTATCAAGATAAACCACCTCAAAGTGATCTTGAAGTTTCTTTGCAATCCCTCCGTATCGGCTACCAAGATACAACATTCCTGGCGTTTTCTTACTCTCAATAATGCATGTGATGCTGTTGGAGGGAAGACCATCATTTGTACGATAGTTAGTAAATTCGACTCCGTCGTACATGCTCAAACCCTCGTAGGTTCCAATCCAAAGAAAGCCGCGGGAATCTTGATGCAGAGCAGTAACATCGTTCGAAACAAGCCCATCGCTTTGCGTATAGCTATGAAGTGATAAGACTTGTGACAACGCTGTGACAGGTAGTAGGTAACAGAGAAGGATGTAGGTGCGCACAAAACGGAAAAGCCCGAAGGTGTTTACTGCATTGTACATTTTCTAAAGCGCATAAGGAAAATTGCAACAATTACATAATCAAGCTTAAAAAGTCGGTCGTACTACCAACACAGGGCACGGTGCCTTCCGTACGACTTTCTCTGCCGTACTGCCGAAGAGCAAATGCTCAACCCCAGTATGTCCATGCGTCGCAATGATAATAAGATCGATCTGTTCTTCTTCTGCTGTCGAGATGATCTCAAGATATGGGTTGCCGGCACGAACACATGATCGTGCTGTGAGGTTTTTCAAGATTGGTAAATGCAAAAGTTTATCAAGCTCCTTCTCACTACGCTGGCGTAGTTCCTGTACAACAATGGGTGGAGCCGCTTGACCGAATCCGAAATCTGCTGGGTATAGTATCTGTTCAACAACATAGACTAATAGCAGTTCAGCTTTAAAGAGCTCTGCTAAGGATGCGGCATAAGCAAGCGCGTTTTTGGAGTGCTCAGAAAAGTCGATGGGTACGAGGATCCGACGAATTAGTGATGTTAACTTGCTATTCTTTTGAGATTGTATCTTCATTACCAAACCCTAATCTTTCTGACTATTGTATCATCCCGAATAGTATTACATCAATCATTAAATACATACTTCAGCCAGCCGTGTGTATCGTTTCCGTTATTCACAACATCGAAAAACGCTTCTTGAACGACCTTCGTGATCGGACCGGGGGCTCCAGTACCAATGGGTAATCTATCAACTGAACGTATCGGCGTAATTTCGGCGGCTGTTCCCGTGAAAAACAATTCATCAGCAATGGTGAGTATCTCGCGAGAAACTGGACCTTCGATCAATCTATATCCTTTCTCTTTCACTATCGTCATGGCTGTTGAACGGGTAACACCTGCTAGGATACTCGATGTAAAAGGCGGCGTGTACACATCATTGTTCTTCACCATAAAAATATTTTCGCCGCTGCCTTCACTCACGAAGCCAAAGACATCCAGGGCAATACCTTCTGAAAAGCCAGCTTTAAGTGCCTCGATCTTAATGAGCTGCGAATTAAGATAATTGCCTCCTGCTTTCGCAATTGTTGGCAGTGTGTTCGGCGCCGGACGTGTCCATGATGAGACACAGACATCGATGCCTTTCGTAAGAGCATCATCACCCAAATATTTCCCCCACTCCCACACGGCAATAGCTACATCGACAGGATTATTGAGCGGATTAACCCCAACATCGCCGTATCCTCGATACACGATAGGGCGAATGTAACATGATTTTAATTTATTGACACGAATCGTTTCGAGAATGGCATTCTCAAGCTGTTGTTTCGTATAGGGGATTTCAGCATGATAAATTTTTACAGAATCGTACAAGCGCTCAAGATGCTTATCGAGTCGAAAAATGGCAGGCCCCTTCTTCGTATTGTAACAGCGAATCCCTTCAAACCAGCTCGACCCATAATGCACAACATGTGAAAGCACATGAATCTGAGCGTCTGCCCAGTTCACAAATCTTCCATTCATCCAAATCTTTTCTACAGGTTTGATTGCCATAGTTATCTTCCTTTACAATGATTGTTCGTAGATACGATATGTTTTGTAACGTACGCCATTCATAAACTCTGCGGCGCGATTCATCATGGTATTATCCTCCAACACCCATCCTGCTTCGCCGAAGGGATAACCCATTTCGGTGCCGCGCTTTCCTGTTTCATACAACAGTAGCGTGCCGGCGCCTGTTTTCATTTTCTCCGGAACAACCCCTAGAACAATGATGCGAACAAGGTTGATCTTTTTCTTATGAAGAAACATATACACAAGACCGGGCAACAGCTTACCGTTTTTGTTATATTTCAGCGCCATGTTGAGGTCGGGCAACGAAAGTGAAAACCCAACCGGTTCGCCTTTAAACTCAGCAATAAGGATTAATTCGGGAACAACTACCGGTTTCAAGTCTTTTGCCAGAGCATCAAACTCTTCACTCGTCATCGGCACTGCACCCCAATTATACTGCCATGCTCTATTATAGAGGTCTTTGATCAGCTGAATCTCATTCTTGAAATCTTTCATATTCAGCGACCGGATCGTGAGGCCCTCACGCTGGCGTACGAGTTCTGCAACGCGTACAAATTTTTCGCTGAAGACATTCTCCTCTTTCACCAAATACGCATAGAGATCTTTGACTTTTATAAACCCTGCTTTCTCTATTAACGTAACATAATACGGCGGGTTATACGGCATTAACACTACGGGAGGTTTATCAAAGCCATCGATTAACAGCCCATATTCATCGTTGACAGATGGACTTGCAGGTCCGAGCAATGCTGTCACACCGCGCTTTTTTAGCCAGGAGTTAGCCGTACCAAATAATGTATCAGCAACTTGCTGATCATTTACACATTCGAAGAATCCAAAAAAACCTATATTCTCGTTGTGCTCTTTGTTGTGATTGTGATTGATGATGGCGCCAATACGTCCGACAATTTCTCCATTCCGTCGGGCAAGAAAAAACTCTGCTTCGGCATGCTTGTAGAATGGATTTTTCTCCTTGTCCATCAACTTCTTACGATCCATCAAGAGCGGAGGAACCCAGTGTGGATAATCACGATAAATCTGCCAGGCAAACTTAATAAACGGAAGGGTATCGCGTTTCGCTGAAATGGGTTCTACTGTAAGAGCATCCATCAAAGGATTATATTCAAGAACAATCGTATGTCGTTTCTACCGGCTGGTAACAATTGAGTCAAACACGAGCAGTTCTATATTCCGCATTTATGTTATTTAATGATGCCCAGCTTTTTGCCGACGCTGCCGAACACATCGAGAATTTTATTGAGATGCTCATCTTCATGAGTTGCCATATAACTTGTACGCATCATTTGTAAACCGGGCGGAACACCAGGACTGATAAACGCATTCACAAATACTCCTGCATCAAACAACGCGCGCCAAAACTGGAATGCAAGCATATCATCACCAACAATGACAGGTACAATAGCCGTCTGACTTTCTATGATCTTAAATCCAAGCTGTTTGAAACCTGTTCGCATCTTATTTGCATTAGCAAGAAGACGATCGATGCGCTGTGGCTCTTTCTCAAGAATATCAAGAGCTGCCAAAGCAGCAGCAACTGATGCCGGGGTCGGACTTGCGCTGAAGATAAGGGCAGGTGAATGATGTTTCATATAATTGATTACCCGTTCTTCGCCGACGACAAACCCGCCGAGCGAAGCAAACGTTTTGCTGAATGTTCCCATAGTTAAATCAACCTCGTTAACGAGCCCGAAATGGCTCGCAGTGCCTCTGCCGCCTTTTCCTATAACACCAACCGAATGCGCATCATCGACCATGATACGGGCGTTATGCTTCTTCGCAATAGCAACTAACTCCGGCAATGCGACAATATCACCGGAGGTACTGAAAACACCGTCGGTGACAATCAATTTACCAGTATTGTGCGGAAGGCGAACTATCACACGCTCTAAATCTTTCATATCGTTATGTTTGTAGCGAACAAAATCTGAAAACATACCCTTTGCCATCATATAGCCGGCTACGATGCATGCATGATTATCTTTATCGGTAACAACGTACTCGCCTCGCTGTACAAGTGTGGGGATAATACCTTGAGCAGTCTGATAACCCGTACTAAACAAAAGGCAAGCCTCCTTGCCTAAAAACTTTGCAAGACGTGCTTCAAGCTCGTTATGCAGGTCGAGTGTACCGGTCAAATATCGGGAACCGGAACACCCTGTACCGTATTTTTCTACAGCTTTGATTGCAGCTTCTTTCACTTTAGGATGGGCTGTCAGTCCAAGATAATTATTGGAACCTGCCATGACGACTTTTCTTCCTTCGATCTGAACAACAGGTCCTTCGTTCTCTTCAATGGCACGGAAGTAGGGATAAAACCCTGCGGCTTTAACTTCATCTGCGCGCGTAAAGTCCCGGCACTTTTGGAAAAGATCGGCTGAATTCTTCTCGGCAGAAGTAGCGGGTAAATCTGATGTTGTTGATGCTGGTCGATTCATAAAGGGTAATTATCTCTTAAGTAGTCTATAATCCTCGTATCGGCAAGTGTTCTCAACAATCTCTTTCACACACATATCGTGCACACGGAAATGCATTGAACGTTGAGGGTCGATCTACGCTGCAAATTTGCAAGAAGTTGCTTGCCAAATTTATTTTTAATATACTTGATTGGCTCATAAAAGTCAATTACTTGTTTTCACCGCTGATCGTTCAAACCGTTTTATTATCACATTTTCATGAAAATTCTTCTCACCGGTGCAACCGGATTCATAGGCAGCCATCTTGCAGAAGCACTGCATGCCAGAGGATATGAGTTGCGATGCCTCGTACGTAAAACATCGAACCTTGTTTGGATAAAAAATCTTCCTATTGAATATATATATGGGGATCTGTTTGATGCGCAAGTGCTACGACAAGCAGCTGACGGGATAGACTATATTTATCATCTTGCAGGAATCACCAAAGCTAAAACAAAAGAAGAATACTTCAAAGGAAATCATACGGCAACAAAGAACTTGCTCGAGGCTGTCTTAGACAAGGCATCGCATCTTAAACGATTCATTCATGTGAGCTCACAAACCGCAGTCGGTCCCAGTCTCGGCGGTATCCCTGTCGATGAAACTGCGGCATTTCACCCACTGACGACATATGGAATGAGTAAGATGGAGGCGGAAAAAGAATGCTTAACCCTCATGAACAAACTTCCTATCACCATCGTACGAGCTCCTGCCGTATATGGGCCTCGTGATAAAGATGTGTTTGCATTTTTTAGTACGATGAACAAGGGTTTACAGCCCATGATAGGGTTCGACAATAAAACAGTAAGTTTGATTCATGTGAAAGATTTAGTCGATGGAATTGTACTGGCAGGAGAGCACCCAAAAGCTGTCGGACAAACATATTTTATTTCAAGCGAGCAGTTTTATAATTGGAAAGAGGTTGGGGAAATAACTGCGCGCATCATGAACAAGCGTACATTACGCATGAGGATCCCTGAATTTGTTGTCTACATTATTGCAGCATGCTCAGAGCTTTGGGGGCTCTTTAGCCAGAAGCCTGTGCTCTTGAATTTCGAAAAGGCAAGAGATATTGTGCAACATGCATGGACATGCTCTATAAAAAAAGCACGAGAAGAGCTTGGATACAAAGAATCACTAACACTGGAGGAAGGCATACGAAATACCATCAACTGGTATCGCACCGAGGGCTGGCTGAAATAGATAATTGCAAAACGAACAAGTTATTCGTATATTATTACATAATGATCGCGGGGTGGAGCAATTGGTAGCTCGTTGGGCTCATAACCCAAAGGCTGCAGGTTCAAGTCCTGTCCCCGCTACAAAAATGAAGTGCCTCAGCTTGTCTGGGGCATCTTCGTTTTTATAGCAACAAGATGAACTGAAATCAAGTTGAGTGAAGATGCCGAAGGCATCAGAACGAAATGCCGCATTCTCTTTGCGGCATCCTGTCCCCGCTACCACAGAAAATCCCGACTGGTGAATACTAGTCGGGATTTTTTCTTTTGTTATAAGATAACTTTGACTGTGAAAGCATCCGATGCACTTTAGATCAAAAGGCGATGACGGCGCATCACGGAACTAATCATAACGAGAATACTGATCAGAGTTTTCAGATCGATTAATAACCTACAGTTAATTCTTCAGTTTTTCTTTAAACACCTTCTTCATTTTTTCTATTTTAGGCTGAATAACAAACATACAATATGGCTGAAGTTTATTATCGTTGTAATAATTCTGATGATATGCTTCTGCCTTGTAGAATTGTGCGAATGGGGTAATCTCCGTGATGATCGGTACATCGAAGGCACCGGAAGCATTAAGCTCTTTCTTATAATGCTCGGCTAATTTTTTTTGTTCATCGTTATGATAAAATATTGCCGAGCGGTATTGCGTACCGATGTCGTTACCTTGACGATTGAGCGTTGTCGGGTCGTGTGTTTTCCAAAAAATCTCTAGTAATTCAGGATAAGAAATTTCTTTAGGATCAAAATTTATCTGGCATGCTTCTGCGTGACCGGTAGCGCCATCACATATTTGCTTGTAAGTCGGATTAGGAAGCGATCCACCTGTATATCCGGAAATTACCGAGTGCACACCCTTGACATTTTGAAACACCGCTTCTACGCACCAGAAGCATCCTGCGCCAAACGTCGCAGTATCCAACATCGTTGAATTCATAAACTCCTTTATTTCGTAAGTGTTGTTATGTTGTTTTGCTAATTGATTTCTGTGAAATAAGAAACCTATGAGCACAGCGATAAGTAACCCGATTATTATGATTGCTTTCATACGTTATTCTAACACAAACCAATGTACGAGAATTCCCTCAAACATTCATCCCGACGATAAACTTTTACCTATGACACTTCGTTGCATCTTTTCACTTACTTGCGTACATTTTATATATGGACAATATTCTTATTGCTGCAATAGCATTTGTAACATCGGTCATCGCAGGCACATTAGGACTTGGCGGTGCCGTGATGCTTATCCCAGCCTATCTTTATGTGCCGGGACTTTTCGGTCTTACCGCATTAGACGTGAAATCGGTATCCGGGATGACAAGCATGCAGGTGTTTTGTTCTGCTTTCATCGGCATGCTCATCCATAAGAAACGCGGTGCAGTAAATAAACGACTTGTCCTCTCAATGGGCATCCCGATTACATTCGCTTCATTTAGCGGAGCGTTATTCTCCAAATCAGTTGAGCCGAACACCATTATTACAGTCTTTGCATTCTTGGCAATCATCGGCTCTGTCTTTGTTTTCCTCAAGAAAGGTTCAAGTGAACAGGAACTGACTCAGCAGATTTCTTTCAACACAGTTGGAGCAATTGGTATTGCGTTATTTGTCGGGTTCTTTGGAGGTATGGTAGGCGCACCGGGAGCGTTCCTCATTTCGCCGCTAATGATGACAGTATTGAATATACCGACACGCATTACAATTGGCTCGACACTTGGCATTGTCGTGCTTTCAGCGTTCGCCGCCAGTGTGGGCAAGATTACAACCGGGCAAGTACCGTATCTCCCAACGCTCATTGCAATGGTGAGCGCTATTCCAGGCGTCTATATTGGAAGTAATCTCAGCCATCGCTTGTCAATAAAAATACTTCGACTGGCACTAGCAATTATCATTGCCGGAGTAGGTGTACAGATGCTCTACCGTGCATTCATTTCATAACGGAATCACAACGGATAGTCTTCTTCTGATAATTTTGTCTAATAGTATCATTTCCTTCAAATAGATCATCCCGCGAGCTGGGAATCGAAGAGAGTTCCCAAACCAAGTTAAAATGCTGACTTTCGACTACAATGTTTTCGCAAGTTGTATTGACCCTGTCAAGAAATTTGCGTATGTTTGGTAAGAATCATCATCTATCTATGTACCCCACTAAAGATATATTGATACAGCTTCTATCCGAGGCTTCCGAGAAGGGCAAAAATCTTGGTAAAACTCAGTTAGTTAAATTCCTGTATCTTACAGAAGTTGAGAGCTTCAGGGAAACCTCCGAACGATTGACCGATCTTCAGTGGCTCTTCTATTATTATGGCCCTTACGCAGTTGAACTTGATTCAATCCTTTCTGGGCGGGAATTCGAGAAGACACAGTTCAAGACTCAACAAGAACGGGATTTCACCCGCATCAGAGTTGCAGAAGGAATGATTCCATACAATCGTAAAGTGGACGTCAAACTGACTCTTCTGATCAAGAAGATTGTGAGGCAGTGGATTGACAAACCTCTTGAGGAGCTCCTTGATTATGTCTATTTTGAAACAGAACCGATGCAAGCTGTTGAGAAGCGTGGAGACGTGCTTGATTTTACGACCATAAAAAAAGAAAATGCTCAGGTTGTGATCCCATTGAAAGCTTCAAAAGAAACCGAGCTCAAGATTGCAGAATTAAGAAGGCGTATTGCACCAACACTCAAGAAACTTGCCGAGTGGCGAAAAGTATCGGAACCAACGACAGAAGAGTATCAGGAAGCATTGAGAGCGTGGGATGAAGAGGAAACACTTGATGCTGATGCATTGAAACGTCTGAAAATTATTATAAAACCGAACACCGACTCTGGCACGCAAGGGAATTGACATAACAAATCTTGTCGAAACCTGCTATGAATCGGGACCGACTAAGGGATTCTGTACGGGGCAAATTGTTGAAATTCCTTCCCTGTATCCTAACAAAGACAAGCTCATCGTTGACGTAGATGTTTCTTCTGATCCGAGCGAATCAGAGCTCCCTGCGATCATCAGCCCGCTCGATCAACGACATTTCAAATTTCCCGTCAAGAGTGTCGGTCTAAAAACGAACGAACATCTTTTTGCAATAAAAGGAAAAATGCGTCCAGCAATCGTTGTTGCGGAAGGACCAACGCACTGGGCAACAAATGAATCCGAACAACTGATGGTTTGCGTCCCGCTGTATACAGTTGATAAACCGAGAATCCATCGAGAATTTGTTATAAGCGTTCAAGCATTTCAATCGGCAAGCAAATTCTATATTCCTCCATTCCCGATGTTTCATATTGAAGAAAGCATCGCGCGTTTTGAATTGTTGCAAACGGCTCATGTGTTTGCAGTAAAGAGATATCCTGATAATACAAATCCGGCAATGCTATCTGAAGAATTCTTTGGACTTTTACGGCTTCGCCTTACATCCTTTCTTGGTGGTGTTATCGATGAAGAAGAGTTAGAGATTATGAAATTGTATGGACAAGACATTTTGAATGAAGCCCGCGGGCAAGGTATAAAGGTATAACTCTTATGCCCACACTAACTTGGATCGGTAAAAAAGCCGTTGAGAACCACCACCGACAAGTGCCATTTCATTTGTTGAAGGATGTGCCGGAGCTTTCCGTTGGCGAGCCGGGAACGGGCAACCTGCTGGTAGAAGGCGACAACTTGCTTGCGCTCAAAGCGCTTCTGCCGTATTACGCTGGACAGGTGAAGTGCATCTGCATTGACCCGCCGTATAATACAGGTAATGAACATTGGGTGTATAATGACAACGTGAACAGCCCAGAGATTAGTAAGTGGCTTGGAAAAGTTGTTGGAGGAGAAGAGGAAGACCTTACCCGACATGATAAATGGTTATGTATGATGTATCCTAGAATTGCATTGCTGGAAAAGATGTTGCACAAAGATGGCATTATTGTCGTGACAATTGATGATGCTGAGGTAAGTAATCTTCTGAATCTTATGACCGATATCTTTAGTAGCAACCATGTTTTTACAGCAATATGGCAACACAGCGTTCAACCAAAAGGATACTCCGGCAAAATGTCTATCCATCATAATTACTTAATCGCATTTTCTAAATCTCCCAATTACTACCTCAGAGATATCGCACGCCGAGAAGAACACAACTACCATTATTCAAATCCTGATAATGATGTAAACGGACCGTGGCGTGCAGGGGATGTACGAAATGCTTTGTATCGTCCCAATTTGATTTATGATTTAATAACGCCATCAGGAAAGATTATCAAACCGCCTCCGAAAGGTTGGAGATGGAGCAAAGAAACCATGAATGCTAAGATAGTTTCAGGAGAGATTGTTTTTCGAGCAAATGAAACACGGATACTTCGAAAGATATATCTCAATAATCAAAAGGGTAGGCCTCCGGAATCGATTTGGTTTGGTGAAGACGTGGGAACAACACGTGAAGCTAATCAGGAATTAAAGAATATATTTGAAAAGAGCGTTCCATTCGATACACCTAAGCCAACCCGTCTTTTGGAAAGAATTATTGAAATAACAACAGAACCCGGAGATATTATTCTCGATTCTTTTGCTGGTAGCGGCACAACCGGTCACGCTGTCTTGAAACTCAACAAAGAAGATAGCGGCAACCGAAAATTTATCCTCATCGAAATGGAAAAGAAGATTGCAACAGAAGTAACGGCAGAGAGAATGAAACGTGTTATCAACGGGTATGGCGATAAGGAAGGACTTGGCGGCGGCTTTCGCTACTGCACGTTGGGTGAGCCGTTATTTGATGAGCGAGGAAACATCCGTTCTACTGTTCGCTTTTCAGAACTCGCCCGTCATGTCTATTTCACGGAATTCAGAGAACCATTGCCGCACCATGTTCGGTCAAATAATCCGCTTATTGGCACATGTAACGGCGTAGCAGTATATCTGCTCTACAATGGCATTTTGAAAGACAAATCTCCCGATGGAGGAAATGTACTCACAACAAATATCCTGAATCATTTATCAAAGTACGACGGACCGAAAGTCGTATACGGTACAGCATGTCGGATCAGTCCTGAGCGTTTGCGTCGTGAGAACATTGACTTCAAGCAGTTACCGTACAAACTCAAGGTGGGGGCGTTATGAATTTAAAAGACTATCAGGCAGATGCACTCGATTGGTTAGAGAAGTTTTTCAAGAGTTGCAAGCAAAACAACAATCCTCGTTATGCATACGAGGAAACAACAAAACAATGGCGAGGTATAGCCCTACATTATCGCCCATTGCCAAAATTGGAACGTGTTCCGTATGTTTGTCTGCGTATTCCAACCGGCGGCGGTAAAACATTAGTCGGCGGTCTGGCAATCGAACGGGCAAACCGGAGCTTGCTCTATGCACAATATAGTGTTACGCTTTGGCTTGTGCCCTCTGAACCGATCCGTGAACAAACATTGAAATTTCTCCGTGAACCGAAAAATCTTTTGCATCAGGCAGTCTTCTCCGCTCTTGGCGATGTTACTGTGCTTGATATTGATGAAGCTCTTCGGGTAAAACCAAGTGTTCTCAACGGCTCGAACACGATCATCGTTTCGACGATGCAGGCGTTCAAGCAGGAAGATGTTCAGCGTCTCAGTGTGTATAAACAAAACTCGGATATGGATTCTCACTTTGAGGGAATCTATGACCCCGATATTATCGGCAACAAGTCGCTTGTTGACATGCTTCGATTGCGTCACCCGTTTGTTGTCGTGGACGAAGCACATAACCAAGGAACGCCGCTTGCCTTTGAGACTCTTGCCCGATTCGATCCAAGCGCAATTCTGGAATTGACGGCTACGCCGGATCGTTCGTTCCAGCCGAGTAATGTTCTGTTCAGTGTTTCGGCATCTTCGCTTCAAGCGGCTGAGATGATCAAACTACCTCTTGAATTAGTCAGACGTGAAAACTATCAGGATGCACTGCGAGATGCTATCGCTTGTTTGGATATGCTACAAAAGAAAGCTGAAGCTGAGCAAAAAGTTTCTGGGAATTACTTGCGCCCGATCATGCTCTTGCAAGCCGAGCGCAAAGATGCAGAGCGAGAAACATTCACACCTGAGAAAGTCAAACAAGCACTTATCAATGACTTTGAAATTCCACCCGACGAAATTGCCATCGCAACGGGAGCTACCGATGAAATTGCAGGTGAAGATATACTCTCTGAGAAGTCATGCATACGGTTTATCATTACCGTTGACAAACTTCGTGAGGGATGGGATTGTCCCTTTGCATACGTACTCTGCTCATTTCGTAATACAAATTCTTCTACGGCAGCAGAACAAATACTCGGTCGAATACTACGAATGCCCAATGCGAAAAAGAAGTCGCAGCCAGAGCTGAATGAATCGTACGCATTTGTCACCTCCTCTGATTTTCAAGCAACAGTTGAGAGTCTGCGTGACGGATTAGTGAGAAACGGTTTTGAACGGCAAGAGGCCAAAGACCTTATTCATGCAGTAGAGGGTCCGACAATGGACGATCTCTTTTCACAAAACGCAAGCATTACGTTCGCGACGCCCGAATTACCAGAACCAGAAATGATTCCTTCGGGGCTGCAGGACAAAGTGGAAATCATTCCGGAAGAAAGTTCCATTACACTTAAAGGAACAATCACACCAAAACAAGCGCTAACATTAGAAAATGTTTTCAAGACAGACGCAGGTAAAGAAGCTCTAAGACAAGCTATCACGAAGCTCCGAACTCCACACGCCAAGCGAAAGAAATCTCCTGCAGAACAAGGCGAACTGTTTCGAGTTCCGCTTCTTGTCTATAAACAAGGAAACCTCTGGGAGCCGTTTGAAGAAACTCACTTACTACAAGGGGATTGGAAGTTATTGGATTATTCTTCTGAGTTATCGGAAAACGAATTTAAGAAACCTGATCGAACGGCACAAGGTGGAAGATTCTATGTAAAGGAAGAGACAATAAAATTTGAATACTTTGAAAATGTTGAAGCTCATCTTGCCCTGTTTGACTACCAATCTACTTGGGATCAGTTAAAGCTGGTCTCATGGCTTGAAAGAAATATTCCAGAAGAAAGTATCTTGCCTGATGAGAAAGCCGCTTTTTTGAATAAGACAATTACAATCTTGCTTGAACAAAGGAAATTTTCAGTAGAAGAATTGCTTTACTCTAAATCTCGTTTACGTGTGGCATTGGAAAACAAAATCAAAGACGCAAAGAGAGAAGCACTGCGAACAATTCACCAGAGATTGCTTTCTTACCCTCAACAATTTTCTTCTGCTGGCGAAGCTGAAATGATTTTCCAACAAGGCAAGTATGCTTACGATTGGCGTTATAATGGGTTTGTCGAGTTACCAAAGCATTTCTTTCCAGACATTGGCAATCTTCACTCGGAAGGAGAAGAATTCAAGTGCGTACTCTTCATAGCGACACAACTTGAAGGAGTTAAGTATTGGGTCAGAAATGTCGAACGGAAATCAATTTCGTTCTCGCTACAAACCGGCACGGACCGATTTTATCCGGACTTAATCTGTCAATTAGATGATGGAAGAGTACTTGTCATCGAATATAAGAATGAACGTGATTGGGATCTGCCGGAAAATGTAGAGAAGCGTCAGCTTGGCGAACTTTGGGAAAGCCGAAGTAATGGAAAAGGATTATTCATCATGCCAAGAGGTATGAATTGGGAGACAATTATGCAAAAAATAAAAGTGTAAAGATTCGGTACTGTACTGACAATCTCACAAGAAAACCTTTTGTTGTAGTGTATAAAGCGATACGAGTTTATGCTCCCATATTTTAACCTACCTCCGTCAACCTTTTCAGCTCTCGCACCTTTTGGAAGAACTCTTCTAAACTCATCTCTTTGAGATAAATCATCCCGCGAGCTGCCCGCAGGCGCGGGTGCGAATGCTTGAGAAAGAAATCATTGCCAAGACATGTTTTTATCATCGCATATTGATCAACTTGAATTTTCTGTGCAAGCTCCGAGAACGGTCCGTCATGGTCGTAGCTCGGAAACGATGCCGCACGCTGCGAACCGAAACAGTTCATGAACGCCGAATGAAGCATCGAGAGTGAGTTCAGTGATACCGGCACCATGAGGTTGACCTCAGCCGGTTCAAATCGATACCACACATTGCGATATCCCCACACTTTGACATTCGAAGCCCCGTTGTTCTCTTGATGCATCTTCAGCGCGCCTGCAACCGCTTGCAGTGCTTTATAGTGTGTATCGGGGCCGCTTCCCTCCGGATCGAATGCAACAGTGACAATATTCGGTTTCACTTTGTTGATGTATTCATAGATAGGAAGAACATCACGGTTCGTCTCGGGCTCCTGTGTAAATATATCACCCGTGTAAAACCCCAACCGCAGCGGTTTGATAGAAGAAGCTTCGATGCCAAAGTATGCCCACAAGAGTTCGACTTCCCATTCGCGAAACGTCCCTTTGAGTGTTTGAACATCTTGTGGATCTTTCGTGCCGGGATATTGCGTGCTCAAATAGTCATGTAAATTCTTCGTACAAGAGCGTAAAACATCGATGGATGTTGTTTGATAAACATCAACGAGATTTCTCAGCAATCGATATGCCTCTGCCCGATCCTGTTTGTCAACGCTCTTGCCGGCAACGCCATCAAGATACAGATATACATCTGCCATACGATGAATGGTGTTGCTCGGTTCAAAATACTTTTCTCGCAAACGAGAAACAAGTTCTCCATCATCAAGCAATTTCTCTAACTTCAGAAGAACAGTGAGCACATACGCATTTGTCACCGCCGTGAACCCGGATGTAAGATTGGCGAAGTAATGCACGTTGCTTGCATCACGCACAAGATGATAGAGATGAGCAAGGTAGCCGAGCATGATGTCGTCGTGATGCGGTTCGGTGTGCAGGAATGTTATATTCTTAACGAACCCCAATCCCTTCTCAATCTTGTTAATCATGCGTTCCCGAGCTGCGTTCGCAAGCATACTATACAACTGTCCGGTTTTGTAGGTGAGCTCTCTTGCAAAACGGTTTTGCTTGAAATCCTCCTGCGTAAGTTCTTGCAGCGATTTTTTATGAGCCAATGCGAGTGAAACGACAATGTGATCAGCTTCTTCATCACTTACCTTCTGGAACAATTGGAAATCTATAAACTGTCGCTCGATAAGCGCTGACGCAGCACCTTTCGTAAGATAGAAACGTGCATTCGGCAAATCCTGAAGAACCGACGCCGGGTACTGCGGGCTTTTATTCTGCTGAATAGCTTGCGCTACGATCTTCGCCTTCGCATCCCCAGCCGCTATGATGATTGCTGTGCATATCGGGTTATAGGTAATCGTTGCAAGACCGATGGTGATGACGAGACGATTGCGCGAAATCTCTATGCCGCCGAGGTCAGTTGCGGCGGCGGCTTGCGTCTCATAGTTCGTTCCGGTTAATCGAGTAACGGAATAGACGCTCGACCCACGAACATTGAACGCAACATGTCCATCGGGACCGATGCCGCCGAGGAAAAATCCAATCCCGCCAAGCTCGTGAATCTTTGCTTCGTACACCATGCAGAACTCGTCAACGCGGTTGATGACGTCTTTCTGCAATCTTTCAAGATCGGTGGTCGTCTTTCGAACACGGAGCGTCAGATCAACAATGTTGCCCGGGAAAACTTCTTGCATTGTCCTTCCTTGAAGAAGTCCTAGCGACGTTGCATGAATCAATAATGCTTTTTCCGGTGAGAGTCCAAAACCTTTGATGTAAAACTCATTCACATAATGGTGGAAGCTATTCTGCTGACGTGCATCCATAGGATAAAACTCGTCGATCTGGACAAACGACAAGCTATTCATGTCCGGTTTTCGAGAAGCATTAATGCCGTAAGTTTCCAATAATTGTTTGACTTCGCTTGTTTCCCACTTTGTAAGAATATGCTGTACCCATTTGATAAAATGCTCGGGCGTTTTTCCTGTAGGGAGCGAAACAACTCCACCCGGATTCTTTTGTACCCATTCGATGAATCGCAAAGCGGTCAGTTTGCCCAACAGTGGAAAGTTATCGACTTCAATAATATTGATCTTTTCTGTCGGCGGATAGATTGCCTTGTGCTTACTGCGAGCTAATTCATATTGCTCTACAGTTGATGTTGCGTCGTATGTTCTTGGATTTGTCATACTCCTAATCAACAAAATGTTTGATTGATACGACTTCTAATAATGCTCCCACTTTCCCAGCATCAACGACGGTGCTCTCTGAATTATACATACCTGCATGAGAGTACTCAACTTTTTTCGTCACTGCTTTGCCAACATGGATTTCTCTGACCCCTGTCTGCTCAAGGATTGTGCAGATATTGTGTTGGTTGATTCCACTTGTCGGCATGATAATAATTCTTCCTGTGGCTTTCTCAACGAGCTTCGAAATGAGGTCAATGCCTTCTGTGGCTGTCTCCGCTTGACCGGATGTCAAGATACGATCTATTTCCAATCCAACAATATCATCTAGTGCTTGAAACGTATCAGCGACAAGGTTAAACGCGCGATGAAACGTTATGCTCATCGGTTTAGCAAACTCAACAAGCTCGCGAGTCCGCTCGATGTTGACGGTATTATCGGATTTCAGAATGCCAAACACCACACCATCAGCACCGAATTGCTTAGCTGCGAGGATATCCCGTTGTATGACGTTGAATTCCAAGTCTGTGTAACAGAAGTCGCCCCCGCGAGGCCTGATCATCACGTGGAGTCCTATCTGTAGATGTTTCCGTGCGAGCGCGATCATGCCTGTACTTGGTGTCGTTCCTCCGGCAAGAAGATCGGCACACAATTCAACACGATGCGCTCCACCTTCCTGCACAGCAAGGGCAGACTCCACAGAATCAACGCATACCTCCAAAACAAATTTATGATTGACAGCAACGCTCAACAGATTATTTTGAGAGATATTCTGAATCAACTATCTTATTGACGCCATTTTTGAACAACGTGTACTGGAATCCCTTACCGGTTGCATATGCACCGACCTCCCCCTGTTTACTTAGAGCAAGGAAACCGACAAAGAATCCCTCCATGGTTTTGTACTTCACTTGCTTCTCAAAAATCCTTTTCACCGCCATCTCACACGCTTCTTGCGGTGATTTGCCGTTACGCATTGCCTCCACAACAAGGAAACTCCCTGCGATTTTTATAACAGCTTCTCCCAAACCCGTCGATGTCGCAGCGCCAATCTCGTTGTCGACATACAGCCCGGCACCGATAATCGGCGAATCGCCTACGCGACCGTGCATTTTCCATGCTGCGCCGCTGGTCGAGCAACCGCCTGCAAGGTTGCCATCTTTATCCATTGCCAGCAACCCGATGGTATCGTGATTTTCCCTGTTGATTGGCGGGGAATAATTATTTTTCTTCAGCCATTCCTGATGAGCTTTCTTTGCCTCATCCGTCATATAATCTTCCTTTGTGAATCCTTGTTCGATGGCAAACTGCAGCGCCCCATCGCCGGCAAGCACGACATGCGGAGTCTTTTCCATCACGCGTCGCGCAACAGAAATGGCATGCACAATATGTTCTAGGAACATCACAGAGCCGGCATTACCATTGTTGTCCATGATACATGCATCGAGCGTGACATGTCCGTCATGATCGGGAAATCCGCCGCGACCTACACTCGTGACTTTCGGATCTTCTTCCACAACGCGGATACTTTTCTCGACGGCATCAAGCACAGTACCACCTTCTTGCAGTGCAGCAATACCGGCTTCGTGAACGGGAAGCTTAAAGTCCCATGTCGAGACCATAATAGGTCCTTTATTTTCGCCTCGCATCTCTGTCGATGCTATAGATGAAGCGGGCATCACTGCCGAAGCTGCGCCCGCAATCGATGCGGTTTTGAGAAACGTTCTTCTGTTCATTCTTATTCCTTTGTTAATGTTGAAATAATGTTCCCATTGTTACGTTGTATGAACATCATAACGGTTCGCTGTGCTGTGACATGTACCCGTAACGGAGTGTTGGTTTCGACGTGTGTGATGCGCACTTCCGTATCGCGATCACTCTCTGAGACATAGGTATAAAGCACAGCGTCTTCAAAGACCGTTGGCACAATGAGTACTGAGGAATTCTTTTCTTCTCTAGAGAAGACAGGTTGACAACCTGCTTCCTTGAGTGCGTACGAGTACAATGCTACCGTCGGATCGATATCTTCAGCAAGCTCCACCGGCAACGGCGACCAGATGATTTTTCCTTTGCCGCGAGAAAATGTAACTACTTCCGGCTTATTTGCATTGCTCACAACTGCCTTTTCGATTCGCTGAAGTTTATCCCCGCGAAATCCGAGTTGATATTCTTTGCCATCAATTGCAAGAAATTCCACCTGACTAATAGGTGTCGTGACTGCTTCTACGCCAAATTCATTCGTTCGAAGAATAGGCAGCCAATGATCGTCGGCATTAAATGCACCAGAAATAACTATGGTCGATCCTTGCTCAACAAATTTAACTAACGCTTGCCATGACTTTTCATTTAGCGTCCGGGGCGAAGGAACGACTAATAATTGCGGAGCTTTTTTCAGAGATTCAAGACGATATTCAGAGACAGAACTCATCGTCATATTGCAATGGTTATACATCGCTCGCACACAACGCCGTGTCGCCTCTGTAGCAAAATTTCGCGTCGAGTACATCTGCGAATGGGGAATCACCATCACAACCTCTTCATCCTGTTTGTCTTTCATCAGCTGTTTGTTCGCAGCAAAGAATTTTGCAAATGCAGTGACCGGTTCCAACTCAGGCTTCGCTGTACCATCGACACGATACAATCCAATCGCTGCCTCGTTATCCGATTTCATGAATGGATTACTATTCCAAATCCACTCGATAAACCCCGCCCCGCCAGCACCGATGGAAACAGCGAGCTTTTGCTCAAGCAGGTTTCTTGCTTCTTCTTCTGTACGCCATGCGCTACCGTCCATTTTCTCGTAGAACATAATGCCTGTTTCTTCTACGAGATTCGGTTTACCCGGGGCTTTCATAATAACATTATCCCACACGAGGTCGTCATTCAGCCACCAGTTATGAACGCAGGTGAAGTCGACAGCATCGCCGAAGAAATGCGGGCTTGGGCTTTGGTTCGTGCCGCCTTCATCCTGCCCGACGGTGACAAGCTGATAAAGATTCCCGTTAGCACGAATTGCTGTCGTCATTGCTTTCACCCACTTGGAGAATGTTTCCTGTGCAAACAATCGATAATCGATAACTTTCATCGGACGATTCGCGTTGAAGATATTTACGTCATTAAACTCATCCAACTTCGGAAGAGCAATCGACTCATCTGCCGTCGAGCGGTAGAGTTCTTGCAGCCGAGCACGATGTTCCTCCTCAGTAGGAGAAGGATAACGGTCTTTGAGCCAGTTGTTCCATGCCTCAGTCTCGTATGTATCATAGTTCGGTCGGCAACTCCAAAGATGTTGCGGGTTACAGAACGACGGCTCGTTGATGAAATCCCAGATGATATCGTTCACACCGCGATAACGCTGGGCAAACGTCGAGATGAATTCTTTTTGTGCATTCACAGAACGGGGATCGAGATAGGCATTCACTCCG
>Ga0247727_10001209_pt1 | contig 62672 bp, 53 predicted proteins | sample WisWelCaveWW1625_FD_202498 | JGI IMG/M metagenome (GOLD analysis project Ga0247727, IMG submission 202498) | Biofilm microbial communities from Wishing Well Cave, Virginia, United States - WW16-25 | ecosystem: Environmental > Aquatic > Deep subsurface > Groundwater > Cave microbial mat | place...
GATATTTTTGCGGGGACCGAACGTGATGGCGTCTTCCGATCCACCACTAACGGCGATAGCTGGACGGCAACCGGTTTGACGAATCGGACAGTCCGGTCTCTTGTAGTCCGATCTCTTGTCATCAATATTGTGATACCGATTAGAATACCGTTTATATTTGCAGGAACTGAATGTGATGGCATCTTCCGATCCGTCATTAACGGCGACAATTGGGCAGCGGGTAATACCGGTTTGGCGAATGCGACTGTCACGTCTCTTGCGATCAATTCCCAAAGACAAATTTTTGCCGGGACCGTCGATGGCAGGGTTTCCCGCTCCACGGATAACGGTGATAGTTGGACGACATTTAATGTCAGCTCGACGACTACGGATGTGCGATCTATCGTCATTAATACGAACGGGCATATTTTTGCGGGGACTTTACATGGTGAAATCTTTCGCTCCACGGATAATGGCGACAGTTGGACGGCAGTCAATACCGGTTTGGCGGATCAGAAAGTCTTATCGCTAGCCATCAATCCCAATGGGCATATTTTTGCGGGAACGGCGAGTGGGGTTTTTCGTTCCACCGATAATGGCAATAGGTGGGCAGCGATTAATATCGGTTTGACGAATCAGGCGGTCCGGTCTCTTGCCATCAATCCGGAGAGACAGGATATTTTTGCGGGGACCGAACGTGATGGCGTCTTCCGATCCACCACTAACGGCGATAGCTGGACGGCAACCGGTTTGACGAATCGGACAGTCCGGTCTCTTGTAGTCCGATCTCTTGTCATCAATAGTGTGATACCGATTAGAATACCGTTTATATTTGCGGGAACTGAATGTGATGGCATCTTCCGATCCGCCTTTAACGGCGACAATTGGGTAGCGGGTAATACCGGTTTGGCGAATGCGACTGTCACGTCTCTTGCGATCAATTCCCAAAGACACATTTTTGCCGGGACCGTCGATGGCAGGGTTTCCCGCTCCACGGATAACGGCGATAGTTGGACGACATTTAATGTCAGCTCGACGACTACGAATGTGCGATCTATCGTCATTAATACGAACGGGCATATTTTTGCGGGGACTTTACATGGTGAAATCTTTCGCTCCACGGATAATGGCGACAGTTGGACGGCAGTCAATACCGGTTTGACGCGCAATTGGATTTCGTCCTTTATCGTCAATTCGAGCGGGCATATTTTTGCCGGAACGCAAGGCGGCGGGGTCTTCCGCTCTACGAATAACGGCAATAGTTGGGCGGCGGCAAATACCGGTTTGACAAATCTTCGGGTCTTCTCGCTGGCGATCAATTTGTCGAGTGGACATATTTTTGCGGAGCTTGCAGACGGAATCTTCCGCTCGACAGATAACGGCGACAGTTGGGTGAAGGTGACAAATGGAGGGCCTCTTGTCATTAATCAGGCGAGTGGGCATATTTTTGCGGGTGTGTCCGGCGGAGTTTTGCGCTCCACGGATAACGGCGACAGTTGGACGGCAATCGTTTTTAGGAATTCGATTGACGCCGCTCCTCTTGCCCTTGCCATCAACGCACGTGGAGATATTTTTGTCTCATTTATTATATTTTCCCATGTTGAGTTTGTTAATGGCCTGGTCTACCGCTCTACGGATAACGGTGATCATTGGACGGCGGTTAATACCGGTTTGGCAAGCACCATCGTCAACGCTTTTACAATCAACTCGAGTGGATATATTTTTGCAGGGACGTTAGGCAGCGGGGTCTTTCGGAGTGTACAATCCACAACTGCGGTAAAGGAGCGCGCGAGTGGGACGCCATCATCGTTTGACTTGGCGCAAAACCATCCCAATCCGTTTAATCCCTCGACGACCATTAAATACGACTTGGCGAAACCAGTCGAGGTGAAGCTGATCATCTACGACATGCTGGGCCGGCGCGTGCGCACGCTGGTGGATCAGCGCCAGCAAGCTGGACGGTATGAGATAGCATGGGACGCTCGCAACGAGCAAGGGCAGATGGTTACCAGCGGCGTGTATCTTTATCAACTCCGCTCGGGAAATTTTGTGCAGGCACGGCGGATGGCGCTGGTGCGGTGAGCATGGCACATAATCGGCGGCCGGGCTTTGGGAGGGAAACCCGACCGCATGGATGTTGAAATTGTTTTTCGAAAAAAAAGCGTGAGAAAATTTGCTTTCAACTTGTCTTTGTCAATAGGGGACAAATTTTATATCACGCCAAATTATTTCCCCAAAATCGCAGGGCAAACTGCCCGCAACGAATTTTATTAAAACAAGGAGGTGTGTGATGAAACTTTCAAAGTTTTTTTTGGCGCTTGGAGTTTGCTTGGTGTTGCCGTTCGGCAGCCAATGGGCCTTTGCGCAAACCGACTTCTGGGAGCAGACAAACGGACCTTGGGGCGGCGTTGTGGAGGCTTTTGCCGTCAATAGCGCCGGACACATTTTTGCAGGGACTCGAGGTGGCGGGGTATTTCGTTCGACTAATAATGGCGACAATTGGAGCGCCATCAATAACGGTTTGACGAATAAAAACATTCAAACCCTGGGCCTCAATAGCGCCGGCGACGTTTTTGCTGGTTCACAAGGCGGCGGTGTGTTTCGTTCCACGAATAACGGCGACTCTTGGAGTCAGATTAATTCCGGTTTGACCAGTACCACCGTCGAAGCGCTCGCCATCAATAGTGCCGGGCATGTTTTTGCCGGGACCGCAGGCGGCGGTGTGTTTCGCTCTACGGACAATGGCAATAACTGGAGCCAAGTCAATGCCGGTTTGCCGCTTTTCCCCAGCGTCAATGCACTCGCTATTAATAGCAATGACGTTTTGATTGCCGGCATCAGCAACTCCGGGGTGTATCGCTCCACGGATAATGGCGACAACTGGAGCAACACGAGCCTCGGGAGTGTCAGCGTCATTTCGCTGGCGACGAATAGCGTTGGAGAGATTTTGGCCGGGACGCTCACTGCCGAAATCTATCGCTCCACCGACGATGGCGCAAGCTGGAGCAATATCTTTTCGAGCGGAGGATTTAACCTCACATCGTTGGCAATTAATAGCCAGGGATATATTTTTGCATCAACCTTTGGCGGCGGCGGCAGCATACTTCGCTCTACCAATAACGGGGTGAATTGGAGCTCGATACCGAACGGCCTGACCACCGGCAATATCAATGTGCTGGCTGTCAATAATATTGACGAATTGTTTGCGGGATCCGGTGAAGGCGGCGGTGTGTTTCGCTCCTCGGATAACGGCGACAGTTGGAACGAGATCAACAACGGCTTGCTCAATAGTTTTGTCTCTGCGCTTGCCGCCTCATCAAGCTATCTTTTTGCCGGCAGCGTCGGCGCCTTTCGCACGGTCGACGACGGCGATAACTGGACCTCAGTCAATACCGGTTTGATCTATTTCAACACGGTTCTTCACTCGGTGTTAACCCTGACCGTCGATAGCCAGGGAGACATTTTTGCTGGAACGCAATATGGCGGGGTCTTACGCTCGACTGATAATGGCAACAACTGGAGTTCCATCAATAACGGCCTTCCCCTTTTTGCAACCGTCAGGGCTATCGCCATCAATAGTAGTGGACATCTTTTTGCCGGCACGCTTGGCAGTGGTGTTTTTCGTTCGACGGATAATGGCGCCAATTGGAGCCCAATCAATAACGGCTTGACCAGCACGAGTGTCTGGTCGCTGTCCATCAATAACGCTGGGCACATTTTTGCCGGCACACTCGGCGGCGGCGTTTTTCGTTCGACCGACAATGGCGACAACTGGACATCAATCAATACCGGTCTGACCGATTCCTATGTCTGGGCACTGGCCATTAATGATGCTGGACACATTTTTGCCGGGACGTTTGCGGGTGTATTTCTCTCGACCGACAATGGCGATAGTTGGAGCAGCACCAGCCTGCCAATCAACTGGGTTCGCGCTTTAATCGTCAATAATGCCGGTCACATTTTTGCCGGGACGGATAACAACGGCGTTTTTTTCTCGACCGACAACGGCACGAGCTGGAGCGCAATCAATGCCGGCTTGACGAATCTTGCTGTCCAGTCTCTTGCCATCAATTCCAGCGGCCGTATTTTTGTGGGAACACAAGGCGGCGGGGTCTTCCGGAATGTGCGCACCCTGGTGAACCAATCGCAACCAGCCGGACGCTACGCGATGACGTGGGACGGTCGTAACGAGCAAGGCCAAGCTGTTGCCAGCGGCGTGTATCTCTATCAACTCCGCGTCGCAGATCCCGTCACAGGCGGGACCGGAAATTTTGTGCAGACGCGGCGGATGGCGCTGGTGCGGTAAATTCAGAACATCGGAGTAATGGAGTATTGGATCAATGGATTGATGGAGTTTTGGAGTAATGGAGCTTCCAATACTCCAGCAATCCAACACTCCAAAAATCCATCGATCCACCAATCCATACTCCATCAATCCAAAACTTCTTTACTCCTTTGCATGGTGACCTAAATTTCACCGTGTGTAGTGTGGTATCACCAGTGGTGGTTAGCTTTACACAGATACATTTGTCCTTGTTTTCTAAGACCAAGCCTCTCAGTATATAAAAACAATGAGTTGACGAACGAGGCGACATCCCAGATAAGCCACAAAATTCCGGCACGTTTCTTGACTAAATAAGATGGTGGGGGTGAATAAATTGGCTTCTCATTAGTTTGCTTGAGAAAGGAGCGTGGGCCATGTTCCGTCGATTGGTTGTTGCTGCCTTTTTCAGTCTTCTCATTCATTTCGCCATTGGTTGTGCCGGATCGACCAAAACACTCGTCAGCAAGGACAGCGTTCCGCAGTTGCCTGAAGCGAAGATCACGCAAGTAACCTTGACGAACCGTGAAGTGGTTCAGTTTGATCGCGATGGCGCCCATTATTACGAACGGTATAAAAACAAGAAGCGCGTGATCGTCGGGAGAATCAAAACGGGCGAAAATGTCGTGATCGCCCTCAACGAAGTGCGGAAGGCGTATATTGAAAAAAATGTGGCGGATGATGGGAGTGCCGCCGTATTCCCAACCTTTCTGATTGTGGGACTTGTCGTTGCGGCTGTTATGAATGGATCGCAATAGGATACCATTGTCAAAACGAAATTCCTTGTTATATAAATCAAAAAAGCCGGCCCTCATACGAGGAACCGACTTTTGAGTTTGCAACGGAAATAATCTTAATACATGCCGCCGGGAGGTATCGGTGGGGTCTTCTCCCTTTTCAGCGAAGTAATGCGGGACGCCTGCAGACAGGATGTCTGCGCTACGCCACCCGTAAGTGAGGCATTGCTCAGCGAAGAAAAATAGGCTTGCAAGTAGGTAAGGAAAATATTATATTGATAGCGAAGCGAAACCAATTTTTTGCATATACCATAAGAATGTAGGCTTTGCTAAAACCGCATGCCATGGATGGGGAGTTACTAAAGAATGACCCTTGAGCAAATTCGATCCGCTTTTCGACAGGGGCGATATAAGATTACTCATCACGCCACTCAACAGATGAATAATCGGGAAATCTATGAAAAAGAACAATAAAATCCAGAGCAAGAAAAAGAAAGAACTGTGTGACTTTTGTGGTGGTACACTTCATCCCAAGATTGTCAACACGGAATTTTGGGTTAAAGGGGAATTGATGTTGATCGAAAATGTACCCGCTGAAGTCTGCCAACGCTGCGGAGAAAAATATTTTTCGGCTGAAACGCATGCCAGTATTGAAAAACTTTTCAAAAGCAAGCCGCAAGCTGAAAAAACGATGACGGTACCGGTTTATAAATTGGCTGCTGCTAGATAATAGAAAAAATACGAGCCGTTCAGCTAAAGCAAAATAATCTCGGACAACATAAATCAATAAAAAAGCCGGCCATCTTTCGATGGACCGGCTTTTTGTTTTCAACAGAAATAATCTTAATACATGCCGCCGCCCATGCCGCCTGGAGGCATCAGTGGGGACTTATCCTTCTCGGGTTTCTCGACGATCGTCGCTTCGGTCATCAGCAACAGGGCCGCTACTGACGCGGCATTCTGCAGCGCGACGCGAGTCACCTTGGTCGGGTCGATGACGCCGGCTTTGATCAGGTCGCCGTACTGTTCGCTGTCCGCATCGAAGCCGAAGTTGGGGTCTTTGCTCTCTTTCACTTTTTGCACGACGATGGAGCCTTCCCAGCCGGAGTTTTCGACAATCTGGCGAATCGGCTCTTCGAGCGCGCGCTTGATGATGTTGATGCCGATCTGCTCATCGCGATCGTCGGCTTTGACATTATCAAGAGCTGGAATTGCCCGCAGATAGGCGACGCCTCCGCCCGGGACGATGCCTTCTTCAACCGCGGCGCGGGTCGCATGCAACGCATCTTCCACACGCGCCTTCTTCTCTTTCATCTCCACTTCGGTTGCCGCGCCGACTTTCAAAACTGCCACACCGCCGGCGAGTTTGGCCAGACGTTCCTGCAATTTCTCCTTGTCATAGTCCGAAGTCGTTACATCGATCTGCTTCTTGATTTGCGAGATGCGGCCTTTGATCTCTTCGGTCTTGCCGGCGCCTTCCACAAGCGTGGTGTTGTCTTTGTCGACGGTCACTTTCTTGGCCTTGCCCAGATCAGAGAGCGTGGTGTTCTCCAGCTTGAAGCCGGCCTCTTCGGAAATCACGCGGCCGCCAGTGAGCACGCCGATGTCTTCGAGCATGGCTTTGCGGCGATCGCCGAAGCCCGGGGCTTTCACGGCGCAGACTTTCAACGTGCCGCGCAGCTTGTTGACCACGAGCGTGGCGAGCGCTTCGCTTTCAATGTCTTCCGCGATCACGAGCAGCGGACGGCCCATTTGCGCCACCTTCTCGAGAACGGGAAGGAGGTCTTTCATCGCGCTGATTTTCTTGTCGTGAATCAGAATCAGCGCATCTTCGAGCACCGCTTCCATGTTGTCCGGATCGGTTACGAAATACGGCGAAATGTAGCCGCGATCGAACTGCATACCCTCGACGACTTCCAGGGTGGTTTCGGTAGACTTGGCTTCTTCAACCGTAATCACGCCGTCTTTACCGACTTTTTCCATCGCGTCGGCGATGAGGTTGCCGATGGATTTGTCGTTGTTCGCGGAAATCGAGCCGACCTGCGCAATTTCGGTTTTGCCGGGAATCGGCTTGCTGATTTTCTTGATCTCGGCGATCACGGCATTGACGGCCTTCTCGATGCCGCGCTTCAGGTGCATCGGGTTGGCACCGGCAGTGACGTTCTTCAAGCCTTCGGCGAAAATCGCTTGCGCCAAAACCGTCGCGGTGGTCGTGCCGTCACCGGCAACATCGCTGGTCTTGGAGGCGACTTCCTTCACCATTTGCGCGCCCATATTCTCAACCGGATTCTCCAGCTCAACTTCCTTCGCGACCGTCACACCGTCTTTCGTCACGGTGGGGGCGCCAAACTTTTTGTCGATGACGACGTTGCGGCCCTTGGGGCCGAGCGTGACCTTTACGGCGTTGGCCAGCGCGTCCACACCGCGCTTCATCGCCGCACGGGCATCCACATCATAGTCGATAATTTTTGCCATAATTGCAAAACTCCTTAATTTCGGTTAATGGTTGCAAGTCTAACAGCAAAAAGCAAACAGCAAAAAGAAAACAGAAACTTGCCTTTTGCTTTTTTCTTTTTGCCTTTTGCGTTACAGAATGGCGAGAATGTCGCTTTCGCGCAGGATAAGATAATCCTTGCCGTCAAGCGTCACTTCGGTGCCGGAATATTTGCCATAGAGCACCTTATCGCCTTTTTTGACTTCCAGGCTGACTTTTTGGCCGGACTCGGTGACTTTGCCGGGGCCGACGGCCACGATTTCGCCCTGCATGGGTTTCTCTTTGGCCGTGTCGGGAATGATGATGCTGCCCTGCTTTTTCTCTTCAGACTCAAGTGGCTTCACAACCACACGATCTGCCAATGGCTTGATGTTCATAGGGGGGGTGACCTCCTCTTGATTATACTTGATTTATGATTTGTCCGTAGCATTGTTAGCACTCTCTACTGGTGAGTGCTAACAGCCACTTAAAATATAAGAAATAATCTACCGTTAAGTCAAGTGTTATTTTGATCCCGACTGCAATTTTCAGAAAAATTATGGAAAATCGAGGACAGCCTTTTTACAGCAGAGTCGGCTTTCGTTAGATTATTTCTCATATTTTTTGTAATGAGCAGTTTTTATGCCACCGGGCTTCAGTAATTTAAACTTAATCAAAATATAAGTTTATACGAGTCGGTTCGTTTTGACAATTTTGACAGACTCTGTTACTTTGTTTAATGTTAAAGTGACCGAGGTGAAGAACACACAAAACAAGAGGACATGAAAGCGGCGCTCGACAAGTTGCTCGATCCTCGGCACGGTCGTTTTTATCAAATGCAAAAGGACTATCCGGCGCAGTGCAGCCAGGTGCACTTTTCCGCGGAGCAGATTCTGGTGGCGCAAGACGGGCTGTTGCCGCTGGCAGATATTCGCAACCGCCAGGACAGCGAAACTTTTCTTGAATTGATTTTGCGGGTGTTGTGGGAAAAGACGAGCGACCCGAGCACGGCCGTGCATTGCTCTCTCGCCGGCGGCCGCAAGACCATGAGCACCTACATGGCGCTGGTGATGCAGATGCTCGGACGGGAGCAGGATAAGCTCTATCACGTTCTGCTCACGCCGCCGGAAGCCGAGCATCATGCGGAGTTTTATTATCCCGCGCCGGTTTCGCATAGGCGTCAAGCTATTGGCTGGGTGGGGATATTAAGGAAGAGTTTAAGCCCAGCAAACGGGCGGGTCTTATTATCCTGATAGGACCGACTGAAGCATCAGTTCCTGCCTCAATCGAATATCATTTACCCACCCTGCAACACTGTTGGATGATTGCCACCGCCGATTCGCTCAAAACGGCTGCCACGCTCGCCGAGCGGTATCGAGATCACGTGCCCAACATCTATTGGGGGGAACCAAACTATGTGGTGGATCCAGATCAACTTCAATCGACTTATGATTGCCAAACAGCTCAAAGCCGAAGGCAGGCATGTGGATTTGTGCTATCTCTCTCGCGATGGTCTCGTTAGCAGAACAGTTAGGCCGGGGCATGAGCTCCACCTTGCTGGTCAGTACGATTTCGCGGCGCCACCGGACGAAAAACGATTTGCAACATTACGAGCGCTGGGCCCGGGAACGCCGCATCGTTTTGGCATTTGCCGAGGAGATCCCAAAACTGCCGGCGATTCTCCGAAAAATCGTCACGGCGGATCCCAAGGCCGAGCCGCTGGAAATTCCATGCTATCCGCGCATTTGACCAAACCTGAAATTTAGGAGATAGAACCATGGCAGATTGGAAAGAAAAGCTGGGAAATTTTGCCGAAAAGCAGGGCATGCAAGTTGAGCAACCTGCTGCTCCGGCTCAGCCATCGACTTTTGGCAGAAAACCTATCTTGCAAACGCGAAAGATTCATGCCGATAAGAATCCCAAATTCAATCGCATGGCCACGGCGCCTTACAATTTCGTGCCCATCAATGAAAAAGTCATTACGGCGAAATCTTTCAAAGGATTTGATTCCTATAACACTCACGAAGCAATCACTGGTCACATCGAATTTGAGATCGAAGCACTCACGCCCGTATTTATCCGAGGCATGCGCGGCCAAAAGGAACTTGATGAAAACGTGGATAGCAAAGCCATCAGCTCCTTCTTTTCGCCAACCGAAAAGCCTTGCTTGCCGGGAAGCAGCTTGCGGGGCATGGTCCGGAACATCGTCGAAATCATCTCCTGGAGCCGGTTGGCAGCCGATCAGCATCGGCATTATTATTATCGCGGGCTTGCCGAACGAGTTTTTCCAAGATGGCGGGGAGTTTATCGTTAGCTCCGGTGCGATGCAGGGCAAGAAGCGTGACTGGGTGATTCATCCACCAGATCCAAATGCCGCCAAAATCTGGATACCGGACGAGGATGTGGGCAATTATCATTTGGACGAAAACCGTATTTCCCGTCGCAAGAGCAAAATTTAAGAAATTTGGTTTTTGAATTTATTCAGCGTGAAGAAGACGCACAGTATACCGTTATCGAAGCTTTGCCAGTATCGAAGCTTTGCCAGCGGGCACGAAATTCAAAGCCAAAATTCGTTTTGAAAATTTGACCAGGATCGAGCTGGGCGCCTTGTTGTTTGCGCTGGCGCTGCCGGCTTCGTGCTGCCACAAAATCGGCATGGGCAAGCCGCTTGGGCTTGGCAGCATCAGGATAACCCCGAAATTATATCTCAGCAATCGTCAAAATCGCTACACCTCGTTGCGGGCCGATGGAGTGGCGAGGGTTTGCCAGAGAGCGCGGAAATAGAAGGTTTGAAAGCAGAATTTGCAAATGACATCATCGGGCAATTGGATGATATTGAGCGGCCAGCCTCCGGCAACTTGTGGGAAACTTATCGTCTGAAACAATTGCAGAAACTGCTGAATTGGGATAACACCAACGCGCCGAATTGGAACGCCAAAACCCGTTATCTCGAAATTCAACACGAAGAGCGCGGCAACGAATACAAAGATCGACTGGTTTTATCCATTCCGGCAGACGTGGTTTGAGAACTGGTCATTTCATAAAAGGGCGTGAGCGTAATTCCCAAGAGTTGGTCGGAAAGATCACTGCTATTCTTGACAATTTGGGGCAGAGTGGCTTATCCAAAGATGGTCAGAAACTCCGCAGGAGTGACATGTCGTAATCTCCCAGCAATCGTTCAGAGCGAAGAACATGCCACTCCTACGGAGTTTCTCGAATCTTGGGTGGCGCGTTCTATAAACATTGCACTCCTAACGGAGTTTTAAAAAATTCACGTCGGGCGCATCAAAGTCATCCGCGATTTTGATCAGGCCTTTGGCGCTTCCCGCTTTGATCAGTTTCTTGGGCTTCTTGGGCGCACCGGAAACGGACACTAATTTCGCTAGCGGCTGTTGATTCTGGGTGATAAAAACTTCTTCACCGTTCAGCACTTTCTGAATCAAAGCCGAGAGCGAATGGGCCGCTTCCTCCAGGCCCACATAATTCATGGCAATCTCGGTCATGGCGCGTCTCGCATGTTGATTGATACAACTTAAAACTCGCATGTTGATTTATACAATATCGAAGATTTTGAAAAAAATCTGCACGACAACCTCGCGCTGTTACGCACGATGGGGGCCGAAGGCAACTATCAGCCGCTGTCTTATCTCACCTTCACGCATAAAAAAGAATCCGGCAAAGACCGCACCCTGCGCATTCCGACCGTGCGCGACCGCGTCGTGCCGCAGGCGATCCTGCTGGTCATCCAGCCAATATTCGAAGCCGAGGAATGCACGCGCATGCTGCTGTTGAAATTCAACCCGGAGAAGACTTCGATCCGGCATCGGCGCGACGGCTTCTCGTTTCTCGGCTATTATTTCGACGAGCGCGGCAAGCGGCCCGATGAACCCGCGGTCAAACGGCTGGGCGAGCGCGTCGGCGGGGTTTTGCAAAAAGCCGTGGAATATTCCGAGAATCAATTGCGCGAAAAAATCGACAGTATCGTGCGCGGCTGGCTGAATTAGTTTAAATTGGCCGAAACCGACCGCGCGAAAATTTTAGCAGAGCTCGAACAAAAATTTGCCGAATCCGGCGACTCGATGCCGCAGCGCATTCTCAAAGCCGTCACGCTTCGGCGCGCAGCACTTCGAGCGGCGGCCGGTCGATAATGCCGCGGCTGTTCATCAGGCCGATTAGCATCGTCAATCCCATGATGAGAATCAAGATGATCAGCATGGGCAGGAGCGCCGGTGCGAAACTCGTTTTGAACACGAACGCAGCCAACGCCCAGCTCGCGGCGGTGGCGAGGAGCAAGCCGGTGAGCGCGGCGAAGCCGCCGAGGAAAAAATATTCCACCGCCATGATGCGGAAAACTTGCCGGCGGTTGGCGCCGAGCGTGCGCAAGAGCACGCTTTCCTGAATGCGTTGATAACGGCTCGTGATCACCGCGCCGGCGAGAACCAGCAGGCCGGTCATGATGCTGAACAACGCCATAAAGCGAATCACGAAGGACACTTTGTTCAACACCGCGTCAACGGTGTTGAGAATGAGCGCGAGGTCGATGCCGGAAACATTCGGAAAGCGCCGCACCATCGCCTGCTGCAGCGCCGCGGATTGCGCGCTGGACGGCGCGCGGGTGACGATCACGTGGAATTGCGGCGCCGCTTCCAACACGCCGGCCGGAAAGAGCACGTAAAAGCTCGGCATCATGCGTTGCCAGTTGACTTCGCGCACGCTGCCGATTCTCGTCGTGATGGGCACGCCTTGCACGTCGAACACCAATTCATCTCCCACCTTGACTTTTAGTTCCTCGGCAATGTCTTTCTCTAACGAAACATAAATTGTGTCATGCGGCTGGCCCACGCTGTTCTGAAATTTTCCGGCGATGATCGTTTCGTTGTCATTGAGGCTGTCGCGATATGAAGAGCGGTATTCGCGGCGCAAAGCCCATCCCGGAATTCCCGCCGTTGAATCTTTCTGCAGCTCGCGCACGTCCTTGCCGTTGATCTGCTCCAAACGCATGGTCACAATCGGCACCTGTTGCATCACCGGCAAACCCTCGGCGCGGACGAGCGCGGCAACTTCGGCCTGCTGATCCGGCTGAATGTCGAAAAAAACGAGATTGGGTTGTTGATCGGCGCCGGTCAATGAAACCTGCCGCAGCAGCGTATGTTGGGTGAGATAAAGCGTCGCGATCAAGAAAGCGCCGAAGCCGATGGCGAGCATCATCATCAACGTTTGGTTGTGCGGGCGAAACAAATTGGCCAATCCCTGCCGCCAGGTGTAGCTCCAACCTTCCGGAAAAAATTTTCGCGTGCAAACCGTCAGCAATTTTGCCGCGGCGCTGAGCAATCCGAACGCGGCGCCGACCGCCAGCGCGAAAATGAGGCCTTGCAGCCAGCCGTGCATTTGCCGCATCGCGAAACCGCTGATGGCGGCGGCGATCAGCGCATACAACAGCCAGCGCCACGAATCTTGATGAATGGCTGTGGCTTCGTAATCCGAACGCAACGTCAGCAACGGCGAGATATTGCGAATGGAAATCAACGGCAGCAGCGCGAACAGCAGGGCCATCGCCAAGCCGACGAGCATGCCTTCGCCGATGGCCGGCCACGAAATGGCGGCTTCGAGCTTGACGGGCAGGAAATCACTGAGCACGCTGGGCAGCAACGTTTGAATATAAACGCCGATCACCGCGCCCAAAATGGAGCCGATCACGCCGAGGGCGAGCGCTTGAATCAGGAAAATGTTGAACGTCTGCCGGGTGGCCGCGCCCAAACAGCGCAGGACGGCGATCGCGTTCAATTTTTGTTTGATGTAAACATGCACGGCGCTCGCGACGCCGACGCTGCCGAGCAACAGGGCGATAAAGCCGACGAGGTTGAGGAAGTTCGTGAGATTCTGCATGGCTTCGCCCAGGTCTGCTTTGCGGCTGGCGACGGTTTCGCTGCGCAGCCGCTGCTGCTCAAGATGCGGTTTGATGGTTTCGACTAATTTTTGAGTATCGACCTCGCGATTAAATTTAAAATAGGTAGCGCAAGTGATTTGGCTGCCGCGCTGCACTAATTGCGTTTGCTCGAGGTAGCTCAGGGGAAAATAAACCCGCGGCCCGATAAAAGCGTTGGCGGCGGATTCGCCCGGCATTTTTTTGAGGCGGCCAACGATGTGAAACTGCACGGCGCCGACTTTGATCGAGTCGCCAACTGCCGCGCCATATTGCAGCAGGAGTGCGTCATCGACCAACGCATTTTGTCCGGATCGAAATGCCTGGGCCGCTGCTGCCGGCGCCGTTTCAAAGTCACCGTAAAATGGAAAATCACCGGCAAGCGCGCGGATGCGGGCCAACCGCGTGTCGTTGCTTTTGGGAAAATATACCATTGAAGAAAAGCCCACTTCACGGGATTGCGCGCCGCCGAGTGAATCAAACAATGCCTCGGTTTCAGGGGCGAAAGGCTGCCGGCTGCGGATCAACAGGTCCGCGCCTAAAAGTGACTTCGCCTGCTCGTCGATCGCGGCTTCAAGATTTTTGCCCAGCGAGCTGATGGCGACTAAAGCGGCGATGCCCAGCGCGATGGACGCCATGAACAGCAAAAGCCGCCGGCGATGATTGCGGCTATCCCGCGCCGCCATCCGCCAAATCCAGGGATCGAAAAAAGATAGATTGATTGCCATAGTGAATATGCAAAATAATTACGGCAAGGTGATTTAAAAGCATTTAAATTATTTTGCGACAATCACCTTGCAAAAATATCTTTGTGATGCCTTTGGCATACGCAAAATAATTATGGCAAGATGATTTAAAAGCTTTTGACTTAGCAACTATTCAGTGTCCTCTCGCATGTCATTCTGGAAGAATCCTTTTTCGCACTAGCACAATGCTTGAAATGAAAAAGATGCCGCTATAGCGGGATGACAGCTAATAGTTACTTGAATTATTTTGCCATAATTATCTTGCGTATTCATAAAGGCATTGAAATTCGATTTATCTTTGCGTTTTCTTTGCGTCTCAGCGTGTGCTTTTCTTTTTTGATTTTGGCGGTTCCAAAAAGTTAGCGGCATTGGTCATCCTGACTGCAAGCAAGATGCTTGCGCTACCACCTATAACCGAGGCATTACCCGATTTGTGATTTTTAGATTGCTTCTGCGAACCTTTTCTCGGTATATTTATTGTTGGTCGGTTCATCCGCCATGACGGCGCCGCCTTTCAGGCGAATGATGCGCTGCGTTTTTTGCGCCAATTCCACATTGTGCGTCACCAGCACGAGCGTGGTGCGCGCTTCGCGGTTCAAATCGAAGAGCAGATGCACGATTCGCTCGCTGGTTTCGGCGTCGAGATTGCCGGTCGGCTCATCGGCAAAGAGAATTTTCGGACGATTGATAAAGGCGCGCGCCAGCGCCACCCGCTGCTGCTCGCCGCCGGAAAGCTGCGCGGGGTAATGCTGCAAACGCTTTTCTAAACCGACGCGCTGCAACATGTCGGTGGCGCGGGCTTTGATTTGGCTTTCGCGCCGCAATTCGAGCGGCACCATGACGTTTTCCAGCGCGGTCAGGGTCGGCATGAGCTGAAAGTTTTGAAAGACAAACCCGACGTGCTCGTTGCGAACTTTGGCGCGTTCGTCTTCGTTTAAATTCTCAAGCTCGATGCCGTTGATGGCCACGGAACCCGTGCTCGGACGATCCAGGCCGGCGCACAAACCGAGCAAAGTCGTTTTGCCGCTGCCTGAAGGCCCGACGATGGCGCAGGTGGCGGCTTCTGGCAATGAAAAGGTGACGTGACTGAGCACGGTCAAAGTGCGATCGCCGCTGGTGTAGCTCTTGCTCAAATTCTTGACGCTTAAAACCGGAGAAGAAGTCATAACGAGTTGAGATTGGTTCATTGGTTTAATTTGCAATTTCAAAACCGGAATCAAAAAATTTTAACAACAATTGCCCAACGGATTAAAAACGGCCAACGGATTAAATTGAAGACAAAATGAGCATAAAGACAATACGGCAACGCCACGGTCCAAGTTTCAATGTACAAAAACCGGAGATAAAATGCGACTTATTCTATTAAAAGTTCATTCGGTGCAAAAAAAGCAAAAATCTTCCACGCAGAGAAAACAGAGAAAACAGAGGTTACAATGCGAAAGGGAGTTTTCCTGGCATTACCCTCTCTGTTTGCTCAGTTTTCTCCGTGTTAATCTTTTTTGGTTGCGGCTTGTCCGCGTTGGGATTTGTGCTTTGCAATTTGCTCTTTTGCTTGCGGTGGCGGAGAATAGCTTTGCCGTGGCCGCAATGAAAACCGAAACCCGGCGCGTGACGGCGATTGACAGCGCGAAGAAAACGGCGGCGAAAACGATTCTGTTTTTGGGAAATAGCTTGACCGCGGGTTACGGGCTCGATCCGGAGTCGGCGTTTCCGGCGCTCATTCAGCAAAAAATCGATTCGCTGAAATGGAATTTTCAAGTCATCAACGCCGGTTTGAGCGGCGAAACCTCGTCGGGCGGGTTGCGCCGGGTGGATTGGCTGTTGCAACGCCGCGTTGATATTCTGGTGCTGGAATTGGGCGGCAACGATGGTCTGCGCGGGATCACGTTGGATTTGACGAAGCAGAATCTGCAAGCCATTATCGACCGCGTCAAAGCGAAGTATCCGGCGGTGAAGATCGTGATTGCCGGCATGGAGGTGCCGCCGAATCTGGGGCCGGAATACACGGCGCAATTTCGCGCGCTTTATGCCGGGTTGGCCAAAAAGAACAATGCCCTCTCGATCCCATTCCTGCTCGAAGGCGTCGGCGGCGATCCGAAATTGAATTTGCCCGACGGCATTCATCCCACCGCCGAGGGGCATCGCATGGTCGCAAGAAATGTTTGGAAAGTCTTAAAAAAATACTTGACAAATTAGAAATAAATCATTACTTTGTGCAAACGATTGCATTAAATTGCTTGTTTAGCGTCTTTTAAATTTTACAATTCCCGCAGAATCGCTGAATTTTGGCAAGATTTCATGCAATCGTTTTCATCAATTCGGCGCTTTTTAGATAAATTGTTGCTGCCTCATCATGTCCACCCGACTCATCGAGATTGCAGAGAAAACCGGCTTTGCCGTATCGACCGTTTCGCGCGTGTTGCACGATCGCTCCAACAAATACAAGATCAGCGACAAAACCAAGCGGGCGGTCAAAAAAGCGGCGGAAGAGCTGGGGTACCGGCCGAATAGCCTGGCCCGCGGCCTGCGGCTGCAGCAAACGCACGAAATCGGCGTCGTGGTGCCGGATCTTTCCAATCCTTTCTTTGCGACGCTGGTGAAAAGCATTGCCGGCGAATTGCGCAAGTCCGGTTACAGCATCATCGTCTGCGACTCGGATGAAAACACCGCCATCGAGCAAGAATCGATTCAGCTTTTGCTTGATAAACGTGTCGATGGGTTGATCATCGCCGCGGTGGGTTTGGAAAACAGCCATCTCAAAAAGTTTGAAAAAAACAAGATCGCTTTCGTCGCCGTCGACCGCTGTTTTGCCGAACTCAATGTCGATACGGTGAGCGTCGACAATGTGCGCGGCGCTTATTTGGCGGTGCAGCATTTGCTCCGCGAGGGCCATCGCCGGATTGCCTTGATTCAGGGGCTGCCGGGCACGCACGTCAATGTGGGAAGGTTGCGCGGCTACAAGCAGGCGCTCAAAGAAGCGCGTATCGCCGTTGAAGACAAACTGATCGTCGGCGATGACTTTCGCACGTACAACGGTTATTTGGAAACCAAGCTGCTGCTGAAGTTGGAAGAGCCGCCGACGGCCATTTTCACCGCCAGCGATCTCATTGCGTTGGGGGCGCTCGAAGCGCTCAAAGAAGACGGCCGGCGCATTCCGCAGGACATTGCCCTGGTGACGTTTGATGATCCGAGCTTTGCCACGTATTTGTCGCCGGCGCTGACGGCGGTCGCCCAGCCGGTGGAAAAGATGGGGGAGATGGCAGTGAAACTGCTGCTGCGGCGCATGCAATCGCCGCACGGAGAGCCCCGTAAAATCCTGTTGGAGCCGCGATTGGTGATTCGCGATTCCGTTGCCAGATTTTCGCAAGTGTTGGAGTTGAAGACGCCCTTGCAGCATGCGAATGTGTTTCCCAATGGTAACTTATAACTTTTCGAGGAAACATTCATGAAGCCATTTTCCCTCTCCTCCCGCCGCCGGTATAAGCGGGTGCCGCTCTGGCTCCTTTCTTTTTGGCTGGCCGCCACGGCCGCTTTTGCGGCACCACCGGAAAAATTTCCGGCAAAGTCACCGACGCCAAAACCGGCGAGCCGATGATCGGCGCCAATGTGGTGATTCAGGGAACCACGCTGGGCGCGGTCACGGATCGCAACGGCGCCTATTTCATCATCAACGTGCATCCGGGAAAATATGCCGTCATGTTTTCTTACATCGGCTACGAGAGCGTGACGAAAACCGAGGTCGAGGTGAACGCCGATCGCACCACGCCGCTGCACGTTGCGCTCAAACCCACGGTCATCGCCGGCGCCTCCATTACGGTGACTGCGGAACGGCCGGTGGTTGAAAAAGATCTGACCGCCAGCGAGCAAGTAATGACGGGTGAAGCCTTCGAGAAAACGTGGGTGCGAACGGTTAAGGAAGCGCTGGAAACGCAAGCCGGAATTTTTTCGACGCCGCCGGCCGTGGCGTGGAACCGCGGCGTGACGCAAACTTACATTCGTGGCAGCTCGAACGTCGAAGCGGTTTACTTGCTGGATAACCTCAGCGTCAACAGCGGCCTGCTTTCCGACAATTACGCCGGTTTTAATACTTCGACGATTGAGCAGATTTCCCTGCTCACCGGCGGTTACAACGCGGAATACGGTGAAGGCCGTTCCGCGGTGGTGAATATTGTCACCAAAGAAGCGCCCGCCGGAATTCATGGCACCTTGCTCTCGCGCTTGCGTCCGGCCGGCATTTATCATTTTGGCCCGAACTTTTACAGCACCGAAAATTATGACTACAAAAATTTCGGTCTCGATTATTGGACGCGACAATCGCAAGATCCCAACAGCGGCCCCTTCTTTGGCAAAAGTCCGGATTCGCTCTTGGGGGCGTGGCGACAACAGATCACCCCGAACGCGACCTTGCGCGATTACGACAAACGGGCGGAGCCGGAACTCGAAGCCACGCTGTACGGCTCTCTCAATGACAAATTCAGTTTTCTGGCTTCGGGGCGTTTTAAGCGCAGCGTCGGCATCTTTCCACAACCGCTCGCTTACAATCCCGAATTTAATTTGCAGGGTTATTTGAATTACAAACTTTCGCCGGCGGTGAAATTGCGCGTCGGCGGATTCTATGGCGGTTACGAAAGCGCCGATTACCCCGCGGTCAATCACAACACCATCGAGTCGGCGCAGGAGTCGGCCTGGCTGGCGCCGATGCGCATCGACGAACAATATGCCCGGGCCAAGTACAATCCCTATGGCGCCATCTACCGGCAATGGCCGGAGCTCCGGCGGTGGTCGCAGCTCTACTTGAAATTGACGCACGTGCTCAACGCCCGGTCCTTTTACGAAGTGTCCTTGAGCTATTTGGACGATGACATGGATCGTTCAGACCGTGATCATGTCTTGCCGGACAGCTTGTGGTCGCGCAAGGATGATTTGACCAAAATGGTCAATCGTTTTCTCGATCAAGGTTATTTTCATACTTCCACGCAATATTATAGCAAGGTCTACCAGCTCAAGGCCGATTACTCCAATCAAGCGACGGAGCATCATCAGTTGAAAACCGGCTTGGGATTCAAAACCTACAATTTTGACTATCAGCATTTCATGGGCGTTTATGAGGGCGGCAATCGCTGGAATCTGCTGAATGTTTTTCACGGCTATCCGTACGAAGGCAATCTCTACGCGCAGGACAAAATCGAGTTTCCCGGCTTGATCGTCAATGCCGGGGTGCGCGTCGACTTTTTCCACCAGAATCGCTCGGCGCCGAAAAATCGCCATGATCCGCTGGCTTTTCAACCGACCACACCCGGCCACGATCCCAGCCAGCCGTTGGGCATTCCGGGCAATCCGGAACGTGAACGCACCAAGTTGCAACTCGCCTTGGCGCCGCGTCTCGGCATCTCGCATCCGATCAGCGAGAATTCCGTGCTGCACTTTGTTTACGGGCATTTCTATCAGCGGCCGTCGTGGACGAAAATGTTCGGCTTTCCCTTCGTCAATTATACCGAAGACATGAGCACGGTGCTCGATCCGTATGCCAACCAAACCACCTACATGGAAGAATGGCAAGGCTGGTATGGCAACGCGGAAATGGGATTCGAGCGCACGATTCAATACGAGCTGGGCATCGATAACAGCATTGCCGATCGCTTCAAATTCGACCTCACCGGCTATTACAAAGACGCCAGCCGCGAGGCCAACGTGATCACCGGCGTTTACGCGGCGCAATATAACACCACGAAAGCGCTCATGCTGAGCAATTCCGGCTACTCCGATGTGCGCGGCATCGAGACCAAGCTGGATTCGCGTTTCAAGGGGCCGTTCAATCTTGGCCTCAGCCACGATATTTATTGGTCGTTTCGCGGGGAGGTGGGCTATCGCCAGCTCTACGAACCGGGCTCATCGCGCGTCGATGTGCCGAAGGGATTGCGGCAAGGCAAGGGCGCCTGGAGCAGCTATCATCGCCTCAAGGCGTGGGCGAATTGGGATTTTCCCGCCGGCGGCGGCCCGAAATTTTTCGGCGTCAAACCGCTGAGCGATTTCAATCTGTATGTTTATTTCTGGTGGCGCAGCGGCGAGCCGTACACTTATCACGGGCCGGGCGATGTCTCCACCGCGCCCAACAATCGGCGCTGGTTCAGCTATTATCAAGCCAATGTGAAGCTTGCCAAAGGTTTTAATTTGATGGGCGTGCGCGCCGAAATGAGCGCGGATGTTCGCAATTTGCTGGATTCCAAATTTTTGCGTTTGCTCGGCGGTGATGATCTGATCCGCTGGCACGAAAATCCGAATTTAGCCCGGCGCGAGCGCCTGCCGAAAAATTGGTTTTCCAATGAGTATGACGAATGGGAATGGTATTCGTATGAAGTCGCGCCGCGGCAAATTTATCTGCAATTCAAAGTGGAGTATTGACCTTGTAAGGCAAAACTATTAATGGCAAAACAATTGATCTCAAACAAAACCCAACGCGGACAAGCCGCAACCAAAAAGATCGCTCACGGAATGGAACTCTTACGGAAGAGATTTTCATGAATTCATTTCCGTGAGAGTTCATTTCCGTGAGCCAGATATCTTTGCTTTTTTTGCAAAGATATCACTTGTAACAGATTAAATGAATCTTTTTTGTAGCTATTCAGCGAAGCTTGATTTTGATTTTATTCATCAAAGGTTGAATGGAATCGTTACGCTTTAATAGTTTTGCCCAAAATCGTTTTGCCGTTTTGGAGAATTATTTTGCCAATCAATTGAGGACGGAATAGATGCAAAATTATTATAGCGCTTGCGCGCGAATCATCAGAATCTCTCCAGCCGGATTTTTCACGATTGCGGCCGTTATGCTTTTCTTCACCGCGCATGTCCACGCGCAAGTCACGTGGGGGAAACAGACATTGACGCGCGGAAAACTGTGGAGCACGTTGTGGAATTCGCTGCAATACGGCGACCCCACGGAAACCGAAAACGCTTTTCATACTTTAGATTATCCGGGATATTCGAAAGGCGCCAACATCGGCGAGGCGCTGAATTATGCCGAAGCCGCGGGCTACGCCATTTATGGCGTGCGCAACAGCACGGCTTATTCTTACACGCTCAATTCCCGTTTTTTTCCGTCCGGTGAAAACGTTTTTCCCAGCGAAGAAACCACGCTCAGCAAGAATTACAATCTCGCCGATCTCTCCGTGCCCGGCGAGGAGATCGTCACCGGCGGCCACCACCTCAACGGCCTGGAAGTGGAGGTGTCGCGCCGCAGCATGGTGTGGAGTTATCCGCCATACGATGATTTCATCATTCACGAGGTGACGCTGACGAACACCGAGTTTTCGACGGTGAGCGATCTTTATTTCGGCCAGCGCTACGGCGTCCGCGTCACGCAACGCTCCGGCACCCGCGGCGACGAAAAATATGGCTGGGACCGGGCGCACAATTTGTTTTATTTTTACGATCATCAGAGTTTCAACTTTCAAGACGAGACGCCGGTCATTTGGAATCTCGGCGTCGGGCCGCAACGCGGTGATATTGCCGACTCGCGCGATATTCGCTCGCGCGGCTCGCGGGAGACCGAGCTCGACGCCGCCGGCTATTTCACCGCCATCGTTTTGGATTCGGCCAACGCCAAGGTTTTTCAAAATATTTTGGAGCATACGGGCCAAGGCCTCTCCGAAGGCGCGGCGACGGCCGATATTATGTTCATTCAAGACGTCGATCTTCCCCAGCGGGTCAAGACCGTGATGACGCATCAACAGCCGCGGCGCTCATGGGATGAAGCCCGTGCCGCCGGCGGTGAAGGCGGCAACAAATATGAGCGCCGCCCGGAGTTTCTGGTCAGCGTCGGGCCGCTAACCTTGCCGCCCTTTGGCTCGCTGCGGTTGGTGTTTGCCGAAGTCATGGGCGAAATGGACCGCGCCAAAATCGTCGAAGGCGGCGTCGCCAATATTGATTTGCTGGCGACGGCCTCGCGGGACACTTTGCTGGCCAATGTCAGAGCGGCGCGACAATTGTTTGCCAATAATTATTTGCCGGCCTTCCATCCGCCGAAAACTCCGACCGACGGCGAGAATAGTTTATCGCTGACGACCGAGCCGGGGCAGATCGTCATCGCCTGGCCGCCGATTCCGGACAACTATCGCGATCCCTTGACCGGCGCCAATGATTTCGCGGGTTATCGCGTCTATCGTTCCACCTATTTCACGATCGGCCCGTGGACGCGCATCGCAGATATTCCCCAAGCCGCGGCGCAAGTGGTGAATGGCAAAGTCAGATTTGTCGATCAAAGCGTGCCGTACGGGGTCGGCAATTATTACTGCGTGACCAGTTATGATGCGGAAGGCCACGAAAGCGGCAAGGTCAACAACAATCGCTTTCCCATTTATCCGTTGCGCGGTCCTAACAATGAATTTCCGCGGAATGTGTATGTGGTGCCGAACCCTTTCCGCCAGCACAGCGGCTTGTTCGGTCAGGGCGAGCGCTTCCGGATGGAGTTTATCGGCATTCCGTCGCAATGCGTCATCAAAATTTACACGCTCACCGGAGATTTGGTGCAAGAGATTCGTCACGACGACGGCAGCGGCTCCGAGGCTTGGGGCAGCATCACGAAATTGGATTATCAACTCAACAAGTGGGCTCTGGGCGTGGCGCCGGGCATCTACATTTATAGCGTGCGCTCGCAGGTGCCGGGGCGCGAAGGGGAATCTTTTATTGGGAAATTTGCGATTGTCAAATAATGTCAAATGCACTGACCGGTCACTACGGCAACGTGACAGTGCAACAGGTCATGCAAAAGTGACCGGTCAGTTGGCCTGATTGGAAACAAGTTTTTGGCCGGAGAAAAAATCATGCTGGTGCAATCACGAATTCGTCTGCTCCCCGCTTTGCCGCTGGTTCTCCTGCTGCTCGCTTCGACGCTGCGCGCGCAAATCGGTATTGCGCCCAACGACGTCGAGCGGGTCGGCCAAAGCGGCTGGCAGTTTTTGAAAATCAACGGCGATCCACGCCAGGCGGCGATGGGCGGCGCGTTTACGGCGATCTCCCGTGGCAATGCCAACGCGGTTTTGGGCAACCCCGCGGCGTTGGCGAATGTCAAGCATTTTGATTTGCAGTTGAATCGCGTCAGTTGGATTGCCGATATCACCTATCAATCCGCGGCTTTTGCCGCCGACCTGGGTGGCTTGGGCGTGGTGGCCGTGAGTGTGGTCACGCTCGACTATGGCGACATGGCGGAAACCGTGAATAGCTTGATCGAAACCGAAAATCGTACGGAGACCGTGGTTACCGGCCGCTTGTTTGGGGCGCGCGATTTGGCCGCCGGCCTATCTTACGCGCGACGCATCACCGATCGGCTTGCCATCGGCGGCAACTTGCGTTTCTTGCGCCAGGAGATCGCCGAGCTGAGCATGAGCAACTGGTCGCTGGATTTTGCCACGCTATATTACACCGGCTTCAAGAGTCTGCGTTTGGCCATGACGGCGAGAAATTTCGGACCGGATGTAAAGTTGGTCGGCTGGAGTGAAGCCTATCAAGCCGAGCCGGACGACATCCGCATGCCGATTGATTTCCGGGTCGGCGTCGCGATGGATTTCTTGCAGGAGTCCGGCGGGCCGCATTTGATGACCGTAGTGGTGGAAGGCGATCATCCCAACGATAGCCAGGAAAAATTGCATGTGGGCGTCGAATATGCTTTCGAAGAAAAAGCCTCTCTCCGCGGCGGCTACAAATTCAATTACGACGAGCAAAGCTTCACGTTTGGCGCCGGCGTCAACCATGGTCTGCGCGGCGCCAAAGTCGAAGTGAATTATGCCTATGTCGACTTTGGCGCCCTCAACCAGGTTCACATGTTTTCTTTTGGCGTGGCGTTTTAATTGGGAATTTCCTAACCCGGAACCAAAAAACAAAAGCGCACGCAAAGACTCGCCAAGATATTTTTTGCAAGATGCCTGCCCTGCCAACGGCTCTAGGCAGGCCAGGGATTGTGGCAAAATAATTGAAAAGCTTTTCGATCATCTTGCCATAATTATCTTGCGTATTCGTAGCGCGGCAATTTGCCGCAACCCAAACAATTGACAATTGTTAATTATCAATTGACAATTCAAAACCTTTGCGGTCGTGCTAGTTTTTCAAGAGTAATACTATAAAGGCGGAGAGAATTAAATTCACTTTTATTAATAGAAGTCTGCGATGACCAAGACAGGATTATGGTTTTTTCCGCTCGCCGCCTTGCTGCCGGGCTGCAAATCCGACGCCGTCGTGACGCCTTCCATCGTGCAGCAAGAAGTCTATAATACGAGTTCCTTGAATTACCTGCTGTTCATGCCGGACAATACCGCCGCGCAGGAGCAAGGTAAATTTCCGCTAATTCTATCGCTGCATGGCATCGGCGAGCGCGGCAACGATTTGCTGCGCTTGAAGCGCGACGGTTTGGCAAAACGGCTTGACGGCGATGCGACGTTTCCTTTTATCGTAATTTCTCCGCAATGCCCGTCGTCCACGGAATGGTATTATGATCGCACCGATACGTTGTTGATCAAATTGTTGGATGAAGCCATCGCGCGTTATCCGATCGATACGAAAAGAATCTATCTCACCGGCTACAGCATGGGCGGCATTGGCACCTGGGATCTGGCCCTGCGGAATCCCACGCGTTTTGCGGCCTTGCTGCCGATTGCGGCGCGCGCCGAAGGTGGTTTGAATATTTGCGTGCTCAAGGAAGTGCCGGCCTGGGCCTTTCACGGCGCCAGGGATGAGGTGGTCGATTTGTTCAAAGCCGAGAGTCTGGTCAATGCGCTGCGCCACTGCGGCGGCAAAGTTCAGTTCACCGTTTATCCCGACGCCGGCCACGATGCCTGGACGCGAACGTATAACAACACGGAAGTTTATGCGTGGCTGTTAAGACAACGGCGATGAGGCAGTTTTATTGAAAAGCGCTGGAAAAATGTGACCATGAGGCCAAATCGAGTTGTCGTCGTCGGCAGCTACAACACCGACATGACCATCAAAGCGGTGCGCATTCCGCAGCCGGGTGAGACCCTGCTCGGCGGCCGTTTTACCATGGGCGCCGGCGGCAAGGGCGCGAATCAAGCCGTCGCGGCGGCGCGTGCCGGCGCCGAGGTGTGGTTTATCGCGCGCGTCGGGGCCGACGCTTTTGGCGAGGCCGCGCTCAAGAGTTTTCGCCAGGATGAAATCAATATCGATTATGTGATCCGCGATCGCGAGACGCCGACGGGCGTAGCTTGCATCGTGGTTGACGAAGCCGGCGAGAACAGCATCGTCGTCGCCTCCGGCGCCAACCTGCGATTGCAGCCGCGGGATGTTGAAGCCGCCAAAGATATTATTGCCGCCGCCGATATTTTGCTTTTGCAATTGGAATCACCACTGGAAACCGTTGAAGCGGCGGCGCAAATGGCGGCCGGTTTTGGCGTGCGGGTGGTGCTCAATCCGGCGCCGGCCCGGCCGCTGCAACCGGCGCTGCTCCGCAATCTCGCCTTCATCACCCCCAATCAGATCGAAGCGGAAATGTTGACCGGCGTCAAAATCGATACCGAAAAAAGTTGGCGCGACTCCACCCGGGCCTTGCGTGCACAAGGCGTCGCCGTAGCCATGATCACGCTGGGAGCGCAAGGGATTTTTGTCGCGGCTGAAAAGAGCAGCTTTCTCTCCTCGGCTTTCAAAGTCAAAGTGCTGGATACGACGGCCGCCGGCGATATTTTTAATGGTGCCTTGGCAGCATTCCTTTCTCGTGAGCGCGCGCTGGATGAAGCCGTGTACATGGCCGGCGCCGCGGCGGCGCTCTCCGTTACCAAATTAGGCGCGCAGGCCTCGGCCCCATTTCTTGCTGATATTCAGCATTTTCTGCGCAATCAACCGTTGTTGGACTTAGAGGGTGTTTGAAAAGTACAAAAATGAGACTGCCCGGTCACTTAAAGTGGTTAAAATGTAGAACAGTTTGTGTGGAAAAAAGTGACCGGTCAGTGGCTTTCCAAACGCGCTCTTACTTAACATCCCCAAACTTACGGAGGCATGAGATGAAACCCTTGCGAAAGTCTTTGTCTGGTGTGTTGGCATTGCTCTTTTTGCTGTTGACCTTGTCAACGTTGTGGGCGCAAGATGCCCAAAACGTTACGCTGGTGGGAAACTATGGTCGTGGCGAGGGCGAATCCAAATCCGTGTTTGCCGCCGGCTCGCTGGTTTACTACGGTATCGGCAACAAATTGCAGATCGCCAGTTTTTCCAATCCCGCCAGTCCGCTTAAAGTTGCCAGCGTGATTCTGCCCGACGTCATCGAGGGCATCGTCCGCACCTCGATTTCCAGCACGCAATATTTGGTGGTCGTCGGCGGCCCGAAAATGTGGCTGATCAACGTGCAAAATCCCACCACGCCCAGCTTGACGTCAACCGTAAATATCGGCAGCACGTGTGAAGGCATTGCAACTCGCGCCGCCGCTGGCCAAAGCCGAGCTTCGTATCTCGCGCGATAAACAAGCCCGGCTGGATTCGGTCATCGAAATCTGGGCGGCCGGCAAACTGGTCGACACGATTCGCGTCAACGCCATCACGGAGAAACGCCTCAAAGCCTTTTTGGAAGAGGAGCTGGTTTTCGATAAATATGTTTTTCCGCCGGGGGAATTTCCCACGGCGCAGTGGAAAAGACCGGGCATGGTGGATAACGAATTGGGCCAGTTTGCACTGCGCACGACGTATTTTGATCAGAACATGAATGCCGTGGCGCGCGCCCAACAGCCGGGCCGCTATGGCGCCGTGGTCGAAGGGGTCACGCCGGCGGGTTTTGCCATCAAACGTTACGTGACGTTATACTGCGCGCCCATCGAGCTGGACGATTACGGCAAGGACGTTTCGATTCGCTTGAATCCATTGCGGGAACTCGGCCTCACGCCGGCGCAGTGGCAGCGTTACGAGCAAGAATTTCGCCGCTTCTCGTTCGGCAATTTGCTCACCTATCTGCAGACCAGTGCCGATGCAGCCATCTTTCTCGCCGGTTTGGCGGAACTGGATTCGCTCACCGGCGATCTCGACACCCCGCGTCTGCGTGACCGGCAGTGGTGGGTGACCTTCAAACACCGGCAGCAAAATTTGGGCGTCGCAAAAAAAACGCTGCAGCCGCCGGCAAAAATCGAATCGTCGCGCGCCACCGAACTCACCACGGGCACGCCAACCCCGGCCGTCTTCACGCCAGCCGATTTGGCGCGGATCCGCGCCGTCTGCGCCGAATGGGCCGCCGCCGGCGGCGAACCGTTGGTCACGCTCGTCGCCCACCGGGGCAAAATCATTTTTCACGAAGCGTTTGGCAAAAAATCTGACGGCCGTGTTCTCACCTTGGACACGCCGATGTGGATGGCCTCGATCACCAAATTGCTCACCGGCGTGCTGCTGATGCAATTTGTCGACCAAGGCCTGGTTGACCTCGACGCGCCGATTCAAAACTATTTGCCGGAGCTCGAAAAAATTGCCGGCCCAACGCTCACCCTGCGCCATCTTTTCACCCACACCAACGGCCTGGCCTGGCATGGCGAATGGGGATCGGATTGGAATCCGGCGCTGGAAAATTATCTCGCGCAATGTTTGCCGTATTTAAAAACCGGCGCCGCTTTTCAATATAATCGTCTCGGCTACGCGCTCGCCGGCAAAATCATGGAACGCCTCAGCGGCCGCGCCGTGCCTTACCTGTTCGAAACGCAACTGCTCAAGCCGTTGGGCATGACCAACACCTTCGTCGATAACACCTACGGCAGTTTGTATGCGCCCTGCCGCGCCGTCGCGCAGCTCGCGCAAATGTTGTTGAATCGCGGCCGCTATGGTTCGTATCAGTTTTTTGCCGAAACGACTTTTGCAAAAATGCTGCCCATGAAGTTGGAAATGATCAATCCCAAGCTGGATCGCCAGTGGGGCATCGGCACGGCGCCGTTGGGCGGCCATGGCTTGAGCGCCTCGACTTTCGGGCATGAAGCCGCCTCCGGCGCGATTTTGCGCATTGATCCCGAGCATGAACTGATTATCGTTTCGGCGCGAGATCGCACCGGCGCTCATTATGAAGATTATGCCGCCCGGCTGCTCGCCGCTTGCGGAGCGCCCTTAACCGCCCAATCGAAGTGACCGCATGATGAAATCGAAAAACGCCGGCCAGCTCAATTTATTGCTGCCGGTGATGATCCCGGTGTTAGTGCTGTCGCTGATTCCGCTGCTGCGCGGCATGTATCTCGGCTTCACCGATTATCGCCTGGGTGATCCCATCCATTTCAACGGGTTGGAGAATTACGCGCAGATGCGGCGCGACGCTTATTTTTGGCAATCATTCCGGGTCGGTTTTCTGTGGACGCTGGCCGTCACCGCCGGCCAGATTTTTCTCGGCCTCGGCCTGGCGCTGCTGCTCAACATGAAAGTCCGTTTTACTTCCATTTATAGTGTGTTTATGCTCGTGCCATGGGCCATGCCGCCGATCGTGCGCGGCATGGTTTGGAAACAAGTTTATGATCCGGACGCCGGATTCGTTAACGCCGTGCTGTTGCGCTTCGGCTGGCTCGACAAACCGATCAACTGGCTCGCGAGTTTTGAATACGCCATCCCCGCCGTCATCATCGCCGGCATTTGGGGTGAAATTCCCAAAGCCGCGGTGTTTCTGCTGGCCGGTTTGCAGGCCATTCCACAAGATTTGTACGAAGCCGCGCGCCTGGATGGCGCCCGGCCATGGCAAGAATTTCGGCAGATCACTTTGCCCATGCTTAAATCCATTCTCGCCGCCGTCGTTTCGTTGACATTCATGTGGAATTTCAACACGTTTGGATTGGTCTGGGTATTGACCCAGGGCGGGCCCGGCGGCCTCACGCGGTTGCCCATGTTGGCGGCGTATGAAGAGGCCTTTCGTTACGGTTACGTCGGCTACGCCGCGGCGATCGGCAATGTCATGGTCGTGATCATCTCGGTGGTTTTGCTCATGTATTTGCGGATTCAATTGCGCGAGCGGATTGCGACTTAGAATCATTGTCAGGAAAGCAAAAACTTTCACGCAAAGACGTAACTATCCAATGAAGCTTCGCCTCAAACCGACAAGAAAGAAATTGGACACAAAAGTGAAATCTCACAAAATTGTTCGTTTTTGTGTGCTTTAAATTTTGTGCCCCCAAAAACTTGCTCTGTTTGTAGAGGTTTTTGGGGTTCAAAATCTCAGATAAATATTGAAAGGCAAAACTATTGCGGGCAAAACAATATGAAAAGCAAACTAGTACTGAAAAAAATCGCCGTACACGGCGCGCTGCTGCTTTTCGCCGGCTTTCTGATTTTTCCGCTGCTCTGGATGTTGTCCACGTCTTTCAAGCCGACGCCGGAAATTTACTCCGGCCGGCCGGCGGTGTTTCCTCAAAAGATTTCCGTCGAGCACTATGCCGCCGTGATCGAAGGCGAAAAAATCTTTCGGAGCATTTGGAACAGCTTCGTGGTCGGCATCGCCTCCACCGTTTTGGTGGTGGCGATCGCCCTGCCGGCGGCGTATGCGCTCGTGCGCTTTAAATCGGTGTTCAACAATCTCATGCTGGGTTGGATTTTGGTTTCACAAATCTTCCCGGTCATTTTGATCATGGTGCCGCTGTACATCGTCCTGCGCAGCCTGCGGCTGACGGATTCGCTGCTGGGCTTGACATTGGTCTACGTGGTTTGGGGCCTGCCATTTGTGCTGTGGATGTTGCACGGCTATTTGAAAGGCATCCCGGTCGATTTGGAAGAAGCCGCGGCGATTGACGGCGCCACCCGCACCCAAATTATTTACCGCGTGTTGATGCCGTTGCTGCTGCCTGCGATTGGCGCGGCCATGTTGTTCGCCTTCATCTCGGCGTGGAATGAGTTTTTCTTCGCGCTGGTCTTGATGAAAAGTCCGAACGCCGTCACCCTGCCCGTGGAGTTGGCGCGCTTCACCGGCATGGAAGGGCTGGCGCGCACCGGTCCGCTCGCTGCCGCCAGTTTGATCGCCACGATTCCTTCGCTGGCGTTGTTTGCCGTCATGCAAAAATGGTTTGCCTCCGGCTTGCTGGCCGGCGCCGTGAAAAATTAGTTCGTCGTTACGCCTTCAGGCGTCGCGCTCGCAGTCAGCACCCATGCATAATGCGGACGAGCCGCAACCAAAAAGATTATTGCTCACGGAATGGAACTCTCACGGAAATTTTTTCCGTGAGCCGTTCCATTTCCGTGAGCCATATTTCTTTGCTTTTTTTGCACAGATTCAACTTTAAAGTGACTAAGGCGTTACTACGAACTATTTTATTATCTTAAAAAATGCCATTTCAAAAATCCAGTTTTATTGTCCTCGTCGTCATTCTCGCGGTGACGGCGATTTTCTATTTGAAAAATCCGTTCGGAGCGCGCGAGGCTTCCACTAAATTGCGTTTCGTCAGCCTGGCCTGGCAAGAGCAAGCTTTGGCCGCCAACCACGCCATCGTCGCCGCTTGGAACGCCGGCCATCCGGAATCGCCGGTGGAATATGTGCAAGGCACCTGGAGCTCGATTCACGATTATTTGATCACCGGCTTCGAGACCAATGAAGTGCCGGATATTTTTCACTACGAGTCCTCAATCATCGTCGACTTTGCGATTCGCGGCTATCTCACCGATTTGGCGCCGCTGCTTTCCGCCGAAATGAAGCAAGATATTTTGGCAGCGGCGTGGGCCACGGTGACGCGCTCGAATGGCGCCATCACCGGGGTGCCTTTTCTCATCGAATCCACGGTGGTTTTGTACAACAAAGATCTTTTTGAGCGCGCGCAAATTACCGCGCCGACGTTGGCGCAACCGTGGACCTGGGATGATCTCCGCCAGGCCGCGAAAAAGTTAACGCAAGATTTTGACCACGACGGCGTCGTCGATCAATGGGGCGCGGCCTTGGGGTTGCGCAATTCCGCCAATCTGGTCATGAATCTCGCCATTAGTTTTGGCGGCTCCTTCTTTTACCAAGCCGGCGAAAAATATGTCGTGCAGGTTGGCGCCGCCGAAAAGGAATTGCTGCAGACGATATTGAACATGCTGTATCAAGATCAATCCACCTCGCCGGCCGGCATCGGCCAAACCGGCGCGAGTATGATTCCGAGTTTTTGCAGCGGCAAATATGCCATGCTCGTCGGCATTGGCGCGTGGGCCCGGCAACAACTGGTCGAAAATGCGCCCGCCGGATTTCGCTGGGGCGTGATTCCGCCGCTGCGGGCGGCCACGCAAAACACCGGCATCAGTGCGCAGACCCTCAGCATTCCGCAGCAATCGCCACGGAAAAAAGCCGCAATGGCGTTCATCGATTTTATGTTGAGCGCCGACAACATGGCCAAGCTGGCGCAAAGTGATTGGATGATTCCAGCGCGCCGCTCCTGCCTGGCGCGCCCGGAATTTCAATCCGCCGCGGCGGGCTGGGACGTCGTTTCCGCTTCCGCAAAATTTCTCGCCACCGGCGCCTGGCTCGGAGTGCCGGGATATATTGAGTGGAAAAGCCGCGTCGCCAATCCACTGCTGCAAGAATTATTTGCGCAACGTCTGGGGGTGGAAGAAGCCGCGCACCGAATTGAAGTCGAGAGCAATCTGGTGCTCTCACGTTATCAAATGCGTGATGAAAAATGGTGATTGATCTGGTTGATCGCGCCCGCGGCGCGTTGGTGGGCCTGGCTGTTGGCGACGCCCTCGGCAGCCCCACCGAAGGCAAAAGCCCCGATTTTATCCAACGCCAATGGGGCCGCGTCACCGATTTTCTTTCTGACGCGCAAGCCGGAACCGATGACACCGAATATGCGCTGTTCAGCGCCGGCTTGCTCTTGCGGCACGGGCGCGGGCTCACCATGGAACAGGCCGCGCAGGCCTGGCGTGAACACATCATTTCGGCTGACAATGCCTACAAGGGCGCCGGCTTCAGCGAAATTTTGACCATCAACAATTTGCGCCGCGGCTTGCAGCCGCCCCAATCCGGCCAACATCTGCACGCTTGGAGCGATGGCTTGGCCATGCGCGCCGCGCCGCATGGCATCGTTGCCGCCGGTGATCCGCACGGCGCGGCGCAACTCGCCGAGATCGACGGCGCCGTGAGCCACGCCGGTGAAGGCATTTATGGCGGTCGCGCCGTCGCGGCCGCGGTTGCCGTGGCGATGCACGGCGCCGCTTGGCAGGAAATGATCGCCGCTGCCCAAGCCGTCATCCCGGCAGATTCCTGGACGGCGCGCGCGATTGCCCAAGGCGTGGCGATCGGCGCGCCCAGCGCTGACGTTTGGAGCGCGTTGCCGCTGTTGTATGAAAAAATTGTTTGTGCCTATTATCATTGGGCCGATCTCGCGCCGGAAGCGGTTGGTTTGGCCTTTGGCATTCTCGCGGCGGCGCGAGGAAAATTTCTCGAAGCCGTGCTCGGCGGAGTGAACCTCGGCCGCGATGCCGACACCATTGCCGCTATCTGTGGCGCAATCACCGGCGCCGGCGCCGGCGAAAAACAAATTCCATTGCCATGGGCAACTCGTATCACCACGGCCAGGGGCAATTGCATCAAGATGGTGAAAGACATGAATATTTCGGCGGTCGCGGAAAAACTTGCGGCGCTCGCGTCAACCCGGAGGGCCGTCCCATGAACGCCCTGCGCCAACGCGCGTGCAATGCCATGCTGGGGCTGGCCGTCGGCGATGCCATGAGCTGGCCGGCCATGTTTCATCGCAGCTTTTTGCTGCCGTCTTGGACGCGGCGCATTCGCCGCGAGATGGATGCCGCTGCCGAGACCACCAACGTCATTCGTCCGGCCATGCCTTTCTCGCTCAATCGGTCCGCGGCCGCCTTTGATCTCGGCCCCACCGATGACACCGAATGGGCGGCTTTCACGGCGCAACAACTTCTGGCGCAAGGCGGCGAGCTGGCACCGGAAAAAATTCTCGCCGCCTGGCTGGAATTGGCGCCGCAGCAAAACGTGCGCGGCGGCGTCAGCCTCCAGGCTGCACTCGCCAATTTGCGCCAAAACAAATTGCCGCCGCACAGCGGCCGCGATAATCCGCATTACTTTGACGATGGCGCCATGTGCCGCGCCGTCCCGATTGGCGTGGTTTGCGCCGGACGCCCCGCCGCCGCCGCCGCACTGGTTGCCAGCGAAGCCACGATCACGAATGCCGAAGATGGCGTGTGGGCCGCACAAGCATTGGCCGCGGCCCTCAGCGTTGCTTGCACCGGCGCCGCCGTGGACGCCGTTATCGACGCGGCGCTCGAACAGTTGCCGGGCGCGGCGTGGATCACGCGCACCGTGCACGAGGCCTTGGCGTTGATTACGGACGACGCCACGCTTTTTGATATTTTCCCTCGCCTCAGTGAACGCATCATTAATCGTGAATACAGCGATGGCAACGTCGCGCCGGAAACGCTGGCGCTGACGCTGGTTATTATAAAATGGTGTCAAGGCGATTTCAAAACCGCCGTGACCGCCGCGGCTGCGTTTGCCAAAACCGCCGATTCGGTTCCCGCTTTCGTCGGTGCGTTATCCGGCGCGCTGCGGATGGATAAAATTATTTCCGCCGAATGGATGGAACGCTGCCGTCGCTTGCAAGGTATTTGCGTGCCCGCCTTGGCCGGCGTCGATTACGTCGAGCTGGCGGAACGCGTCGCCGATCTCGCCGTGCGCCGCTACGCCGGAACGCGCCACTTGAACGCCCAGCCAGAATGTCTATGAATCTCTCCTGGATTAAAATTGAAGATTTGATCGAATACGAGCTGCGGCAACAGCAGGAAGAAGGCCGGGACGTGGCCCATTGGCGCGAGCAATGGGACCATCTCGCGCGCGAAAATAAAAATGCGCCCGGCTGGCCGCAACGCGCGCGCGCCTTGCAGCGCGAGCTTACCGCTGCGGCGTTTTCACCTGAACTCGCGCGACGCGAGCCGTCCACGCTTGCCGAAATCCGCGCGTTAACGGCGGCGCCAACGGTTGCGCTGCCCAAACTGGCGCTGACCGACGCGGCGCTGGCTGATCGGCTTGCCGGCGGTTGGCTGGGCCGCGCCGCCGGGTGCTTGCTCGGCAAACCGGTGGAAAAACACCCGCGCGCCGTCATCAAAGAAATTCTCTTGTCAACTGGCAATTGGCCGCTGGCGGATTACATTACCGAGCAAGGCCTGCCGCAAGCGCTGCGTCAAAAATATCCGTGGAATAAACACCGCGGCCGCGAGAGCTTGCGCGAAAATATCGTCTGCATGACCGAAGACGACGACATGAATTATCCCATGCTCAATCTGCACGTTCTCGAAAAACATGGCGCGCAGTTTTCAACGGCGCAAATTGCCGAAACCTGGCTGAGCCTCCTGCCGGCGCTCTCGACGTTCACCGCCGAGCGCGTCGCCTATTTGAACTGCCTCGCCGGTCTCGAGCCGCCGGAAACGGCAACCGCAAACAACCCGTATCGCGAATGGATTGGCGCGCAAATTCGCGCCGATCTTTGGGGCTGGGTGTCGCCGGGAAATCCGGCCCAAGCGGCCGCGCTCGCCTGGCGGGACGCGCGTTTGAGTCACGTGCGCAACGGCATGTATGGCGAAATGTTTTTTGCGGCGGTTATCGCGGCCGCATTTGTCTGTAAAAATATCGCGGAAGCGGTGGAACAGGGGTTGGGACTGATTCCGGCGGACTCGCGGCTCGCCGCCGCGATTCGTTTTGCGCAGTCACTGCCGGCGCGTGAAAAAAATTGGGAAGGCGCCGTTGACCGGCTCGACGAAAAATTCGGCGGCTATCATTGGGTCCACACCCTCAACAACGCGGCCTTAGTCGTCGCCGCGTTGCTGTATAGTGAAGGCGATTACGAGCGCGCGATCTGCAACGTCGTCATGGGCGGTTGGGATACCGACAGCAATGGCGCCACTGCCGGCTCCATTCTCGGCACCAGCCTCGGCGCCGAAAAATTGCCGCGCCAATGGACGGCGCCGCTCAACAACCAAATTCGCAGCAGCATGAAAGGTTTCGATCATTCCACGTTCACCGATTTGGCGCGCCGCACGCTGCGGCAAATCATCCGCTAGAATTTGCCCCCTTGCTGCAACAACCAGAGGATTGCCGTTTATATGATTTCTCGTCACGATCTTATTCACAACCGCGAGCTGTGCCGCGATCGCGCCGCCGGCTGTCTGCTCGGCCTCGCCATCGGCGACTCCTTTGGCGATGCCGCGCGCACCGCCGAGAATCATTTTCTCTACGGCATCACCACGGACTTTCGCGAAGGCGTTCCGGCGCCGGGAACGGACGACACCGAGTTTGCCCTGCTCACCGCCAGCGCGCTTATTGCCGGGAAGGAAAAATTCGACGCGTCGCACGTGCTCGCAGCATGGCAACAACATGTCATCGCGCTCAACGTGCTCAATCGCGGCGGCGCCAGCGAAAGAGAAGCCGCCGCCAATCTCCGCCGCGGTCTGCTGCCGCCCTTGACCGGGCAATACAATTCGCATTACATGAGTGACGGCGCGGCTATGCGGATCGCGCCGGTGGGCATTGTTTGCGCCGGCGATCCCGAGCGCGCCGCGCGCTGGGCCGAAATTGACAGCAGCATCAGCCATTGGCGCGACGGCATTTGGGGCGCCCAAGCCGTCGCCGCCGCCATTGCGGTTGCCATGGTCGGCGGATCATTGGAGGAAATTATATCTGCGGCGATGCAAGTTATTCCCCAGAAGGCTTGGTTGCGGCACACCATGGAAAAAGCGTTGCACCTCGTTGAGACAAGCGCGAACTGGGAAGAGGTTTGGATGCCGTTGCACAATGCCTTGTGGACCGAATACAAGGCCACGGTGCCCGAGGCCGTGGCCGAGGCCTTCGCCGTTTTCAAGCTAACGGCGGGCGATTTTCGGCAAGGCATTATCCACGGCGGCAACTTCGGCCGTGATGCCGACACCATCGCGGCCCTCGTCGGCGCGTTAAGCGGCGCCAAGCATGGCGCCACCGCGCTGCCCTCGCGTTGGATTGAAAAAGTTCGCATCGCAACGGGAACGTGCTTGCCATTCACCAAAGGCCGGGATTTGTTTCAAATTGCGGCGCAACTGGCGGAGCTGATCGATTAAATGAAAAAACTAAAACGCGCCCACGCCGGCCATCGCGGTGCACAAGTCCGCTCCGATTGTTTTATCGAGATCGCGCTCAAAAATGCCGGCGGCGTTAACGTGCAGCTCCAGAGCAAAGTCGCGTCGATGTACGGCGACGCCATTCGGCGGCTGCTCACGGAAATGTGCAAACATTTTGGCCTGCACCACGCGAACATTTTTGTCGAAGACAGCGGCGCCCTGCCCTTCACCCTGGCGGCGCGTTTTGAAACCGCCTTGCGGCGCGCGTGGCCGGACCTGCCGGCAGAATTTTTGCCGCCGTTGCACGCCCGGAATATTTCGGCGTCCGCTAAAAATAATTTTCGCCGCAGCCGCTTGTATCTGCCGGGCAACGAGCCGAAGTTCATGATCAATGCCGGCTTGCACCAACCGGATGGTCTCATCCTGGATTTGGAAGATAGCGTGGCGCCCGAGGAGAAAGACGCCGCGCGACACCTGGTGCGCAACGCCTTGCGCAGCGTCGATTTTCACGGCGCCGAAAGAATGGTGCGCATCAATCAGGGCCAGCCAGGTTTGGAAGATTTGCGTTGGATTGTGCCGCACCACGTGCAAGCGATCTTGCTGCCCAAATGCGAATCCGCGCACCAGGTGTGGGCGGTCGAGAAGGCCGTGGCCAAATTGCGGGCCCAAATTCCTGCGGCGCCGGAGATTCACTTTATTCCGATTATCGAGAGTGCGCTGGGTGTCGTCAAAGCTTACGCGATCGCCGGCGCCAGCGAAAAAAATTGTGCGCTGGCCATCGGCCTGGAAGATTACACCGCCGATCTTGGCGTCGCGCGCACGGTCGCCGGTTTGGAAAGTCTGTACGCTCGCAGCGCCGTGATCAACGCCGCGAAAGCCACCGGCCTGCAAGCTCTTGACAGCGTCTTCTCCGATGTCAATGATGTGGAGGGCCTCAAAGCCAGTGTGGCCGAGGCCAAGGCCCTGGGCTTCGAAGGCAAGGGTTGCATTCACCCGCGGCAAATTCGTCTCATTCACGAAGCTTTCGCGCCTTCGCCAGGTGAAATCGCCAAAGCGCAGCAAATTGTTTTGGCCTTTGAACAAGCCCAACGCGATGGCCGCGGCGTGTTGGCGCTCAATGCCAAAATGATCGATGCGCCGGTCGTCAAAAAAGCGCAGCAAACCCTGGCGTCGCGCCAAAATTTAATGGCCGCCGATTGGCGCCAGCGCCTCACGAACACACCAGAGGGTGCATGAAGTTAATTCAAAACGCTGCAGGCCGCTGGGTGCCGGCAAAAATAAACGGTTTGCGGCAGACACCTTATCAAGGCGTCAATCAATTCCGGCCGCGGGGTCAAAAGGCCAAACCACCGATTCGAACCTGCGCCGATTATCCCCGTGATGGCAACAAACTGGTTAAAAATCTCACGACGGCTTTGCGGCGCGCCGGTCTCAAAAATGGCATGACGATTTCGACCCACCATCATTTGCGCAACGGTGATGCCGTCACCAATCTGCTTTTTGATACGATCAAAAAAATGGGAATCAAACACATTCGTTGGTTTCCCAGCGCCTCGTTTCCCTGCCATGAACACTTGATCCGATATTTGGAAGACGGCACCATTCACCACATTGAAGGCAGCCTGAATGGCCCGTTGGGACAGTTTGCGTCGCAGGGTAAAATGTCGGGAATTGGCGTTTTGCGTTCGCACGGCGGGCGCTACCAAGCCGTGCAAGACGGTGAAGTGCATATTGACATGGCCTTGATCGCGGCGCCGGCCGCCGACGCTTTTGGCAATGCCAACGGCGTCGCGGGCAAATCGGCATGCGGGCCGCTCGGCTTCGCGCTTGTCGATTCGGAATATGCCGACCGCGTCATCGTGGTGACTGATCATCTCGTCCCGTTTCCGTGTTTGCCGTGGACCATTCAAGGCCAAAACGTCGACTATGTTGTCGAAGTCGATACGCTGGGTGACCCGGCCAAAATCGTTTCCGGCACCACCGAGCTTACCAAAAGTCCGGATCGATTGCTGATTGCGGAATACGTGGCGCGTTTTATTGAAGAAGCAGGAATTTTGCAGAACGGTTTTTCGTTTCAAGCCGGCGCCGGCGGCATCAATCTCGCGTTCGTGCAATTTCTCAAGGAAAAGATGCAGGCCCAAGGCGTGAAAGCCCGTTTCGTGCGCGGCGGCAGCACGAAATATTTGGTCGAATTGCTCGAAGCCGGCTTGACCGATTATATTTTGGATGGGCAGGCCTTCGATCAGACCGGCGTGCGCTCGCTGCGAGAAAATCCGCGGCACGCGAACACCAGCCCGTTTACGAGTTATAATTTTCACGGCAAAGGCAATTTGGCGGCGCTGGTCGATGCCGTGGTTTTGGGCGCCACCGAAGTTGACGTCAACTTTAACGCCAATGTCGTCACCCACTCTGATGGTTCTCTGCTGCACGGCATCGGCGGCTGGCAGGATTGTTTGTTTGGCAAGTGTGTGATTTTGGCGATTCCGTCTTTTCGCGATCGTGTCCCGATCATCGTCGATCACGTCACCACGCTGTGCGGGCCGGGCGAATTGGTCGATGTGGTGGTAACGGAGCGCGGCATCGCGATCAACCCGCGCCGGCGCGATCTGTGGCGCCGGCTGGCGCAGACGGCGCTGCCGTTGCGTTCATTGCGCGAAATCCAAAAAGAAGTGTATGCCATTTGCGGCGGTGCCCCCGCCAAGCCTCGTCTCGACAGACAGAAAATTGTTGCCATCGTGAAATGGGTAGATGGAACCGTGCTTGATTCAATTTTTCGTGTTGTTGGTTGATATAAAAATATTTGCGACTCGCACGCCATCGAACCGGATTTGCCGCTGTATGCCATCGGCGTGGTCGGCGAGGATGAAGACGGCCATTTCATTCTATTATAGAATGTGCTTGCATCTTAACAGCGTATTCTTTATTTTAATTTCCGAAAGGGCAAAGTTTTCATCTTGCATGGACAAGGCTTATTTGAGAGGTGTCTTATGGACTCAAAAATCGAGATTGCATTGCCGCTTCCGCTTCTGTCGAAGCTTCAAAAGCTTATAGATAATGGTTTGTTCAAAGACCTGGACGATTTCTTTGAAACAGCCGGAAATTATTATCTCGAGCGGCATACGGACGAAAGGTGGGAAGATTATGTCGAGCATGAAATAAAGGCTGGCTTGCATGCCGAGTATAATTGATGCCGCCGTCGCCGATGCTGGGCCGCTGATTCATCTCGACGAAATGGGGTGGCTTTTTGCATTGGAAACTTTCGCTACGGTGTGGGTACCACCCGAAGTTGCCGAAGAAGCGACACGACATCGACCTAATTGGAAAAGATCTGCTCCGGCGAACCTTTTAAAGCCCGCGTTGCTCCAACGTGTATTGGACTCTCTGCCATCTACGTAGGCCATTTCAAATTTTCAATTGAAAATTTAAAATTTCTGAAGAGAAATCCCAACCCACACAAAACTCCATGCCCCACCGCGAAGGCTTTGCCTGTGCCGGCAATTGGATCATCGACCACGTGCGATTGATCGACCACTATCCGGGGGAGGAGGGACTCGCGTTCATTCGCGAAGAGTCGAGGCGAACGGGCGGGTGCGCTTATAATGTCATCTGCGACTTGCGCGCGATAGATCCGGATTTGCTGCTGTATGCCATCGGTGTTATTGGCAGCGACAATACGTGCAAGCACGGAATGCGCTTGCATCTTAAAAGTACATTCGGTATTTTAGCTTTTAAAAATGGAGAGCGAGCTGAGCCTATGAAAGTACCCAATGCCAATGAACGGCGTCACATTCCTCGCCAAGCTATTACCGCGGTGGTCAAGCAAATCGCTGAAAAATTTCGACCCGAAAAGGTCATTCTCTTTGGCTCGTATGCTTATGGCAAACCCAAGCCCGAAAGCGATGTGGATTTGTTAGTGATTATGGATACGGCTTTGCATACTAGTGAACAAGCCGCAAAAATCGTTCGCGCCATCGACTATCACTTTGGCTTGGATTTGCTCGTTCGGCGTCCGCAGCAATTGGCCAAGCGCCTCAAGCTGGGCGATTACTTTTTGCAAGAAGTGATGGAGAAAGGCAAAGTGCTTTATGCGCGCCCTGACTAAAGAATGGGTTGACAAGGCCGAAGCGGATTTTCTCACGGCTTGTCGGGAAGCGCGCGTCCGAAAAGCACCGAACTATGACGCGGTTTGCTTTCACTGTCAGCAGTGTATAGAAAAATATCTGAAAGCTTTTTTGCAAAAGCGGGGCCAACGGTTTCGCCGAATTCACGATCTTATTGAGTTGTTGGGGTTGTGTCTGCCATACGATGCAAGCTTCGAATTGCATCGTGATCTCTTCAAAGATCTCAACGGATACGCTGTGAATATCCGTTATCCTGGTGAATCCGCAACCCGAGAAATGATGCGAATCACGCTGCGAGAGACGAAATTGGCGCGTGCTTTTCTGCGTCAAAAACTTGGGCTAAGTTAATAGCCAAATCAGGAATTCTCCCATGCCCCACCGCGAAGGCTTTGCTTGTGCCGGCAATTGGATCATCGACCACGTGCGATTGATCGACCACTATCCGGGGGAGGAGGGACTCGCGTTCATTCGCGAAGAGTCGAAGAGTACGGGCGGGTGCGCTTATAATGTCATCTGCGACTTGCGCGCCATCGATCCGGACCTGCCGCTGTGTGCCATCGGCGCGGTCGGCGAAGATGAAGACGGCCATTTCATTCTCGATGATTGCCACAAGCGTGATATCGACACGTTTCAGCTCGTGGCAACGAGTGAAGCACCGACGGCGCACACCGAGGTGATGTTCTCGCAGGCGAGCAGCCGGCGCACGTTTTTCTATAACCCCGGCGCCAATAATTTGCTCGACGTGGCGCATTTTGATTTTGATCATTGTTTGGCGAAATGGCTGCACCTCGGCTATCTGCTGCTGCTCGAAAAACTTGATCAGCCCGACCCGCAATTTGGCACGCATGCCGGACGAGTGTTGAATATGGCCAAAGCCGCCGGACTCATCACCTCCGTGGATCTGGTTACGGCTGAAAGCGATGCCTATCAACGCGTTGTCGTGCCGGTTTTGCCGCAGGTCGATTATTTTATCATCAACGAAATTGAGGCCGAGCGTACCACGGGAACAAAAACCCGACGGGAGGGCGCTTTGCTAAAAGACGGCGTCGAAGCGGCGGCAACGCAGTTATTGGCGCTTGGCGTCAATCGCGGCGTGGTTATCCATTTTCCGGAAGGAGGCTGTGCCGCGCTCAAAGACGGCTCTAAATTTTGGCAGGGCGCTCTCGCCTTGCCGCCGGACAAGATTCGCAATACGACGGGCGCCGGGGATGCGTTTTGCGCCGGTTTTCTTTATGGCGGCTATCACGAGTGGCCGATACAAAAGTGCCTTGAGATGGCCGTCTGTTGTGCCGCCGGCAATATTGGCGTCGCCACTTCCAGCGAGGGGATGGCGGTCAAAGAGGCGAATTTTGAATTTTTGCAAAAGTATGCTTGCCGGACGTCGTAAACAGATGTTATAGTATTACTCTTGAAAAGCTATCCCTGTTACGATTCGATTTAAAGACCGGTGGTTTGTGCTGCGTTTGGTGCAACTTCCGCGACGGAGGCCTCTGGCTGTATATTATTATGTTTGCGCTCACTATGTTCAAGCGGATACGAGCGAATTATCAGACGGTCAAAATTCGAATAGTAAGAGAGAAATCTCTTGACAAAAATGAAAGTAAATCGTAACTTCGATATGTCGGTGGATGATTTTCGGCCATTGCGGGAAGGTGGCGATGAGATGAGACACGAATAGTCGCACCGTTGAGTCGTTTAATTCCAAAATTGCATGCTTGAGCACTTGCGTTTCAGGATTAACCGTTGGGGAAGTTTGGGAAACCATATCGTTGCATATTCATTCTGGGCTGTCAGACCGGAGCCGGCGTTGGATGTTTTGATGCCTTCATTTTTCCCTTTCTTGTTATTGATTTCTCCCTCGCTGTGGACATGCTCCGTTTTTTTCAACCAGACAAAGGAAAAGCAGGAATTCCATTCCCAAAACTCGTGCGCTCGCCGGCGTTTGTCAGGCGGTCGCCGTTGTGCGCTTCGGCGCGAGGATGAATGGTGGCTTCAATGCACTTGCAGCACGAACTGAAACAAACTCATGGGAACAGAATTGGCAATTAAACCGGCATTTTCTAATCTTGCCGTCGGAGAAATGCCGAGAAAAAATAAGATTTTGGTAGTCGATGATGTGCCGGTTAATGTGCAGCTTTTGACGACCTATTTGACGTCGGTTGGTTATGAAGTTGTAACGGCGCGTGATGGACAGGAGGCGCTGGACCAGGTGGCGGCGACGCTGCCGGATTTGATTTTGCTCGACGTGATGATGCCGAAGCTGAACGGCTTCGAAGTCTGCGAGCGTTTGAAATCCGATCCCATCACCCGCATCATTCCGGTGATCATGGTCACGGCGCTGAACGAGATTGAAGATAAAATCAAGGCGACGGAATCCGGCGCGGACGATTTCGTCAGCAAGCCGTTCAACAAGCTGGAGCTGCTGACGCGCGTGAAGTCGTTGTTGCGCATCAAACAACTGCACGACGAACTCAGCGCGAAAGTTCGCGAGCTGGAGCTGGCGCGAGAGCGCTTGCGGCAGTTGGCCATCACCGACGGCTTGACCGGTTTGTACAATCACCGCTATTTTAAAGAGCACCTCGAACAGGAGCTTTATCGCGCCAGCCGGCACCAGTCGCGGGTATCGGTCGTGATGGTTGATATCGACCATTTCAAAAAGTTCAATGACACGTATGGCCATCCTGCCGGCGATGCGATTTTGCGCGCGATCGCGCGATTGTTGAAAGAAAACATTCGCAAGATCGACCTGGCGGCGCGTTACGGCGGTGAGGAATTTTGTCTCGTCTTGGTGGAAACCCCCAAAGCCGCGGCCGTCGTCGTGGCCGAAAAGGTGCGCCGATTGGTGGAAGTGCATCCCTTCGACCTTTTGCGAGAAGGGCAATTGTTTTCCGCAACGGCGCCGAACCAGTCGAGCGATGGGAGATTATCCAAATCTTCCGCCGATGAGGGGAAGAATCATAACTCCGGGACGGAAGTCGTTGTGGCAGCGGAGCCCTGGCAGGAAAGCCACGCGGTGCCGCGAAACCATTTGCGCGAGAATTTTCACACCACGATCAGCATGGGCGTCGCGACGTTTCCGGACGACGCCGTGGAGTTGAGCCAGCTCATCGAAGTAGCCGATCAACGTTTGTACAAGGCAAAAAAACAAGGACGCAACCAGGTGATCATGGAATAGGAATGCCACATGATCAAGTCGAAATCGTTGTAGGTTGTGGAGGTCGGGCTGTGCAGGCCGTGAACCAGGAAATCTATGATTGATTTTCTCTCTTTCATGCGGAAAACGATTTTCCGCAAAGTTTTTGTCATTACGTGGATGGTGGCGCTCGTTCCGTTATTGGTGCTTTGGCTTTATCTGTTGAACGACTCCCAGGGATTTCAGGCGACCAGCCGGACGGCGGTGGTGTTTTATGCTTTTTTCGTTCTGGCCACGCTGTTGGCGACCGTCGGCACCTTCTATCTTTCCAAACGCATCAGCACACCGATCACAGACTTTGCGCGCACGGCTACCTCCATCGCCCGCGGCAATTTCAATGAGCGCGTCACCGTTGAATCCCAAGACGAGCTCGGCCGGCTGGCCAGAATCTTCAATTTTATGACCGAAGAGCTGGACCGGCTGCGCAAGATGGATTTGAACCGCATTATCAACGAGAAAAAGAAAAACGATACCATTATCAAAAACATTGCCGACGGCGTCATCGTCACCGACCCCAACAACCGCATTCTGGTGATGAACTCGGTGATGGAATCCTGGTTTGGCATTCACGAAAAGGAGTGCCACGGCAAGCCGCTGGAGCAGTGCATTTCCAACAACACGCTGCTGCAGTTCATTCGCCACGTCTTGCAAAACGACGCCATCAAAAACACGCCGACCACCGAAATCGTCATCAAATCCACCAAAACCTGGCGGGACATTTTTCTGCAAGCGCACGCGGCGCGGGTGAGCAACGAGCAAAACGAGCTGATCGGCATCGTCATGATTTTGCGCGACATCACGCGGGAAAAAGAAATCGACCGCATGAAAACCGAGCTGGTGTCGATGGTGGCGCACGAGCTGAGGTCGCCGCTCACTTCGATTTCCGGCTTCAGCGAGCTGCTGCTCGATCCGACGGTCAACCGCGAGCAATCGGAAGAATATGCGACGATCATTCTCAAGGAATCCAACCGGCTCAGCGACCTGATCAACAAATTTCTCGACATCTCGAAAATCGAGGCGGGAAAGAGCCAGGCCAAAAAGGCGCCGATGCAAATCCGTGACGTGGTCGACAAAGTGCTGGACGTGAATCTCCACCAGGCGGAAAAGAAGGGCATCGTCGTCAGCGTCAAGGTTTCGTCGAATTTGCCGTTGGTGCTCGGCGATCCCGACATGCTGGAGCAGGTGGTTCTCAATTTGTTCTCCAACGCCGTTAAATACAGCCCGGAAAATACCGCCATTGAAATTCGCCTGAAAGAGCGTGAAAGCGAAGTTTTGATCGAAGTCGAAGACAACGGTTACGGCATTTCCGAGAAATCGCAGCAAAGATTGTTTGAAAAATTCTATCGGGTGACGGACAACGAGAAAGTACGCGAGATCACCGGCACCGGCCTTGGCCTGGCGCTGGTAAAAGAAATCGTCGAGATTCACGGCGGCGCGATCGCCGTTCACAGCAAGCTGGGCGATGGCTCGACGTTTTCGTTTACAATTCCCAAATACTCCGGCCGTTTTCACGAAATGGAATTCGATGCGGCCGAAGTCGATATGGTCTCCGGCTCGTATTAGAGGACGCTTATGGAACCGAGGAAAGTTCTGCTCAAGGATTCCCTGTGGGCGCTGCCGGTGCGCATCAAGAAGCTGTTGGGTACACCGGTGCGGCGTCGCGGCAAAGGGTTGGCGGTGGCGGCGAGGCACGACGGCAATCGGCGAGAGGAAGAGCACGCCTCGATTTCCCGCCCGAAGAATAAAAGCACGCCGAAAAAATCGTCTTGGCAACGGCGCCGCCGGATTCGCGCGCGCCTGTCCGAGGCCCAAAAACACGCGCGGCAGCTCGAGACGCTCAATCGCCAGCAGACCGAATTTATCGCCAACGTCAGCCACGAGCTGCGCACGCCGCTCAACGGAATTCTCGGCTACGCCGAGCTTTTGCGCGACGGCATGTACGGCCAATTGGCGCCGGCGCAACAGGAGGTGGTCGAACACATTCGCGCTTGCGGCAATCACCTGCTCGATTTGGTCAACGAAATTCTCGATCTCTCGCGCTTGAAGCAGCACCAAATGCAGCTCGAGATCGCGACGATTGCGCCGGTGGAGTTGATCGAGGCCGCGGCTGCGGCAGTCCATCCGCTTGCCCGGCAACGGCGTTTGAATTTGGTCACCCACTGTGAGCCGGACCTGCCGGTTTTGCGGGTGGATTTTCGCCGGCTGTATCAGGTGTTGTTGAATTTGCTCAGCAACGCCATCAAATTTACGAAAGAGGGAACAGTGGAAATCGGCGCGCGCCGCGAGAGCAACGGCATTCGTTTTCACGTGAAAGACACCGGCATCGGCATCGCGCCGGAATTTGCACGGTACGTCTTTAAAGAGTTTCATCAGCTGGCGCCGGTTTTTTCGCTGCAAAAAAACGAGCGAATGGCCGCGCCGGATGGCGTTGCCCGGCCATTCGGCGGCGTGGGCCTGGGACTTAGTCTCTCAAAACGCCTGGTCGAATTGCACGGCGGCAAAATCGCCTACGTCACCAAGGAAAACGAAGGGACGGAGTTTTATTTTCATATTCCGCTTTCCTGAACCGGCAAAGATTTTTACCGTGTTGAGATATTGCCGCGCCGAATTCTTCACCAGCAAACAATTATGGAAGGTTGAATGGTGGACAATTACGACAATATCCGTTCTTCTGACGCCTTAACGCCTGCGGTCGACAAACCAAAGAAACGGCTCAAAAGCCCGGCGGGGCCTTTGGGGTCGGCTGTCGAGTTGCCCCAGGATGAGCCGGCTCCGGAGGAACTTGTCGTCGATGAGGCCGGACTGTTTCCGGAATCGCCCAAGCCAAAGCCCGGCAAGAAAACTATTCTCGTCATCGACGACGACGCCGACCAGCGCGAGATCACCCAAAAAATTCTCACCGGCGCCGGATACGATTTTCTCGAGGCGGCGAACGGCGAAGACGGGCTGCGCCTGCTCTTGGAGCAGAAGCCGGATTTGGTGCTGCTCGATTACGTCATGCCACACTTAAGCGGCGCCGAGGTGCTGCAGGAATTGGCGGGCAATCCGCTTTATCGCAGCATCAACGAAACGCCGGTGATCATGCTGACGGCGAAGATGCGGCAGGACGTCAATTATACCCGGCTTTTTCAGTTGGGGCTGAGCATGTATCTGGAAAAGCCGTTTGCCAGCCGCGAGCTGGTCAACGTCATCGACAATGTTTTCATTTTGCACGACCTGCGCCAGCGCAACCGCGAGCTGGAGCAGCGCATCAAGCGCACCGAGTACAAGTATCAGGACCTCATTGAAAACGCCAGCGATCTGATCTTCACGCTCAATACCTACGGCCAGTTTGTTTTCATCAATCGCCGCCTCTCCGTGCTCACCGGCTATCTGCGCGAAGCCTGGAAAGACCGGAATTTTGCCGATATGGTTTTGCCGGAGGACCGCGCCAGCGCCGAGATCAATTTTCGCAACACCCTCAAAGGCAAATCGCGCATTTTCGAGATGCGCATCCGCGCGCAGGCCGGGAAAATCATTTATCTTTCCACCAACATCAACCCCATCTTCGACCGCGGCGAAGTTGTCGGCTGTGTCGGCATTGCGCGCGACGTGACGCAGCGCAAGAAGCTCGAGCAGGAAATCACCGAACTGAAAAATTTCAACGAGAGCATCATTCAAAGCATCGGCTCCGGCTTGATGACCGTTGATCTCGAGCGCCGGATCACCTCGTTCAATCAAGCCGCGGAAGAAGTGCTCGGCTGGCGCGCCTACGAAGTGGTGGGCCGCTACATCGACGAGATTTTTTCGCTGGATGAATGCCAGCGCCTGCTGACCGCGAATAGCTTGGAGTTTGCCAACGCCAACGGCTCATCACTTCACGATAAACCTGATACCGAGGCCAAATCGCCGGGATTAGACGCGGTACTAAAGGCTTCGGACTTTAAGACTGCAGGCAACAAAGCCGCGGATGACATCGGATTGCCAAACCGCGAAATGGAGATCAAACGCAAAGACGGGAAATCCATTCACGTGGGATTTTCAGTAACGTCTCGCATCGATAACCACAATCAGCGTGTGGGGACGATCATTTCTTTTCGTGACATTTCGCTGATCAAGCAAATGCAGGCCGAGGTGTTGCGCATGGATCGTCTGGCCTCGTTGGGCGTTCTCGCGAGCGGCATCGCGCACGAAATCCGCAATCCGTTGGCCGGCATCAAAACCGTGGCGCAGACGCTCGAAGAAGATATCGATCCCAACGATAACCGGCGCGAATATGTGGCGCGGATCATCCGCCAGGTGAATCGGATGGATGATCTGTTAAAAACGCTGTTTTCGTATGCCCGGCCGAAATCGCCGGTGCCGAGCAAATGCCGCTTGCAGGATATCGTCAGCGAAGTCAAAGCGCTCATGCAGCAACGCTTCGATAAAAGTGGGATCGAGTTTGTCGAAAACTATGCGCACGATTTGCCGCCGGCTTACGTCGATTTTCAGCAGATTCAACAGGTGTTCTTCAACCTTTTTCTGAATGCGATCGATGCCATGCCGTCCGGCGGCAAATTAATGATCGTGGCGCGCCCCCTACTGACGACGTTGCCTCGCGTCGACCGCCGGCGCCGCCACGCCTCGCCGAACAAGCGCACGTGGTATTCCGAAGTTTGCGTGATCGACACCGGCGAAGGCATTCCTCCCGAAAATTTGCAAGCCATCTTCGATCCGTTTTTTACGACCAAACCGCAAGGCTCGGGTTTGGGATTGTCGATCGTTTACCGCATTATCGAGGAGCACCACGGTGACATCCACGTGCAGAGTGAGGTGGGGAAGGGGACGACGTTCGCCATGCTGCTGCCGATTGAGGAGTGAGCAAATTATTGAGAGGTGAATGAATAAAGTTTTTTTCGTTGCGATTCCCTTTTCGTTGCAAGCTATTATGGAGCAGAACCGTGAATAAAGCCACCATGCTCATTGTCGAAGATAATGCCGATTTGTGCCAAACGCTGGCGGAGATTTTTCGCAAGAACGGGCACAAGGTGCATACCGCGCTTTCCGGCGCCGAAGCGCAGAGAATTTTGAAAGCGGAGCTGATCGATCTCGTTTTGCTCGATCTGCGCCTGCCCGATATGAGCGGCATCAAGGTGCTCGAATTTGTCAAGGAAGTCGATCCGGACATCATGGTGATTATGATCACGGCGGTGGCCAACGATCCGCGCCCGGCCGTGGAAGCGATGAAAGCCGGCGCTTATGATTATTTGACCAAGCCGTTCGAATTGGACGAAGTGAAGCTCGTCGTGGCAAAGGCGCTCGAGACCGCCGGCCTCAAGCGTGAAATCTCCCGCTTAAAACAGCAACAACATGGAAAATTTCCGGACGAGGAATTGTTCGGCAACAGCCAGGTGATGCAGGAAGTCAAGAATTTGATCAAGATCGTCAGCGAAACGCCGCGGACCTCGGTGTTGATTCAGGGCGAGAGCGGCACCGGCAAAGAGCTGGTCGCCAATTCGATTCACAAATGGAGCGCCCGCGGCGACAAGCCGTTTGTTCCGATCAATTGCAGCGCCATTCCTGAAAATCTGCTGGAATCGGAATTGTTCGGCCACGAGAAGGGCGCGTTCACGGACGCCAAAGGCCTGAAGAAGGGAATGTTCGAGCTGGCCAACATGGGCACTATTTTCCTCGACGAAATGGCGAGCCTGCGTTTGTCGCTGCAGCCGAAAATTCTTCGGGTTTTGGAAACGCAGACGTTTCGGCGCATCGGCGGCACCGTCGATATTCAAATCGATGTGCGCGTGATCGCCGCCACCAACCGGGATTTGCAGGTGATGGTGCAGCAAAGCGAGTTTCGTGAAGATCTTTATTATCGCTTGAAGGTCATGGTCATCAGCCTGCCGCCGTTGCGCGAGCGCACCGAAGACATTCTGCCGCTGGCCGCGATCTTTATCGAGAAAAACAACAAAGAATTCAACAAGAATATCGTCGGCCTCAGCGAGGAAACCCAGGCGCTGCTCCTGAAATATCGCTGGCCCGGCAACGTGCGTGAGCTGAAGAACGTCATCGAGCGTGCCGTGATTCTCTGCCAGGGTGGTTTTCTGCTGCCCGAGCATTTGCCGCTCGAGCTGCGCAGTGAGAAGAACGCCGGTGCGGTTTTCCCGCCGGCGAATTCGAGTAACGGCAACCTGGCGACGGCCGATCTCTCGCTCGACGAAATGGAAAAACGCCACATTCAGGCCGTACTGTTGCAGCACAACGGCAACAAATCCAAAACCTCGCGCGCCCTGGATATTTCGCGCTCGACGCTGCGGGAGAAAATGAAGCTGTATGGGATTGCGGGGTGAGGGGATGAAAAAAGCAAAAGGAAAAAGGCAAAAAGCAATGGCGGAAACGGCAGACCAACGCCGCCGATTGGAGTATGCTCAACAAGTGGAAGCTTTTTTAAAGAGGCGCGATGAGCTGGCAGCGAAAACGATTGGTGAAGTAGATTCCGCAGAAGACATTCGTCAAATCCGTGAGGAAAGGACAGCGCGATTATGATGGAGTGTTGCGTGGATGCCAGCGTTGCCGTCAAGTAGGCAGTAAAAGGGAGAGCCATTCCGCACTAAAGCTCGTACATTTCAGTAGTTGATTGTTAATATTATTTGTTCTGCAACTCGACAAATTTCCAGTAAGCTTTTAATCTACCACTTTTCAGTGCATGGCGCATAGCTCACCCCCCTGCTATGCGCCATGAGTTCATTATATTCAACTGGCGCGGCGTCACATTTACGTAGGCGAACACCGCGCCAGCACTTTCCCCTAAATTTAGCGCAATCCCCAAAGCAAACTTTTCAAATTTTGGTCCCGACTTTCCTTGTATTTTCATCAAGGAAAGCCGGGACGATTTACTGCTTGCGGATCGAACGGACCCGCCGTGTGCAATATAAATCTAATTCACCCAAGACAGGCCGGGCACGTAGCAAGACGAAATTTCCAGCCGTTGCTTGAGCTGTGCCAGCCGGTCTTCAAAAAGTTCATGGCCTTCCATCGCGTTCTGCGACGGCCACTGATGATTGAGCTGCTCCGCATGAACCTGGCGCAAGCCGCGCCGCTCCAGCGCCGCAATGAAAGGCGTCGCGTTGCACGCTTCCACAACGATTGACTTGTCCGGTTTGAGCGTCATATAGCAACATTTATCCGCATTTTGCGCCGTGACTTCGATGGCGTACCGGCAATTGAGCACGTCGGCAAATTCCGCCAGGCTCGTTTGCAACTGCCGCGTCTCGAGCGGCGGTGTGAATGAGAGCATCTGCAATGGCTTTTCGAGCGGCAGTTTTTCATCAAGCACCAGGATGATCCTCTCACCCAATTTTTCCACAAGGTCGAGAAAGACCTCCGGCAGCGTCTCCGGCGCTGCCGTGATCATGAGCGCCGAGCGTTGGCTGCCCCGGCGCACATCATGGTTGACGACATAAACCCCGGGCAACGGCGAAATCGGTTCACTCTCATCAGCATTTAAAGCGGTTTGAGACAACTCAGCTTCCGGTTCGCCTAATAACTCGGAAGGTTGTTGGAACTGTCTGATGATCCAACTCAGGAACCAGCCGACGGCCACGATCAAGAAAAGTGAAGTCATAATGGCACAACGAAATTGGAATTTTTTAGAGCAAAACAAGCTTAACTGAATTGGGACGGAGAGGCGGCGAAAATTCTGAACAACGATAGAACAACTATCCGGCAACGTTTGGCTCGCCAGCTTTCGGCAAGCAGCCTGCGTTCGCAGTTATTTCAGGAGTTTGACGCCCCAACCGCTGCACGATCAAGATAACAACCTCCATGAGGCGGTTTGCCACAAAAAGCATGACGACGAAAAGCAGGAATAGGGAGAACATTTTGGCACTCCGGGTTATGGAGGTAGGCTAAAATAGCTTTGCCATTTTGTGCTTTGTCAATATTGAGAAACTACGATAAATGGCAAACTTATATTCTATCCCACCTCCTAAATGAGCAGCGTCAATTTAATTGATTTGCTGCGAGCTTCCCGACAGCCCAATTGCCAAATCTGATGCTCCATGAACTTAGTAGCAAATAGCCCAAGAAAACTGGAGTTCGCTTTGGCAAAAAAATGGCCGTTCGAGTTGCTCGGCAGCCGAGTCGTCGATACGCAGCGGGTTTGTGTCTGGGAGATTGAGCCAGGCCAGAATCGTGTTCGGGTGAAAGACACGAGGCGCAAAATAAAAAACCCGCTGCCGGAAACCAGTCAGCGGGTTGGAGGGGGCAAGATCGAAAAGCAGTGTTTATCCCACCGCCGCAGAGGTTTCCAGACGAACCTCGTCTCCGAGGTCGTTTGTACCGGCTTGAATACGCGCAGACAGCCAGCGTACTTCATCATGGTACTGTCTAAACTTTGCGCTATTCACTGGAATCCTCCTGTTTTGGATTATACGTTTTGCGAATACCAAACAATTCTAATTATTTGGCAATATAAAAAATCAGTTTTCTCTGTCCAGGTTTTTTAAACGATGTTTTTAAAAGATGCGGCCGGCGCGCCCCCCATCCCCAATTCCCCATGTCCCCGACCTCCCAGCATGCCCATCGCCGCGCCCCGCACTTCCCCGCTAAAAATTCCCCCCACAACCCCTTGCCCAAGCCAACCCCTTGTGAAGAAATGAAGAGAATTTCGTATCGTCAACTTCCCCTTTTTGACGTTCCCCATTTGGACGCTCTTGTTCATTTATTCTTTGAGTGCTTTCTTTATAAAAAACCTGGAGTGTTTTTTAAGAAAATTTTCTTGCAGAGTGAAATCGAGCAAGTTATCTTATATGCCCAAAGCAACAGGCGAAATCGGACTCGCGCTCGATGATTCTTCAATCTTTGCAAATCACGCCCCGCAAGTCCGGCTTCACTAAAAGTTCGGAGAAAATATGACGACGTCCACCCCGACCACACCGCGCGACCGTGATCGCCAAAAAGACCTCGACCGCCGGCAACTGCACGGCTTCGGCTATGCGCAGCAGCTTTTTCGTGATATGGGCGGTTTCTCCAATTTCGCTATTTCCTTTTCGATCATTTCCATTTTGACCGGCGCGGTGACGTTGTACGGCTACGGCTTGAATGCCGGCGGGCCGCTGGTGATGACCTTGGGATGGCCTTTGGTGACTATATTTACACTCTCCGTCGCCGCCGGATTGGCGCAACTCGCTTCGGCGTTTCCGACTGCCGGGGCGATGTATCATTGGGCCTCGATTCTCGGCGGGCCGGGTTGGGGATGGTTTACGGCGTGGTTCAACTTCACCGGGCAGTTTGCGATTCTTGCCGGCATTTCATTTGGGTGCGCCGAGTTCATGACGTCGCTGCTCGGATTAGAACCCACGTACACCAACAAACTGCTGGTTTACACCGGCGTTTTGTTCTCGCAGGGCGTTCTCAATCACATTGGCATCCGGCTGGTGGCGCGCCTCAATGATTTTTCGGCCTGGTATCATATTTTCGGTGGAGCGATTTTAGTTGGCGCATTATTTTTTCTTGCACAGAAACAACCGACTTCATTTCTGCTCAAATCCGATTTCACCACCTTCGAGTATCCATATTGGTGGGCGTTTCTGCTCGGCCTTTTGCAAGCACAATGGACCTACACCGGCTACGATGCTTCGGCGCACATCACCGAAGAGACCGTCGATCCCTCGCGCAATGCGCCGTGGGGATTGTTCAACTCGGTGGCGGTCAGCGCGATTTTCGGTTACATTATGCTCTTGATGGTGACGTTGAGCATTCAGGATTTGCCGGTCGCCGCCGCGGCTGCGAATCCGTTCATTCATATCATCGAAACGGCTTTGGGCACGACGTTCGGCCGGATGATGCTGTGGATGGTGACGCTGGCGATGTGGTTCTGCGGCCTGTCAAGCGTCACCTCGAACTCGCGAATGATTTTTGCTTTCGCGCGCGATCGCGGCATGCCGGCCTCGCATATTTGGTCGCGAATTTCGACTAAACACCGTTCGCCGGCGCCGGCGATCTGGCTGGCCGTTGGCGTCGCCTTTCTCATCGCCGTGTACTCGCGCGCCTATTCCGTTATCGTCTCGATCAGCACCATCGGGCTTTATGTCTCTTATGGAATTCCCATTTTACTTGGCTTGTTCGCGCAACGAAATGGCAAGTGGAATCATCGCGGGCCGTGGCATCTCGGCAAGTGGAGCCTCCCCAATGCAGTGATTGCAGTTTTGTGGATTGCCTTTATCACCGTGCTTTTGGTCGCGCCGCCAAATCAACTCACCGGCTACACTTTTGGCGGCTTGACCTTGATTTTGGTGATTTATTATCTCGTCGATGTGCGGCATTGGTTCCGCGGCCCGCAGCAAATGGGAACCGAAGATGAGTTGTTGGCGATGGAGAAGGAGCTGGAAAAGCAAAAAGAAAATGGCAAAAAGCAAAAGTCAAATGTGCAATGAGAGAATGATCGTGGAAAGTTTCACCCGAAGCTAGCCAAAGCGTTGGAAGGGAGACAAGAAGACACTAATCTCAATCTTTCACAATTTTCCAACAACCACTCATTTTCCCCGCCACTTGTCCAATTCCCGGCGTGTTTTTTTGGTCGGCCGGCCTCTCATTTCACGCTGGCGTCGGCGGTCTTCGGCAGCTTGGTATTTCATCATCTCGATAACCTCCGGCGGCAAATCCGGCGTCTTCTCATCGTAGACCAGCTTGGCGTCTTTTGCCGAGAGCCCGCGCGTGGGGAGTTCTTTAATCGTGAGCGTGCGGTAAAGATTCTCAACTTTGACGACGACTTCGTCCCCAACTTTTACGACCTTTGAAGATTTGGCCTCATAGCCATTGAGCTTGACGCGGCCCAAATCGCAGGCGCGCGCGGCTTCCTCGCGGCTTTTAAAAATGCGCGCCATTTTTAGCCATTTATCGATTCGCATGCAGAAAAGATAAGCGATTGCCAGCGATCCTGCAAGTAAAATTTATGGGAAGACGATTTGTGCAGTTTTTTTTCCGCACCTTGAGAGCATGTGCGTATTTTTACCTTGTAGAAATCCCAAAGACAAAAGCGTTTGATTTTTTGCGACGGCAAGGGGAACGCCGTTGCTAATTTAATTCTGCCTAAGGACGGGGAATACCTCATGATTAACCAATGTCATGGGGACCTCGACGCATCGTTTCGGGGCCTATCCCATTCATCCATTCATCAATTTATTTCTGTGCGGAGGAGCTCTATGCGCCGACAAAATTTTTCGCTGTTGCTCGTCGTTTTATTGGGGCTTGGCGTTGCGCCAGCCGCTTTCCCAAACCCACCGAGAAATCATCATCGAGCTTTCATATCGCAATCAATCGTCATCAACGAAGTCGTCACCGATCCGCAGCAGGATTGGAACGACAGCGCCGGCGGCAATGGCGTGCCATTCGATGACATGCCCGGAACGGGAACGGTTACCGATACAGATGAATGGGTGGAGTTGTTTAATACCGGCGCGCAAGCGATTGATCTGACCAACTGGTCAATCGAGTTTATCAATGGCACCAATGTGACGTTGAGCTTTTCCAATCCCGGCAGCACGACCGTCCTGCGTTTTAGCGCCGGCGGCTCGGTCGCCAATTTTCAACCGGGCGAATATCTCGTCATTGGCAATCCAACCGGCGCCAACAATAATGACATCTTGATCGTTTTGAAAGATGAAACCGGCGCCATTATCGACCAAGTTGAAATCGGTGACGATTTTGAAAATGACGGGGCCGGCGATGGCGCGCCGGATGGCGGCACGAGTGACGGCAACGCCACTGGCATTAACGACGAGGCGGTGGCGCGTTTCCCCAACGGCGCAGACACCGACAACGACGCCAATGATTTTTCCAAACAGGCGGCTACAATTGGCGCTTCAAACGGAGACTTTCCCTTGACTCCTCCCATCGTCGTGATTAATGAGATCGTCACCGATCCGCAGCAAGATTGGAGCGACAATGCCGGCGGTAATGGCATCCCGTTTGACGATGTTCCCGGCAATGGCTCGATCACCGAAACCGACGAATGGGTTGAGCTTTTCAACGCCGGCACGGAATCCGTTAATCTCATTCTCGGCAGCGGCTGGACCATGGAGTTTATCAATGGCACCAACGCTACACTCAGTTTTTCCAATCTTGGCACTACCGAGCTGCGTTTCAGCGCCGGCGGCTCTATCACCAATTTTCAGCCCGGCGAGTATCTCGTTATCGGCAATCCGCCCGGCGGGAGCAATAATGATATTTTTATCGTTTTGAAAGATGCGCGAGGTGTTGTGGTCGATGAAGTTGAAATCGGCGACGATTTTGAAAACGACGGCGCGGGTGATGGCGCACCGGACGGCGGCACGAGCGATGGCAACGCCGCCGGCATCAACGACGAAGCGGTGGCGCGTTTCCCTGACGCGGTCGATACGGGAAACGACGTCAATGATTTCAAAAAGCAGGCCGCGACGATTAGCACGTCAAACGGCGTACCGTTTTGCGATCTCTCGGTCGCTCCGGCAGTTCACGATTTCGGCAATGTCGAGCAAGGACTTTTTGCCGACAAGATTTTTGTGCTCTCCAACGATTCGAGCGCGACCGATACCTGCTTTGGCAATGTCAGTCTCGTTGGCGATCGGGATTTCTCTCTCGTCGGCGCCAAGAATTTTTCCATCCTGCCCGGCGAGACGCACGAAATCATCGTTCGTTTTGATTGCCGGGAAAAGCAACCAGGCAGTCACAGTGGAATCTTGCGGATAATCAGCAACGACCCGGATATACTCGAGGTGCCCATAACCGGCACTTGCGTAAATCCGAAGCCGTGCAAAGCCGATTTTGTCGCCAGCGCCAGATTCGGTGTGGCGCCGTTTACCGTTCAATTCACCAACCTTTCCACCGGCGCGATTGATTCGTATTTGTGGGATTTCGGCGACGGCACCACCAGCACCGAACGCAATCCCCAACACACTTACAACGCGGAATGTGCCGATCCGCAATTCACCGTGCGGCTCATCGTGAGCGGGCGCTGCGGACAGGATATGGTGATGAAAACAAATCATATCATCGTGCATCCGCCGAGTGAGTGCGCCTTCTTCGCTTGTCCGACCGGCGGCGCGCCACCTCTGCGCGTCGGCTTTGTCAATCAGCTTATGGAATACGCCACGGGTTATTTTTGGAATTTCGGCGACGGCAGCACGAGCACGGAAGCGCAGCCGGTGCATTTTTATAATCAGCCCGGCGTTTTCGATGTGAGCTTGACCATTCAAACCGATTTGGGTTCGGCGACGATTACTTTTGATGATTACATCAACGTGCAGCCGCATTTCGTCACGCCGGCGCCATTGCTCGCGCTCAACGGCCCGGAGTTCGCCGTCAAATCAACCGGCGGGGAGGACGTTTGCGGATGGAATTTGTGGTCGAATGGATTTGTTGCTCACGACTTGACAACCGGTGGAGAGCGCCGCTGGTTTGTGGTGGATGTGGTGGCAACCGGTTCGTTTGCTGCTGATGAATGGCCCAAGCTGCAATTGCTGATCGATGACGTGCCGACCGGCGAGCAAATCATTGCAAGCGCAAAACCGCAAACGTACCGCTTTCTTGCGCAACTCAGCGCCGGCGCGCATACGGTCAAATTGGCGCTGCCGAATCACGCCGTCGATCCGGTGAGCGGGCAAACGCGCAATTTGTGGATCACGCGCTTCCTGATGTTCGATAGTGGGGCGCCGTTGCCGGCGCCGGGCCGTCTGAGTGCGGCGAACATGACGATCAAATCTTCCGGCGATTCTCTCGGCAGCGGGTTGTGGAATCTCTTCGCTAATGGCTTTATTGCGCACGGTTTGGCGGTCGCTGATTCCGGCGATTATACGCTGCAAGTGAAGGCGTCGGCGCATGACGCCAACGGCGAAGGGCCGCAGTTCGTCGTGGCGGTCGATGGCGTGGTGCGCGACACCGTGGAAGTCACTGCCGGTTCGTCGAAGCAATTTAATTTTCCGCTGACCTTGGCAAAGGGCAACCATCTCTTGCAATTGGAATTCATCAATAATTTCTTCGATCCGGTGACGCGCGAAGATCGCGACTTGATCTTGCACGAATTTAGCGTGAGCCGCACGTCGCCGCCGCAAGCGCCCAAAGTCGTCATCAATGAGATTGTAACCGACCCGCAACAAGATTGGAGTGATAATGCCGGCGGCAATGGCATCGCGTTCGATGCTATTCCCGGCAACGGCGCCATCACCGACACCGACGAATGGGTCGAGCTTTTCAATGCCGGTACGGCGTCCGTCAATCTCATCGCTGGCAGCGGCTGGACTATCGAGTTCATCAATGGCACAAATGTGACGTTGAATTTTTCCAATCCAAGCGGTGCGGTGCTCCGCTTCAGCGTCGGCGGCTCGACCGCCGATTTTCGGCCCGGCGAATATCTCGTCGTCGGCAATCCGCCCGGCGCCATCAATAACGACGTTTTTATCGTTTTAAAAGATGAAAGCGGCGCAGTTGTAGACAAAGTGGAGATCGGCGATGATTTTGAGAATGACGGAAATGGCGATGGCGCACCGGACGGAGGTGCGAGCGATGGCAACGCCACCGGCATCAGCGACGAGGCGGTGGCGCGCCACCCGAATGCGGTTGATACCGATGATGACGTTGCCGACTTTGCGAAACAAGCGGCAACCATTGGAATGTCGAATAGCACCAACGTGACCGGCGTACATGGCGCGATGACGGCCGCTCTGAAAGATTTTGTGCTCAACGGGAATTATCCGAATCCATTCAATCCCGCCACACAAATCAAATTCGGTGTGCCGGAGCCTGCACGCGTAGCGTTGACCATTCATAATCTCACCGGCCAAGAGGTGGCGCGGCTGCTCGATGGAGAGTTGGCAGCAGGCGAATACGGGCGCGAGTGGAATGCAGAAGGATACGTGAGTGGAATTTACTTCATTCGGCTAGTGGCGATCAGCAAAACCTCGGGCCGGCAAGTGAATTTGGTGAAAAAGATGGTGTTGGCAAAATAACAGACGAATTATATCACGACGACGTTTGGGCGAGCTCGAGTTGCTCGCGCGCAGCGCCTGCGTAAGCCGCCAGCACATGATCGCGGCGAAAAATCTCTACGGGCAATTTCGCAGCGGCCTCAACGATAACGGGAAAATTCCCTTTCGCCCAATTCTCCCGAAAACCGGCGCGCAACGCTTCCAAATCGGCGCGAGAAAGTTCGGCGGGAAAATGGTCTGGCGGCAAATCCAGCAACATTTCAAAACGCGCCAGCCAATCGTTCAGAAGAAATTGCTTCTCGTAAGCCTCGCGCAAGCTCAAGGCCAAACGACGCATCTGCGAGACGCGTTGCAGCTTTTGTTCGGGTGTTCGCTTAGGCAAATTCATTCGGTTTGTTCCTTCAAGTTATCCAGATCCAGAATGTCTTTGGGGCGCTTGGCTGATTCCTTAAGTTTGATTAACCCTTCGCGGGAAACGATCCACAACTGCCTGCCTTTCCAAGCCAAACGCATGCGTTGGGATAAGATTTCTTGTGAAAACGGGGAAATGGCCACGATCAAATCCAGGAAAATGTAGTCATTGGTGCCAGGTTCTATCTTAGTCAATTTGTGCACTTCAACAAGATCGTTTTCAAAACGCATGGGTGTCGAGAAGAATTTGAAACCCCGCGGCAGTAAAATCTCTTTGCAGCGTTCACAATCCTTGGGGTGAACTAAAATGTCGATGTCTTCCGTTAAGCGAGGTTGCGTAAGCAAAATTACCGCCAGACCACCGCACACCGCATAATTGACTTGATGCTGCTCAAGAACATCCAGCACTGCTTCAAATTCTGTGTAAAGGTCTAACATAATGGCTGATTGATTTGCACTTTTTGCTAATATAGCAAAGTCTCTTCAACTTCGCAAGGCATAATTCTGTTGGAGAAAATTCTGTGCAAGAAAATGCTTGTCAGACTGCTTTTTCTTTCTTAAAATGGAAATCAACAGTAAGGGGCCTCTGAGCCGGCGCCGCTGCGGATCGCCGAATGGGATAACAGCCGCAGCGTGATTCGCATATTCGATATTTTTTTTAATTTTCATTGAAAATTATATTTATAATGATAAAATTAGTTAAATTTCAAACATAATCGAATAATGACGCGGCGTCTTATGCAGTCTCTAAAAACCCTCCTCGTCGACGATGAATGGCTGGTGCGGGCGGAGCTGAAAACCATGCTGGCTGACTACCCGGAGATCGCGGTGGTTGGCGAGGCCGCCAACGTCGCCCAAGCCATTCCTCTCATTCAAGATACCCGCCCCGAAGTGATTTTCCTGGATATCCAAATGCCGGGGGCTACGGGGTTCGATTTGCTCGAACAGGCTGACATCGCGGCCAAGATTATTTTCATCACGGCTTATGATAAATACGCCATTCGCGCTTTCGAGGTCAATGCGCTCGATTATTTGCTGAAGCCAATCAGCAAAGAGCGTTTGGCAAAAGCCATTCAAAGATTGGGAACGAACGAGCCGGCGAGTCCGGCTGAGAAGAAAAAAGCCGGCTACGATGACGCCATCTATGTCATCATCAACGGCGCGCTCAAGTTTATCAAACTCTCTTTGTTGAAGTGCATCACCGCTGAGGGCAATTATTCCTATATCGATTATGCCGACAAGCCCCGCGCGCTTGTTTCTAAAACTTTGCAGGAATGGGAAGAGCTGCTTCCGGAGAAATATTTCGTGCGCATTCACCGCTCGACGATTATCAATTTTTCGCACGTGGAAAAAGTAAAAAAGCGCAAAAATTATTCGCAGGAGGTTTTTGTCACGGGCATTGAAAAACCGTTCATGATGAGCCGGCGCTATGCAGTTAAACTGAAACATCTGCTGGCTTCTTAGCTGCGATTGAAATCGCCTTTGAGCCTGAGAATTTATTCTCAGGCTTGCTTTAATGGGAACGCCAATGATTTTGCTTTGTCTAATTAGCGAACCTATAGAAGATTCCCATGTGGTGAATGAGAACATAAAGACCGACCAGTCTGACGAAGAGTTGATAGCCGCGGCGCGCGATGGCGATGACGAGGCATTCCGGCAACTGGTCAGCAAGCACCAGTCGCGCGTGGCGGCAACAGTTATTGGCATGCTGGGTCAATGCCCCGAAGCGGATGACGTCGGGCAGGAAACCTTTATTCGCTTCTATAACGCGCTGGGCCATTTTCGCGGCGAGTCCGGCGTTGAGACCTACCTGACTCGCATCGCGATCAACTTATCTCTCAACGAGCTGAAAAGACGCAAACGGCGGAATTGGCTGTTCCTGCCGGCGCTTGGCCGGAAAGAAGAAACTTTTGAGGCGCGCGCTCCCCGAATAGAGCTAACTGAAGAAGCCGAGCTTCTCCATCAGGCGATACAAAAGTTGAGCCCCGAGTTTCGTTCCGTTGTGGTTTTGAGAATATTCGAGGAGCGTTCAACGGAGGAAACCGCAGCGCTCTTAGGCATATCTGAGGGAACCGTAAAATCCCGGCTGGCTCGCGCCCATCATAAATTAAAGAAGCTTCTGCAACCCTATTTGGGAGAATAGCGATGGACAAAAAAGTTACAGACCTGCTTTATCGATCGTGCCAGGGCGCTTTGAGCGACGAAGAGCAAAAATGGCTCGATGAGGCCCTGGCGCGCTCCAAGGAGCTGCGAAAAGAAAAAGAGCTGATCGGCGCATTTTTTAAAACGGCAAGATCGAGCCACGAGCCTTCGTTTGCGCCATTCTTTGACGATCGCGTCATGAAAAAAATCAAAGCCGGAGGGGATGAATCCAGTTTGCTGGAGCCTTTTCTTGATTCACTCGTGTATGCCTTCCGGCGGGTGGCCGTCGCCGGCGTCGTTTGCGCTTTAGCGATCATCGTTCTTAATCTCGGCAGCAGCGAGACCATATCTCTGGCGAATGCATTTGGCATTCCTGAGGCGAAGTTGGTCGATGTATTTGATCCTTTTTATCTTTTAAATCCGTAACCGCTATGAACGCTCGAACAAAAGCAACAATCGTTATTCTTGCTACGCTCATCATTGGCATGGTGCTGGGAGCGGCACTGCACAGTTTCTATGCCCGGAACCGGTTTACAAATGTCCTGCGTTTTCGTGTGAGCGAGCTCTTGCAACAACGCTTGCAGGAAGCCATCCAACCCGATTCGAGCCAGCAAGAAATTGTAAATGCGCTTCTTGCCAAACGGCTCGAGCGGATGAGTGAAATGCGCGAAGAAGGATTCAGAAAATTCCGAGCGCAATTGGACTCCCTGCAATTGGAATTGCAACCGCATTTGACGCCGGAACAAATAAGGCGGCTAGCTCAAAAACTTTCTTCTTTTCCCTCGGGACTCCTGCCACCGCGGCAAGATTGAGGGCCTCCGGGCAAAATTTTTTTGGGCTTGATCATCTCGGAGTTGTCTTTTTTCCCTCGTTTTAGATTCCCATCGTTGGCGCTTCCCAACGACTTGTAACACCATCCCTCACACCTCTTGTGGAATCATTATTTCCTACCGGCAAAAATTTTTCAGGGCATCGGGAACGAGACGATCTTATGATTTGTCTAATGGCCGAGTGCGTAATCCCTCAGAGTTGCGTGTGGTAGCGTAGTCATCCTTGCCCAATGTCACTAACTTTTTTGAACTGAGGCACGTTGCCCAACCCCGTTAGGGGTGCAATGTTTATAGTCGCGGAGAATTCTTATGCTTTTAAACTCCTTTAGGAGTGAAATGTGAAGACGGTCATGCCGATTTGATTGTTTGAAAAATTCGTTGCATGCCAACATGTCACTCCTCTGGAGTTTTCAGCGTTGAAATAGCTTTTATCTATAAACATTCCACTCCTAACGGAGTTCATCGTGTGCGAGTAGTTTTAATTGATACACCTAAATTGGGTGATCTGGAAATTCAGTAAAAGTTAGTGCCATTGGTCAGGATGACTGCGCTACGTTTCTCCACCAATGACTGGGGGCTTACCCGAGCGCGTTTCCGAAAGACTTCACCGATCGCAAGGAAAAGAAATTCATGAACACACTATTGATTAAAGCGAATCGAAATTTAGAGTAAAAAACCTGTCCCATGAAGAAAAAAACCATAACAATATCGAGCCTCGTGATCGTGGTTTTGGTGCTCGGCGCCGGTTGGAGCATTTATGCTTCTTTTGGCCGCAGCAAAACCACCAGCCAATTTCAATTCGAAGAAATTACGCGAGGCGATTTGGAGAACACGGTTTCCAGCACCGGCAGCATCAGCGCG